>Ga0315293_10002741_pt1 | contig 16951 bp, 19 predicted proteins | sample YL17G13_20_MG_FD_203071 | JGI IMG/M metagenome (GOLD analysis project Ga0315293, IMG submission 203071) | Sediment microbial communities from Yellowstone Lake, YNP, Wyoming, USA - YL17G13_20 | ecosystem: Environmental > Aquatic > Freshwater > Lake > Sediment | place: USA: Wyoming | collected...
AGAGACAAAAGAAAGAATAAAGAGAATGTTGAAGAGAACAAGCTCCTGTTTTTGCGGGAGTGACAAGAATAGGTGAAAGGAGAATTAAGAAATGGCTTTTACAGGAAAGGCAACTTATTCAGCGGGTGCGACTTTGCCGGAACTGGCAGAGGACGTGTCAGATTTGATTGGGATAATTTCACCCTATGAGACGCCATTATTGGATGCTTTGGGTGATCCGATGCGAGAGGCAACAAGCACGCATCATGAATGGCTTGAGGATGAGCTTTTGCCAAATAAGGATGCTATCAATGATAGTACCTTTACCGACCCGGATGCTGATACTGAATTTGGTGTGGATAACGGCAGCAGATTTCGTGCGGGTGATCAGATTCAAGTGGAAGGCAGCGAGGAGTTGATGCTTGTAACCGGTATCAACGGCAACACGCTGACAGTGATCCGTGGGTATGCAGGCACTGCGGCAGAGAACTTGGCAGACAATCAGGTGGTTAACATCCTTGGGAATGCGGCGCTTGAGGGGGCGGATAAGCCCGGGGTGAGGTTTACCAATCGCAAACGGTGCGGTAACTACACTCAGATATTTACCGCTACGGTGGAAGTGTCGGGAACGGATATAGCTGCGAGCCAGTTGGGTCTGGCTGACGAGATGGATTACCAAAAACAGGAGCGACTGCGTGAGCTGATCCGCGATCTGGAAAATACCGTCATCAATGGAGGTCGGCCTGTCAGTGACCCGGAAGGCAGCGGCACGGTCAGAAGGTCGATAAAGGGGGTTATTCAGCATCTTTTGACGAATATTCTCCATGATGGTGATATAGGTCATCCTTCGGATGGCAACCTTGATGAAGCCTGTGTCAATTTTATGCTCAGGAAGATATGGGAGAGCAGCAACGGCAATGTAGATTTGATTGTTGTCAATGGCTTCCAGAAACGGAAGATCAACTCTTTTATCTCGAGCAGCCGAAGCTATGGTCCTAACGATACAACCTATACAGAGATGATAAGCGTTTATGAAAGTGACTTTGGGGTTTGCCGGATAATCACGTCAAGATGGATGCCTCAGGATGCGGTTTTATTTTTGGATTCCTCGCGGGTAGGTGTTTTGCCATTGATGGGGCGGAGTTTCTACTTTAAGCCTTTGGCGAGCAGTGGTGACTACGAGTGTGGCGAGCTAATCGGCGAATATACCTTGGATATGAGGAACGAAGCGGCACATGGGCTTATTCGGGATCTGACTACCAGCTAATAGGGGGTGAGATTAGATACTGCAAGTGGAAGGTGCCCAAAACCGCAGAAGGGTCTTTGGGCACCTGAAGCTGCCGGTCATGTGAGGGAAGGATGAAAGTAAATGGCTAAGTTTTCAGAGGATGCAGACATTTTGAAATATGAGCCAATATTGTTCGGTGAACTGCATCTGTCGGGACAGATATTGGCCTCGGGGACAGGCGGAGCGCTGAGCGGGACAACTTTTACGGCAACTGGCGCAGATTTCGTAAGCGCTCAGATTTCGGGGGGCGGCGTTATATATCTACACTCTGCAAATGGTTCTCTGGAGGGGACGTTCGAGATAGTTTCAGTAGATTCGGCGACACAGTTAACTGTGTCAGTTCTGCGGGCGGATTCCGGAGATGAGCCAATTGCACCGCCAGCGGCTACGGATATTAGTTACAGAGTCAGCACACTTGCGCCACAGGCATCAGAGGTAAGCTTTCAGTTGACTGAGTATTTCGGTATTAGGCCTGGGAATCCAGCAAGTGATACGGACGTCGAGGATATTCTTGATAAGAATGTCTTAAGGTCGGCGTCGGTTTTCGGCGTTATTTCGAGCGTCTATGCGATGTTGGCCAGCAAATCTCAAGACGAGAATTTTTGGAAGAAGAGTCTGCACTATCAGAAGCTTTTCGAGAAGGCACGGCAGCGGTGTCGGCTGTGTATTGATGCCGGCTCTGATGGTGTGGCTGATATTACGCGGATGGGGGCGTCAGTAAGGCTGGTGCGGGATTAGCGAAGGTAACTTGCCTTCGCGTATTGCTACGGCGGAGCGAGGAAAGAAATGGGTACTACTTTGGATGGACAGAGGCTTTTTGACGAACAACAACTGGAGATTGAGGTCGGCAGTTTAGGGCGAGATTCAGTTGAGAAAACGATGCCTGGGCTGGATGGAGTGCTCAGTATTGATATGGGCAGCCGGGGTAGGAAGATAAAACAAAGTGGTTCATTGCAGGCTGGAAGCGCAGTGCAGATGAATGATAGAATTGGCGCCATATCGGCTTATATGGATGGAGAAACACACAAACTAATAACCAGTAGTGGCGAAGAGTTTGACAATCTTCGTATGGATGTGTTTAGGGTTAACAAGGAACGTCCAAGCGGTGCAGGTTTGTGCTGCGATTATGAAATTGTTTATAGACAGTTAATGGCTTAATAGGGTTATGTCACTTATCAGCAGCGGAATAGAGAAAGTAAGAGCGTTTGCGTTGGCCGGGGGTGTTTGGGCGGACGGCGATAGTTACAGTATGCCACGGGTAGCTTTGGTGAGATGGCAATCTTCGTGGGGCGATAAATTGTATCAGGTTTATGTCAATGGTCGGTATGCCGGTACTACTGTGGAGACCGACCAGCGACAAATGATTGTTCTGATGCCTACTTCTTTTGAAACAGCGGTTCGGATTGAAGTTTTTGCGGTTAAGGCTGAGGATGCGCATGTTGACTTTAGCAGCGAGTTGGGTTCATCGATAGGTGAGAGCGGCAGAGTGAAAATCAGGATGTTGCGTGATCAGAGACTGCCGGCTGGTGGGATAGTTAGAACCTACTTTGATAATGGCACGGGGGAAATTGATTACGACAACGCTGTTAATGAGAGTCCTATACGAGTTTGGTCGGCTTGGCAGGATAAGGGTGGATTTGGAATGAGCGGGTTCGGCTCGAGCGACTTTGGATACGATGGTGCAGCGGCAGTTGGCTTTGGAAGAGGTGGTTTTGGCAGTGGGCTGTTTGGTTTTGATGCAGAGGTATTCGAGTGGGTCAGCCCGCCGTTAAGTGCCGGCGTTTACAAGTTCGGCGTTAAGGTTAGCGACGAAGCTGGCAATGAGAGCACCAGTAGCGAGACAGGTCAAATCGCGGTAATACCGGCGGCGAGACCTGCTGAAAAGCTTAGCGTGTCATCGTTCGATGAGCAGACGAATGAGTTAGTTTTGAGGATTGACTGACAGGAAGTGAGGGGGTCGAGACCCCATATAAAACGTGGGGTCAAATATCGAGAAAATTAAAGGAGTTTTAACTATGGCGGAAGTTTATCCATCCGACAATGAATTGCTGAATGTGCAGTCTGACAGTGAGACTGGGGTCGAGTATATACCGACCGGCACATCGCCTTATTATCTGTTATTCAGGAAGCTGTTGTACCGGCTGCTTCTTGCAGCAAGGCGGGCAAACGACTTGCGTGTTTACGATGAAGGGGGGTTGGACATTGGTGTAAAGGGCGGCAAATTCTGGCTGGGTAACTCGCTGGTTAGCTATGCTGGCTCATCGGGCAACACATTGGCCGATGACAAGGCCAACATATATGTTTATTTGAATTCGAGCGGTACTTTGGTAACCAACGAGTACAGCAGCTTTCCTGATATGGGGACCACACCGCATATTCGACTGGCTAAGGTTACTACCTCAAATGGTGACATTGATTCGATAGTAGACTATCGTGTGGGACATAATTTTGTGGTTCCCTATGGGGCAGGTGGAGTTAGAAAAACCATCGAAGCGCATGTGAGCGACGATACACTTACGGTTGCTGAGTCTGGCAGTGTTCATACGAATCTGGGAGCTACGGGGGCGGTGAAGCTTACTCTACCAGCATCAGCGGCAGCGGGGATTGTGTTTACGTTTGCGGTTCAGGCATCACAAGAGCTGCGCGTCGATCCAAGCGCGGCGGCTATTCGGGATGACAGTGGCCAGACCGCGGGTAAGTACAAATCGGCCAATGTAATTGGAAGGTGTATTACACTGGTTGCGGATTCAAACGGTGACTGGGTGACAATAGCTAAGAACGGAACATGGACAGAGGAAGGATAAAAGCCTCGTTTTAGCAAGTGAAGGCACAAATGCAAGCCGATGAGGCTATTCGAGAGCAACTTGAGGACGTTTTAGAATTTGAGGTAGGCATGTAATGAGCTGGAAATCTCCAACAGGACATTCAACACCAACTAACTGGGTGTGGCCAGAATGGAGTTATGATGAAGATATAGTATCATTTGCATATATTTATGTACCATTAACAAGTTGGAGTAATTTTCTCGAACTTTTAATGTCCCCTGCCATATTATGTAATAAAATTAGATTCTATATTGCTACGACTCACGCCAATATCACGTTAGTTGATATAGATATTTATTATAAAGATAATTGGTATGATGTGTATGAAGGAACATTTACTTTGGCAGGGTGGAATGAAAAAATCATATCTGGTGGGTCATTTGCCGTCTCAAAGACCAGAATTCGTTTTTACAATAGTTCCGTAGGAGCTACCAGAATGGCTCGTTTGCATGAATTTGATTTTAATCAACTTACTATGCGGCCTTTGGTAAATGGTTCTTTGGTTGGAAATAGTCTGGTTGGGAAAGGATTGGTACGATGAGTATGTATTTGGGCGATTTTGCAGAAGATTCGTTGGTTCACTTTTGCTGGAGTACCAATGACAAGAATGGTGCAAGCATAACCCGTGCAACTAATGGGGACATCAGAATCTATAAGGATGATAGTGCAACACAAAGTACCGCCGGAATAACGGACACAGAAGATTTTGACGGTGTAACTGGAGTTCACAATTGCAAGATAGACCTGAGTGCTGATACCTTTTATGTCCCAGGACACGACTATTCCATTGTTCTGGTGGGGGCAGTTATTGATGGTGAGACGGTCAACGCTCCTCTTGCGACCTTTTCAATTGAGAACAGATTCGCCAGCAGTCCATTCTTTAAAAAGGCAGCAAAGATGCTCATCAACAAGGCTGTCCAGAATAAAAGCACTGGCGAAATTCGATACTACGATGATGACGGAGCAACAGTAATCTTGACACACACTCCGACTGATGAGGAATCGACAATTACAAGGACGCCGAGTTGATGGAAGCTAAATTTTTGAAAGATGCCCTGTTTGTGGGGATGACGTCCAATGCCTTTAAACTGGGGACGGCTTTGACCTTGGGTTGGTTTTGGCCTCGGGTAAATGGATGCGCGGTGCTTTATCGAGGCTTGGGTATTGAGGTGATAGACTTTGATAATATATTGGCTGTGGATGAGGGTGATGTTTCGCAAATTAGTCCCCCTGATTATGTTGGTCATGAAGCAAGCACAACGTATTTTTATGTGGTTCATCGGGTCAACAATTGCGGCAGCGAGGAACAAAGTTTAGCTGCTGCCGCTAAGGTTGTAATAGAGGAGGATAGTGATTTAGCACCGGCTGAACCTAACGACATTTTTCTAGTAGAAGCCGGGCAAGTAGAAGGTGGCAAGGTAAGGCTCATCTGGTTTTACAGCCCTCTCGAACAAGAAAGTAGACCTGTGTGTTTCAAAATCTATTGTGACAGGGGGACGGGACAAGTCGACTATCAAAATGCAGTTGCTGTAATTTCGTATATGGGGGGAAAGTTTTACAGTTACCAAACCAACGCACTGCAGGCTGGCAGGTATCTGTTTGTGATAAGAGCCGAAGATACTGACGGAGTGGACGATGGTTCTTCCGCGGAAGTTAAGGTTGGGATTATTGCCGAGTGTCCTGCGGCAATTGATATACTGAGTGCCCAAGCGGTGTAGATCAAAGGGCCGTGTTTGTGTGGGACTAACGGTTTGTTTTAGGGTTTTTTTTGATGTCTAATCGGGTTGATTTTTTTCAATCGGAAGAAGCAAGCCTTGCAGTTCCCGGGACTTCGGTCTCGGTTTTGGTTGACGGTTCGTTATGTCCTTACCTTGAGGTTGCGGAGATTGTGCGTGGTGCTTGGCCGGAGTTTAGCTGGGCGAGACTGGTTTATAATCCGGCTGGCTATTCTCAGGGCGAGCTACTTTCTGCTGAGGACATTGAGGCTGAAGCTGGGATGGGTAAAAGCGTTCGCATTGAGCAGGTTTATAATGGTTTGGCACCGGGGGCCTCATCTTTTAGTTTTGCTATCTTTGTCGGACAAATAGAAGAAATTGAGACCAGGATCGACAAAGAGGGTGAGTTTGTTGAGATTATTGTGAGGGATTTTAGCTCTCAGCTAAAACGCGTCACTGTTTATGGTCAGCGAATAAGAAGTAGTGATGGTTCGAGTGTGTTTCTTTCTGGTGTGGATACTACTTTTAGCGCGGATGGGAAGGCTAATGCCGCAATTGAGTTGATAGAGCGTAATGGTAAGACTTATACGGCATTCGCTGCTGAGCCTTCGAAAGGTAAGTTATGGAGTTATGCGGAAGTGATTGAATATCTGTTGCGTGAGTATCTGCCGGATGGACAGTTGCAGTTGCCGAGTATTGAGCAGTTCAGAGCGCTGACGGATAATCAGACAGCCCGCGACTTTGACGTAACGGGTCTGGACTTGTTAGAGGCACTGAGGCGATGTTGTGAGCGGACGGGGTTGAGATTTGAGTTTGTACCCCGGTTTGTGTCGACGGGGCCTGAGCAGGCGATTGTATTCTATAGGAGCGGTACAGGCAGAGTTGTTGAGTTAAATTGCCAAAAGGCAGGTGAACGGTTTAGTATCTCAAAGACAAATATTTCAACGCTGCACAGCAGAAAGAACTTCTTTCCCGTGACACACAGGTATATCGGTCAGGGTGATTTTAAGATTTATGAAGCGACGTTTGAATTAGTTAAGGCATGGGACCCTGCGGATGAAAGTACCGACTATGACACATTCTCGCCCACAACGAATCCGGACTTCTATAAGGTCAAAGATGTATATCGTAAATGGGTTCTCAATGAAGCGGGAGACTACAGCGATCCTCCGTATGGTCGGGGGGATGCGTTTGATTTTTCGAAAATCTCTGAGAGTAGCAATTTTGTCCAGCGTCGAAGACGGTTCTGGCCTGCATTGACTACCGATAAACAGGACAAGTCGTTAGGCTATTTTCTGGAGGCGTCTTTTGATAACGGTTTGAACTGGTGGCAGTATCTTTATGCCTTTAATAATCTGCTCGATGAATGCGGCGTGTGGCTAAGTAGTGATTCGCTTGATATTGATACGTGGGTTGCGGCATTAAAGGGGGTGTTGAAGTTTAGGATTACGGCATCGGTGATAAGTGACGAAAGGTTAAGCTGTGTTGTTGCCGATGGGCCGGTGAACTCAGTTATACCTGTTGTCGACCATATTGTTACACTGCCGAGGCAGTTCAAATATCGCAAGGTTTCAAGCGGGAGTATCTTTGCCAATTCGTTAGATGAGTCCATCGGAACGCCGAGTGAGATTGATGACACCACGGCTTTATATGAGTTTTTGCGCAAAAAGGCCGGGTCGGCGTCTGAGATTATCGAGACTGTTGATGTGCAGACGCCCTACCTGGTCTTTGATTACAGAGTCGGTGATGAGGTAACGTGCAGTCCGGAGAGCCGGGACCTGTTGAGTTGTCGAAATGATAGTAGAAGCGTAAACAGGATTACGCGAGTTCAGATGGATTTTCGAAATCAGTGTACGAATCTAAAGATAGTGCGGCGGAGGAAGGTTGAGGTATGAGCGGCACCGAAAGTGTTACAGACAGCCAGCAGTTTCTTGAGCGGCTGAGTCGGCAGGGTTTGCCGGAGACTAAAGAAACGTTAACTGTTGCTTCTCCCGGGGCCAGAGTGACGGCCTGGGCTGTTAAGATAAAAAGTTTGTCATCTTACAATTGGTATAACGTTCGAGCTGTGGAGATAGGCGAAGCGGGCTCACTGCCGGTCGAGTATGGTTCGCAGATGAAAGCAGTGAATTTAGCTGAATCTTTTCTGGAGGATGGACAACTTTCGGCGGGGACATATGTACTGATGTGTCGCGTAGGCGATAAAAATGTTTTCTATGCACCGGTGTAAGAATGGATGAGAAGAATTCGAAATCCTGGCAGCTTAATCGTCAGATAAATGTTTCAACGCTGATTCAACTGGTGTTACTGGCGGCTTTGATTGTGGGTAGTTGGGTAAATCTGCAACGTCAGCTCGATTTATTGCAGCACGATGTGAGTACGCTGTTGCAGAGCCAGAAGAGCTTTGAGCAAAAGCTCGAGTTACTTTCAGCCGAGAGCATTTCTTACGAATATCGCATTCGGGCTATCGAGAAGACTTTGACAAAATCAGGTGCGACACGAGAATCATTTTAATTGTGAAGGAGAAACGATGAAAAAGATTGTTGCGTTCTTAATTCCGTTGTGTTTTGTGTCAGTTGGTTGCGAAAGTTTGCGGTTTGCGCCGAGCCAGGCTCAAAAGCAAAATGCCTGGCTGCATAATCGAGCAGCGATAATAACTGCTGAAACGGCCAAAAGTGAAAACACCTCGGAGAAGTTGCAAGCCTTGACGAAACTTTCTGAGTTGCAGAGCAGGGCCTTTACCGCATATTTCGGACTGCCTGAAGAATTTCCACAGGCTGAGACTGCTGAGGATATACTTGCGCAATCGAATTCTACACTTGCGAGGCAGGCTTTGGCTGAATCGGCAGCGCGGCCTGATGCATGGCAGTTGGCGGATTCAGCGTTTGAATTGGCTATCGGCGTCTGTGCACTATTAGGCGGAGTGTACGGAACGAGGGCGGTGGGATTCTTGAGGGAAGCCCAAACCAAATCGAAGGCCTTGAAGGAAATTATCGAGGGCAATGAGCTATTCAAAAAGCAGAATGAGTCCTCTATAGCTGCCTTCAAGCAGGCCCAGCAGAACCAGTCGCCGGAGACACGCCAAATCGTCGCAGAAATGAAGACTAACTCAAACAGTTGAAAATACCCACTGCAAAGCCTACAATATGGGATTATGATTGTCGGCGTATTGACAGCTCAATTGCATTTGCGGGGGATAAGTTCGCTTAAAGAAAAGCGAAGCATTGTCAAAAGCCTTATCGGCAGATTGAAAAACAGATTCAATGCATCTATCTCTGAGGTGGACCATCAGGATAATAAAACAAGTGCGGTTATCGGCATCGCCGTGGTATCCAACAACGGCCGATTTGTAAATGAGCAGTTAGACAAGATAATAGACTTTATGCACAAAGACGGCCGATTCTACCTCGGCACAGTCGAACGGGAAGTGTTTTAGATTCGCTCCCCATTTCCTTTAGAGAATCCTGTCGACGATAAATCTTGCGGCAAGAAATATGTCAACTGCCAGAGCTGAGCAGAGAATAATCAGCCGAATGGTGGCAATACGCAATTTTGCGCAGACCATAAAAAATATGAAGGCGAGCGCAATTGTGCCGACTACGTACATTTTTGCATCCGCCAAAAAGAGCTTTGCGTATTTATCACCGAGACCTGCGAACATCGCTCCGTTGCCATAGCTATGGAGCGTCGGCGACGGAAAGCACTTTGTCGCCAATAGCAGTGTTACGATGGAAAGCCCAGCCATAAAGGCGGCGCTGGCCAATATCCATTTTTTGTCGGCAAAGCCAGTTGAACAGAGTCCCTGTAGGCCTGCACCGATAATCACCGAGCAGCACAGCACAGGAAAACTAAGCCAGACAATTGGGCTTACACCGAATAGCGATTGACAGGATGCCAGTATTATCCCAAGGCAGAAGATTATTAGTACGCTGAATCGCCGGGCAGCGAAAAGCATTGAGAATCCCATTACAAGTGCAGCTATCGGGATATGATAGAACCCGACCAAAGTTATGCCTTGCTGAGCCGCAGCAAGCGGAGCCACCAGGCCGAGAAGGTCAGCCAAACGCAGCCGAGTTTGTAGTGGAACTGCAAATAGTCGGTAGTGAGAAGACACCTGAAAAAATAGTATTATCATTAAAGCCGGCAGGACTGAAAGCGGTATTCTCAGCCACTTCCACTTTGCCTTTGGTCCGAACGCAGCCGGGCAGAATAGCCACGGAATACTTGCTGCCAGCAGGCCGGCTGTTGGGTGAAATTTAGCTAATGAGAGCATAAAAGGCCCGAAGCCATAAATGGCTCCTGCAAACAGTGAGCCCCAGAAGCTTGACACCCATCGCCGACTCAAAACGTAACAGCCCAACCCTGCCAAGGGGGCATTCGCTACAAAAAGATACTGTTGCAAACCGAAGTTTTTGAAGTGCGGAAGATGGAGATAGACAGCGAAGCAGATATAAATAACGACTGCGGCGGCAAACTTGCCGAAGGTTTTATTCATCTGTCATTGCCGTGAAAGCGGGAACTCACATTTCTCTTTTTACTATTTTAGAACTATTTTTCCGGTTCCGGTTGTGATTCTGCCTATGTTATAGACCTTTTCGCCGTAGTGGGTCAGTTTTTCGGCAATCGAGTCGGCGAAATCCTCGGCGACTATCAGTACAAACCCGATTCCCATATTGAAGACCCTGTACATCTCATCTTCCTCGACGGGGCCGTTGGCCTGCAGAAATGTGAATATCTTGTGCTTAGGCCAGCCTTCTTTTTTAAGGACGGCATCGCAGTTTTTCGGCAGCACACGAGGGATGTTTCTGACCAGGCCGCCTCCGGTGATATGTGCCATACCGTGCACGACCTTTTTGACTTTGTACTGTGACAGAAGTTTCACGATTGGGCGAACGTAAATTCGTGTTGGCTCCAACAGTACATCACCCAGCATTGCCCCATCGAGTTCATCTAAACGGTCAGTCATTTTCAGATTTGCTTTTTTGAAACAGATGTTGCGGACGAGTGCGAATCCATTGCTGTGTAGTCCGCTCGACGCCAGACCCAGCACCACATCACCTTTACGGATGTTTTTTCCGTTAATGATTTTTCCACGGTCAACTATTCCGACGGAAAAGCCTGCCATATCAAAATCATCTTTGGCGTAGGTGTCGGGCATCTCGGCGGTTTCCCCGCCTATCAGTGCGCAATCGGCGATTCGGCAGCCGGCTGCGATGCCTTTTATCAGCTCAGCTACTAAGTTTAGTTCGAGCTTGTTCACCGCCAGGTAGTCCAGAAAGAACAACGGCTCAGCCCCCTGGGTCAGCATGTCGTTGACGTTCATCGCTACCAAATCTATGCCGACGGTATCGAATTTTTTGATTTTTGCGGCAAGCTGCACTTTGCTGCCGACACCATCAGTAGAGGCTACAAGTACCGGGCTTTTGTAGTTTTTCTTGAAGAGTTTTTCATCGTAGTCGAGCCTGAACATGCCGGCGAAAGCATTTTTCAATTGAAGTACCCTCGGCCCGAATGTGCTTGAAACGTACGACTGGATTTTATCTACCATCGCCTCGCCGGCCGAGATATCGACACCGGATTGTTTGTAACTGATAAACTTGGTCATCGCGGATCGAAAAACTCAAAACTGAGAATACGCTTACTGCTCCAGCTCATTCCAATCATCAAACATGTGCATTTGATAATGTTCTAGGGCAAATTTGTTGAGTGCAATGTCCACCGGTATTCTGTATTTCCCACTCCAGCATGCGGTGCAATAGTGGTCGCCCGGCAGCACAGCACAACTAAGCAGTCCTTCCAGTGACATATAACCAATGCTGTCAACTTCAAGGAACTGCCTGATTTGCTCAAAATCACGATTATGTGCCAACAGCTCCTTTTTTGTTGGAAAGTCAACGCCGTAAAAACAGGGATATCTCAGAGGTGGGCAGCTCACCCGCATGTGGATTTCTTTGGCACCGGCCTGGCGAATCGCTCTTATTTTGCCTCTGGTAGTGGTGCCTCGGACGATTGAGTCGTCTACCACTATGACGCGTTTGTCTCTGACGGTTTCTTTCACAACAGCCAGCTTGAGCTGGACCTCCCTTTCCCTTAGTTCCTGGCTCGGCGAGATGAATGTTCTGCCAATGTAGTGACTTCTGACCATCCCCATATCAAAAGGTATGCCGCTCTGCTGTGAGTATCCGATTGCCGCCGAGGTGCCTGAATCCGGCACAGGTGTGACGACATCTGCTTCGACAGGGTGCTCTATGGCAAGACGCATCCCTAGTTTTTTTCTGAACTCGTGTACGTTTTCACCAAAAAAACGAGAGTTTTGCTTGGCAAAGTAGATGTGCTCAAAAAGGCAATGGGCTGGTGTTACTGAGCCAGGTTTGACAAAGAATCTGCTGGAGAGACCTCTTTTATTCAGCGTGACGATTTCACCTGGTTCAACTTCACGAATAAACTCAGCCCCAACGGCATCGAGTGCACAACTTTCGCTGGCCGCGACGTAAGAGCCTTCATTTGTCCGGCCGATACACAGGGGTCGGATGCCATAGGGGTCGCGAGCCGCCTCGATGCGGTCGGCAAACAAAAACAACAAACAGTATGCTCCCTGCAGATGGTTCAGCACGTGGGCCAGCGGGTCAGGTTTACTGACGTGGGTCGGTTTTGCAAGCAGGTGAGTAATTATTTCGGTGTCACTTGTTGTTTTGAACAAGCTGCCGTAGGCCTCGTACTCATCCCGCAGCAGTCCTGCGTTTATAAGATTGCCGTTGTGTGCAACCGCCACTTGTCCGCGGGAGTACTCGGACAGTAACGGCTGGTTATTTCGAGGTGTGCTGGAACCGGTGGTCGAGTACCGTACATGACCGATTGCTATTGGATTGGCCAGTTTCGTCAGAAGCCCAGATTCTCTGCGGAACACCCTTCCTACTGTGCCCATACCGGTATGGCACTGGATAAATTCACCGTTACTGGAGGCGATTCCTGCTGATTCTTGTCCGCGGTGCTGCAGACCGTACAGGCCGACGTAGGTCTTTTGAACAGCTTCGTTGTCGCCGAAGATGCCGAAAAGTCCACAGTTTTCCTTAGGTCCGTGGCGAGTAACTCGTGACTGACGTGTCATCCTTCGACTCCTTTCAGTCGCTCAGGATGACCCGGAGCGAAGTCGAACGGGTCATTTTTACTTTTGCCTTTTTATTCTTTAGCTTTTTGCAATAAGTTTAGCGAATTACCTGTGGCAAGTCAAACTTTTGTCTGGTTAGTTATTCTGGCAGGTGCCGTCGTTTTGCCCTTCAGGATACAGAAAGTCAGGCATTCGCTGAAGTTTACCTTGAGCGTTTACGCACGCAAGTAGGCTTGAACCCTCAGCCAGAACTGCCCCATCGCTGCAGCGACTGAGTTTATAAGTATGCTCAACTCTGCTCGGTGTTACATTTGTGCAAATCGTTTCGAGTTGTAGTTTTTCGTCATATTTTGCTGGCTGACGGTATCTTACAGACAGCTCCACAACCACGAAGAAGATGCTGGCGGCCTCGAGGTCTCTGTAGGCCAGGCCGTTTGCCCGCAAAAGTTCTGTTCGTCCCATCTCGAACCACACCGGATAGACGGTGTGATGGACTACGCCACTCTGGTCCGTTTCAGCGTAGCGGGGCCTGATGGTTATCGTATGGCTCGGAATAGCTGTTCGCCTGGGGAAAGTCATATTTAACCTGTTCCGAAGGATATCAAAAAAACCGGCATTTGCAATATAAAGCGTTTGACTCAACCGCTTGTTGGTGGGATAATGCCGCCTTTACTTTTGATTAGAAAAGATTTTTAACGTTTTTGGCCTGTGAGAGGACAAAGTTATGAAAAGTTACCTGAGGAATTTAACTTGGATTGTAGTATTTTTTGCCGTCTTTTTTATTGGCTGCGAACCACAGCGTTCTGCTGAGGTTGTTCAGCCGACTGCCCTTGTTGCGCCGCAGCCAGAAGCCGCCAAGCCCCAACCTGCAACCGAACTCCAGCCTGCGGTTAAGGCTGAACCTGTGCCTGAGAAAGTCGAGCAAGAGCCTAATTTGCAGCAGCAGCCCAGAACGGAGGTTCAGCCGAGCAGCCCCGCTGAAGTTGTTGCCGTTACTGTCAATGGCTTCGATATTACTGAAAAAGACATAGAAGAAAGGATTAAGCCTCGGCTTGAGCAAATGGCTGCCCGCAACAAGCAGTTGCCCCCTGCTTTTATCGAACAATTAAAAACGCAAATGAGAAAGGAAGCCTTGGAGCAAATGATTGTCGAACGGCTGGTAGACGAGCAGGTAAAAGCCGCCCAGATAGTGGTTACCGCGGAGGACGTAAATAACCTTATCCAGAAAATGGCAGCCGCCGAGAAATTGTCAGTGGAGGATATGAAGGCATTGGTAGAGGCTTCCGGTCAGAGTTTTGAGCGGTGGAAGCAACAAATGCAGTTTGAGAAAAGGCTGGCTTATCAGAAACTATTCGAGTCCAAGTTTAATAGTGAGGTAAACGTTACAGAGGAAGACGCCCGGCAGTATTACTCGGAAAATCAACAGCAGTTCGATATACCCGAACAGGTCAGGGCAAGTCATATTCTCATAAAGCCCGACACCTCTGACCCTAACGTCGAGCCCGCTTTGGCAAAAGCAGCTGCCAAAGCAAAAGCTGAGAAACTGCTTAAGCAAATTAAAGACGGAGCTGATTTTTCTGAGCTGGCCAAAGCCAATTCAGACTGTCCATCGTCGGTGCGAGGTGGTGACCTGGGCTACTTTTCCAGAGGTCGAATGGTGCCGGCTTTCGAGGAAGCAGCTTTTGCGTTAGGGGTCGGCCGGGCCAGTGACATTGTAGAAACCAATTTCGGCTACCACATAATAAAAGTTACCGACAAAAAAGAGGCCGCCACCAAAACATTTGAAGAGGTCAGAAATGATTTAGTGGCAATGCTGACGGCAAAAAGGCAGGGCGAACTTGCCGAACAGTATATCGAGTCGTTAAAGGCTGAAGCGAACATTGTTTATCCCCCCGGAAAAGAGCCGAATGAACTTATGCCTCCTCCTCGTCCGGCGGGGTCAACGTCGGGGGGCACACTCAGGGAGGATTAGGGCGGCGGATTGGAGCTATTAACCCGCTACCCCCTATTGAAAAAACAGGCCGGGTTCCCACAGGATTGGGAACCCGGTTTTTTTATTGTGCTCCAAGTTTTTCCATCTTGGCCTCGTGGGCATCCTGCAGTAGGTGCTCGAGCGTCGGCAAAGGCTTGGCGATAACGGCGACCTGATAGGCAAACAGCCCTTTGGAGAAAAAAATTAGAATGCGGTTTATCAGTAGCAGAAAACGTGCCAGCCATCCATCGCCAATTGCCAGCGGAAACGGCGCCGGCAGACCTCGCTTCTCGATCACCTCGTAGCCGTTAATCTCCAGTGTTCTCTGCAGCGTTGAAAAGGTGAACAGCCGTTTGTGGTCCATATCGAGTATTCCTCGGTTGCCGTAGTGGAAACCACCAAACAATAATCCAAACCTGACAGGCAGGAATGATACGTTTGCCGTAGTAATAATCAGCTTCGGGTAATCCATCGAGAAACGATGTCTTAGTCTGCAAAGCAATTTTTCCGGCGACTTAAGGTGCTCCAGGACATCCAGAATGAGAATGAAATCTATGCTGCCAAATTCATTTTCAAAATCGTACTCCTCAATATTGGCTTCGATCGATTTCCAGGAGTTTTCCTGTCTTCTTGGCTGAGGGTTTTCACATATTGAGATTGTCTTGACGTTTTTTGCTGTTAATTTTTCAGGCATCGAATCAGGTCCGCCGCTGATATCGAGCACAGTTGTATCAGGCTGTATCTGGTCTACCGCAAACTGATGGGAACTTGGGTATCCAAACTTTTCCTTGTAACGTCTGTTGGAGTTAGGCTCATAATCGAATTTTGGGTGATAGTAGATGCCCAGCTTGATTGCTTGGGATAGTACGCATGAGCGGATAATCCGTACGCCGTATTTTATTCCATTGACCCTCGAGATCTCGTCGCCGTAGAACGTTGGAATAGGAATCTCCCTGACGTGTTTTTGCGTCTGCAGCATCTGAATGATTATGTCGGTATCGAAATCGAAGTAGTTGGAATTGTGCTCAAACGGCACGGACGCAAGGGCCGGCACACTGTAGGCCCGGTAACCTGTATGAAACTCTGACAGCCGTGTTCTCATAAGTCTGTTCTGAATGAAAGTGAGGGTCTGGTTTCCTATCCACTTGTACAGCGGCATATGACCTTTGAGGGCGTCCAGCCGGTGTATCATTCGCGAGCCGAGCACTACGTCTGCCTCGCCGTCCAAAATAGGCTCAATCATCTGCCCCAGATACTCCGGTGCATACTGACCGTCGCCGTGCAGCAGTACCACAACGTCGAAGCCCTTCTTGATAGCGTACCAGTACCCGATTTTCTGATTGCCGCCATAGCCTTGGTTCTTGGGATTAGCCAGAACTGTCAGGTTCCTCTGCGGGTGTCGTCGGCGGTACTCCTCAGCCGTGTCAAAGGTTCTGTCTGGTGACTGGTCGTCGATGATTAATATCTCTGTAGAGAAACTTTTGCTTTCCCAGATATCTTTGGGGATTCGGTCAAGCACTGATTCGATTGACTTTTCGGCGTTATAGCAAACGATAAATATCAGGACCTTCTTGGCCTTGGCTGCTGAGGCCGCTTCGATGTTGTTTGTGTTGGTTTGTTGCATAAAAACCTCCGGCTCTGCCGGCCGGATTACCAGTGGATAAGTTCGGCCGTCCTATAAAAGCTGCCGGCTGGTTGTTTAACAGAAAAGATGTGTTAAGTCAAGTTTCTTGCAGCCGCAGCTAAGCGGACGACTTGGCTCGTGTCGGCATATCAGCACTAAAATTTTTGTCAAAATTTGCAGCAATTTGCTGGTAGATGCCGATGTTTACTAATAAGATTATTTTGCAGGATGATTGAGCATCGGTCTTGAAGACCTTTTTCAGGGAAGAAGTGATGCTGCACCAGCCACGGTCGGTAAAAGTCTTAGTGGCGCTTTTGGTTTCAATGACAGCTGGGGCTATGGTCTTAATGGCTCTCGGTAATAATCCCCCTTCCGCAGGTCCGTTTTGTCTTTCCAGTTATTACCATCTTGACCGGATTGAGAAAGCGGTCATTTCGCAGACT
>Ga0315293_10002744_pt1 | contig 16948 bp, 10 predicted proteins | sample YL17G13_20_MG_FD_203071 | JGI IMG/M metagenome (GOLD analysis project Ga0315293, IMG submission 203071) | Sediment microbial communities from Yellowstone Lake, YNP, Wyoming, USA - YL17G13_20 | ecosystem: Environmental > Aquatic > Freshwater > Lake > Sediment | place: USA: Wyoming | collected...
TTTAGAATCTCGCCATATGCGATTCTTTTGTATAGGCTTCCGTTGCGAAAACGACGTCGCCATCTGCATTAATCTTTATTTACGAGGCTGTATAGTTCACTTTTAGGAAGTACGGTCTTCCCTATGGCCTATCTGTTTCCCTGTGTACGCTCCTGCCTGCAGCAGACAGGTCATCTAATGGTTACCCATTTCAATGCAACACTCGGTATATGGGTGGTTGGCTAGACCTTGCCCAACAGGGACTTTCACCCTGCAAGAAATATAGAGCTTCTTGGCGCTCTTCCGCTAAAAGTTACCGAATTATTGACCTGGTACACCTTTCCTATTTATTTAATCACAAAGATAAGGTTTATAACTTTGTTCGAATATGTAGCCAGTAATTCTATTTCCTCCGATTCAAGAAAAAGTTGTATTAAAGGCGAAAACCTCTTTTTCCTTCTTTATCTATCATTTTTCTCTTTAAAAATTCTCTTCGTTTTCACATCACTGTAAGGTGTTCCAAATTTTATGTGATATTTAATATTATTCTTTTTGCAAAAATTGATTACTCTTTCAGAAATTTCACTATAAAAAGATTTATTATTATAAAATTTTGAGGAATTTACATTGTAATTTAATTTTCCAAAAATTATTTTATCAACAAACTTAATTTTTTCTAATATATTTTCAATATTTACAGCAGTCTCATCCAAGTTAGGAGTTGGGTAAGGTTCTACACTAACCCACGTTTTAAGTCCTGCATTATGGAGTTTTCTTAAAGAATCTATCCTCTTCTCATAAGGGGAAGAAAATGGTTCAAACTCTTGTTTAAACTTATTATTTAAAGATACCAAGGTTATGCCATATTCATTATCTTTCAAAAAACTGTCATTAAGAATTTCATCAGGATAGAATCCTTTAGTCAAAACTGTTACTCTAATATCTTCTTTATTGAGTCTTCCAATTATATTTAAAGTGAGATCTTTAATTTCTGGGATTAAAGCTCCTTTTTCCGTATCATACATAAAAGGATCTGACATAAAAGAAAGATGGACAAAATCAATTTGTTTTTTATATTTGGGTATTTCTTTTTCTAAAAGTTCTAATGCGTTTGTGACAATCCTTGGCTTCCTCCAATCACTATAATTTTTTATCCATCCAAATTTTTTTGCCATCATCATAGCATAACAAGGGAATTTACAACCATGTATACATCCAACTATATGATTAATGGTCCAATTACCATATTCTACTTTCGTTTTATATAAAAGCGATTTCTTTTCTAATGCCCCAACCTTAGAAGTAACAGTAAAAATTCCTTCTTTATAATAATCTTTTCCACCAAACAAAGTAAGACCTTGGTTATCTTCTTTTTGCTTTGCATAAATATCTTTGACTATATTCGTAATTGATAATTTTTTGGAAGCAAATAAAAGATAGTATAAAGTATCTTTTCTATTAGGATATTTCATATCATAACCAACTACTTTTAAATCTTGTAAAGTAAAAATAGAATTTACATAATCTTCCATAATCTTTTTATCGCTACTTTCAATAATATCAACATCATCACCAATAAATTCTAACAATGTATCCAATGTTTTTATTTCCTTAATATTAAGTTTCTCTCCATAATGTGTTTTCTTTGCTATTCCTCCGGTTCTTCTTACCCCTTCTAATATGTAGTTAAACATTATATCTTTAGGATTCTTTAATTTTACAAGCTCTTCCATGGTAGACTTTTTTATCTGTATCCCCCACGGGTCTATTAGAATAAAAATAGGATGTTTATTAGTATTATTTACTTTTTCTAAAATTTGCATAATAACTTTGTTGCAGTCATTGTTAAAGTACTCTATTTCAACTATATCTTTTAGGTGAGGGTTGCTTTTGATAAATTCATTAACATTATTGTTTAAATCTTTAAAATTCCCTTTGTTCTTTTCAATAAGAAATAATTTAATTTTTAAATTCTTCTTCAATTTTTCTTTTTTATTAGAAATCGTATCAAGAAAAACAAGAGGAGACCCATTTACTTTTTTACCATTATCTGTATAGACACCTCTCCCTGCAAATAAATCCACAACATACCATTCATTAGATGCCCAATTTTGATTATTCCAAACTGCAAGCCATACGTTAAAGCATTTTTTTAATATTTCAAGTTTCGTCTTTGTAGATAATCTATTACTAATATTCCAGCGATCCTTAATTTTTTCCATATTTATAAATTTCCTCTTTTAACCTTCTATTTCCTTAACGGCTTTTTTCTCATCTCTATATATGACTTTGCCTTTGTCTCAACAATTTCCTAATAGGTTATTATCGTCACTCAGCATAAAATTTATATAAAAAATAACTTTATCGGAATATAATATCTTCAAATTTATTCCTAATATCCGAATTTTTTGTAAATATTTCAATACTTTTAAAAAGATAATATTGTAATTTCTCACACAATTCACTTAAATTCATTTTTAATTTTTCAAGTTGTTTATTGTTTCCCTTAGAAATAAGACCATTATGTACTATACTACTCCTAATGTTATATGATACTTTAAATATCTTATATATATTTATTTTTTCTTCATAACTTTTGCCTAGTAAAATAGCTCCTCTTATCGACAATCTATATTTTAATTCAGTATCCTCTTCAGGCAAAAAAAGCATTTCGAAAATAGTCATTATATTAACAATTTGATCTTCAATTCTCATATTATAAAACATTCTCAATAGTCTTTTACCTGCTAAATCTAACCAAAAATTCGTTTTTGCAGAATTAATATACTTTTCGTAAAATATTTTAAATGGTCTAAGATCTTTTTTTTCAAAAGTAGATTTTTTATAATTAATATAAGTTTCATTATATGTATATGATGAATGTATACCAGTGAATATTGACCAAAAATTTTTAGGTTTTGAAAAAATTGGGCCTATCCCAATTTTATTTTTTTTGTATACACATAATGAAGAAATAACTCTATTAATATTTTTAATAGTATCAGCACTTACTGTAAATGGTTCTCCCTTTTTTATTTTTTCTTCAGTTTCTATTAAAGTTTTACATGAAGATAAAAAAGGATCCAAACCAAATCCGAAGCTTGCAAAAGAAGGATTAAATAAGTTTAAATCTGATTCTTCAATTTTTTTTAGATATATTTTATCTTCAATTTTAATAACTTTTTGCTCTATTTCTAAATTATAAATAGGTGCTTTAACGACAAAAAATAAATCGTTAGAGTAGATATAATTTTCAACTAGCTTATATTGATCAAATGTAAATTTTTTTTTAAATTTAAATGAATAATTATATTTTTTATACAGTATTCTAGTTATTGCTCTTATATAGTTATTATTTAAATGAAAATTATTTTCATCTTTAAATACAGTCCCAACAGCACTTAGTAAAATTACATTATTAGATAAATCTAAATATTCAGGCCATTTTATTATAGTATTTATATTATTCTTAATTAATAATTCAAAATTTATTGTCGGAAATTCTCCAAAAGAAAGATTTAGTTTATTATCAATTTTTATGGAAAATTCATCTTCTTCAGGAATTAATTCTTTTGGCATTTTGTCAAAAAAGGAAAATAATCTTTTAAAAAAACTATAAAAAGATTTCCAATAATTTATATTTTTTATTTCCAAAACTAGTTTATTTGTTTCCATAATATTTATTCCCTCTTAGTAGCTATTAACTAAATATTAGTTTTATTTTCTTAAAAAATGTTTTACTTTGAAAATCTATTCTAATCCTAATTTTCTATAGATATCGGAAGACATGCTAGCAAAAAAATATTTATTAGCCCTGTCGCAGACAATCTTTTCTTTTTCTTTATCACTTTTTATGGACAACTTAAATTTCTCTACTCCTTCTTTAAATGCTTCTAAAAAATCATTAATATGAATTGCGGTGACACTTTTTTTAGATCTGCTATCTATATCATTTTGCAATGATTTAACATTCGCTTCCCCCCATGCATAATATATCTCTTTCGCCTTCCCCTCTGCGCTTAGTCTAGAAGAAAACGAATACGAATGAATTATTGCACATCTTGCAGCGTATAGATCAATTGCCTCACATTTAATATTGGGATTTGGTAAAAGATAATCATCTATCCATTTAATAAAATCATCTCTGGTTGCAAATTCTTCTGAAACAGGACGATTTAACCAAGCCATTATATCAATTCCAGAATATAATAATATCAAACTCGAAATTTGTAATTTTGCATTTAAACAAAGTTCGATAGATTTTATAATATTATTTAAATTTTTTTCTAATGCATAAAAATCTGAACTATCATTTTTTACCATTTTATTTTTGTGAATGAACCTCCTATTTAACTTGTTAAAATATGTTTCAAATAACCATCCCCTGGCACACAAGACTTAACGCTCTTCAATTATTTAATTTTTCCATGATAAGGGTTCTTATTTCATCATTTTTTGGAATCTCTTTAATTCCATACCCAAGTATTTCCCCATTACTTCCAGTTCGAAGATGAGGTCTTATTCTATTATTAAATATTTTTTTACTACTCTTATATCCTTTTAAAAACCCTCCAAAACTTCCTGCAATATAATCTGCAAATTGAATACCAGCACTTTGATGTGAATATTCTAAGTTTAAACTATCTTTTATATGAGAGTAGTTTTGGATAAAATCTCCTCGTTGGTACAGATAAAAATATATATCTCTAAAAAACTTATTTCTCTCCTCTGATACAGGATCAATGAAGAAAACACAGAGATTGTCCTCCTGCCCCTGTAATTCCATTTCTATTCTTCCCATACTATCTTGGATGTGCATTTTGAATATATCATTTTCACTTATTCTTGGACAATGCACATTTGAAGTAATTGTTATAATTATCTTTACATAATTTAAGTCAGACAGAAGCATCAAAGACGAGTCAACAAAATTTATCAGATCTTTGTAATCTCTATCTTTTAGAAAATAAAATTGTTCGTTTTCTGGAATATTTTGACTATTTCTTTGATATTTCCATAACGACCAAAGATATGACCACTTAATTTCTTTTTCTAAAGGTAGATTAAATTCCTTTTTTATTTCCCTGAATTTCAGGTTTAATTTTTTCCAATCAGAAGCAAGCATTAAAAAACAAATTCTCACATAATAAGGGAACGACTTTATAAATTTTTCATTCCTATTTTTTTTATATTCACCACTTTCATCGCTAAATGAAAAATATATACTCAGATCTATTACCTCCTATAACAGCATAACTATTGATTATCTAAGAAATGGGATGTGTCCCCATTTATTTTATAATTCTTTAGTTAAGACAATAAACCTCAATTTATGCTACTTCCGTTTAAAGTTTTACTTCTATATTTTTCTTTCCATTTTTCAAAATTCCAATTTTCCAAAAATTTTTCAGCTACCACCTCACCATTTTTGAATAACAAATTACTTTCTTCCTCAGTAATATCAAAATAAGTTGTACCAATTCCCTTTTTAAGATTATTAACTTCTATCTCGGTCGATATTCCTATCGTCCGATCATAATCTCCTTTAGATTCAGAAATATGATAATTGTCATGGCCATTTAAAAGCGTACCTATAATAGAATAAAAATAATTAATGGTATTATTTATAGGATTTAGGTTTGGCTTTTCCAATGTTCTTTTTTGAGGTTCCATAAGTTTAAATCCAAAAGTAGGCCATTCTGGATTACATGTTCCATCGTCTAATAACCAGACAGGATAGTTGCTAAGAACACCGCCATCAACAATATAATGAGTTATGTTATTTTTATCCTTTATTTCAACGGGCTCAAAAAAAATAGGTATGCTCATACTCATTCTTATGGCCTTAGATATACTATAATTATCAGGATTGATTCCAAATCTCTGAAGGTCTCCAGGAAGCACAAGAAGAGATTGATCAGTTAAATCAGATGCAATCACTTGAAGTTTATACTTATATTTATCTGCTTCATATTCTGTTCTTATGTCTCCAAATTTACATTTCCCTTTCTTTTTTAATAATTTTTCAAACCACTCCTCAAAATAATCTCCCTTGTAGATTCCTTTTTTAAAAATAATTTTTAATCCTTTCCAAAGCCATTCATATTTACTAGGAAATTTTTCATCTTTAAATTGGTTATAATTTAAGCTTTTAAGTTCTTCTTTTATTTCTTTAGAATTAAAACCCACCGCCAATAAACCAGCAACAATTGCACCAGCTGATGTGCCAGCCAAATTTTCAAACTTATAACCAGCTTTTTCAATTACCGATACAGCCCCAACTAATCCAATGCCTTTTACACCTCCGCCTTCGAAAACAGCATCAATTTTCTTCATCATTAAATCCCCCCCCCTATAATCCCTTTTATTGATTTATAAAATTATAAAAGAAGGAAAAATTGCCTTCTTTTTCCTTTCGCAATTTCGTTAATCTTGGTATCAATCGAATTATAACGATTCATGCTATTAAACAAGACATTTCGGGTTCTCTTATAAATGTAAATCAGTCAATACTATTGATTAATTTTTAATTATAAACTTCTATCTATTTTCTATCTTATTAAGTTTTTAAAATATAGTATTTGTTAGGATATTATTTAACTATTAATCTCTTAGCTTTTTTGTATATATCGCATTTCTATATGTTCCTTGGAAATAGAGTTAATAAATGGTGACTTTTTAAGTTGATAGGCTTTATTGTACGTATATTTTGCCGGTCTTGTTCTTGCGCTAAAGAGATAAAGTTCTTTTTTTGCTCTAGTCATCGCTACATAGAATAAACGGCTTTGTTCTTCAATGTCTTTTTTTAGATCTGGAAATAATTCTTCAGAAAGTCCAACTACAAAAACTATGTCACCTTGAAGACCTTTTGAACTTGGCATATTATAGATATTAACAGTATTATCAGAGCTTGATTTACTATTTTTTTCTAAATCCTTTTTCCATCCTCTTATTTCAGATACAATTCCATTTGGGTTTCTACCTGGTGCAACGAGTAAGCCAATATTTTCTAAAAAAGGTGCGATCCCCTCTCTTTTATTTCCTTTCTTCTTTAGAATTTCTAAAACATTCTCTAAACATTCCTTAAGTTCAAATAAATATAAATTATTATTTATTTTTGCTTTTAAAGAAATTACTTTATAAAGTGAAGTATTATTATCTACTTCCTTCCACAGATTGGCAATTAATTTTGATGCTGCTTCTCTTTTAAAGCTTATTCCATTATTTTGGGTTTCTATTTTCTTGGTTAATTCATTATAATTATTTACTATTAAATCAATCAGATAACGTAGTTTACAATTACTATTGGGTTTTTCTACCCAATCTGCCAGAACTAGAATACGTGATAATCCTTCTTCATTAATATTTGAATTATATTTAAAATCTATATTTTTTGCCATAAGAGCTTCTTTTAGTGGAAGTAAATAATTTTTATTAGGGATAATTATTATGATATTATTTGTTTTAATATTTTTCTTTACAATAGCTGAAATCATTTCTGCTTCTTTTTTATCAGAAGGTACATCATAAAAAATAATTTTATTATTAATTAATATTCTTTCACTAAATTCTTGTTCAGGTTTAGGAACACTGTCTCTATAAAAATTTATAACCATACCATATGCCCCTTTAAGAATATGTTCAGGGCACCTCCAGCTTTTTGATAATCGTCCTATCTTGACATCCTTCTCGTAATACTTTTCAAATTCTTTTATATATTTAGGGGTACCTCCTCGAAAAGAATATATACTCTGATCATCATCGCCCACAACAAACAGTCCTTCTGTTTGATCTTCTGTAAGTAATTTTATTAACTCAAACTGGGCTTGGTTTATATCTTGATATTCATCAACTAATAAATATTTTGTTTTCTTTTTCCATTCATTTCTTAAGTTATTATCTTTTTTTAAAACTTTACATGCTAACAATATTTGATCATCGTAATCTATAAGAGAACATTTCCGTAGAATTTTTTTATATTCATTACATATTTTACATTTATCTTCGTTTATGTCTTCCTTGCAATTACCTTTTTGACGACAATTATCTGCTAATATCCATTTTTCACGTTCATAACCAGCTAAATTAGCCGCATCTCTTAACAAAACAACTCGAGGATTTTTTTCGTATAATACTTCATATTTTTCTTTTAATCCGAATCTTTTAGAGTTAGAACCAATTATAGAATTACCTAAACTGTGCATTGTTGAAATTATTTTCGGACACTTTTCTTTGGGTAAATCAATCTCTTTTTTGGATAATTCATTATGCATATTTCTTGCAGCTTCATTTGTAAAAGTTATTACTGCAATTTCATCAGGTTTAGCCCCAAGCTCTTCAATAAGATATTTAATTCGCTTGGCAAGTTGATAAGTTTTTCCGGTTCCCGGACCTGCTAATAATAATACAGGACCTGGATAGGTACTGGAAGATTCTTCGAGAGGGTTTTTAATTTCTATTATAAAACATCAACTCCTTTTATATTTTTTACATTTTAATTTTGTCCATTTGTTTTTTATTTAAAAACCAACACAAAGAAATATTAAGTATATCCACCAGATTGCTCTTCCCATCAGCGACTGGACCAACAATAATATTTATCCCCTTTTAAATTTCAACAGATACTTCATCTCTAAAACTTTTTATATTTTGTAAAACAAGTTTTTGTATCTTCGTATTATCTTTCCTTTGATTTAACTTCAAATTTTCTCTTATTATCATTTTATTCTCTTAATTCATCAATGCTCCATTGAAGACCTTCTCCTGGGATAATAGGGTGATACTTTACTTTATGTTTTGCTCCGCATTTGGGACACTCAATATAATCTCCTTTTTCGTCATATTTTTTATGAATGTCTCTATTTACTCCCTTATGTTCTGTATCAGAATCCATTTTTCCAGAAACAAAAAGAACGGCTCTGCAATTCGGATTCAAACATCTTTGAATCTGCTCATTAAGTTCATTATTACCTTTCATGATTTCAAATCCTTTAGCATAATTTAATAATTTATTAAATTACTCTTTGTTCCCCTTATCATCTGGCTTCTCTTCATCCTCTGCGACTTTTGGCAAACTTTGCTCTTCCTCTTCTTCTTTATATTCTTCGTAATCAATCACATTATCCTGAATCATCTGTTCAGATTATTTTATGGTCTCTTTATATGATTGAAAATAATTATTCCCATTATCTTGGCACATTAATTCTGCCTGTTCCATCACTGTCTTGACAACTTTGGGTTGTTTATTAGTGGGTATTTATATTTTTTCAAAAGTCGTTTAATCTTTTCTCATTTTAGCCCGTACTAATTCCCTTAAATTCCAATCAATACTCATGTTTTCCTAATTCATTTCTTGAGGTCATAATTTATGTCGATAAATAATTTAATAATTGTCAAAATAAAGGTTCTAATCTTAATTCTTTAAGAGCCCTACTAATCTTTAAACTCAGAATTTATGATTTCTCCTTATTTTCCTTAACTAATGATAAGCATAGTAAAATATGAAAAAGCCTATCTGACGCTTCTCTAGAAAAAAAAGTACTTTTCTCTAGACCATGAGCAAAATTATTTCTTAAATTCATTCCGAGTTTTTCTGTTAGTACTAATCTAAAATAGAAAGGGATGTCATGCCCTATCTTAGAAAATACTTTTTTAAGTATATCGCCTTGCTTTTTTAATAATATATTTAATGATAATATATCATATCCGCCTATATCGTTCGGTTTTAAAATAATACCTCCACATATTCTAACTAATTCTCTAACGGTACTTTCGATTAAAGGAATAAATAAATGTGATGAAACTATGTATTTGCTGTCCCAGTAGGCGTTAAATGCATATTCCGCATACTCTTTATTTTCATTTTGAAAAAGCAAAGACTCCTGGAAATATTTTACTATTTCCTCTTTTGAAATTTGTTTTTTTAATTCATCCATTGTTAAAGACAAAAAAATTGAATTAAATTGCAAATATTTAGTTGCATAACTTTGGAAATGATTATCATAATCGTCATCCAAGGATGATAACTTGGCTATTGGAATTCCATCTTCTGAAACAATTTGAGTGGTGCATAAAAATTGAAGGGGATAATTTTTTGAAATTTCTTTCAATTGATCCTCTACATTTTTTTGTTTTGGTAAAAAGTTAATCACTATTCTTAATAGAATATTTTCTAATTTATATTCATTTTCTTCCCCGAAAATAGCTTTTAGAAATTTATCAATTTCTTCATTTTTAATTTTTGTGCTTACTGAAATTTCTTTTAAGGACTTATCCCAATCTAGATCTAGCTGACCAATCTCTTGAGAAATTCTATTTGTTGCTTTTATTGCGCCTTGAAAACTCTTATCTCTATATTTCTGATATATTTCATGTATTTGCTCAAACGCATGAACTTTTAATAATGCATCCGAATTCATACGCTCGTTTTCTTTGAATGATTTCTCTAAAATTTCCAAAACACGCATTAAATTACTTTCATCCCCTTCGCTTGCATAATACTCAGCAAGCAAGGAGACAGCATGCTCCGCAGACCAAGGATCTTTTTTAATCCTTTCTAACCTTTTTTCTAAATCACTAATTAAGTCTTCTTTTTCCTGAGGAGAAAGGACAACTTTGTCCCTAAATTCTAAAAGTAGCCATTTAAAAGCAAAACCCCATAAACCAGGTTTTGAATCTACCGCAATTTTTCTTTCTAGTTTAATTATCGTTTTTTCTATTTTTTGCTGGTCATTAATTTGTAAGGATAAATTTAGAGCTCGTTTTACTTTTATTTTGCAGTCAATTGGTTGGACTAATAATTTTTCACAAATTATAATACTTGCATCAATAACTAAATGAAAAAGTTTATAATCTGCACTTTTTTTTATGATGTTTGGAGAAAAATCTATAACAAGATCGGCATACCTTGATGACAGAATTGGATTTTTAGTCTTTTTTGCTCTAATTTGCCAATAATTCAAAGTTTCTTCTGTGACTTTCTGAATACTGGGATATTCCATCATTTGTCCTTGTTCATTTGGTAGAATAAACATTGGACCATAGTATGTCCCCCAACCAGAATTATCATTTGGATAATCTGCTAAAAAATCAAAAGCAATTTGTTCAAAAATATCTTCATTTGAGGGTTTATAATATGTATCTTCTTTTTTAAGAATTCTTTTTATTTCTTCCGCAATTTTAAATTCTGTATAAAATAAGTTAGATATACTTACTTCTTTATCTAATTTCCCTAAATAATTTTTAATTTTGTTATTCAGCATACTTTTTACCACTTCAAAAGATAATTATAATTCCCCAAAATATTCTCTAAAATCATTTTCCCATGCAATCTCCATTATCAAAATTTAAAAAAAACAAGATCTTCTTTTTCCTGTCTTCCTTCTTAGTTAGTGGTCTTTTTTATTTTGGGGTCAGGCTTCACAATTTCACATTTTCATTTTATATTTTATGAGGTTGTGAAGCCTGATCTCCAGTTCCAGTTCTATTTTTTATAATTATCAAAACAACATTCTCTTGTAATCTTCATTTAAATATATCTTTCAACAATTAAATAAATTATTTATTTATAAAACCTTCTACTATTTCGATTTCTTTTGGAGTAAGGTTGTAAAGCTTATAAACCATTTCGTTAATCTGGCGTTCGTATTCTTTAATTTCGTCCTTGTCTTCACTCTCTATAATTTTAAGTACAAGATTTGCAATAGTTGTATTTAGTTGATTTCCACCTCTAATTTCTGCATCATAACTTAAAATATAATTTATCTCATTATAATTAAGATTATAGAAATATCTCCCAAGAACAAGATCTAACAAATCAATCTCGGATTTTATAGCGCTAGTTATAAATCTATTTCGATCTTCGTCAAAAACTGAAAATAATCTTTCCATAAATTTTAATCTCATTTTAGTTAAAAGAATTTTATGTTTTAAAATATTTTCGTGGAAAACTAGCGGAAAATTTTCTAATATATCCATATTCATGTGTCGACCATCGCCATAAATTCTAAACCACAAGTAAAACATTGAAGAATTCATCAAAATAATTAAAAAATCACTAAAAATATTATCTACATACAATGGCTTTATTTCGGCACTCTTATATGGTTTTCTATCAAATGCATTATACCAATAATTACCACTTGTTCTAATCCATATTTTGCTATCACCATTAATAATAATTGTTTTAATTATATTTTTAAATTTTAAAAGTTTTATTAAAATTTGTTTACTTAAGTCTTCGCCAATTTTCGGCAATCGATGAACCTGTCTATATTTTGAATTTTTTGGTAATAAAAAATTGTCGCAATTATGCAATTTGATATTATTAATATCAGGAGTATCTCTAAAAAATTTACTAGTAAAAATGCCTTCTTTTTGGTTGGATCTTTTATTGAAACACTTTAGTATGGATACAGACTGAGACATACTTTTGAATATCCTACATTTATCGCGGTCAAATGTATAAATATAACTATCTTTAAAACCATTCGCAATCAGGGTTCTATTTTTTGAAAAATTTTTATTGAACGTAATTGCATAGGTAATTATAAATACTAAATTACCGTTATTTTTCAGAAGGTTAAAACTTTTTTCAACAAAAGGACTTGAAATATCAGAAAAAGTAGAAAATAAATAGCTATTTTTCATCAATTTTTTTTGCATCACTTCTAATAAATTACCATACGGCGGATTAGCAATCACCAAGTCAAATCCATTTTTTTCTTGGAAGATTTCTGAAAAGTATAATTTCCAGGGGAAGAATGGGCGAACACTTTGATTGCTGGTATATTGCCTTAACTGTTTTTCAACTTCGTCTAAATTAAATCCAGCTCTTCTGGATAACACATCCTTTTCTTTTTTAATTTCCTTTTCTCTTTCTTCTTTAATCGGATGTTGCTCATATTTCTCTTCAATCTCTCTTAATTTTTTAAAATATTCAGCTTTTTGTTTTTGTAGTTTTAGTTCAAATATATTAATAATAAGATTTTCAATTTCTTTTTTTAAAATCTTTTTCTTACTTATAATTGGCTGATTTAAAAGTTCATACTTTTTGACTTTCAACATTTCGTATATTTCTTTACTCTCGTCTGTGGAAAATAATTTTGCATTCTCATTATTCTGTTTATCATTATCTAAATCAATGCCCATAAATTCAGAAATCAGGCTATTTCCTTGCATTATTTTATAATCTAAATTTGGTAGAGGTTTAATCTGATTAATATCTTCTTCGTCCACAATCAAGGAAAGCCATAAACGGAGCTTAGCAATCTCCACTGCTCCTGGATTAATATCCACACCGTAAAGGCAGTTTTGTATGGCATGGTGTTTGAAATCATAAATTGTACGAGATTGCTTAGTCGCCTCTGCTCCTTGCAATGACAAAATTGATGTTAGTGTGTTCCTTGCGCTAACAATTTCTTTCATCATCCCAACCGGAAAAGCACCGGAACCAACAGCGGGGTCACAAACACGAATATTTTTTAATGCCTCGTCAATAATTTCAGCATTTTCGCGTATACTTTCAGGAAGTTTAAAAGAATAAGTTTTAGATTCTTTTCCTTTGGTTACTACATGATTATCATTTTCTATTGTAGTATCACCATATTTAATTAATTTTTCAATATCCTTTTTAGTGGGAAGTAATTGATTCGCAATGACAGAGGATGAGAGTTCGGTAGCCAAATAATTAATTAGGCTTTGTTGGCACATATAATGTACAATCTCTCGTGGAGTATAATATGTACCTTTTGATTTACGATCTTTTACTTCCAGAAGATTTTCAAAAACTTTCCCCAACATTTCTGGATCAATTGCTACTTCTTTATCCAATGGTTCATCTTCTTTAACCGTAAAATTATAACGATCAAAGACATCCAAAACACCTGTACCAATATCGCCTTCTTTTGTTTTATTATTATTTGAAAAAAGAGTATCGGGTAAAAGTATTTCGGTTTTTGCCCAATCATAATCGTTAAGAGGATCAAATAATCCTCCATTTAAAAATGGAATCTTACATTTGAAATAACTAAAGTAGTGGTCATCATATGAACGGTCATTCCGTAAGGCTTCATAAAACAGCGGTTCTAAAACATCATTGAAGAAGTTTTTATAGTCACAATGTTTTTTCTCAAAAAGTTCACGCAAAAAATGCTTTGAACCCGAACCCCATTTCTTACCTTTCTCAATTCCAAACCATCCTTTCTTTTGTAGGAAATAAAGAAAAACAATTTGACCTAAAAGCTTTTTAGAAAAATCAACTATATTTATTCCCTTTTCTTGAAATTCTTGCCTAATCTCTTCATCTCTTTTTACTATCTCATCAAGAGCATCTTTAACCCCAAGGAAAAGTTCGCGGTATTTTTCAAAAAATTCCTTAGTGACTTTTTCAATACTGAATGCTTCTTCTAATTCATATAGTTTTGGATTGTAAGTGTCATCTTTCAAAATGGACATGAAGCAACTTTGGGCGGTATGGCTGTTTTCATTTTTCCCAACTAAAAAGGAATATCTGCGGGCAGGGGTAAATTCTTGCTTTACCTTAACATCACCTGTTGGTGTTTTTTCGAACTTATATTCCATCTTTACAAAAGAAAAACGCCAATCCTCTTCCTCAGGAGATACAAAAGCAACAAGCCCGGCATCTTTTTCACCGCGTTCTTTAAGATAATGAGCTACAAAATTACGCTGTGCGGTACGAGCGCGATCAAGGGTAATTTCTTTTTTTAAATAGACTATAAGCAGGTCAATCTTTTTCCCTTCCGGATCAATATAAGTACCAATTCGTTCATAGGTTTTAACAAAATTTTCAAAAGCTTTTGGTATGTAACAACCATGTAAATGAAATGCCTTGGATTCATCATAACGTTTAAGTAAATTTTTAATGAAATATAAATATTTTTCTTTATTAAAGGAATTTTGAAAAGTATTTTTTATAAGTTTTTCAGTAGATTCTTTATCCATAATTTATTCTCCTACTAAATACTCAGATAAAATTACTTCTCTGGGGCATGAACTCTGGACTACGCTTTCTGACAAATGTTCTTTTAAAAATTCAGGTGCAATATTTTTTTGCAATATTGCTAATATTCTTAAAGGATTTATAATTTGTTTTAATTCGTTGTTTAATTCTTGAAGCAATATTTTGGTAGTCTGTTTAGGGAGAGCTCCTTCGATGATCTTTTGTATTGCTATTTTTAAGTAATCTTCTTGTCCCTCAGTAAATTTTCTAGTATCTTTAGAGATAGCTTTTAAGATTTTCAAAACTTGAGTAGCAGAATCTCTACCACCGGTTAGTTTTATTTCTGACGCTGCTTCCTGGGTACTATATTCGAAGGCTTTTTTGTTTTTTTCCAATAAATTATAAAAGTTAGGATTAATTTTTTCACGCTTAGTATTTTCTTGGACTTCTAAAGTTTTCGCGGTAGTGATAAAATCTAATTCTTGAGTGTCTTGTTGGGTAGTACTCATAAAAAATTTTTGAAGTTTTCCTTTACGGAAATAAGTTAAAAGTCTGTTGTTTTCTTGAGGATTTAACCTGGCAGTTCTGGCCTTTTTAGGTAAAGATTTAATCCTGGCAAATAAATCCGGATGGTCTTCTCGGATATCTTTAATAACTTTTAAATATTTTAAATCACTTTCTTGGGCTTCGTCTTCACCAATAATAGTTTCTTTAGAACCTAAACGGTTAAACAATTCATGGGATTCTATCTCTTCATTTTCGGTAAGCAATCGAGCATCATTACCTAATAAAGTTATAAAGGCATGTATTTTTGCTGCTGCTGCTTCTTTTAATTTAATGAGGTCATTGGATTGTTCACTAGGGAAAAAATTAAAAGTATAAATTTTACCAAATTTAGTATCTACTCTATTAATTCTACCTACTCTTTGCATCATACGAGTAGGATTCCAAGGTATATCGTAATTAATGACTACATTAGAATTATGTAAATTTACTCCTTCTGATAAGACTTCAGTGGAGATTAATATTCTAAAATCATCCCGGATAGAATGAGCTTTGGGATCAAAATTATCAATTACTTGTTTTCGGATAACTTCGCTTGATCCTCCAGTAAATTTAAGTACTTTATATTTTTTTAAATTTTCACTTAAATAATCTGCAGTCTCTTTGGATTCGGTAAATACTATTAATTTATTTTTCATAAGTATAGGATGAACAGAAAGAATATCTAAAAATTGGAGCAATTTTGGATCTCGATCTATAGTACTCCACATCTGCTGAATCTTAATTAAAGTCTTTAGATCTTTTTCTAAAAGTTCTTTATATCGGGAGTCAAAATCCTGGGATGAATATTTTACTGCCTTATCTTCTTCAATTAATTTTTGAATTGCTGCATCATCATCATTTTCCAGAAATTCAAATATTTTATTAATATATTTTTTACTAACGTATACATTTCCCCGATCAAATTCTTTTATAAACTCTTTATAAGAGTGAATAAAACGATTTATACTTTGCCGGAAAGCATAAAAACTGCTTTCTAATCTCTTAATTAAGAGAATTTTCATAAATTTTCTCATATTATTTTGAGCCAATTCTTCCGGTTGAGTAATTTCTCCCCGATAATAAAGAAGTGGAGTATAACGGCTATAATTAAAATCGAGGGCAATCATTTCGATAGTCTTACTAAAAATTTTATCCTCTTGATCATTTAATTGATAAAATACTGCTTCTGGATTTTCAATTTCAGGAAATTTTAATTTTTGTTTTTCTAATTCTCGACTAAAATATTTAATTACTTCGGTCCTAGTTCGCCGCACCATCAGATATTTTAAAACTTTTTCCCTAATCTCTCGGGAATTTTCTTTTACAATTCTAATATACTCCGGATAATCTCTTTGGCGGTCTAATTTTTTTAATCTCTTTTCTAACTGAGAGAAAAATCTTTCTAAATTAGGTAAATTTGGGATATTGCTTTTTTTAGAGTTTTGAAATAATTTTATTTGGCTT
>Ga0315293_10002746_pt1 | contig 16947 bp, 16 predicted proteins | sample YL17G13_20_MG_FD_203071 | JGI IMG/M metagenome (GOLD analysis project Ga0315293, IMG submission 203071) | Sediment microbial communities from Yellowstone Lake, YNP, Wyoming, USA - YL17G13_20 | ecosystem: Environmental > Aquatic > Freshwater > Lake > Sediment | place: USA: Wyoming | collected...
CGGGAACTTCCGGCTCGGGTTGGGCACCCAGGTGCGCACGCACGTCGTGCGACGCTACGGGAGCGCGTTCGAGCATCCCGGTCCGCGGCTGCGCGACCTACGCGTTCATCTGGGACGAGGCCGGTTTCGACGGAACGACCGCACGGATCCGGGAGAAGCAGAAGGCCGGCGACTTCGCCGGCATGGCCGCGCAGATTACCGACGAGCACATCGCCATCTTCGCCACCGAGTCCACCTGGGACGACCTCGCCGACGCACTCGCCGCGAAGTACGGCGGACTCGCCTCGCGCATCGTGCTGTACAGTGCGCTGACCAATCCGGAGCGACTTGAGCGTTATGGCGAGGTGGCGCACCGTCTGCGGCAGTAGTGTCCCCGATATGTCGGGCCTGACGGGACTTCTCAGCGAGGATTGCTACCCGAAGATCCCGGCTCCCGCCGGCGCCCCGGCTCCCCCGCCGCCGCCTGCCTAGCCTGGCCTGGCCCCAACTCGCAGGCGCGCTACTCGCGGTTGAAGGTGATGACTTCCCCGCGATTGATGGAAACCCAGTCCCGTGCTTCCAGGTAGGGCCGGAACGTCTCGACGATCAACTGCTCGTCAGCGGCGGTCTTGGGCCGCTGCAACTCGTAGAGGTGCGGGAACTCCGTCCATGCCAGCACCGCCTCCCACAGCCGCAGCGCCGCCTCCCCGGTCGGCGGATCCATCAACACCGGGCCGAACAGGCACTGCCCATCCGGGAAGAAGAGCGTCGGCACGCCGTAGCCGCCAGCCTCGACCACCCGCCGGTGGTCGACCAGTACCTCCTCGCCCGTCGTCGGATCTGCGATGGCTTCGTCCACCAGGCCGGGGTCGAAGCCGAGTTCATCGAGCAGGTGTCGCGCGACGGATTTCTCGTGCGGCTTGTGTCCCTCCACATGCAGCGCCCGGGCCGCGCGCTCGTACCAGGCGTCGACGTCGTCCATCGACCGGCGGCGCAGCAGCGCTCCGATACGCATCATCGACCACCCGTAGGACCACTCGCGCTCCCACGGATGCTTCTTGCCCTCTTCGCGGTTGATCTCCTCGAGACTGAAGAACCGCCAATTCACCTGCAGCCCGGTCAGATGCCGGACTTCACGGATCCACCGCGAGGTCTGATAGGCGTACGGGCACATGACATCGAAGTGAAAGTCGACGTATTCCGGCCGGGTGGTCACAGAAAAAGGTTAGCCTGCGGCGGTGGCCGATAGCGGCGGGCAGTTGCCCGCGGCGTCGACGGCGAGTTCGAAGTGCCAAACCTCGTTCGCGTAGATCTGGCAGAGACCGAACCGGACGCCGTTCGCAACCAGCCACTGGTCGGCGGGCGCGCCGCCGATATCGACCGCCTGCCCGAGCACGTGCCTGGAGTGTTCGGGAGTCTGCACGTACTGGCGGGCGACGGCCAGGCTGCCGTAGCTGGCGACCGCATCGTCAAGCAGTTGCTGCTGGAACGCCGCGGAGCGCCAGCCTGAGGTGATGGTCATGGCGACCCCGTCGGCGGCAGCGGCGGTCGCCGCCTGCTGCACAGCGGCCAACAGGCGCGGATCGAGCTGCCCGACCGCCGGGTTGTCTACGTCGAACGGCGAGAGCATCTGAACGGTGTTGTCGACCAGCCGGATGCCTCCGGCGGCCGTCGGCGTTACCAGTGGGCCGGTGACAACCGCGCCGACGATGCCGAGCACGAGTGCGATTCTCATGATGACCCCAATCATCACCCTCTTTGCGCCGAACCGCACCGGGACAGCGGTCCGGGGATACACCATTGCCCTCGACGGAACAAAGACAACGTGGGAGTACAGCGTGGCGCTCGTCCTGGCCTTCGGTGTGGTGTTGCTCGTCAGCGTCTCGCTGTCCGGGCTGGCGGCCCGGACGGTGCTCTCCACTGCGCTGCTGTTTCTGGTCGCCGGGGCGTTGCTGGGCCCGGGCGGGTTCGGCGTGGTCACCCAGAGCGCCGAGGACGACATCGTCGCGGTGCTTGCCGACATCGCCCTGTTCACCGTGTTGTTCACCGACGGTCAGCGCGCCAGTGTTCCCGCACTGCGCGAGGGGTGGCGGTTGTCCGGACGGGCGCTCGGCCTCGGCATGCCGCTGGCGATGATCGGGATCGCCTTGCCGGCACACTACCTGGTAGGACTGGACTGGCCGACGGCCTTCCTGCTCGGGGCAATCCTGTCCCCCACCGACCCGGTGTTCGCCTCGGCTCTGGTGGGTCGCACCGACATCCCCTTGCGGCTGCGACGGCTGCTCAATGTCGAGTCCGGGCTCAACGACGGCCTGGCACTTCCTTTCGTGTTGATCTTCCTCGCCCTCGCCAAACACGAGGACTCGCATCTGGGCACCGTGTTGCTGGAACTGGTGCTCGGTCTGGTCATCGGCATCGGCGTCGCCGCATTGGTCGCGGTGGCCTGGCGAAGCAACATCCTCACCGCCGAACCGCGGCTTCAGCCGCTGGGGCCCGTCGCCATCGCAATCGTGGTGTACGCGACCTGCCACCTGACCCACGCCAATCCGTATCTGGCCGCGTTCGCGGCGGGTTCGGCGCTGGCCACCCTCGACCACGTCGCCGCTGAGACATTCGAACCATTCGGCGACCTGCTCTCCGAACTCACCAAGTTCGCCGCCCTGCTGCTGTTCGGCGCCCTCATCACACCGGAACGGCTGTCGCATCTGGGTTGGCAGGGCTGGTTGCTGGCGGTGCTGGCCATCGTGCTGGTACGTCCGGCGTCGATGCTGCTGTCGCTGCTGCGCACGCCGATGCCACGCGCGGAACGACTGACCGCGGCGTGGTTCGGGCCCAAGGGCTTCGCATCCGTGGTGTACGGCCTGCTGGTCCTGCAGGCCGGAATCCCCAACGGCGAGAAGCTGTTCGACCTGATAGCCGTGACCATCGCGCTGTCGATCATCGTGCACTCGTCGACAGACGTGCCGGTCGCGCGCAAACTCCGAATCGAGCCCCCCGACCACCTACCGGCCGGCCCGGACTCGGTCGAGGCGCCGGAGCATGCGGGACCGCCGACAGTCAGGACCCGGGACGTCAATCTGTGAGGCGGTGGGTCCGCCCACGGGCCAACACCGTCGATGGTGGCGGCGTCATCCCACCGCGCGCCGTCTGGGATGGCCGATCAAGCGGCTGCGATGGCGACCGTCAGCGCCGCCGCGAAGATCACTGCGGGCCCCGCCATCCCGGCAAGGAACCCGAGTCCGAATCGCCGACCACCGGAGGTGAAGGCCAGCACGATCTTGACCAGCAGGTTCGAGCCGAGTGCGGCGCCGATCGCGCCCAGCGCTGTGCTGACGGCGATGTCACCCTTGGCCGCCAGACTCGCGGCGGCGACCGATCCGGCGTGTGCGTCGGCGAGTCCAGCGCCGAACGCGGCCAGCACGGCTCCCTGGGGACCGAGAACGTCGGCGCCCCAGCGTCCGACGAGCAGGGCGAAGATCAGCACGGCGGCCAGGACCAGGGCGGGCCGAAGTGCGAAGGGCCGGCTTGCGGGAGTCACCCCGCCCTCGGGCGCGAAGTTCCCGCGATCCCGGGCGGCACCCCGGTAGACGACGGCAGCGACGCCGACGAGCACCACCGCCGCCGCGGCCACCGGCAGCCACAGCCGGCGAAGCACCTCGGTGTCGACATAGGCGATGACGATGATCAACTGCACGAAGGTGGCGAGGCTGGCCGCCAGGGCACTGGCCAGCGCCGCCCGGACACCCACCGCCGTCCGGCTCAGCCGGCCCATGGACGCCGTGGTCGCACTCGCCGAGACGAACCCACCGGCCAGTCCGGTGACCAGCAGGCCGCGTTGGGGCCCCAGGGCCCGCACACCGATGTAGCCCACCCAACCGATGCCGGTGAGCAGCACCACCAGCAGCCAGATCTTCGCCGGATTGAGCACGCCGTAGGGTCCCAGCGCCCGGTCGGGCAACAGCGGCAGCACCACGAACGCGACCACGAAGAACTTGATGGCGTCCTCCAACTCGACCTCGGTCACGATGTCGCGGGCGAAGCGGTGGATGCGTGTCTTGGACACCAGCAGACCGACGACGACCACGGCGAGCGCCACCGCCACGGCCGCGCGGGTGTAAGCGAGAGCACCAAGCAGGTAGGCGACGAGGGCGGCGATCTCAGTGGTGGTTCCCGCGTCTTCCTCGCTGGTCCGGAAGTAGGCCAGCGCCATGAGCGCTCCGATCACGGTGAGTCCGGCAATCACCGCCCATGCCCCGAAAGTGGCTGCCACACAACCCAGGAGGGCCAGCAGTGCGAACGAGCGGGAGCCGGCGGGAAGTGTGCGATGGTGGCTGCGTTCGCGCTCGAATCCCAGCATCAGCCCGATCGCCAGGGCGACCAGGAACGGCTGAAGCTGCTGCCAACTCACGATGGCCCCCCCGCCGGCATTACTGGATAGACAAGTCGACGTGTTGATGCTGCAAATAGGGTGTCATCGTCAGCGCGATCAGAACCACGGACGTCATCGGCCTGTCTGCGCGCAGTTCTCGATCGCCTTGTCGGTATAGACGCGATAGCCGAAGTCCGGGTTGTAGCCGTGGACTTCCGGGGTATCCAACTCGCGGATGAAGGCCAGGATCTGACGGCTGAAAAGCTGCCCTGGGACCAGCACGGGGAATCCGGGAGGGTACGGCGTGACGAACGTCGCCGATACCACCTCGCCGCCGGCGTCCATCTTCTCCTCGATCTGCTCGCCGGAGAGGTACTCGCAGTTGGCGTCGTCATAGGACAAGTAGAACGCCCGACGCACGTCACCCTCGGGTGTCTCGACGGACCCCGAGTGGTCGCGGAAGACCGGATGAAAGCCGCTGAAGTCCGGCAGCGCCGCCGTGTTGGTTGTCAGCCTGCGCACCTTCTCCTCGAACCGTGCCCGTTCGTTCGGGCTTGTCTCGGAGTTGCGCTCGTCGAGCTCACTGGCGATCTTGACCAAGACCTCCACCAGGAAGGCCACCGAACTGCGGGTCGTGCCGATATTGGTCATGAACAGCACGGTGTTGCGTGAGGTCTTGTTGATCTGGACACCGTGGCGGTCCATCAACTGTTCCCGTTTGAACTCGTCGCCGTTGTATCCGGTCCGGCCGATCGACAGGGTGATCCGCGAGGGGTCGAGGGCGAACTCGTCGGATCCCCACACCTTCATCATGTTCCGCAGGCCGGAACGCAGTGGCTGCCCGATATGACTGGCGCGGTACTCGTCGGGAATCATCTCCGAGGTTCGCAGGCAGGACATGTACTTGCTCAGCAGCGGGTGATTGTCGATGGCGTCCCGCAGTTGCATGGCGTTCTCGACCTGGTGCGCCACCAGCTCGACACCTTCCAGCGCGATCCTCAAGGCGGCACCAGGTGTCCGCCCGGAGTTGCCAGACACTGTTGTAAACCCGGGACTTCGAAACCACGGCAAGGCCCCTTCGCAGTATTGGCTTTACTCGCATGCTAGCCGTCGCAGCTGCAGTCGAGGCTCGTGTTCAGATAGCGGCGTCGAGCACGGCACGCACCATGTCCAGGGTCGTGCTGGGATGCAGAAGGCGAACCAGCCGACCACCTCGCCCTCCCACACCGTGGGCGTCGCGAAGGCCACCTGCTGGGCGAGAAGCTCGTCTTACAACCGCAGGTAATCGTCTTTGGTCGCGACGACGGCAACGACGGGCGGCCCGTCGTAGGTATCGAGAGCGCGACTCAGGACGGAGTACAACGCCAGGTAAGGATCGTCGATCATCGAGGAGCGTTCATCCACGATGAATCTGTCCCCAATGAGTTGCAACTCAGGATGCTTGCGCTTCCCTTTTGAGTGCTTCGCGGGCCAGGAGTCGGTCGCGTTGCTCTTCGAATTTGACCACCTGGCCTTCGAGCTTGGTCAGATAAGCAGCGAGTTGTTCACGACGTTGTTCGCCAGCGGGGCTGAAGTCGTTGCGCTCGAAGATGCGCCACTTACGCAAGACGGGCGTCACGACTTCTTCAAGATGCTGGCGGGTGTCGTAAATGCCGTGCTTGGCCATCAGTACGCCGTTACGCCGGAAATCGGGCATGCCCTGACCGGGCATCCGGAAGTTCTCGACAACATCGGCAAGGGCTTCCAGCGCCTGGTCGGGAACGAGATCAAGCGCCGCACTGCACATATCGCGGTAGAAGATCATATGGAGGTTCTCGTCGGCGGCGATGCGCGCAAGCAACCGATCCGCGACCGGATCATTGCACACCTTGCCGGTATTGCGGTGGCTGACCCGGGTCGCGAGTTCCTGGAACGACACGTAGGCAATCGACAGCAGGAAGTCGGTCTTGTGTCGCGCCTCCTCCTCCGGGGTGGCATGGAATCCGTGCGTCATATGGGCCATCCGGGCGCGCTCGAGGGCGACAGGATCGACACCGCGCGTGACGACCAGATAGTCGCGAATGGCGATGCTGTGCCGGCCTTCCTCCGCCGTCCACCGGCCGACCCAGGTCCCCCACGGGCCGTCAAGAGAGAAGTGCTCTGCGGCCTCACGGTGGTAGCAGGGCAGATTGTCCTCGGTCAGGAGGTTGGTGATCATCGCCGCCTTCGCGACTTCACTGAGCTGCGATTGCTCCGGAGACCAGTCGTCGCCGCCCATCGCCGCGAAGTTACGGCCGCGATCCCACGGCACGTAGTCGTGTGGATGCCACTCTGTGCTGACCGACAAATGCCGGTTAAGGTTGTCCTCAGCGGTCTGCTCAAGCTCCTTGAGCATTTCCAGATCAGTCATTTGTCTAGACATGGCACCTCACCCCCTTGTAACCAGCAGGGGAACTCGCCCGCGTGGCATATATGATCCGCGAAACAGCGGAATCTGGACGAACGTGGCGTAGTCTACCATGCCGAACATTCACAGCTTTGCCGGACACGCCAGCGACTTCGCGGCGGCTCGTGCGTTGGATAGGTTCGCGCTGGCGGTGTTCGAGCCCGGGGTACCGGCGCCCAACGAAGGACACCGATGACAGACGCACTCGAACAGTTTCTGGCGGGCGCGAACATCGACGCCGCGGTGTTCGCATTGCGTCCCGACTACCGGACGCTGCTGCTGGCCGTCGGCGGAGTACGGCCGGCACCCGGAAATTCAGCCAGCGAAGCGCTGCTGAAGCGCGCGGAGGTCCACGCGCGCCAGGCAATCAGCGCGACGCCGGTGGAGGAACTGCCGCATATCGCGGCATGGCGGGAGGCCTACCGGTCCTTCGGCGCCAAGCCGCAGCGCACCCGCAACAGCGTCGAGGCACTGCTGCGCCGAGCGGAAACGGGACTGCCCCACGTCAATCGGCTCACCGACATCTACAACGCCGTCTCGGTGCTGCATCAGATCCCCTTGGGCGGAGAGGATCTGAACTGCTACGCCGCGCCGCCACGACTGCTCCGCGCCATGGGAACCGAGGCGTTCGACACCGCCGCCGGCGGCGAGGCGGTCGTCGAGTACCCCGAACCGGGCGAGGTGGTGTGGTGCGACGACGAGGGGGTGACCTGCAGGCGGTGGAACTGGCGCCAGGCCCGGCGCACCCAGTTGCGCGCCGACACCACCACCGCGCTGTTCATCCTCGACGTCCTCGACCCGATCACCGACGACGCAGCGGCGGCCGCCGCTGACGAGCTGACCGAACACCTGGTGCGACTGGGGCCCGAGGTACGCATCGTCCGGCGGTTCATCACCAATCCGGCTGCGGCACAGGCCGACTGAGGTGGCGATGGTTACGGAATCCCGCGGGCTGCCGTTGCCGCCATGGATGCTGGCCGTGACGGCCATGTTCTGCGTGCAACTCGGGTCGGCGTTGTCGCTGCCGCTGATCTCCCAGGTCGGGCCGGCCGGAACGGCATGGCTCCGGCTCTCCGCAGGGGCGCTGATCTTCCTGGCGCTGGCCCATCCCCCGCTACGGTCCATCCACCGGCGCGACATCCCGGCCCTGCTGGCACTCGGCGTGACCACGGGCCTGATGACATGCCTGTTCCTGGCGGCCATCGCCCGCATCCCCCTCGGCACCTCGGTGGCCATCGAATTTCTGGGACCGCTCAGCGTCGCGGCACTGCGCAGCCACAACCGCAGGGCGCTGCTCTGGCCTGCCGTTGCTCTGGTGGGCGTGCTGCTGCTGACCGAACCCTGGCACGGTGCGGTCAACATTGCCGGCATCGGCTTCGCCGCCGGATCGGCCGTCGGATGGGCGTCATACATCCTGCTGACCCAGCACATCGGCGACCGGTTCACCGGCCTGGACGGGCTGAGCCTGACCATGCCCGTCGCCGCCGCCACCGCCGCCGTCGTCGGCGTCCCGCAGGCGGCCGGCCACATCACCCCGGGGGTCATTGCCGCAGCGCTCGGACTGGCCCTGCTGCTGCCGGTCCTGCCCTTCGCCCTGGAGATGACCGCACTGCGGCACATGACTCCCGCCGCGTTCGGGACCCTGATGGCACTGGAACCCGCGATCGGTGTCGTCCTCGGACTGGTCGTGTTGCATCAGCACCCGTCGTCATGGCAGGTGCTCGGGATCACGCTCGTGGTCCTCGCCGGCGCAGCGGCGCAACGGAACGGGCGCCGGCAACCCCCCGTACCGCCGATTCTGGTTCTGGACTGATCTCAGCTCGGCAGAGCGGACAACCGCGTCGACGACAGCACAAACGCCGTCATGAAGTCGATGAATCTGTCCCGCTCGACATCGAGGTCCTCGCGCAACCACATAGCCGCCACGTCGAGTCCACCACTGATGATCGTCAGGGCCATCAGCCGGGAGTCCTCCTCCGACGGAGCATCGGGGCCGAGCAACTCCCGCCCGGACATCATCAGATCGGCCAGGGTGGCCACCAGTTCTTGACGCTTGGCGCGCAACGCCTCGGTGGACTGCGACTCGATGAGAAAGCGACCGTGGCGCGGATCGACGGTGACAAAATCGATCGCGGCCGCGACACACGCCCGCAACCGGGTGTGGGCTTTCGGTTCGGTGCTCACGATGGCCTGAGCGAAGGCGGTCGTCCCCTCGAGGATCAATTGGTCGTTGAGGGCCATCAACGCCTCGTCGCAGTCCCGGAACTGCTCGTAGAAGTACCGGTCGTTGAGTCCGGCCGCGGTGCAGATGGCCCTCACGCCCAGGCCGCCGACACCCTTGGCGGCGACGACGTCCAGGGTGGCGTCCAGCAGGGCGGCACGGCGCCGCTCACGCCGTTGCTCCGCGCTGGCCCCGCCGTAGATGCGGGATGCCTGGGAAGTCATGCGGGTGTCCTCTTGACAGAACCGACGAATGTGGTGAAGCTTAGCACCAGAATCGTCTGGTGCTGGCTGTCACCACTTACGGAGGTGCTGAATGACCGAGGTTGTCGATCCCCCGCTGTTTCGGGAGTTTCCGTTCAACGTGTGGGTGCGTTTCCTGGCCCCTGGCAACATACGGCCGACGCTCGAACAGCGCGACAGCTATCTGAGGTTCACCCAAATGGGCGACCCGTTGGCCGATGACCTGGTCGCGGGGTTCCGGCGGCTGCCCGCGGGCATCGGGAGAGCCCAGTTCGAGACGGCGATCGAGCACGGGATCGACGCCGTGGACGACCCGATGCCGGAACTGGTCGCCTTCTTCAAGCCGGTTGACAGCCGGCCGTACTGGGTGGACCAGAAGAAACTCGACTACGCCGTCCGGGTCTCGGCACGAGTCGGCTTGCTCCCCAGTCTCACTGCCTTGTCGATGTTCTCGCTGATGGGCGGATACCTCGCCTCTCGGGCCGACAAGACCCTGGTCGCGACCGGCGACCTGGAGGTCATGGCGCCGCGACGCCTGGCCGAGACGCTCAACTGGGTCGTCGACGTCACCGCCCCCGGCGCGTTGGAGCGCTTCGCCCCCGGCTTCACCAGTACCGTGCGAGTGCGGATCATGCACGCCATGGTGCGGGCCGGGATGGCACGGCGTCCCGACTGGGACTTCGATGACTGGGACTATCCGGTGAACCAGTCCACGATGGCCGGAACCTTGATGCTGTTCTCTCTCGGCAACGTGTTGGGCTCGCAGGCATTGGGCGTGCAGTTCAGCCGCAAGGACAAGGACGCGCTGTACCACTTCTGGCGCTACGTGGGCTTTCTGCTCGGCCTCGACCCCGAGTTGTTGCCGTCCGACGAAGCCGACACCTGGCGCCTGTTGTGGCTGCAAGCGGACTACGAGTTCCGTCCGGACGGGGACTCCCTGCGGTTGGGCCAGGCGTTGAAATCCGCATTGGGTCCGCTGGCCATCGGCGACAGTTCGAATCCCGCCGCTGCGGTCGGACGAACGGTTGCCACCGAAATCCTCTGCGCCTATAGCAGATTGATTCTGGGTTCGGCCAACGCCGACGCGCTGGAGCTACCCGACAACAAGGTGGCGCAGGTTGCGGTGGCGGGGATCGCGGCGACCAACTTCGCCGCTCGTTACCCCATGCGGATTGTGCCCGGCCTCGATCGGGTGTACGAGGTGGTGGGCCGCTACACCATCGAGAGGTTCGCCAAGCAGACGATGAGGCTGCACCGCGGCGACCGGAAGTACAGCCGCCACGACGCACTCGGCACCACGTCGCCCCGCACGCGAGCGAGGGCGGTCGCCGGAGGCTGACTTCAGCGCGCGCCGCCGTCCCCTCGCACCGAGCGTCGCAGCAGAGCGTCACTGGACGCCCGCTGTCGCGCCAGAGCGACGCTCGGCGCGGGTCGAGCAGGCGGCACCCGAACCGATTCTGGAGACCGCCAAACGACTGTTCACCGGCAACCGCCCGCCTGGTGACTTCGAGGCCGTCGGCCGGCGCGACTACATCGACCGGATCAGCAGCTAGATTGGCCGCGGCGCCGGTTGCTGCTGGGTGATGCAGTGGATTCCACCGCCGCGTTCGAACAACGGACGCGCATCCACGGCGACCACCTTGCGGCCCGGGTACTGCTCGGCGAGAATCGCCGCTGCATCGCGGTCGTGCGCGTCGCCGAATGCGCAGGCGATGACTCCGCCGTTGACGACCAGATGGTTGATATAGCTGTAGTCGACATAGCCGTCGTCGTCGGTCAGCGTTGCGGGAGCGGGCATTTCGATGATCTCCCAGGAACGCCCGCTCCCGTCGTGGCTGGCTTCGATAGCTGCCCGAACCGTGCGGCTCACCTGGCAGTCGGGATGGGACTCGTTGCGCTGGGTATGCAGCAGCAGTCGGCCAGGTGCGGTGATGGCGGCGACGATATCGACGTGTCCGCGGGTGCCGAAACGTTCGGAATCCCGTGTCAGCCCGCAGGGCAGCCACACCGCGTGGGTGGACCCGATGGTGCGGGTCAACTCGGCTTCGACGTCGGCGCGGGTGAGACCGGGATTGCGGCCGGGATCGAGTTGAACGGTGTCGGTGAGCAGCACCGTGCCCTCACCGTCGACGTGGATGCCGCCGCCCTCGTTGACCAGATCGGAAGGGATCACTGGTACTCCGGCGGCCTCGGCGACGAACCGGCCGATGTTCGCGTCACGGTCCCACTGCGCCCACTCCTGCGCACCCCACCCGTTGAACACCCAGTCCACCGCGGCGACCGATCCGTCGGGAGCGTGGACGAACGTCGGCCCGATGTCGCGCATCCAGGCGTCGTTCAGTGGCGCCTCGATGATCTCGATCGCGCTGGAGAGGTACCGATCGGCGGTTGCCCTCTCGTTCGGATCCACGAGGATGGTGACGGGTTCGAACTCGGCGACGGCGTGGGCCACCGCCGCCCAGGTGGCGCGCGCCTCGTGGCGGGTCTGCTCGGTGTCCCCCAGCGAGTAGCCCTCGCTGGGAAAGGCCATCCAAATCTTTTCCTGCGGGGCGGATTCGGCGGGCATCACAGTGCCACTGAGCATTTCCATCCTCGCGATCATAGGGGCGGTGTGCGCGGCGGCGGAACGCGTCGCCGGCCGGTGGCCTCGAAGGCCGCGGCATAGGACAGCAGCTTGGTGTCGTCATAGGCGTGGCCGGCGAAGGTCAGTCCGACGGGCATGCCGATATCGGCCATGATGCCCATCGGAACGGTGACCGTCGGGATGCCCAAGTGCCGGGGAACGAGATTGCCGTTGGCGACCCAGACCCCGTTGCGCCAGCCCAGGTCCGCGGAGGCGGGGTTGACGTCCATGTCGGCGGGGCCCACGTCGGCCACGGTCGGGAAGATCACCGCGTCGAGTCCGCGCCGGTGCATCCACTTCTCGTAGTCGGTCTTGCGGGTCTGTTCAAGTCCGCGCAGGCCTCCCTCGATGTGCGGGATGTCCAGGAACGACGCAATGGGGTGCACGCGGATGAAGTCCGGATAGCTGTTGATGTCGTCATCGAATCCCTGGGTCCGGTCCGGAAGCTCGCCCGGCGCCTTGACCCAGATCTGGCTGCCGTCGACGGCGGCGAGGTCGGGTATGGCGGGATCGCCGTTGGCACGCAGGAAGTCGTCCCAGGCCCAGGCGGACAGGTCGAGGATCTCGCGGTCGAGAAACTCCTGACTCACCAGGCCGCAGGATTTGATCGATGGGGTGCCCGGGCGGTCGTGCTCGTAGTTCGACACCACCGGGAAGTCCACCAGGATGACCTCGGCGCCGGCGGCGATCAGGTCGACTCCGGCCGCCTGGAACAGGTCGATGACGGACTGTCGGGTGTCGATGCGTTGACCGGTCGAACCGCCGATACCGAGGCCCTCACCGACACCGGCCTCCGGGTCGGCGTTGATGTACATGCGCGGGACCCCGAATCGCTTGCCCGCCAGTATGTTCCGTGCGGCATCGGCATCCGCGGTCAGCAGCGCGAGGTAAGACTTGGGCCGCACCGACGACGCGCGCGGAATCGTGATCCATGGCTGCATCCGCCACAGGTCGCCGCGCGGGTCGGCGTCATCGCCGACGATGACCTCGAGCACCTCGGCCATGTCGGCCATCGTGCGGGTATGCGGGACAACCACATCCATGGTCGGCACCAGGGGCCAGTTGCCCCGGACCGAGATCACCCCGCGCGACGGAGTGTAGGCGCACAGGGCGTTGTTGGTCGCCGGGGCCCGACCGCTCGACCAAGTCTCCTCCCCCAGCCCGAACGCCGCGAAACTCGCCGCCGTCGCGGTGCCGGAGCCGTTGGAGGAGCCGGAACCGAATGCCGAGGTCAAATAGTCGGCGCTGTAGGGGCTTTCAGCGCGCCCGTACACACCGCGCTGCATGCCGCCGTTGGCCATCGGCGGCATATTCGTCAGGCCGATCAGGATCGCCCCGCCGCGGCGAAGTTGCTCGATCGCGAAGGCGTCCTTCCGGGCGATGAGATCGGCGAACGCATGCGAACCGGCGGCGACGGTCAGCCCCTTGGCCAGATAGCTGTCCTTGGCGGTGTACGGAATGCCGTCCAGCGGGCCCAGGAGCTCGCCCCGGGAACGGCGGTGATCCGAAGCCGCCGCCTCGGCCAGGGCGTCTTCGTTGAACACCACGATCGAGTTCAGGCTCGGGCCGCTGCGGTCGTAGGCCTCGATGCGGCGCAGGTAGGCCTCTACGAGTTGCACGCTGGTCACGCGGCCCTCGTCGAGTGCTGCCCGAAGATCGGCGATGCCCGCCTCGGCGACCTCGAAGGAACTCACTGCAACCTCCCGGTCCGAATCATTGCATGCGGCGGCCTTTCCGCACCGCGCTATTCGGACTCGCCGAGAATCTGATAGATCTCGCGGCGCGCGTTGTTGACGATGCCGATGATGCGCTGCTGCTGGTCCGGGCCGGCAGTGTGGACGGACTGGGCGAGCGCGCCGAAAAGCTGGCCGGCGGCGGCCCGCAGGTTCTGTTGGGCCGGGTCGACGCCGTCGGCGATCTCCTCCCACGGTGGGGTGCCGATCGTCACGGCGGCCGTGCGGCCGTCCTCCGTCAACTCGAAAAGCTTCTTCCTGCCATCCGTTTCGACCCCGAGGATCAATCCCTCGTCGACGAGTAGCTGAAGGGTCGGGTACACCGAGCCGGGGCTGGGCTTCCAGGCTCTCCCGCTTCGCTCGGCAATTTCCTGAATCATTTCGTAGCCGTGCATGGGCCGGTCGGCCAGCAGCAGCAGGATGGCGGCACGAATGTCACCACGCCTGGTACGGCCATGGCCATGGCCGCGCCGGCCACGGGGGCCGCCCGGACCGAATCCGAAGCCGGGACCGAATCCCGGGCCAAAGCCGCCGCGGGGGCCCAGCCCCATCGGTCCACCGCCCCTCGCGTGATGCCGGAGGTGCTCACGCACCTGATTGCGTATCTCCCGGTGCGCGTGCCGATGTTGATGCGGGCCGGCCGCGAAGCCGAATCCGCTGGGGCCAGGCTGTGGGTTGAACGAAAACTGCATGGGACCGGCAGCCGTCCGTAAGCTCAGCGCCGTGGAACTCAACGGAGCTAGTGCAATCGTCACCGGTGGGGCATCGGGTATCGGGGCCGCCACCGCGCGTCAGTTGGCCGATCTCGGCGCCCGGGTCGTCATCGCCGACATGCAGGCCGAACGCGGGCAACAGCTCGCCCAGGAAATCGGGGGCGTGTTCGTCCCGGTCGACGTCACCAAGACCGAGCAGATCGAGGACGCCGTCAACACCGCGATGGATCTCGGCCCTCTTCGCGCGCTGGTCAATTCAGCCGGTGTGGGCTGGGCGCAGCGCACCATCGGTAGAGACGGGGAATTCTCCTCGGCACATGACCTCGATGCCTACCGGAAGGTCATCGCGATCAACCTGGTCGGCACTTTCGACTGCATTCGCTTGGCGGCCACCGCGATGAGCAGGCTTGAGCCCACCGCCACCGGTGAGCGTGGAGCGATCGTGAACATGACCAGTGTCGCGGCATTCGACGGGCAGATCGGTCAGGCGGCGTACTCGTCGTCCAAGGGCGGTGTCGTCGGTCTCACGCTCCCGGTGGCCCGCGACCTTGCCGCCGTGGGGATCCGGGTCAACACGGTGGCGCCGGGCCTGATCGACACCCCCATTTACGGCGAGGGCGAACACGCCGAAGCCTTCAAGGCCAAACTTGGCCAGTCGGTCTTGTTCCCGCACCGCCTCGGTAAGCCGGAGGAACTGGCCTCGATGGTCATCGAACTCATCACCAACTCGTACATGAACGCCGAGGTGATCCGCGTCGACGGTGGCATCCGGATGCCTCCGAAGTAGAACGAACAGCATTTGCGGCGCCACAAACCAGGGAGGCGGGGACCATCCCGTTGACAGCCATGTGTTGATGTAAGACTTGTCAACATGGCGTCGGCGACCTACCCACCACGGCAACTTGCGCCAGGCACTGTTGGAGCATGCCGTGGACCTGGCCCGCGCCGGCGGCCTGGACGCGGTGGTGCTACGAGATGTTCAGCGGGCAGCCGGGCTGGGTGACGCGGCGGCATACCGCCACCTCGCCGACCGGCAGGCCCTGCTGACAGCGGGGCAGATCCACGGAATGCCACTGCTCGGCGAGGCGATGCAGGAAAGCCTGGCCGAGGTCTCGAGCCGCGGTCCGCGCGATCGCCGCGCCCTGGCGCGGTTCCGAGCGACCGGCCAGGGTCTCCACCGTCGATCTGCGCCGCAGGCAACGTCATTCACGGCTGCAACATCATGCAGTCGCCGGCCCTGCCGACGGCATCGTCAAGTTGTCGGCCTGGCGGGAGTGCTGCGAGGATCGGTCGTTGCGGCGGGTGCGGCGGGGTATAAGGGCTTTCGATTTCCGATTGAGGTCATCGGGCATGCGGTGTGGCTGTATCACCGGTTTGCGTTGAGCCTGCGCGATGTTGAGGAGCTGCTGTTGGCTCGCGGTGTGGTGGTCAGCCACGAGACGGTCCGGTCCTGGTGTGCCAGGTTCGGGCCGGACTACGCCAAGAAGCTGCGTCGGCGCCGTCCCCGCCCCGGCGACAAGTGGCATCTCGATGAGGTGTTCATCAAGATCAACGGGCCCACCCATTACCTACGGCGTGCGATCGATCAGGACGGCGAGGTGCTCGACATCCTGGTGCAGTCCAAGCGAAACAGGACCGCGGCCAAGCGGTTTTTCCGGAAGCTGCTCAAGGGCCTGCAATACGTGCGGCGGGTGTTGGTGACCGACAAACTGGGCAGCTATGGGGTCGCTCACCGCGAGTCGATGCCGTCGGTGCAACACCGCCGGTCGAAGTACCTCAACAACCGGGCCGAGACCTCGCATCAACCGACCAGGGTCCGCGAACGGGTGATGAAACGCTTCGCCTCGCCGGGGCAGGCCCAACGGTTCCTGTATTCGTTTGGTCATATCCGGGGCCATTCTCGGCCTCGTCGTCACCTGGTGAGCGCACCCCAGTGGCGAAGCGAGATGGCCGATCGCTTCGAGGTCTGGGACGAAATCACCGCCGCCGCGGCGGCGTGAAGCCCCACTACCAGCCAACACATCACGGCTTCTGAGTCACCAACAACGACTGCGCCCCAACCATTCTCAAATAACTTGCCGATGCCCCGCGCGCTTTCTGGGGCTTCTTTTGGTCCAATTGGATCCGGCAAAGCGGTGACGGTGGGTGACCTGTCGATGCGATAATGACTCCGAGTTGGAGTGCGGACCACCGCACACAATTTGGAGCGGAGCTCAGATTCAGATGAGTTGGAGTGGCTGGTTTGACATCGGCGCCCCGGCCGGCGGTTTCGCTGCCGGTCCGGCGACGATTTCGCGGAACAAGGACGTGTGCAACGTCTATGTCCGGGGGAATGACAACGCGCTGTGGCAGCGGCCGTACTACAACAATCAGTGGTATCCGTGGGCCCGTCACAACGATGGCGGGGTGCTGTCCTCGGAACCGGCGCTGGGGTCGATGGGTCCTGATCATGAGCACGTGTTCGTGCGCGGCACGGACGGCAACGTCTACCAGAAGTACTGGACTGCTGCCGGTGGTTGGAGTGGCTGGTTTGACATCGGCGCCCCGGCCGGCGGTTTCGCTGCCGGTCCGGCGACGATTTCGCGGAACAAGGACGTGTGCAACGTCTATGTCCGGGGGAATGACAACGCGCTGTGGCAGCG
>Ga0315293_10002747_pt1 | contig 16945 bp, 17 predicted proteins | sample YL17G13_20_MG_FD_203071 | JGI IMG/M metagenome (GOLD analysis project Ga0315293, IMG submission 203071) | Sediment microbial communities from Yellowstone Lake, YNP, Wyoming, USA - YL17G13_20 | ecosystem: Environmental > Aquatic > Freshwater > Lake > Sediment | place: USA: Wyoming | collected...
GCTTGAGAATGGATGCTATCTCTTCGGGCCGTACTGCCATGTCACTCTCTCCGCTGCTATCTCCGTCGGGACCGAATCCCCACTGCTATCTTCGAGTCGCCGCCCCGCTTCGACAACGTCAGGGCGCCGCTCCTCTGAGATCCTTCTTCAGGGCGATCAGCCTGCTTCGGGTGCTGCCGTCGATGAGCGTATCTCCCACCCGCGCGATGAGGCCACCCATGATCGCCGGGTCGACCTTCGGTTCTACGCTGACCTGCTTGCCTGTGATCCGGCTCAGCCTCGCCGCTACCCCCTGGACCTGATCGTCAGAGAGGGGCACGGCCGTCGTCACCGCTGCCCGGGCGACGCCGCGGTGCTCGTCCAGAAGCGCCTGGAACTCCTGCCCGATCTGGGCGGCGAGCGCGGTGCGGCGCTTGGCGACGAGGAGGCGCGCCAGGTTCATGACCCAGGGGCTGACATCCGACAGAGCGGCGGTCAGCAGGGCGTCCTTCTCGGCGTCGGATACCCTATCGCTTTCCAATAGGGCTGCCGCCTCCGGCTGGGTCATCAGAGTCGCCAGCGCCTCCAGGTCGACCGTCCACCGCTCCAACTCCCCGTGTTCCAGGGCCACGGCGAAGGCGGCCTGAGCGTATCGCTTGGCTGCTGCCTCTGTTCTCATGCTAGCTCAATCCTCAGGGCTGGCCCGATACCGGCCCCTACCACTCTCTTTGGGGAGAGGGCTGGGCGCTACGACGAGCCGTCCTTCTTGAAGCTGGACTCCGCCAGCACCTCCTCGATGAGGCGCTCGTGGGCCTTCTTGTCCAGGGACTGGTTGATCACCTTCTCCGCCGCCGTGATCGTCAGATCGGCAAACTGGCGACGGATCTGAGCGATCGCCTCGTCGCGCTCGAGCTGGATCTCGTTGCGGGCGCGCGCCAAGAGGGCCTCTCCCTCCGTTCGTGCCTGCTGGCGGGCCTCGTCTTGGAGGCGGGACGCGATCTGCTGGGCCTGCCCGATGAGGCCCTGGCCCTCTTGGCGCGCCTCGTCCAAGCGTTTCTGGACCGCCACGTCGGACTGGGCAGCCTGCTCCTTCATCTTTTCTGCTGCCTCCAAGCCCTCCCGTACGCGACGGGAACGCTCGTCCATCATCCGCATGAACGGCTTGAAGGCCACGAATCGCAGCAGGACCAAGAGTATGGCGAAGCCGATGAGCTGAGACAGCAGGCCCGGCAAGTTTATTCCTAGGGCATCCAACGGTCTTTCCTCTCCTGGCTACCTTTGAGGAGTCAGTCTTGTCCTAGAACACGAAGCCGATCATGACCGCCACCACCAGTGCGTAGATCGCGATGGCCTCGCAGAAGGCGATGCCCAGGATCATGTTCGTCGTGATGACCGGTTGGGCCTCCGGGTTGCGACCGAGCGCCTCCATAGCCTTGCCCGTCAGCATACCGATGGCAAGGGCCGGAGCCAGGCCGCCCCCGGCGATCGCGAAACCGGCGGCAATGTACTTCATGCCGATGTCGCCTATCGCAAGCAGTGGAAACAGATTGATCAGGTCCATTTTTCCTCCCTCACGCTATATTATCTGCAATTGCAATCGTGGCCCGGCAAGAACACCGTTTAGGACGGCTTCGCTGGGCTCCCTTCTTTTGCCTCATGTTCGTCTCCGTGACCGGAGACGGCGACAACACCGAACACCAACGTCAACATGGCGAAGATGAAGGCTTGAATCAGCCCCACGAATAGCTCCATACCATATACGAGATCGAGCGCTATTACCGGCAGCAGGAACAGTATTACCAGGAACAGGATCTCGCCGGCGAGGATGTTGCCGAAGAGTCGGAAAGTGAAACTCACGATCCGAGCGACCTCGGCAAAGAACTCCAGAACACCAACGAAAACATCGATGAAGCCGTCCAGGATCTTGCCCTGCAGCAAACGTCTGACGTTGACGAACTTGCTGCCGTAGCGCAAGAAACCCAGGGCGCTGATGCCCCAGAACTCGACGAAGATCGCCGACATCAGGGCCAGGGCCAAGGGGGAGTTGATGTCAGTGTTGACGCTGCGCAGGAAGGGGACGAGGAGGCCGGCCTTCTCATCTTTGCCCAGGTCTTTCGTCGCCTCCTCAAGAGCCGCTTCCTTCTCCGCCGGCGAGGCGTCCTCGTCCAGCTTCAGGTCGATGCTGCCGGGCTCGTGCGGCGGCCAGGACGGTACGCCCGGCATGATGACGTTCATGCCGCCGACCTTGTCGAAGACGAAACCCTTCTCCAGGATCTCGCCTCCCTCTGCTTCGGCCCTCATCTCCTCCACCTTGCCTATCGTTGCCACGCCCGGGAAGAGGCCAAGCCAGTTGGCGACAAGCACATAGAAAAAGATGGTACCTACTACTGGGAAGAAGCGGCGAGCATGCTTTTCGCCCGCGGTCGTCACCACTAGGTTGTAGAACGCCTCCATCGCCATCTCAGCAAAATTCTGGAGGCCGCGGGGCACCAGCTCCATACGCCGGAAAGCGAAGAAGCAGGCCACCGTCAGCAGAACGATGACGATCCAGGAGGTGATAACGGTATTGGCGATGGGGAAGCCGCCGATCTGGAATACCGTCTCCGCCTTGAGTTCAACGATCGGCCGCGGCGACCGGAGGGAAAGGAAACCCACCAGGAGCAGGACGATGGTCCCGATGGTGATGATTATTGTTACCGACTTCTTGCTCACTACCTCGGTCTTCTCCTCTGTCCGATAGCTGAGAGCAGATCCAATAACATCAGATAGCCGCCGTAAAAGGCAAGCCCTAGCCCAAGGAACAACCCCACCAGGGTAAGCAGGGGGTCTAGGTCGAATCTGCGATCCAGCCAGACACCGCCCCCCGTCCCCAGGACAATGCAGAGCGCCACATACCAGCCTATGCCGACTAGCCTGAAGGCTGGGGGGAGACCGCCCATACTACCTACCTCAACGCCTGGGCCACCCCTGGCCTGTGAAACATAGCACTACCCCCCTTTTTAAAACAAGCGAAGTCGATGTAGGTGTCGCGGTCTCTCGGTGGGGATATTCTTTGCCGGGAGGGGAGGAATCTTCGCCGGTCGCGGCGGCGCGACCTAGATGCGGGCGGGGAGGCGTCCCTTGCGCCGCCTCTCCTCTTCAATAATGGCGAGGATCTGGGAGACGGCCTCGGCCAGCCCGCCCTCCCGGTTTATCACCACGTAGTCAAACCCCTCCTGGCAGGCCATCTCCTGCCGCGCCGTATCGAGGCGCAGGCGCAGGGCGCTCTCCCCCTCCGTGTTGCGGCGGCGCAGACGCTCCTCCAGCTCCTCCAGAGAGGCGGGGGCCAGGAAGATGAAGACGGCGTTGGGCGCCAGTCGCTTGATCGTGCTCGCCCCCTGCACGTCCACCCGGACGATGACGTCCTGCCCTCGCGCCAGCGCCTCTCGCACCGGCGCCTTCGGCACGCCGTAGCGATGGCTGTACACGGCGGCGTTCTCCAGGAAACCGTCCTCGGCCAGCAGCCGGTCGTACTCCTCATCGCTCAGGAAGTGGTAGTCGTCGCCGTCGCGCTCTCGGCTCCGCGGCGGCCTCGTCGTCGTGGTGACGGCGAAGTGAGCGGCCGGATGGGCGGCGCGCAGACCGGCGAGCACGGCGTCTTTGCCCACGCCGGAAGGCCCCGATATCACCACCATCAGCGGCATCTTGGACAAGTTGCGCCCTACCTCCGTCCTCTCAGCCTATCCCGACCCCAGCTCGGCCAGGTGCTGCCAGAAACCGGGGTAGGAGATGCTCACCGCCTCCGCTCCCGAGAGCGCCGTTTCCCCCTGCGCCACCATGCCCGCCACGGCCAGCGCCATCGCCAGGCGGTGGTCCCCCCGGCTGTCGCAGGGCGCGCCCTGGAGCGCCCCCACGCCTTCGATGATCAGCCCGTCGGGGCGATCCTCCACCCGCGCCCCCAGCTTGCGCAGCTCCTGGGCCGTCGCCAGGATTCGGTCCGACTCCTTTACCCGCAGCTCGCCGACGTCGCGGATGACCGTCCGGCCCCGCGCGAGGGCGGCGGCCACCGCCAGCGCCGGCACCTCATCGATGAGGCGCACCACAGCCGGACCCTCTACAACGATGCCCTTCAGCTTGCTGGATCGCACCCTAAGGTCGGCGACCGGCTCTCCTCCAATTACGCGCTCGCTGCTGACGGTGATATCGGCGCCCATCTCCCGCAGCGCGTCGAGAAGGCCCGTGCGAGTGGGGTTGAAGCCGACGTCACTGAGACTGATCTCGGCGTCGGGATGGAGGGCGCCGGCCACCAGCCAGAAGGCGGCGGCGCTAAAGTCGCCCGGAACGCGCAGATTGAGCGGCGTCAAGTCCTGCCTAAGGGGCGACAGGCGGAGGGCGTCCCCCTCTTCTCTCAGGTCAGCGCCCATCGCCCGCAACATCCGTTCCGTGTGGTCACGGGAGCGTGCCGGCTCCTCCAGAGTCGTCTCCCCCTCCGCCTGGAGCCCCGCCAGCAGAAGCGCCGACTTCACCTGGGCGCTGGCGACCGGCGAGCGGTGGTGGATGCCCCGCAGCGGCCCGCCCTGTATCGTCAGCGGGGCCAGGCTGTCGCCGTCGCGGCCCGAGATCTGGGCCCCCATCTCCCGTAGGGGGAGGACCACGCGACCCATGGGCCGGCTTCGCAGCGATTCGTCGCCGGTAATAATCGAGAGGAAAGGACGGCCCGCCAGCAGCCCCGCCAGGAGCCGCATCGTCGTCCCCGAGTTGCGGGCGTCGAGCGCGTCGGCGCTCTCGCGCAACCCGCCGATCCCCCGGCCGGTGAGCGATAGCCGGGCTCTCTCGTCGCCGCTGCGCTCCAGAGACCAGGAGACGCCGAGAGCGCGGAGGCAGTCGAGGGTGGCCAGGCAGTCGTCTGCGGGCAGGAAATTCTCGACGGTTGCCGGGCCGGCGGCGACGGCGTTGAGGATGGCGGCTCGATGGGAGATAGACTTGTCTCCCGGTACGATTACCGCGCCGCGCAGTCTAAGGGGAGGGCTGATCCTTCGCGGAGGTTGGCTCATCTCTTGCGGCCGTGATCTCCGTTTCGCTTGTCTTTCCGCCGGCTCTCCTGTTCCAGCCCCTTCATCATCTCCCTGGCGCGGCGGCCGGCCCAATCTCCCACCAGTAGGTCGGTTATGCTGATGCCGGGTTCCGTCGCCGCCGCCCGCTCCTCCCGCCGCTGCGCTCCCCTAGCGATGAAGACGTCGCGCTCGAGCTGGATCCGGGCGAAGGCCTTGAGCAGCTCCTCGTCATCGCCGCCCTGGATAAGGTCGCGGTACTTCAGGAGCTCTTGCGCCATTCGGTTCAGCCAGTGCACCAGGTTCTCACGATTGGTGCGGCAGATATCGTGGCTCATCTCAGGGCTTCCCGATGCGAGGCGGGTAACGTCGCGGAAGCCGCTCGACGCCAGTTGCGACATCTCCGGCCAGGCCAGACTGTCGCGGGCAAGCGAGAAGAGGGCCGTCGAGACCACGAGCGGCAGATGGCTCACCGCGGCGACGTAGCTGTCGTGCTCCTCCGCGTCCATGTAGACCGGCACCGCCTTCACCAACCCGGCCAGGCCGACCACGGAGTTCACCGCCGTCTCTCTGGCCGTTGGGGAGGGCACGATGCAATACGTCTTACCCTCGAAAAGCCCCGCCTCCGCGGCGTCGATCCCCGTCTGCTCCTTGCCCGCCATGGGGTGGCCGCCGACGAAGCTCACGTGCTGGGGCAGGATCTCCTCCGCCCACCTCATCACGTCCGCCTTGGTGCTGCCGACATCGGTGACTGTGCAGTCCTGCGGCAGGGCGGGGGCGATCTCCTCCATCATCTGCCGGATGGTCAATATGGGCGTAGCGATGATCACGATGGCGGCGTCTCGCACCGCCGACGCCGGGTCCGGCGCTATCGTGTCTATCGCCCCCGCGCGCCGCGCCTTCTCCCTCGTCTTGCGGCTGCGGGAGTAGCCTACCAGCTCCACGTCGCGGAGTCGCGACTGCTTGAGGGCAAGCCCCAGCGAGCCGCCGATGAGACCCAGCCCAATTATCGCTATTCTTGCCAAGCGATCCCTCCGTTCAGCCGCCGGCTCCGCTGCCGCTGCCCCTCATTATCGTTCGGAAGGGTTGAGTTGCGCTACCTAGCAGGATTCGTCGGCGGCCCTCAGGAGCGCCGCCCGCGGGTCATCGGCGATCTCGTCCCCGCTGTGCAGCCGCACCAGGGATACCACCGCCTCCGGAGCGCCTGTTGCTTCCACCAGGACGGCGCCCCGCCGCGAATGATCCGAGAACGACGCCAGCGCCCGACGCCAGCCGCTGCCGCTCTCGGAGGCGAGCCTTCGCAGCAGTCGCGGCGATAGGGCGCGGATGAGCACATAGGCGACACGGTGCCAGAGCCTGACCGGCCCCTTCCCCACGTCGTGCAGGAGGGCGGCCAGCAGGAGATCGGGGTCGTCGTGGCCGTCGCGCTGCAGGGCATGGAATACGTCCAGACAGTGGCGCTGGTCGCGCGCCGTCATCGCGTAGAACAGACGCTGCTGCTCGGCGTTCAGCCGCTGCGCCACCTCCGCCCGGTCTTCCGCGCTTAGGGAAGCGCCGACGGAGCGGAAGAACTGCCGCGACCGGTACAGGGCACTAGCCAAAGACATTGCCGTTCACCCCCGTGAAGACGCTGGCGAGGCGGTCGATAGCCGGGGATATGATGGGGAAGATTCCCAGCGCGCCGCCCGTCATCATGGGCAGAAGGAACAGGAGCAGCATGAGAATAACGATTCCGTGCTGCTCCAGGCCGGCCACCGCCTCCGAAAGGTCTCGCGGAAGGATGCCGACGGCAACGCGAAAGCCGTCGAGGGGCGCGACCGGTATCAGGTTGAAGACGGCCAGCACGCAGTTGAAGATGACCGTGGCGCTGAGAAAGAGCCCCAGGTAATCCGCGCCGTCCCAGAAAGAGATCCGTGTCGGCACCAGGAAAGGGGTGTGCCAGGGCAGCATTCCGGCACGGATAGGAAAGCCGGCAAGGCCGGCGATCACAAGGTTCGACAGCGGACCGGCGGCGGCCACCAACGCCATCCCGGATTTGGGGCCCGTGCGCAGCCGGTAGGGGTTGACGGGCGCCGGCTTGCCCCAACCGAAGCCGGCGACGAACAAGAGAAGGGTGCCCACGGGGTCAAGGTGGACCTTCGGGTTCAGCGATAGGCGACCCATGTTGCGCGCGGTAGGGTCGCCGAGGGAAAACGCGGCCAGGCAGTGACTGAACTCGTGGAAGGTGATGCCCACGAGCAGCGCTCCGACAACGGAGCCGAAGAAGACAAGGAAAAGCCAGAGGCTGACCTGCAGCAGGTCGAGATAGGCGAGGATCAAAGCATATCCCTCAGAGATTCGTTGCCAACATTATAGCACAGGCCTTAGAGGCTCCGGTTCCGGCTGGCGCCGTCTCCCTGGTGGGTCGCGCCCGTGATATCGTCCTCCGCAAGAAGGGGGAGTGCAGAGAGCCTGTCCGCCTTTGGCGGAGGGAATCCCCCTCTGCCGGGGGTATGGGGGTGTCCCCCATATCCAACCTTATCTGGGCGGGTGGGTGGGAGAGACCACGCCTGTGTCGCGCCGTGTAGGGCGAGACGCCACGCCCAATACTATCCTTGACACCCCGATCTGCCCCTTGCTAGACTCAATCGACGCCCAGGCCCTCGCCGGCGGGCCGGGCGCAGCTAGCGCAGGGGGCCACACCTATCGGCGGCATAGAAGACGCGCTCCTCGACTTCATACGCAACACCTACGACCTCATCGAGTGGCCGGGCGTTACGCTGCTCATGGCTATCGAGAGCGCCTGCATCCCCCTGCCCAGCGAGATCATCATGCCCCTCGCCGGCTGGATGCTCGTCAAGGACCGCGGTTTAGGCTGGGAGTGGCTGCTGCTGGCGGCGTTCTCCGGCGCCCTCGGCAACCTTATCGGCTCCCTCCTTGCCTACTACGTCGGCGCCTACGGCGGCCGGCCCCTGGTCGACAGATTCGGCCGCTACATCCTGATCTCCCACCACGACCTCGATCTGGCCGAGAGGTGGTTTACAAAGTACGGAAACTGGGCTATATTCTTCTCACGCGTGCTGCCGGTCGTGCGGACGTTCATCAGCTTCCCCGCCGGCCTAGCGCGGATGAACGTTTGGAAGTTCAGTCTCTATACGTTTGTCGGGTCCTTACCCTGGTCCCTGGGGCTTGCTTGGGCTGGCTTTGTCCTGGGGGAGAATTGGGAGCGGATCCGCGATTGGATGCGGCCGGCGGACATACCGATCCTGATCGTAGTCCTGGTACTGATAGGGCTGTACGTCTACCGGCACATAAAGAGGGCATGGCAGGAGCCAGAGCCATCGGGGCCTGAGGCATAAGCGGGGTCAGAAGGCGGGGTGCTGGCCGCGACGGTTGAAGCTCCTATCGGGGGCAGATCCTAGTCTCACGCCTCAGAGCGGAGGACATGATCTTGACCCGAAACCTTACGCGAATCGTACATCGGGCGGCCAGGCCCGTTGCCCTAGCCGCTGTCGTCGCCGTCCTCGCCGCCGGCCTGTGGCACTTCGCCCTGGGCGGGCTGATGAGCGGCGATGACTCTTCCGGCTCGGTGGCGCGAGCCACCGGCTCTCCCCAGCTCATCTACAGCGAGTTCAGCCAGAACAGCGATACCATTTGGACGGCGGCGGCCGACAACCTCTCGCAGCGACGGGCGATTGCGACGGTCGGGCACGCCCCCGAATACGGCATATTCCCCAGCCTCTCTCCGGACGGGCATCGCATCGCCTACACCGTGCTCCCCCCCGATGGCGGGCAGGCCGATATCGCCGCCCCCGCTGAGGTGTGGGTAATGGACGGTAACGGCGCCGGTCGCCGTCGGCTCGCCGTCGACGCCGACCTGCCGGTCACCCCCGTCTGGGCGCCCGACAGCGGCTCGCTCGTCTTCCGGCGCAGCGTCCCCCGCGAGAACGCCGCCGGCTCTTTCCAGTTAGTGCGCATCACCCTCGCGGGGGTGGAGACAGTCCTCGTGGACGCCGACGTCGGCCTCTTCCCGGTCGGCTTCTCCGCCGACGGGGCCACTTTCTACTACGTCCAGCTCTCCCCCAACGGCACCGACCTGGGCCGGGTGGCGGCGACCGGCGGCCCCGCCGCGCCCGTCGCCCACCTGAGCGACGACTTCGCCCGCGACTGGCATCTCTCCCCGGACGGCGCCCGTCTGGCGTTCCTCGCCCCCCGCTATACGGACGATAGGGTGTCCTACAGCGCCACCGTCCTCGACCTGGGAGGCAACGGTGGGCCGGTGTTGAGGGCCGCCTCCGCCGCCGCTGCGCAGGGAAACGCCGATGAGTTCAATCCCATCTGGAACCCCAACGGCCGCGACCTCACGGTGGGGCGCCTCACCGCAGGCGGGGACGGCGCGCCCGCCCTCCAGATGGCGGCTGTGGGCGTGGGGGCCGAGCGTTCACTGGCCGCCCCGCCGCAGGGGTTCGACGTCCCCCTCGCTTGGTCAGCGGACGGCGGCTACCTGGCGGTGCGTTTCTTCGAGGGCAGCTCCGTCACCAACCCCGGACGGAGTTGGGTCATGGTCGTAGGCGGCTCCAAGCGGCAGACGGTGGCGGCGACCAGCGATATCGAGGTCTTGGGCTGGCGGGATGGTGGAGGATAGAGGGCGGCGGTGAAGCGTCTCGCACTGCTAGCGCTGGCGATCATGGCTTCGGGGGTTGTTGCCCTTGCCAAGCCGGCGCCGCCGGTTTCCGGCTGCTGCCTGCCCACTGCCCCCAACACCTACGAGTGCCCTGAAGACCGCGGCCTCTACCTGAAGGCGATGGACCTCGCCGCGTTCAACATGCTCTTCCCCGGCGACGAATACTTCGGACTGCCGCGCCTGGAGACCGGCCTGCGTGGGTCGCGGAGCAGCACCGAACCGGTGATCCCGCCCATCCTCCTCCGCTCGATCGGCTGGATAGAGAGCGTCATCACCCAGGCCACCCGCGCCATCCCCTACGGCGCCATCGGCCCCGCCCTCATATCGTTCGACTGCGGCCACGGCATCATGCAGGTCACCAGCGGCATGACCACGCCCCTCGGCGAGGGCGACTACGAAGGCTACGCCAGCCCCGAGCAGCTCCTGGTGGCCACCAACTATGTCTACAACATCGCCCGCGGCGCCGTCATCCTGGCCGTTAAATGGAACGCTGCTCCCGAGAACCGCCCCATCGCCGGCACCGACACCAACAGCGACCCGGCGCTGGTGGAGAACTGGTATTTCGCCGTCTGGAGCTACAACGGCTTCACCGGTCCCGGCGCCAAACGGAGCAACCACCCCATGGACCCGATCTACGGCGGCTGGCCCCGCGTCCCCTACAGTTGCGGGCCGGCCAACGACGGCTTTGGGCACAACCGGGGGAACTACCCCTATCAGGAGCTTGTCTGGGGGTGTGCCGCCCATCCTCCCGTGGTGAACGGCTCTCCCCTTTGGAGCCCCATCGAGCTGGCCTATCCTGACCTGAACGACCCCCGTTTTCGCGGCCCCCTCAACCTCGCCAACTTCGTCTCCCCCTACGCGGCGATGGATATACCCACTCCCTACTACGCCCATCGCGACCCCACCGACAAGCCGCGGGACAGCCTGCGTGCGCAGATAGTGGGATCGCCTCAACTCGGCCTGAGCAAGACCGATGTGCGGGTGCTGGTCGGCAAGGAAAGGAAGACGATCGCCCCCCAGGAGGTGTTCGTCTCCAACCAGGGGAGCGGCATCCTGTCCTGGATGGCGATCCCGTCGGCGTCCTGGCTGCAAGTCAGCCCTATGGCCGGGGTAGCCGTGGGCCCGGAGCTGCCCTGCAGCGCCGGCGCTCCCTGTGAACGCGAGGCGAAGCTCACCCTCACCATCAACACTGCCGCCCTCCCAAAAGGGACACAGACAGCCAAGGTGCGCATCTTATCGCCGGCGTCGGATGAAACCCAGACCATTGATGTCACGGTCGCCTCCCTAATGAGGCTGGGCGCGCCGGGGTTGGCCAAGAACTGAACGGGGAACGGAGGAGAGAACAGGGTGCTGAAGGACTCGCAGGAGCGGGGGTACAGGGGGCAGAGCCTCCTGTCAGGGGGCCTGGGGGGTGTCCCCCCAGATTTAGGAGACCAGGCCGCGAGCCGTCCTTCCGCGGAAGGGCGTGCGACGTGGCCGAGGCGTCGAGGGACTTTCTCAGCAGCCTGAGAAGGCCTCACCGGGTGAGCCCTGGCAGGGCCCGTTCAGGGGCCTTGTGCTATACTAGATAGCGGTTGAGGAGCAATCGGATGTTGGGAAGGATAGTTGGAGCCGTACGTCGCAATCATGCCCTGGAGCATGCCACCATCTCCATCCTCATGGGGCGTCTGGGGCCCGATACCCGGCTGATAGGCCGGGCCACTCCAACCGGCTTCTATGTCTACGGCGACCTGCCGACAGACAAGCTTGAGGAATCGGCGAACGAGGGCTTGGCCCGTCTCCAGCGGGGGGAGGAGCGCCTCGCCGTATCGCCGCTGTGCGGGACCAATCTGGCGGCGGCGGGCATTATGGCGGGCCTTGCCTCATTGCTGAGCGCCGGCGGCAACCGGAGCCGCTGGGAGAAGATGCCCATGGCGCTTCTCGCCTCTATGCTCGCCGTGCTCGCGGCCCAGCCCGTGGGACGCTGGCTGCAGAAGCGCCTTACCACCGACGCCGACGTGCGGGACATCGAGATCGTCGGTGTGCGCAGAGCGGATGGTGGGCTAAGTCGCTACCACAAGGTGGAGACATCCCGCCGGGCAGGGGCATAGGCTGAGTTAAGCGTCCCTGTAGCTCAGAGGATAGAGCGGCTGCCTTCTAAGCAGCGGGTCGGGGGTTCGAATCCCTCCAGGGACGCCAAACCCTCCTCAATCATCCCCTGGTTGTCTTCCAATCAACACGCGGCATCCCTGGATCGCGGGTCTGGCCGCACGACCTGCTGCAATCGTTGTGCCCAATTTCACGATGCGTTATCCTTGCTCTTGGCCCGAGAAATTATTGGCCGTTCTCGTTGCGACTTTGAGGTAAAGGACACCAGCGAGGAGAAGACATGATGGCGGCATCGTTGTGGAGTCTGATGGTTCTTACGATACTGGCGCCGGCAGCCGCGGAGGGTACGGAGACAGGCGCTGGCCTGCCCTGGACGTTTGTCGCTCTGGCGGTAGCGGGCGCTGCCGGCGTAGTCGCGGGGCTTGGCGGATACTGGCTGTGGTCGGGCAAGACCCATAATCGGTAGCCGGCCGCGCGGTTTGACAAGACCGCAAGAGCCTGAGGTAACACAAGAGAAGGGCGGCGGATCGCAAAGGTCCGCCGCCCTGTTGTTTTGTTCGAGTCTGAAGGTGATTCTCCACGTCGAAGCCTGACTCCCAAGAGGAGCCTGATGGTGTCGCCAATTCCTCCCCGTGGAGGTTCGCCCCCGTCGGTGTGCCCGAAGGCGGGTCTCGTAGGATCTCTTGGGTAGAGGTTGGGGTAAACACCTAAGGGATTTAGCGTATTGTGAGCTATATCTAAGAGAGATATCATATCAGTCAGCTTGCCGAGGAGCAAGCGCATCGCAGAGAGTCTGGTGTGCCGCGCTTCGCAAGGAAGAATGAGGAGACGGGAGAGAGAAGCATGAAGCGTTATGCAGTACTAGCAGTCGTAGCGCTCGCGGCCCTGGCAGCCTTCGGGCTCTACGGCCGCCCGACCAGTGCCAACGACATCGCGCTCTATCAGACATTCTTTGACACGGACGTCACCGCGGCTGGACACGGCGGAATCCGGGGCGTGGGGACGGGCGAGGAGGAGGGCAGTATACACGTTGCGGGAGTATCCGGCACCGTGACCAAGGCCTTGCTCTACTGGCACGGCCCCACAGATTCCACCGACCCAACGGCCAACGCTTCCGTGACCTTCGCCGGGACACCCATCACCGGCACCAACATCGGCTTTTCCGACGACAACTGCTGGGACTACGCTAACAGCCAGGCCTATCGCGCCGACGTGACGTCACTCGTGACCGGCAACGGCGACTATGCGCTCGCCAACTTCATCAAGGAGGGCGTGGCCGACATCAACGGCGCCTCCCTCATCGTCTTCTTTGACGATGGCGACGACACCAACAACCGCGATGTCGTCCTCTTCGATGGCAACGACTCGAACATCCCAAACATCTACGATGCCGATGGCTGGAACGTCACCCTCTCCGGCATCAACTACGCGTCGGGGACCGCTAGCATCGACCTCCACGTGAGCGATGGTCAATCATATCCCGACGACGCCCTCATCCTGAACGGTAACACTCTAGCGGCGGCCGGCGCCGTCTTCCAGGGGCTCTCCGTTTCCAATGGTGCCAGCGCGGGACAGACCAACGGAGGTCTGTGGGACATTAAGCCCTACGACGTCGCGGCGTATCTCACCCCCGGGCCGAACACGTTGACGCTGACCACCGGGGTCAATAGCGATTGCCTATCCCTGGTCGTGGCCGCCGTCAACCTGCCCGCGGGCGCGGCCCCCGAGCAGCCCACCGCGACGCCTGAAGCCGCCCACCAGCACAAGCGCGCGACGCGGACGCCCACGCCCACGGCTACGGCCACGCCGCTGCCGCCCGCGCCCACCTCCCTGCCGACGCTCCCGGTGCCTAACCCGCCCCTGGCCCCGGTGGGCGGCGCGGGCACGCAGATAGCCGCGCCAGCTACCGGCAGCGGCCCGCCGGAAGGCAACCCCTACTGGCTGCTCGCCACCTGGCTCCTGATCGGTGGTGCTGGAGCGACCGTCGCCGGAGGGCTCTGCCTTCGCCTCGGCAGGCGTGGCGGTCGGTAACCAGCCAAGCTAGCGATGCACGGGGCGGCGGATCGCAAAGGTCCGCCGCTCTGCCGTCACTCTCCCGATGGACCGCTGCACACTCGCCGATTACCGACAACCGAGGACAATCTGATCGCTTGCCCTATCAAATGCTGTCGATACGATGGTCACCGTCGTATAATGGAGACTGCCGGGCCGTTACTGCGAGTCGAAAGGAGATGGAGATGCCGCGCAGAATGCGAGCAGTTGAGGGTGAGATACATTCCACTGGATACACCTTGACCATTCGAGCCGCCTACCCCAACCGGGTGGGCATGCTGGGCAAGATAACCTCTGCCATCGGTGAAGCGGGCGGCGACATCGGCGCCATCGACATCGTGCAGTCCAGCCGCGAGACCATGGTCCGCGACATCACCGTCGCCGCCGGGGACGCCGATCACGGGCGCAGGATCGTGGAGCGGGTCAAGGCCGTGGAGGAAGTGTCCCTGAGGAGCGTGTCTGACCCCGTCTTTCTCCTTCACCTGGGTGGCAAGATAGAGGTATGTAACAAGGTGCCGGTGAAGACCCGCGGCGATCTCTCCGCCGCCTACACGCCCGGCGTGGCGCGTATCTGCCAGGCGATCTATAAGGAGCCCCTGGCCGTATGGAGCCTCACCATCAAGTGGAACACCGTCGCCGTAGTTACCGACGGCACCGCTGTCCTGGGGCTGGGCGACATCGGCCCTGAGGCGGCTCTGCCGGTGATGGAAGGCAAAGCGATGCTATTCAAGGAGTTCGGCGGGGTGGATGCCTGGCCGGTCTGCCTCGCCACCAAAGACCCCGATGAGATAGTGCGTACGGTGAAGGCCATTGCCCCTGTCTTCGGCGGCATCAACCTGGAGGACATCTCGGCGCCCCGCTGCTTCGAGATCGAGGACCGCCTCAAGGAAGAGCTGGACATCCCCGTCTTCCACGATGACCAGCACGGCACGGCGGTAGTCGTTCTGGCGGGCCTCATTAACGCCCTCAAGGTCGTCAACAAGAAGCCGGAAGACCTGAAGGTGGTCGTCCTGGGCGTGGGCGCCGCCGGCGTTGCCTGCACCAAGATCCTGATGTCCGTGGGCGTGAAGGACATCATCGGCTGCGACCGCGCAGGCGCCCTGCACAAGGGACGCACCGAGCACATGAACCCCACCAAGGTCTGGTACGCTGAGAACACCAACCCCCGCCAGATAAGAGGAACCATCAGCGATGCCATTGAGGGGGCAGACATGTTCCTGGGACTGTCAGGGCCGGGCCTCATAACGGTCGAGGACATCAAGAAGATGAACCGCGACCCCATCGTATTCGCCATGGCCAACCCCGACCCGGAGATCGCACCCGAGGAGGCGCTGCCCTACGTGCGGGTCATGGCGACCGGCCGCTCCGATTACCCTAACCAGATCAACAACGTCCTCTGCTTCCCCGGCCTCTTCCGTGGGCTGCTCGATGCTCGCGCCACTACGGTGAACGAGGAGATGAAAGTCGCCGCTGCTGAAGCGATAGCCTCCGTAGTGTCGAGCCGAGAGCTGCGTGAGGACTACGTTATCCCCAGCGCGTTCAACCGCGCGGTGGCGAGGAATGTCGCCCGCGCCGTAGCGGAGGCCGCCTACAAGACTGGCGCCGCCATGCGGCAGCGCAAGAGCGCGGCGAGCCATCTCTGGCCTACCAAGTACTAGTTGGGTCCAGATCTAGAGCCTCGTCTTGAAGAAGAGGCTGACGATCTCGTTGCGCCGCAGTGAAAGCTGCACCCAGCCGTCGCTGACGGGGGCCTCCCCAATGCGCTCCTCGTTCAGGTTGACCAGTTCCACGCCCTCGTGCGGCTCCCGCAGCCGCACCCTCGCCCTGACCGGCCTGTCGTCGATATTGTAGAGACGCGCCACCACCCCGTCGCCGCTCTCCGCCGGCTTGAGCGCCGCGACCACCAGCTTCGATGAGCCAACTTCGATGAGGCTCCCTTCCTCCGCCAGGGCGCCCGTCCCCGTGCCGGACCGGCGCGCCTGCATTGGCACGGCGAAACGGTGCGCCTCCACGAAGCCCTCTTGCCAGCCGCCCCCGTGCGGTGCCAGCGCGTACTCGAAGACGTGGTGGCCCAGGCATTGCGCGTCCGGCGTCTCCAGGAAGATGGGTCCCGCCGGGAGGCGCCGCGTCGTCATGTCGCCCCGGCAGAGCCAGCCGACGCAGCGGAGAAGGGTGAGGGCGATGGTGATACCGCCGTCCCCCGGCAGCGCCTCATATTCGGGCAGGCCGCGGTTCGCGAGCAACAGGCCGCGATGGCCGTCGCTCACGTCCACGAACGATTTCTGAGGATAGGTGCCCACGGGCTGCTCGGACCAGCTCTCATCCGCCTCGGGGATCGCTGTCGGGCGGGTCACGACGCCGAAATGCTGCTCGGCGTGGGAGACGTCGCTCTGGATATCGGCGGGGAAGTGCGCGCGCAGGCGGTGGTCGAGGGACTGGTTGTCCACCTCCGTCTGGAACTCGACGCGCCGCACCCCTGGATACAGGCTGACGCGGCTCCTGATCCGGCAGGCCGCCGTCTGTCTCGCCCGCGTCTGCCGGCTCCTGTCCAGCGATCTCGGCAGCCGGTACAGCATCTCCACCGCGAGGATGGACCGCGCCGGGCCGTTCTCCACTACCCGCACCAGCGGCGGCTGGGCTGGGTGGTCCACAAGCGCGTCCCGGGCAGGCGGCCAGTAGGCGTACTCATCGCCGCGGTCGCCGCCGTCCACGAAGCGGTTTAGACCCTTCAGAACGCGGCCCGTCTCCTTGTCGTGCAGAGTGATCGTGCCATCCCCGCAGTCGGCCTCTACCCTAAAGAACTCGTTCTCGATTGAGCCGTCGGCCTCCGGTGCCGGTCGCGCTTCCTGCGGTGCTCCTGTCGCCACCCGGAACGCCCGGTACCCGTAGCCCGGCACCTCGCGGGCGACAAAGCCCACCTCCATCTCCTGTGCGGGCAGTCCCGGCATCTCCATGTAGTAGGGCTTGGGCCGCGACAGCACCTGGCAGGGGGATTCGCGGCCTTTCGCGTCGATCACTGCCCGTGGCTCCTCGCCGTTCTTGATGGGCCAGCGGAAGGTCACGAAATCGCTGCGCGGGCCGCTGCCGGGGTTGAAGACGACGACGCCGGGCGCGCCCCCGCTGTCGACCTGCG
>Ga0315293_10002748_pt1 | contig 16945 bp, 17 predicted proteins | sample YL17G13_20_MG_FD_203071 | JGI IMG/M metagenome (GOLD analysis project Ga0315293, IMG submission 203071) | Sediment microbial communities from Yellowstone Lake, YNP, Wyoming, USA - YL17G13_20 | ecosystem: Environmental > Aquatic > Freshwater > Lake > Sediment | place: USA: Wyoming | collected...
GCGGCCCCGGCTCGGTGGCCGAGGGCGACGCCTACTACGCTATCGCCTACACCGAACGCGGTGAGGCCTTTCTCGGCGGAGCCGCCGCCAAAGCGGCCGGGGTTTCCGACCTGCCCGCCGGCGAGGGTGACATGCTCGGGAAGATAGTGGCCGCCTTTCGTGGCTTGGCCACGCCTCTCGGCGGAAAGCTCGGCAAGGTCGACGTGGCCGACAAGCTCGAAAGCCTGTTCGAGAGTGCCTACTGGGAGAAGGTCTCCAGCCGCTGCCTCTCCTGCGCGACCTGCACCTTCGTCTGCCCGACCTGCTATTGCTTCGGGGTCGCCGACACGGGTGCTGGGGGCCAGGGTGTGCGCTTCCGCTACTGGGACTTCTGCAAGTCCCCGCAGTTCATGTTGATGGCCGGCGGGCACGACCCGCGCCCGTCGAAGAAGAACCGCACCCGGCAGAGGTTCCTGCACAAGCTCAACTACCACCACAACCGGTGCGGCGAGTACCTCTGCGTGGGCTGCGGCCGGTGTGTGGAGAGCTGCCCCGTGGGCCTGCACCTGCCGCTGGTAGTCAGCGACGTTAGGGGGCTGCGACCGTGAGCGAAAGCGCGCGCAAGCTCTTGGTGCCCGAAGTAGCGACCATCCTCGAGATCCGGGACGAAACGGCCAACGGGGACACGAAGACCTTCAAGGTCCAGGTCGACAACCCGGAGGGCGCCTTCAAGCACCTGCCCGGGCAGTGCGCCATGATTTCTCTGTTCGGCGTGGGCGAGGTCATGATCTCCATCACCTCCTCACCGACTCGCGGCTGGCCGCTCGAGCTCTGCATCAAGCGGGCCGGCCGCGTGACGGGGGCCCTCCATGACGCCCAGATCGGCGATAAGGTCGGCCTCCGGGGCCCCTACGGGAACGTCTTCCCGGTGGAGGATTGGAAGGGCAAGAACCTGGTTTTCATCGCCGGCGGCTTTGCCCTGGCCCCGGTGCGGTGCCTCATCGACTATTGCCTGGCTCACCGCGATTGGTTCAAGCACATCGACATCATCTACGGCGCCCGTTCGCCGGGCGATCTGTGCTTCAAGTCGGACATCTTCGACCGCTGGACCAAGGAAACGGACACGACCGTCTCGCTCACCGTGGACCGGGCCGACGAGGCCGGGACCTGGAAGGGCGCGGTGGGGTTCGTGCCGGCCTTCGTCGAGCAGCTCAAGCCCTCGCCCAAGGACACCATCGCCATAACCTGCGGGCCGCCGATCATGATCAAGTTCGTCCTGCAGGTTCTGCCCAAGCTGGGGTTCACGGACGAGCAGACCTACACGACCCTGGAGTTGAAAATGCAGTGTGGCGTCGGCAAGTGTGGGCGCTGTAACATAGGGGATAAGTACGTGTGCGTGGACGGGCCCGTGTTCAATCTGAGCCAGATCAAGGAACTGCCCAGCGAGTTCTAGTCAGGCGGAGCGTCGGCGGCCGGGCGTTCGGTCCGACCGGACACCGGACGGCCGGCGCCGGCTCGGCGAGGGAGGGTCCGTGAACCCAGCGGGAGACAACTAGTTGCGGGTGATGAATCCTGAATCCATTCAGTGCCTACGCGGAGATCGACGGCGACCTCGATGCGGTGGAACGCCTCCTCCGCGAAATCCTAGCCTCGGACGTTCCCCTGGTGACTGACGTCACCCAACACCCGCTGCGGGGAGGCGGCAAGCGGCTCCGGCCGGCTCTGGCCATCCTGGGCAGCCGCTTTTGCTTTTCCGGCCGGAGCGAACAGGTGACCGGCCTCGCGGCCGCGGCGGAACTCATCCACATGGCCACCCTCATCCACGACGACATCGTCGACGGGTCGGTCACGCGGCGCGGCCGGGACACCGTCAACGCCCGCTGGGGAGACCGGATGGCCGTCCTCGCGGGCGACTTCCTTTTCGGCGTGGCCTTCACCCTGGTGGCCCGGTGGGGCAACCCGGCCGTCATCGCCAGCCTCTCCCGTTGCGTCACCGAGATGGCCAAGGGTGAGATAGTGCAGTTCGGGCGCATCCGCCGTCTCCACAACACCGAGGACGACTACCTTGACTGGATCGAGAAGAAGACGGCCCTCTTCATCGCCGAGTCGGCGCAGATAGGCGCCACGGGGGCCGGCGCCTCCGATGAGATTCGTCGCCCCCTCTGGTCTTATGGCCGGGCTCTCGGCCTGTGCTTCCAAATCGTCGATGACGTCTTGGACCTCACCTCCAGCGTCGAAAGCCTGGGCAAGCCTACCGGCGAGGACATCCGGAACGGAACACCCACCCTTCCGGTCATCCACGCCTTGCGGGAGTCGGAGGAACGCGACCAGCTCAAGGCGCTCCTCACCGACGGGCACAGCGAGGGCTCGCAGCGGGAGGTCCTGGATATCTTAGAGCGCGCCGGTTCGCTGGAGTACGCCACCGAGCGGGCCGCTTCCTATGCCACCTCCGCCCGCCGGGAGCTCGCCAAGCTGCCCGACATCCCGGCTCGGGGCGCCCTGGCCAGTATGGCCGACCACCTCCTCCACCGGACGCACTAGGGTCGCTCGCCGGCGCCGGGCCGGGCGCGGGCCGCGGTATCGCGGGAGGTGGGCGGTATGGGTAGCAACCGGACCGGCAGCTCCGGCGGCCGGAATCTCCGTCGCGTCATCATCGTGGTGGCCACGGTGACCCTGCTTTCCTACGGAGCAGGGTCTTTCGCGTACCTGGCGGCCTTCCGGGTCGAGCGCGAGCCCGACACGGTCGTGCTCGGCGTCTCGCCCGGCTTGGCCGACGATGCCGTGCGCCTGGCGGGAGCGTTCGAGGCGGCCGGGGAGAACCGCAGGGTCGTCGTCAGGGAAGTGGCCGGCGCGGAGCTGGCCGGCTCCGAACTGGCGCGCCTCTTCCGCGAGGGAGTCATCGATTGCGCCCTGGCCGAAGGCGCCGCCGGCCGGCCCGACTTCCGCCACGCCGATATCCTGGCCGTGCCCTTCCCGTCGGCCCGGGTGGCCGTGAGCCTCGAGGAGGCCCGGGCGCTCTGCCGCGATCTCCAGGACGGCCCTCCGGCGCCCCCCGGCGCCACGGCCAGCCCGAGGTCGCGGGCCGGCGCCGGCCTCGCGCTCATCGACCTGGCCGACCGGGCCCCCGACTGGCAGCTCCTTGAGGTCGGGGGCGTCTTTCCGACCCTGGCGACCGTCCTTGACGGCACATACCCTCTCAGTTCCGAGGTTTGTTTGATTGTGCGGCGGCCCACGGGTCTGTTCGGGCTGCTGGCCGGGTTGCCTGGTCTGAGCCGTTGGGCTCAGGCCAATGGTCCTGTCTTGCGGGAACTTGCCACGTGGGCGACGACCGGCGCCGCCCGCGCGGCCTTCTACGGAACGGCTTCGGAGATCACTCTTACCGCGGTCGGCGACGTGATGCTGGGCCGGGGCGTGGCCACGAAGATCGACGAGAACGGCCTCGACTACCCCTTTGGCCTGGTCGCCGAGAGGCTCAGGGCCGCGGACATCACCGTGGGCAACCTCGCGGCCCCGCTGGGGACCACGGGCGCGATGCTTCCCGGCAAGTGGATATGGCTGCGGGGCAAGCCCGAGTACGTCGAGTGCTTGAAGGCCGCGGGTATCGACATCGTCAACTTGGCCAACAACCACATCCTCGATTTCGACTCACCGTGCCTACGTGAAACGCTTGACGTCCTGGACCGCAACGAGATTGCCCGCTGCGGCGCCGGCGTGGACGCCGCGGCGGCCAGGGCGCCGGCCATCCTTGAGGCCGGCGGGCTCAGGGTGGCCTTCCTCGGCTTCACCGAGTTCGCCGACCCCGGCCTCTTCTGGGATTTCACCTACCAGCGGTCCTTTGCCGCCGCTGAGGACACGCCGGGCTGCAACCCGCTCGACTTCGCGGTCATCGCCGAAGACATCGCCAAGGCCCGGACCCAGGCCGACATTGTCGTGGTCGTCTACCACTGGGGCCTTGAGGACATCCCGTACCCGCAGGCCTTCAACCCGGTCAACGACCTAGAAGCCATCGCCCGGCGAACCATCGACCTTGGGGCGAACGTGGTTCTGGGCACCCATCCTCACGCCGTCCAAGGTTTCGAAATCTACGAGAAGGGACTCATCGCCTACAGCCTCGGCAACTTCGTGAACGACCAGCGGCGCGACACGCAGAAAGAGAGTCTGATTCTGGAGATGCAGGTCGGCCCGTCCGGGGTCCTGTCGGTCAGGGTCGCGCCGTGCTGGATAGACGGGAATCGGCCCCGCGTCCTGACGGGCCCTGAGGCCGGACGTTTGCTCGAAAAGATCGAGGCCATCTCGCTCAAATGGCGAGGCGCGCCCTAGGTGCGCGCGGCCCGGCGCGGCGGCGGGGAACCGAACCGCGCGGCTGGCCCATCCCTGGCTGGGCTGGGATGGTGCGGCAGGCCAGCCTCAATTGCGCTCCATTATCACCTCCGGACGACGGACACACTAGCCCGGGAGGTGAGTAGGGTGACCAAGGATAAGCGTGATAGGCGAGAGAACTTCATGGGGCGTCTCTCCAAACAGCGCTTCGAGGAAGAGGTCGCGGAGGAAATCGGCGTCGGCTTGAAACGCGACAAGAGTGACCGGCCCGATCGCCGCGCCGGGACAGGCGCTTCCGCTCCAGGTTCGCCGGGGACGGTTTCTCCCTCCGGACGGGACGTCGAGAAGCCCAAACGCGACGGAGACAAGGAAACGACCAAGCGCCGCGACGACGGTTCCTAATCAGCCCCTCGCGGCTAGGCCGTTAGAACGGGCAGCTTCCGGGAGCCCGCCCTGCGGCGGGCTCCCGTATTAGCCGCTCTCAGCCGGCGCCGGGGAGGGAAACCGTTGACCGCGTCTTCGGGACCCATGGTCATCGCGCTCGTTGGACCGGCCGGAACCGGTAAGAGCCATCGCGCCTCCATCGTCGCCCAGGACGTGGGAGCGGCGGCCGTCCTCGATGACGGGCTGCTCATCGCCGGCGGGAAGATCGTTGCCGGCAAATCAGCCAAGCGGGAATCCACCCGGGTGGCGGCGGTGCGTCGCGCCCTGCTTCTGGATGCCGAGCACGCCTCGGAGATCCGGGCGGCTCTGGCCCGGCTGGAACCGGAGCACCTCCTCATCATCGGCATCTCCGCCGACATGATCGCGCGCGTCGCGCGGAACCTCGGACTCGCTCCCCCGGCCCGGACCATCGCCATCGAGGAGTTCGCCTCCCCCCGCCAGATGCGCAAGGCGCGGCAAATCCGGGCCAGCCAGGGCAAGCACGTCATCCCCGCCCCTACCCTCGAAGTCCGGGAGAGCTTTGCCGGGTACACGGTCGACCCGCTGCGGGTCTTCGTGAAGGTCAGGGCGGAGCGCCCGGCCCCGGGGCAGTTCATCGAGAAGAGCGTCGTCCGGCCCACCTGGAGTTCGCTTGGCCGCTTCTACATCGAGGAAGTCGTCCTCGCGGCCATCGCCGCCCGCGCCGCGGTGGAGACCCCGGGTGTCGGGCGTGTCTACCAGGCCAAGGTCGACGTGGACGACGCGGCGGTGGCCTTCGAGTTGGCCCTGGGGGTCTCCTACGGGCTCTTCTTGCCCAAGGTGGCCGAGGACGTGGCGGTCCACGTCCGTCAGGTCGTCGAGCACATGACCGGTCTTGTCTGCGGGGCCGTGGTCGCCAAGGTTCAGGCGGTGCTGCCCCCGTCGCCCGCGCCCTCTCGGGGCGACCGTGGCCCAGAGCGTGGCCCCAGGATAGAATAGGGGAAAGGGAGACCCGGGCGGTCGGGCGGCCTGGTTGTCCCGGCAGGATTTTCCGGCGCTACCCTCGAAGACGCCGCTGCCCGCGGTTCCCGCCGTCCGAGCGGCGCCGGCTCCAAGCCGAAGCGGGCCGGGCCGGCGAGCGGTCTTCCAGCCGGAAGGAGTGTCCAGAATGCCCGTCCGCGTAGGGATAAACGGCTTCGGGCGCATCGGGCGCCAGTTCCTCCGTATCGCCCTTGAGAGAAAGGACATCGAGGTCGCGGCGGTCAACGACATCACCAGACCAGAGACCCTGGCCCACCTCTTCAAATACGACACCAACTACGGTCCGTTCCCCGGCCGGGTGAAGACTGAGGCGGATGGCCTCACCATTGACGGTCGCAAGGTCGCCGTCCTGGCGAAAGAGAACCCGGCTGAGTTGCCATGGCGCGACCTGGGGGTCGAGGTGGTCGTCGAGTCGACGGGCCTCTTCACCCAGGCCGAGAAGGCCGTCATCCACATCGACAAGGGCGGGGCGAAGAAGGTCATCATCTCGGCCCCGGCCGAGAACGAGGACGTCACCATCGTGCTGGGAGTGAACGAGAAGGCCTACGACCCGGCCCGTCACCGCGTCATTTCCAACGCCTCGTGCACGACGAACTGCCTGGCCCCGGTGGCCAAGGTTCTCCACGACGAGTTCGGCCTTGAGCACGGCCTGATGACGACGATTCACGCCTACACCAACGACCAGCGCATCCTCGACCTGCCCCACAAGGACCTGCGACGGGCCCGGGCCGCGGCCCAGAACATCATCCCGACCTCGTCCGGCGTGACCAAGGCCATCGGCGCCGTCATCCCCGAACTCAAGGGGCGACTCAGCGGCTTCTCCCTTCGCGTGCCGACCCCGACCGTGTCCGTCGTGGACCTGGTCGCGAACTTCGCCAGGCCGGTGACGAAGGAGACCATCAACGCGGCCTTCCAGCGCGCGGCGGCCGGCCCGCTCGGCCGGTATCTGGACATCACCTTCGAGGAACTTGTCTCCGTGGACTTCAAGGGCAACCCGAGATCGGCCATCGTCGACGGTCTCTCGACCATGGTCATCGGTGAGCGCATGGCCAAGGTCCTGGCCTGGTACGACAACGAGTGGGGATACTCCAACCGTTTGGTTGAGATTGTGGCCTTCGTGGCGAGCAAGGGGTTGTAGGAGGATGGCTTCCCGGCGTCTTGACGTGCGGGACTTGCCCGACGGCCAGTACCGCGGTCGCCGGGTCTTCGTCCGCGTCGACTTCAACGTGCCTCTCGGCCCGGAGGGCATCGGCGACGACACGCGCCTCCGGGCCTCTCTCCCGACCATCCCCTACCTTGCCGAACGTTCGGCCCGAGTCGTCCTGGCCTCGCACCTTGGGCGGCCGAAGGGCAAGGTGGCCCCGGAGTTCGGGATGGCCCCCGTCGCGCGGCGGCTGTCGGAACTCCTCGGGCGGCCGGTGGCCACGGCCGCGGACTGCGTCGGCCCCGAGGCCGAGACCGCGGTGGCGGCGCTGCGCGACGGAGAGGTTCTCCTCCTCGAGAATCTTCGCTTCCACGCCGAGGAGGAGGCGGGCGAGGACAAGTTCGCCCGGGCCCTGGCCTCACTCGCCGACATCTACGTGAACGATGCCTTCGGGGCGGCGCACCGCGCCCACGCCTCGACGGCGGTCATGGCCAGGCACGTGAAGCGGGCCGTGGCCGGCCTCCTGATGCAGGCGGAGCTTGAGGCCCTCGGGCGCCTGCTCGATAGCCCGGCCCGCCCGTTCGTGGCCATCCTGGGTGGGGTCAAGGTCTCCGACAAACTAGGCGTCATCCGGAACCTCCTGGGCCTCGTCGACACGCTCGTCGTGGGTGGGGCGATGGCCAACACGTTTCTCCTGGCGGCCGGGCGGACCATGGGCGACTCCCTGGTCGAACCTGAACTCGCCGGGGAGGCTCGCCGCGTGACGGAGGAGGCGGCCCGCCTCGGCAAGGCCTTGCTCCTGCCGGACGACCTCGTCGTGGCCGATGCCTTCTCGGCCGAGGCCTCCCAGCGCGTGGTCAGCCCGCCCGACGTTCCCGCCGGCTGGCGGGCCATGGACGTGGGACCCGCCTCGGCGGCCCGCTTCGCGGAGGTTGTCCGGTCCGCCGGGTCGGTGTTCTGGAACGGGCCGGTCGGGGTCTTCGAGTTCGAGCCGTTTATGGCCGGAACACGCGTCTTGGCCCGGGCCGTGGCCGGTTGTTCCGGCTTCACGGTGGTCGGCGGAGGCGATTCCGCGGCGGCCCTGACCGAGCTGGGCCTGGACGAGAAGGTCCGCCACCTCTCGACCGGCGGCGGCGCCTCCCTCGAGTTCATGGAAGGGAAAGTCCTGCCCGGCGTGGCCTGCCTGGAGGAGAGCCCGTAGAGTCCGCGAGCGAAGGGAGTTGCGCGTCATGCCCGAACCCCGGCGCCCCCTGGTGGCCGCGAACTGGAAGATGAACGGGACAGTCGCCGACGGCGTGACCCTGGCTCGCGGCGTGGCCGACGGCCTTCCCGGCCTCGGCTCGACGGCCGACGTCGTCGTCTGCCCGCCCTACACCCTTCTGGACGCCGTGGGCCGGGCCATCAGAGGCCGGCTTCTCCTCGGCGCCCAGAACCTCCACTGGGAGGACAAGGGCGCCTTCACCGGCGAGGTCTCCGGCCCCCTGCTGACCGAGCTTGGCTGTAGCCATGTGCTCATCGGCCACTCGGAAAGGCGCCAGTACTTCGGGGAGACCGACGAGACCGTCCGCCGGCGGCTGGCCGCCGCCGGGCGTCACTCGCTCCGGCCCATCCTCTGCGTGGGCGAGACCTGGGAGGAGCGGGAGGCCGGTCGGACGGAGGCGGTCATCGGCGGGCAGCTCCGGGGCGCCCTCGCCGGCGGCGCGCCACCCCATTTGGCCGTGGCCTACGAGCCGGTTTGGGCCATCGGGACCGGGCGGGCCGCCAAGGGCGCCGATGCCGAGGAAGTCGCCCGCTTCATCCGGGGCGTGCTGGGAGACCTGGTCGGCCCGGAGATCGCGGCCGCCACGAGGCTTCTCTACGGCGGTAGCGTGAAGGCCGACAATACCCGCGAGTTCTCCAGGCAGCCCGACATCGATGGCGCCCTGGTCGGCGGGGCGTCTCTTGACGCCGGCGCCTTCGTCGCCATCGTCCGGCAGGTCGTCGAGTGAGCGAAACCCAGGACCGTCCGCGTCCGGTCGTCCTGGTCGTCCTGGACGGCTGGGGTCTGGCCCCCGACGTCAACGGCAACGCCGTCCGCCGGGCCAGGACCCCGAACATGGACCGTTGGTTCTCCACCTACCCGCACACCAGCCTTGCCTGCGCCGGAGAAGCGGTCGGCCTCACCGCGGACCAGATGGGCAATTCGAACGTCGGTCACCTCAACCTCGGCGCCGGGCGAGTCGTCTACCAGGACCTGGCCCGCATCAGCCGGGCCGTCGCCAGCGGTGGACTCTTCCGCAACCCGGTCCTCCTCGAGGCCATGAGCGCCGCCGCCAGTCGGATCGGCGTCCCGGGCCTCGAGGCTGGGCCCGGGGGCGGCGGCCCGACCCTCCATTTTATTGGGCTTCTCTCTCCCGGAGGCGTTCACAGCCACCAGGAGCACCTCTTCGCCCTTCTCGACATGGCGGCGCGGAACGGCGTCCGGGACGTCGGCGTGCACGTCTTCCTCGACGGCCGGGACGTCCCGCCGAGAAGCGCCCTACCCGACATCGCCGCCCTTGAGGCGGCCATCAGCCGGGCGGGCGTGGGACGGGTAGCCACGGTGAGCGGCCGCTACTACGCCATGGACCGCGACCGTCGCTGGGAGAGGACCGAGAAGGCCTACCGGGCCATGGTTGCCGGCGAGGGCCGGCGGGCCGGGTCGGCCCGGGAGGCCGTCGAGGTCGCCTACGCCCGCGGGGAGACCGACGAATTCGTCGAACCGATGGTGATCGTGGGCGAGGGCGGCGGCCCGGCGGCGCTCATCCGGAACGGGGACGTCGTCGTCTTCTTCAACTTCCGCCCCGACCGGGCGCGGCAACTGACGCGGGCCTTCATCCTGCCTTCCTTCGACGGTTTCCCTCGCCCCGGCGGTTACCTCGAACCGCGCCTTGTCATGATGACCAAGTATGACGCCACCTTCCCCGCGCCGGCGGTCTTCGCGCCGGAGGACATCCGGGACACGCTGGGGGAGGTCGTGTCGAAGGCCGGGCTTCGGCAACTCCGCATCGCCGAGACGGAGAAGTACGCGCACGTCACCTACTTCTTCTCGGGCGGCCAGGAAGCGCCGTTCCCCGGGGAGGACCGGGTCCTTATCCCGTCGCCCAAGGTGGCGACCTACGACCGGAAGCCGGAGATGAGCGCGCCGGAGGTGGCGGCCGAGGCCGTCAAGCGGATCCAGTCGAACGAGTACGACCTCATCGTCCTCAACTTCGCCAATGCCGACATGGTCGGCCACACCGGCGACTTCGACGCCGCCGTCCGCGCCATCGAGGCCACGGATCGAGTGGCGGGCCGGGTCGTGGCGGCCGTCCTGGCCAGGGACGGGGTGGCCCTCGTCCTCTCCGACCACGGCAACGCGGAGCAGATGATCGACCGTGACACCGGGCAGGCCCGCACGGCCCACACCACGTTCCCGGTTCCCTTTGTCGTCATCGGGCGCCGGTACGAGGGCGCCGGAGGCGGGGACGACCGGCCCGGCGCCGGCGCCGCCGCGCCGGCCCTCGCCTTGCCACCGGGCATCTTGGCCGACGTGGCCCCGACCGTTCTCGACATAATGCGGCTGCCGGCGCCGCTGGAGATGACCGGCCGGTCGCTGTTGCGCCCGCGGACGGCCACGGCCGAGCGGGTCTGATTCTGGGCAAGCACGCCGAAGCGGAGGCTCCAAGATGAAGGCCACGACGGACGCGACCATCAGGACCGTCAAGGCCCGGGAGATTCTCGACTCCCGGGGCAATCCCACCCTGGAGGTGGAACTGACCCTGCGCGGGGGCGCCTCGGGCCGCGCCGCGGTGCCCTCCGGGGCCTCCACCGGCGCCCACGAGGCCGTCGAGCTTCGCGACCAGGACCCCGCCCGCTTCGGCGGTAAGGGGGTCTCCCGGGCCGTCGGGAACGTGAACGGCGTCATCGCGGAAGTCCTGACCGGCTTGGACGCCGCCCGCCAGACCGACCTCGACCGGCGCCTCGTCGAACTGGACGGCACGCCGAACAAGGGCCGCCTGGGGGCCAACGCCATTCTGGGCGTGTCCCTGGCCGCCTCACGGGCGGCGGCCGGCGCGGCCGGCCTCCCCTATTTCCGACACCTCGGCCACCTGTGGGCCGGCCATGCCGGGGCCCCCGTCGCTCCGCGGCTGCCGGTGCCGATGATGAACATCCTCAACGGCGGGAAACACGGTACGAACCGAGTCGACTTCCAGGAGTTCATGGTCATGCCCCACGGCCTGCCTTCGTTCCGCGAGGCTCTCCGGGCGGGGGCCGAGATCTACGCGGCCCTCAAGGCCATCCTGGCCGGCCGAGGCTTGTCGACCGACGTCGGGGACGAGGGTGGCTTCGCTCCAGACCTTTCCTCCAACGAGGAAGCCATCTCCGTCGTGCTCGAGGCTGTCCGCCGCGCCGGCTACGAGCCAGGCGAGCAGGTGTCGGTGGCCCTCGACCCGGCGACGACTGAACTCTACCTCGAAGACAAGGGTCAGTACGTCCTCAAATCCGAGGGGCGGAGTCTTGACTCGAGCCAGATGGTCGCGTTCTGGCAGGACTGGGCCGCCCGGTACCCCATCCGTTCGCTCGAGGACGGACTGGCCGAGGATGACTGGGCCGGCTGGCGCGAACTGACGGCCAAGCTCGGCGCCCGGCTCCAGCTTGTCGGGGACGACCTCTTCGTGACGAACAAGGAGCGCGTCGCTCGCGGGGTCCGCGAGAGGGCCGCGAACGCCGTCCTCATCAAGCTGAACCAGATCGGGACGCTCACGGAGACCTTCGAGACCATGGCCCTCGCCCGCCGAGCGCGCTTCGGCGTGGTCATTTCCCATCGCTCTGGAGAGACCGAGGACACCACCATCGCCGACCTGGCCGTGGCCACCGCGGCCGGCCAGATTAAGACCGGCGCTCCGTGCCGGAGCGAGCGGGTGGCCAAGTACAACCAACTCCTACGGCTGGAGGAGGAACTCGGGGGGGCGGTCTTCGGGTGACGGGCGGGTTGCCGGGCCAGCAGGCCCGCCGGCCTGGCCGCTACCGCAGGGGTAGTGGGTCAGTTTGAATCCGCCAAGGCCACGATTTCTTGAAGCGTCCAGGCCCGGGTGGCAAGACCGGCGGCCATGGCCGGAGTCATCTTGAGCGTGCTGGGGGTCCGGGCGAAATTGTAGTGCATAAAGTGGAGGGCGACGGCGCGTTCCAGGTTCTCCGCCTTCTTGGAGAAGGCGTTGGTCAACCGCGTGAACCGCGGCATCCCCATCCGCATGGTCAGGTTCTGCCTCTCGACGTAGCTGGTCGAGATGCGCGCGGGGTCAGGGTCTGCGCTTGCTTGGAAGATTACGCAGGGCCTTTTCCTGATAGTCGGCGCAGGCCTGTCCCACTCCGACTAACAAGCGGGTAACCGTTCCCTTGGCCGCACCCGTCATCCGACATGTCGCCCTGATGGAGTTGCCCTCTACCAGGGCGGCTATGATCTACGCTCTCTCGGTGCTCAGTCTGTTCACGCTCATACCGTGCTTGAGCGGTCACGCATAGTTAAGGATCAATTAACGAGTTAGCGAATTAACGGACAAGATATTGACCATAGCTCGGCTCCCTGTTATGATGTGTTCATGGAACTGCGGCTTGCCGACAAGGGCTTAGAGCGGCTCTATGCGGACGCCCGATTCCCAGGTAAGTATTCTCAAGGGGTCGTCAAGGCCTACCGGCAACTCGTTCACTACATCGCGCAAGCCACTGACGAGCGCGACTTTCGCAACATGAAGTCCTTGCACTACGAGAAACTCACTGGGGGACTGCACTCCATGAGACTGAATGACCAATTCCGATTGATTGTGGAGATAGATAGTGGCACTCCCGGCAATGCCGTCGTCATTCGAGGGATCGAGGACTACCACTAGGGGGTAATGACCGTGAATGAACTGCTTCCTGCCGAAATCTCCCCTCCTGGGGCCTATATCAAGATGGAACTTGAGGCAAGGGGTTGGACGCAAGCGGACCTGGCCCAGATTCTGGGACGCGCCGCCCCGACTGTTAGCGACATCATCAATGGCAAGCGCGGCATCACCCCGGAGACCGCGGCTGGACTGGCTGCGGCCTTCGGGACCACTGCGCAGGTCTGGATGAACCTGCAGACATCGCATGACCTTTGGCATGCAGATAGAGGTCGGAGCGACGAGGACGTGTCCCGCCGAGCGCGGCTCTACGGGCTGGTCCCCGTTGGTCAAATGATTAAGCGCGGATGGATTGACGGGTCCGATAGCGCTGAGGTCCTTGAGCAGCGGGTTCTTGAGTTTCTGGGGATTGAGAGCCTGGATGAGAAACCGATTCCGCTGAGGTATGCGGCTCGTGGATTCGCTGAACACCCCGGGGAGGCACCTTCTGCCGCCTTGCAGGTATGGCTGTTTCGTGCGAAGAGACTCGCTCCCGCTGTCTCCGTACTGCCCTTCCGCAAAGGGTCCCTCGGGGGGGTGCTTGAGCAACTGAAGGCGTTGCGCCAGAGTCCCGAGGAGTTGAGGCATGTTCCCCGGGTCCTGGCTGAGGGCGGGATTAGGCTCATGGTTATCGAGCCATTGCCTCAGATGAAGATGGATGGCGGATGCTTTTGGCTCGACGACAAGTCCCCCGTCGTGGTCCTGTCGCTCCGGTACGACCGGATTGACTGGTTCTGGCATACCCTCATCCACGAGTTGGGCCACATTGGGAAAGGCGACAGGGACCAATGTGACGATCTCTTTGGGGAATCCGTTGGGGAACGGCCCGAGTCCGAGCAGGCTATCAACGACTGCGCCGCCGATTACCTCGTGGCGAAGAGCGATTTGGATGGTTTCATCGCTCGAACCCGCCCACTGTATTCAAAGCAGAAGATAAGGCGCTTTGCCGCCAGAATGGGCGTTCACCCCGGCATTGTGGTTGGTCAGCTTCAGCACAAGAAGGAAATCGGCTGGAACCATAGCCGAGAGATGCTCGCGCGAGTCCGACACATAGTCACGGAGTCCACGCTTACGGACGGCTGGGGCCACGTGCTTCCGGCTGGACTCTGAGCATTGGAGGGAGCGAAGTGCCGGGAAAGACCTACAGCGAGCAACTGCAGGTAATTGTAGAGTGGCACAGGCAGGCCGGCGAGGCGTGGCCTACCTCCATGCGGCATGTGGCAGCGTGGGCGATTCGGGAACGACTCTGGAGTCCTCAACGGTCCACCATTATCGACAGGTGCGCAAAGGATTTGGCAAGGGCCATGAGGGAGGAGTACATAACGGACCCGCAAGGGCGAACCATCCGCTCGAAGCACGCGGCCAGATATCACATTGGGGACGGCGAGCAGATTGTCTTGTGGGACGACATCAGGACCGCACCACGAATGCACATGGAGGTGGCCTTCCAGCAACGGAGACAGCAAATTGTCGGCGGCTGCAGACAACTGAAGGCCGATGTCGATAGCTACAACGAGAACGCGAACACGGGCGAACTCATCCAGATGGTGTTCGATTTCACCTACGACCTAATTGAACTAGAGTGCCCATCTAGCGTTCCCAGCGCGCACGAGTCGACTTCCGTGCAATCTCTTTCCGTTCCTCAGCGGTCAACCTCCTGGCCCTAGCTGGCCCGCCCTTCTTGCCCCCCAGACGCCCCAATTCCACAGCGGCAGGGTTCTTCGGCCGTCACGTTCGGCCGGTCCGCTCGAATGACCACGTCGACAATGCCAGCCGCAATCTCATTGACATCGCTATTCGTTTTGACCTTGCTTGAACGCTCACGCATGGTTCAAGCATCCCGTACCTCTCGGCAGTCCGCAAGGGGTCGGTTAGGGAAACTGGGGTAGTCATTGGTCTCGGCAGGGTTCGCCATGTTCCCCGTTGAAGGGCAATCGTGGAGGTGTCTCCATGAACTACCTCTACTACGGCGATAACCTAGACGTTCTCCGGCGGCACATCAAGGACGAGACGGTTGATCTAGTCTATCTGGACCCGCCGTTCAACAGCAGCCAGGACTACAACGTCCTCTTTTCTGAGCACAACGGTACCGGCTCGAAGGCTCAGATGAAGGCGTTCGAAGACACATGGCGCTGGGACGAGGTCGCAGCCAAGGCATATGCGGACACTTTGAGGGCGGCGGCAAGGTGGCTGATGCTCTTCGGGCCTTCAGGACCTTCCTGGGCGGCAGTGACATGCTCGCCTACCTGTCCATGATGGCTCCCAGGCTCGTCGAGCTGAGACGGGTCCTGAAGCCAACCGGGAGCATCTACCTCCACTGCGATCCCACGGCAAGCCACTACCTGAAGATGCTTATGGACGCCGTCTTCGGACCCAGCTGCTTCCTGAACGAGATCGCATGGAAAAGGACAAGTGCTCACAGCAGCGCCAAGCGCTTCGGACCAGTCCATGATGTGCTGCTCTTCTACGGCCGATCGGGCGCTTACACATGGCGAGCACAGTATCAACCCCATGACCCCAAGTACATCCGAAGTCACTACGGCAGACTCGATGCCGCTGGCCGCCCTCACACGTTGTCAGATCTGACGGCAGCGGGAGTCAGAAAGGGATCCTCAGGGCTTCCCTGGCGCGGCTTTGACCCGGCGAAGAAGGGGAACCACTGGAAGTTCACCATCGAGAATCTGGAGCAACTTGACCGTGCGGGTCGCATCTACTGGCCCTCGGGGACGGCTTGGCCAAGGTACATCCGGTACCTCGATGAAGTCAAGGGAGTCCCCTTGCAGGACGTCTGGACCGACCTACCTCCCGTCAACGCTAAGGCCGCCGAGAGACTGGGCTACCCCACCCAGAAACCCGAAGCCCTGCTCGAGCGCATTATCCAAGCCTCCAGCGCCCCAGGCGACGTCGTCCTCGACCCGTTCTGCGGTTGCGGAACCGCGGTGGTGGTTGCGCAGAACATGGGACGCCAGTGGATCGGGATCGACATCACCTCCCTGGCTACGACGGTCATCGGGAACCGCCTGGCAAATACATTCCACGGCAAGGCCGTGTACCGGACTATAGGGCTACCCACTACGGTTGAGGATGCCGCCACGCTCGCGCAAGAGAACCCGTACGACTTTCAGTGGTGGGCTCTGGGGCTGGTGGGTGCACGGCCCGTAGATGAGAAAAGAGGAGCCGACAGGGGCGTTGACGGTCGCCTCTTCTTCCACGAGCGCATTGGGGAGGAGACCAGACAAGTAGTCTTCTCGGTCAAGGCTGGCCAGCTCAAGGCCCCTTTTGTCCGAGACCTCCGCGGCGTCGTTGATCGGGAAGAGGCCCAGATTGGCGTCCTTATCAGCATGGATGAACCCACCAGGGAAATGCGCAAGGAGGCCGCAACCGGAGGGTTCTACGACTCACACTGGGACCGCCACTCGCGCATACAACTCCTCACGGTCGGAGACCTCCTCGACGGAAAGAAGATAGACATGCCGCCATTGGAGCACGTCAACGTGACCTACAAGAGGGCACCGAAGGCCCAGGGGAAGAAGGCTGAGCAGATCGGGCCGCTGCCGACTGCCCATGCCGAGCCGGGCGAGTAATCCGCCGTTGGGACTCGGGGCAGTTCAAACTGACCCACCACCCCCGCGGGCCGAAGATTGTCCGAAGGCCCCGGCTGTGCTAGAATGGTCGTTGTTTATGGAGGTGCGTCCGGAACATGCTCGAGATCATTACCACCGTCTTCCACGTCGTTTTCTCTTTGGGACTCATCGTGAGCGTCATCCTCATGTCGGGCCGCAGCGCCGGCCTGTCGGGCGCCATCGCCGGCGGAGCTGAGACTTTCTTCGGCAAGCGCAAGGGTATGGACGACCTCCTCGGCAAGGTGGCGACGAGTTTCGCCATCGCCTTCCTGATCACGTCGCTCATCCTGACCTTCGTGAAGAAGGCCGCCTAGCCTCGGAGCGTCGGGGCCGTCGAGCCGTCCTGCGGGACGGCTCTTTGCTTTGGCGACCGGTCGCCCGCGCCGCGGGTCCGGGAGGTTTGACCGGCCCTTCCGGGGAAAGGATGGCGCGGGAGGGATACGTTTGAACCGGCAGCAAGCGCTCGAGTTCATGCTCGAAAACGTGCGGAACTCCAACCTCAGAAAGCACATCCT
>Ga0315293_10002750_pt1 | contig 16932 bp, 24 predicted proteins | sample YL17G13_20_MG_FD_203071 | JGI IMG/M metagenome (GOLD analysis project Ga0315293, IMG submission 203071) | Sediment microbial communities from Yellowstone Lake, YNP, Wyoming, USA - YL17G13_20 | ecosystem: Environmental > Aquatic > Freshwater > Lake > Sediment | place: USA: Wyoming | collected...
GAACCCCTGATGAAGGTGCGCGCGCCGCAGACGATTGGGATAAATGGTTTCCGTCCGCGTGGAATTATGCTAAAAAAACAAGTAATAATTAGCAAACGGATGCGAGGCGCATACGGTTTGGCGCACCCGACTGTAGATCGGTTGTTTGGAGGTTCGAATCCTTCCGCATCCACTACGAGGAAAATAAAATGGAAATAGGCGGTGGAAACCAATTTAAAAAATGGACGGTGCGGTTGATGTTCGCAACCGCTGTTGGAAGATGGGCGTGGAATCATGTATTCACAACTCGGATTCGCAACTGGATTTGGTATTAGATTATGCTGAAGATCACAAGCAGGGGAATACCGGAGTTACAAGCGTGGCTATTATCATTGGCTAATGGGGTCAAGGATGAGGCGACGCGTTCAGTCGCTGAATATCTGGTAGGCGATTCGTCTCACGGGCTGAAGCATTATCCCCCTTATAAATACATCTCTATGCAGCGTGCCTATGGTGGGTTCATTTCAGACAAGCAGAGGCGGTATGTGATGGCGATGATAAAAGAGGGGAAGATTAGACCGGGACAGGACAACCGAACAGGCAACCTCTCTGCGAATTGGGAATACAAAGCGCAGGGCGGAAGATATACGATCACGAACGATACCCCGTATGCCAAGTACGTTCAGGGCGGGCAGCAGTCCAACATGCACAATCTTATCGGCTGGAGGCAGACTTTACAAACCGTGAAGGATAACCTCGCGGGCGCGTACAGGCACGCGAACGCTAACATAAAGAAATGGCTGGCTGGTAAGCGGCGTGGATAAACTACAAAAAGATTGGTTCGAGAGGTTCCAGATAAACTTCAACGAAGCCCCCGAGGGATTTTTAGGTATCCACGCGTGGAAGAAAGATAAGTTATGCAAATACTTCGAGGTTCCGCTGGAATGGACTGATTCGGAGGACTTCTGGGGGATGGTGTATGAAAGGGCGCAGAAAGAATGGGAAGTACCGTTCGAACTGGACAAGTTATACTGCCCTGTATGCAGCAGGATATGTTACGAGTTCCACTTGAGATATAGGGGCAAGATGTTCTGCCGCTGGTGCGGATCTCATTATGAACTGGTAGATGGTAAAGTAAAAATGACGAGGATCATTGGACAAGACCTGGTTTGACGGTATTATGATTAACTTCCACGAAGGGAAGCCGGATGAGATTATCATTCGTGCGTTCTGTGATGGCGGCCCGTCGCGTAGAATTACCGTTCCCCTGGAAGTGGCACATTCTAAAGACTTCTGGAAGATAACCAGAGAACTGGCGTTGAAGGAATGGGCCAGCCCTCAACGGATGGCAGATTACGGATGCCCTAACTGTAACAACCGCAGGATAGAACACAACAGGGTTTACAACGGGCTTCACTTCTGCGGCCTGTGTGGGGCGCACTACAACGTGGTTGACAATCAGCCGATTCTTATTGCACGGACGGAAGATTCGTAGTATAATATTCACAGTTTAGTTTACCCACAGGGTACGCGTTTAGGCTCGGTGAGAGCGTGGCGCGGAACGGTGGTGTAGGCATAGCGCATATAGTCTTGTTGAAGCGCAACAAGTCTGATTCTATTTCAGACGGGTTGCGCTTTTTTCGTTATGGAGGTGTTTATGCCCGAATTAGAGGAAGTAGAAGATACCGTTGTCTTTGGCGGGGATGCGATTAAGTCCCTGGGCGACAATCGGTTCGGAGGCTATTTAGTTCGTTTTACCAGCGAAGACGATCTTGATTTATCAAATGAGTTTTTTACAAAAGAAACCGACTTTGACATGGATTTCCCCGGACAATCCACCGCCTATTGGAATCATGGATATGGTGTGTTGATTGGAGAGAAAGAGGTCGGGGATAAAAAGAAAATCGGAAAGGCCGATTTGAAGATGGACGAGGTCGGCATTTGGGCTGAAATCATTCTGCAAGAACGGGACGATTACGAAAAGAGAATTGCCCAAATGGCACGAGACGGCAAGCTGGGATGGTCGTCTGGAACCGCCGGACATCTTGTAACCTATCAATCAATTGAAGGAAAAGGGGCGAGATACATAAAATCCTGGCCTCTTGGCAAGGATGCGTCATTAACTCATCGTCCTTGCGAACCACGCAATTCGGTTATACCGCTCAAGTCATTTTTGAGCGATAACCCCGCAACCCAAACCCCCGAGGACAAGCCAGAGGTCGAGCAATCGACGGCAAGTGAGGCGGGCAAGAGCGCGGACGTTCAGCCACATAAGGAGTCAAACATGGAGAATACTCCAGAACTGCAAACTCTCTTGAGGGAGGTTTCGGAAAGTTCAGCGAAAGAAGCTGTGAGGCTGTTCCGCGAATCTGAACCTGCCGAAAAGAGGGTTGACATCAAAATAACCAAAGATGAATCCGAGCAGCCGTTCAAAGAGGCCGTCGATTTCTTCCAGGCGGTCAAGTTCGCGGCTATCTATCCCGGAGAAATTGACAAGCGCCTTCTACCCCTGAAACAACAGGGCATGGGCGAAACCGTTCCTTCACATGGCGGGTTCCTGGTTCCCGAGCAGGTATCCAACACTATCCTTGAGAATATGTACGCCACCGGAACGCTGCTTTCACAATTCAAACGAGATCCCGTTGCTGGAAACTCAATGACCTATAACATCGTTGACGAGCCTTCTCGCGAGGAGGGGTGCGGTCGGTACGGCGGGATCGCTGGTTACTGGTTGGGCGAGGGTGCTACCAAGACCCCATCTCATCCGTTATTCCGGCAGTTGGAATTGAAACTTCGGAAGGTCGTGGCGCTGTGCATCGCCACCGATGAATTACTTGAAGACTCGGCAGTTTTGAAGTCCTGGCTTATGCGGACCGTTCCGAACGAACTTCGGTTCAAGATCGAGGACGCGATTATCAACGGTACTGGTGTTGGTATGCCTCTCGGCATTCTACCATCCCCCGCTCTGGTAACTATGGCGCGTACCACAACCGATACGATTGATGCAGCGGACATTGGACGCTTATGGAGTAGACGTTACGCAGGTGCTAACGACTATATCTGGTTGGGCAATCCCGGAATTTTCTCGCAATTGCTGAACCTGGTGGTTGGTACTACGCCGGTATTCCTGTCGGCAGGTGGACTATCTAATCTGCCTTACGCAACTTTGTTAGGCAGACCGTACTTTGACACGGAATATCAACCAATACTGGGCGAACGCGGTGACATCATGCTTGTTTCCCCCTCGGCTTATCCGATGATTGAAAAAGCGGGGGGCATTCAAGCCGCAGCCAGTATCTCGGTGTACTTTACAACCGACGAAACCGCGTTCAGATTTGTCTACCGGATTGACGGCGCACCTAGTTGGTCTGCACCTCTGACCGGACATGACGCCGTAACAGTCAGCCCGTTCGTTTGCTTGACCAGTAACACCACGATATAAGGAGAAACTAAAATGGAAAATACCCCAGAATTACAGGCTCTCTTGAAAGAGGTTTCGGAAAATTCGGCTAAAGAAGCCGTAAAGATATTTCGCGAATCCGAACCCGTTGAAAAGACTGCCGACATCAAGATCACAAAGGATGAGGCTGAACAACCGTTCAAGTCAGCATCCGAGTTCTTCCAGGCTGTGAAATCAGCAGCCATCATGCCGAGTCAGATCGATAAACGACTTCTGCCCCTAAAGCAGCAAGGCATGAACGAAACCATCCCTTCGCACGGCGGGTTCTTGGTCCCAGAGACCGTCTCCAATACCCTGCTTGAGAACGTGTACGGGGTTGGGACTTTGCTATCCCTGTTCCCGCGCGATGCGGTCCGAGGCAACTCCATGACATACAATGTCGTTGACGAAACCTCCCGCGCTGATGGTTCCCGCTACGGTGGGATCACGGGTTACTGGATTGGCGAAGGTGCAACCAAAACCGCCTCCCATCCACTGTTCCGTCAACTCGAACTCAAACTCCGCAAGTGCGTTGCTTTGTGCATCGCTACCGACGAGTTGTTAGAGGACGCTGGCGCTTTGGAATCGTGGCTGATGCGGACGGTTCCCAATGAACTTCGGTTCCGCGTTGAAGACGCTATCATAAATGGAACCGGTGTTGGGATGCCTCTTGGGATCATACCCTCGCCCGCGCGCATAGCAGTTACCCGTATGGACACTGACGAAATTGACGCAGTTGACATTGGTCACATGTGGGCGCGACGCTACGCGGGAGCCAATGACTATGTATGGTTGGGCAACCCTGGAATTTTCTCGCAGTTGCTGAATCTCGTGGTTGGTACAACCCCTGTGTTCCTGCCCGCTGGCGGGGTGTCTAATCTGCCCTACGCTACCCTGTTGGGCCGTCCGTATTACGACACAGAATATCAGCCCGCTTTGGGTCTTCCTGGCGACCTGTTACTTGTTTCGCCGTCAGCCTACCCAATGATCGAAAAGGCTGGAGGCATCCAGAGCCAGAAAAGCATTGACGTTTACTTTGTGACCGACGAATCAGCATTTAGATTTGTCTACCGCGTCGATGGCGCTCCTTCGTGGAGTGGCACACTTACTGGAAATGATGGCGTTACTTACAGCCCCTTTATTTCCTTGACCTCTAGCTCATAAGGAGGTGACACCATGAGCGTAAGATTTGGTGAAGACACCCTAATTATTCCAGCCTTTGGGCCGTTCGGCATGGTGGGGGATACGGATAGCGTATGCTCGTTCGTAGACCTTGACCTTGCCAACTGGGTAACCTTCCTGGTTTCCTTCGGTGTTGCGACCTCCGGCGCATCCACAGCCGTTGACCTTGTTCTTGTGACGGTGATGGGTTCGTCCATCGCTTCCACGGCCAGTGGAACTCTGATCGGTTTCGATTACCGACTTTCAGAGGCTATTGCCACTCACGGTTGGGGCGCGATCACTGACGGTACTACCGCCGGAACGTCCTTTACCACACAGGGGGGCGCGTTGAGTCAGCGTTCTATTTTGATAGACGTTGACCCCAATGACGTTGGTGCATTAGGCGAGGCGCACCGTTGGGTGGGGGTCAAGTTACTGCCGACCACGACCATGACGGTTGCTGTTAGTGTTACCGCCCTCGTCGAACCACGCTACCCAGGAAATGGCATACCTTCAAGTAGCTAGTTTTGATGGGAGGGGTTCGCCCCTCCCTAAAAGGAGATAAAAATGAGTATAAGATTTGGTGAAGACACACTGGTCATTCCAGTATTGGGTGCGGTTGCCATCACGAACACGACCACCGTTACCGATTTCGTTGACCTGAATTTGGCAAACTGGGTTTCCTTCCTGGTTTCGTTCGGGGTCGTGACATCGGGCGGCGGCGCTACCTGTAACACCGTGCTTATCACGGCTGTTGGGTCATCCATTGCTTCAACCGCAAACGGAGACCTAATCGGATTCGACTATCGCTTATCTGAACAGATAGGCACTCACGGTTGGGCCGCTATTACCGACGGCACCACAGCGGGCACAGCGTTTACCGCTGGAGCCGCACAATTATCGTCCCGTTCGGTCTGGGTCGATATTGATCCCGCTGAAGTCGGAGCATTGGGAGAAGTCCACCGATGGGTTGGGCTGAAAATAGAGTGCATCACTTCTCTAGCCGTTACCGCTTCCGCTACTGCCTTCGTTCAGCCGCGTTACCCAGGAAATGACATGCCGTCCAGTTCGTAGTTCGTTGGGGGTGGGTTATCCCACCTCCTTGCTATCATTTTTATTCTGATATAGTGAAAGGATGACAAGTGAAGAGTAAACTTGCAATAGTCGGTTGCGCGCCGCGCACACGCGATGACGTTGACTATGCCGACCCCGACCTGGATATTTGGGTATTCAACGAGTCCGCCATGAAGGAATGGTGTAAACGGGCTGATGGAGTATTTCAGATCCACGATGAAACCATCTGGAAGAACCCACTGAATAGAGGGGATAAAGAACATTATGCCTGGTTGATGTCCGGAAAAACCCCGCCCATTTATATGTTGAAGAAATACCCGGAAGTCCCGAACTCGGTGGAAATTCCGGTGGATAAGATCATAAAGAAGTTCCTTAAAGACTTCACGGTGGATTCGGAGAGAGGCAGAAAAGACTTCTTCACTTCCACAATTGCTTACTCTTTCGCTTTGGGAATTTACACGGGGTATAAAGAAATCCACACCTACGGGGTGGAGTTGGCAGATGAGGCGGAATATCGTCAACAACAGCCCGCCGCGATGTTCTGGACGGGTATCGGTATCGGAAGGGGCGTTAAATGGGTATCCCACAGTAATATGTTCGATGCACCTCTTTACCCGGATGAGATGTTCATCGGATTAGATAAGAATATATTCGATAAAAAGATAAAGGAATTGACCCCGCAATGTAATGAGGTTCAGAAAGAATACATCGAGGTCAAGAATAAGACTCAAGAACTGTTCAAACACTTTGAGAATGTTGGCACGGGCGTTACAGAGTTGGTGGAAAGCATAAGGCATCAAGCGGAGATCGGGCAGAAGTTCGGCATCCTGGACGGGGCTAGGCAGGAGAATGAGAGATTCTGGACGCGTTCAAACGCCATGGAAGCCATGACCGGGACGTATGTTTTCTCAAGGCATGAGTTTTCAAGAGACCAGAACGCCATCGGAGTCAGACGCGAAGAGGCTAAAAAGCAACTGATAGAAGCCGCCGGAGAATGCCAGAAACTTATTGACCGGATAGAACCGAAGGTATTTGACTCTGAAAGGCGGGCGCAGTTCAAGAGACTATTGGAAGCGATTGATGTGTATGTCAAGCTGGCTGTCTGTGTCGGGATGTACACAGGGGCTATAAACGAAGACCAGTTATTTATGGATCTAGTTGACGAGGCGATGAAAAATGGCAAACGCTGAGGAGGCGTTACAAAGAAAGCGCGAGATTAATAAGCGAGCTGTTATTAAATATCGCTTATCTCATGTAGAGCAAATTAGGTCTCGCGCTAGACAATATGCCCGCGAACACAAAGAGGAAATAATTGCGTATCGAGAAAAAAGTCGCGAAAAACGTCTTGCATGGGGCAGGGAATATTACGCAAAACATCAAGAGGAAAGGAACGTCCGTTTTAAGGAATGGTATCAAAATAATCGGGAGCGCGTAATGGCTAGAACTAACGAGTGGAGAAGAAGCCATCCGCAGGAATCGAGAGAAATATATGCTCGCAGACATGCGCGAGAAAAGGGCGCAGATGGTGCGCATACAGTAAAGGAATGGGAAGGATTGAATAATTTATTTGGACATAGTTGCCTAGCTTGTGGAAAAACGGGGATGCCATTAACCCGCGATCATATTATCCCGTTAAAGAGTGGAGGAAGTGACGATATTTCAAATATTCAGCCACTTTGTAAATCCTGTAATAGTTCAAAACACACCAAGACAATTGATTACAGGCCAATCTATTTTCAAGACTGGACATAAGCCATGAAACAAGTAGAAACTGCTACCATTGCTACCGGAACCGTGAACGCGGGCAACGCTAAAGCGGTAATCACTTCGGCGTACATGCCCAACTCACCCAAGACCATTACGGTCATAGTGGGTGCGGGTATTACAGCCGATGCTGCCGCCGCTTTGTTCAGGGCTACCCTTGCTTTAGACGGGGATGTTACCACAGCGTTTGTGGTGAGTGGTGCTACGGATAAGATAATTCTTACCGACCACTACAACAGGGCGAACGATACTTCTCTGAACATTGCAACGGACAACGATACCTGTACTGGACTAACCGCTACGCCTACCAGTGCGGACACAACTGCTGGTTCAGGATTGACCCACGCGTACGCGACCCTTGCAGAGTTCAAGTCATTCTCTACCGTTCGGGGCGGGTCTGCATCCACCGATGCGAACGACGACACGGTGATAGAAGATATTCTTGAAATGTCCTCAAGGTATATTGACAATCAGACCCGTAGACGGTTCTGGTATAACACCGCAGACGAAACTAGGTACTACACGCCTGCCGACCACGACATTCTATTCGTGGAAGACCTGTCTGCCGCACCTACCAGCGTAAGGTTGGACCTCGCGGGCGAGAGAACCTATACAACCACGATGGAAACAACTGATTACGACCTGATGCCGGACAATGCTTTACTGGACGGGAAACCCTACACCTGGTTGGAACTTGCTCCTTTAGCGGCAGAGACGTTCCCAACCGAAAGGCGAGGGGTGCAGATCATAGGTAAATTCGGGTTCCCAAGCGTTCCGGATGAGATCAAATCTGCCTGTCTTGGCATCTCCCTGAATGTTTACCAGAATCGTTCTGGACAGTCTAGCGCAGGGAATATCACCGTAACCGCTTCTGGAGTGGTGATAAGACCCCAAGACGTTCCGGGATGGGCGCAGGAAATCATCAATAAGTATAAGAGGCTCTTGTGACCACAACCGTTGATTTTTCCACCGTTACCAACTCAATCGCCGCGCTTACGTTCACGGGCGCGAGCGGGACTATCACGGTTAAAGACATCCACGAGATAGCAAGCACCATAGGACTGGACGACCATATCCTATCCCCCATGCCGGAGAATTTCATCTCTGGGGTGGAGATAACGCGGGACGAGATGACTGCCCAACTGCTTGTGCTGAAATACATTCTGACCTACCGTTATTATCACTGCAAGTTGGGAGGGGACTTGTTCGCCAACTACGCCAACATGGTAACCAACGCCGCGTCCATTCTACTTGCTTTCGCTTCGGATGTGACGTTGGCGGGTGCGGTGGATAACGGCGAGGCACAGATCACAGCCTTTGGTCCGGTGAACGACCCCGCCGGAATTGGGTATCACGGGTTCGACCTGACCCTTAATATCACGCAGTTCCTGGAGGTGTGATGATAATTAAAGTCACGCATCCGATTCATAACATAGAAGGCCGGGTGGCAATGCCCGGAGAAACCATCGACGCGCCGAGGGGCAAAGCCCTGGAATACATCGGCAACGGATGGGCGATTGAGGTCGCGGAGGCATCCATTAAAACAAGGAAGGTGAAGAATGGCAGTCGGAAGAACGCTGAATCGCTATAGTCGCGTGTACGTGGACGGGTACGACTTATCTGGGCATACGAGGTCCATCGGCCCCCTTGCTTGTACTTTTCAAGAGGGGAATGACGACCCGTTAACTGCTGACGTTATCGGCACATGGTTGGGGCAAGCTACTATAAGTTGCGGTACGATCAATGCCATGTTCGATAACACATTGGTTACGGGTATGCACCCGATACTAAAGACCCCTCCGGCTAAAAGGTCTGTAATGATACCCATTGGTATCCGTGCCGCGCCCGCGCAGGGAGATCCTGTATTCTGTGGTCAATTTAACCAGTCGGATTACATGACCGACCCCGGAGTTACTCCGTCTGCATTGACCATTAAGTTCTCCCCGTCTGCCGCAGACGCGACTACCCTCGCGTACGCGGACCCCTGGGGCATCCTGTTACATGCCAACTCATATACGAGTGACCTGAACGCGGCCAACGGGATAGATTTAATAGCCGCCACTTCGGATGGCGGGTACATGGCGTATCAAGTATTTTCCGCTTCGGGTGCTGGGCATACTGCTAATATCATTGTGGAGGATGGGCTTACCGCAGGCGGAGCATACACAACGATAGTAAGCACCGGAGTTATAGACGTTGGAACCGCGCCGATAGCCGGGATAGTCGCTATGGCAACTACCGCGTCGGTGAGGCAATTCATCCGGTGGCAGGTCGCGTGGGGGACGGCTACGAATATCACTTTTGCATTAGCCTTTGTCAGAGGCAAACCAAGATAAGGAGAATAAAACATGACAATTTATGGGCGTACTGTTGGAAAGTTCTGCAAGTTTCAAATCTCGGACAGTTCCACCACCCTGCGGGACATCCCCGTAAGTTCGTTCGGGTCGGTTGGACTCACCTATGCCGAACAGGACGTGACTGCTTTACAGGATGCCATCTCAAGCGTCCTGAACGGGCAGGGGTCGTTCTCAACGACCATTACAGGCCCGTTCGACAACTCAACCGATGTCGCCGCGTCCACAACCACGCAACGTCCGGCTCTTTCAGGATCACATGACTGCTTGAACGGGTTGAACGGCGGGCAGGTCGCGAAGACCTTCGGTATCTACCTGGGTATCCGTGCAGATTGGGCGGCTGGCGATCCCGTGTTCGGCGCGGCCAAGTCGTGCCTGATTTCGGGATACACCGTAGACCCTGGCGCTGGAACCTATTCAGCTAAACTTGTTATAGCGGGAAACCGAAGTGGCGACCCCTCATGGGGTACGGCACAATTAGCCGCCGCGACAACCTAGTAGAAAGGTAAGGAATGAAAAAAGTAGAAAGTCCCGTTACAAAGTTTCCGGGGTCTGTGACGATTAAAGACCCAATCCCGTTAAGTGCTTGTGTGGAATGGGAGGCGGCATTATCTGATTGCCAACCGTCCTCCTGTTCCGACGGTAAAAAAATACTGATGAAAATGGTCGGGACAGAGGAACGCGCCGACATCATAGATGAATACACTAAACATTTTGCGGGATGTGAGAAATGCAGACCCGGATTACCCGAAACCGCCGCGCAGGAAAGGATGTTGAGGGCTATAAAAACGTGTGTGGAAAGTTGGAACGTCTCGGACTTTGATCTTGTCAACCCTCCGGGAAGTCCCAAGAAAGCCCGAAGTCAGTTCGTTGCATGGGTTATTAGAGAAATAAACACAGTGTACAACGCGGAGGAACTGGATGGCGACCCAAACGCGTAGCGGCTCGCGCGTACGCGTACTGCGACGCTGACGAGCCGTTACCGGAATGTGTCCATCTAGGGCGCACAATTGAGAAGTACGGCGTGGAAGCGGTTACGGGAGAGAAGGTAATCCGAGTCAGGTTATTGCGCGATATAAACATTGCCAACAATATTATCAATATCTGGGAGTCCAGAAAACAGACAGAGGATTGGGCGACTTGGGCAACGGAACACAAAGATTGGAATAGTATGCTTGAACAAGCGAGGCTTGAATGGCAGATGTTAGTTTTACCATAGAGGCGATTGATAAGGCAAGTGCCGCGCTTACGGGTATTCGCGGCGCGATGTTTTCGCTTAATCAAACGATGCAGGCGGCACAACAGGTTTACAACCAGGTTTCGCGCGTTGTAGACCAGACCATTGGCGCTTATGTAAGATATGCCGATGAGATGGACAAGATTCACAGATTGACCGGAATACAACTGGAAGACGCGAGCCGATTAGTTCAAGCGGCAGATGATGTTTTCGTATCACAAGAATCAATAACAAGTGGTATGCAATTTGCAATTCGTCAGGGGTATCAACCGTCTATTGAATGGATAAAGAAGATGGCGGACACATTGATGGCAATGGACGATCCGGCGGCAAGGGCGAACCAAGCCATAAAAGTATTCGGCAGACAGGCGGGGCCGGAGTTACTTAAATTTCTAGAGTTGGGAAGTACTGGTATTCAGAAATACATGGATGGGATTGACGAGAATCTCGTTCTAACCGAAGAAAGCCGCGCCAAAACAATCGAATGGAAACAAGCGCTGGACGATCTGAATGATTCTTTAACGGCAATAAAAATGGGCGTGGTTGATAATCTTATCAGGCCGCTGACCGCATATATACAATTGCTTACAAAAACCCCTGCGATCATAGGGCATTTCGCGAGTGCATTATTGCATTTAGCGGATCGTCAAATGAGGGGGTTCGACGCAGAGATGAAATTATTGGGGGAGGATGCGGCAGAGTTTAGCGGGACGATAATGAAAATGGCGGGTCTTATTCCGTCATATATGGAAGAGGCAAAAGACGCGACAAGGGATTATGAAGTTGCCCTGCGGGAACTTGAAGAACAGACCAAGCGGAATCAGGAAATAAGCGAAGGGTGGATGAAAATAATAGACGATACAAAACCGTCTTTCAAGGGGATGTTCTATTCTGCAATGGAGGCGCAATTAGCGAATGATGGCCTATTTGATTCAATGGACGCATATACAGCGGCGAGTCTGCAAAGGGAATTGGGATTAGTAACAGAGGCAGAATTTAAAGCGATGGTAATGGCGATCAACCTAAAAGCCGTGTTAGACGCGCTTTCTGGAATGAACGTTACCATAACAGTTGATATGTTTGGGAATATTATGCAGGGGTTACAGGGAGGCGCAAACCCAGCCGCGCTTGCCGGTTATATCGGGCGCGGTGGACAGATAATGCCGGGAAGCCCATTGTATCAGGGTGGGGGTTCAAAATGGGTTCGGGCGGGAACGGTTAGCGGCCCTGGATCGCCAACTGTTTACAAAAATACAGAAACTGGGGCGATGAGTCAAAATCCCCCTCCAGAGTTTGCCTATGGCGGTTACGTCTCCGGTCGTTACGCCATCACGGGCGACTCGATGAGTGGTAGACGAACGGGGTACGAAGAACTCGTAGACTTCCAGCAGAAACGGGTCTACTCCGCCCCAGAGACGCAGGCGATGGGTGCTGTACCGGGCTACGCTATGGGGTCGGGTGCTATTGATTTATCCTACCAGACCATTCAGGATCTGGCTAACGCGGTAGCACAGAAGATGTCGGGGTATGTGTAATGGAAGTTGCCGTCTGGACGATTGAGGCTTACATAAACAGCGCATGGGTGGATATTTCCGCCGATGTTATGGCTCCTATTACAGGCAATCGCGGGATCATGCGGAACGGGCCGCTGGACCGCGTCGGCGACCCCGGCTATTTGAATTTCGGGATGAACAACTCCATCGCCAACTCCGCCGGACTTGCGGGTTACTATTCTCCAGGTCACGCGAACTGCCGTTCTGGGTGGACAACCGGACTTCCTGTGAGATTGAACTTCAGTTATGGCGGGTATGCACCTTATAAGTGGTATGGGAGAATCAAGCCGAACGGGATCGAAATAACTCCGGGTAAATACGGGCCGAGAGATTGTAAGGTTTCCTGCCATGATTGGATTGCCATTTCGCAGGCGCACGAACTAAAGGGTATGGATTACGCCACTAATAAGAGGGTTAGCGGTGCGCTTCCTCTGGTTCACGCGAACATGCCCTTCGGACCCCTGGATACTGTATTCGATATGGGGCAGGATGTGTTTCCAACCGTCTTCGATTTGGCTAAAATCAAAACCACCGCGTACAACGAATATATAAAACTGGCATTATCCGAGTGGGGATACATTTATCCAATAGGCGACCCGACCGGAGGGGAGACGCTTGTCTTCGAGGAACGAGGGAAGCGAAACTATGTAGACCCTATCTTGTTGCCTATATCTGGCGGGTGGATATTAGGACATAGCGATCTGGATACCGGAACAATGCTTCTCGGTCATTCCATCGGGGAAGAGGTAATTCTCAATGGTGGGTTTGACGTAGATGACGACTGGGATCTGTTAGCCGGATGGTCGATTGCCGGAGGGCTTGCTGTATATACAGCAACGGCTAACGCACTTGCCCCGGATGTTAACCCGCTGGTCGTAGGCGAAACATATACGCTATCTTTCGACCTTGTCATTACTTCAGGCAATTTCATGTTTTACGTTAATCCAAACATTATATATACGACAAGTGCGAGCGGACACCATTCTGTTACTTTCTTAACCACTGACCCGACTTTCGCGCTTGGTCCGGAAGTTGGAAATGGAACCGGAACGGTTGACAATGTTACCTGCAAGGTAGCCAACACAACAGACTCCGCAGACCTTACGGATTTCATCATGGAGGGGACGAAAATATCTTACGGAAAGACATTGTCCAACCGGGTTACAACCAACGCCTATCCAAGAACGGTTGACCCGGCAGCAACAACCATACTGGCTGTTCTGAATAAATCGTTCAGTATCGCGCCGAGTGAGGTAAAGACAGGTTACCGTTTATCTTATAAAGACCCGAATAACCCGAGTGCCAGGGTTTCCGCAGATACAAGTACCATGACTACGGACGCGCACGCGAACTATCAAGAAGATGGATTGGGCGGGGATGCTACTGGAGACCTGACCGCAACCCCGTCTTACGGAACGGAGGCGGCGACCTACGACCTGACCAACACGGGCAGTTCTACTATCTGGGTAACGACATTGTCCCCGATAGGAAAGGCGGTGAGGTCATACGATCAAATATCCGCCATCCAGAACGACACAGTCAGTCAGAATACACATGGAGTAATCCCGCTATCCATTGACCTGAAATACCAACCCTCCGCGAATAAGGCGCAGGCCTTCGGCGCGTACGCTTTGGGGGTAGAGTCCTTGCCGCACATTGCCGTTGACGCGGCTCCAATGATAGCGAATAAGAATCCTGTATCCATGTGGTCGTTCATACTTGGGGAGCCCGGGGTAAAAATTCACGTTGAGGAAGATCAAAGCGGGGTGAATGGGGAATACTTTATTATGGGGTATTCCTTTGAGATTCGTTCTGGCGGGATTATCAAATGGTCGCCGGTTCTTAAATCGGATACTGGTTTCTTTACATTCTGGATATTAGAGAATAGTGCATTGGAAGAATCAACAATACTTTCGTTAGATTAGGAGAATAAAATGACAACTTATAACACCATGACAACTAGAGCGGCCGGGTATGTGGTTCCCGCGAGCGAGTGGAATAAGATAAAATACAACTTCGATGCTACGCGCGCGGTTATAGGAATCGCCCGTTGTAACGTGGCGCAGAGCGTAAACGATTCTTCTTTGGATGCCGTCTCGTTTCTCGTTCAAGACGTTGACGACGAGAATTATATTGACATCGCCGGAGGCCCGACTAAAATAACACTGCCGAGAGACGGAAATTATATGTTTGATGTCGAGGTCCAATTTGAATCTCACGCCACTGGACACAGGTCTGTTGGCATGTACAGAAGTGGCGGTGGCGCAGATTTTACAATGATTATGCCCGCGATCAATGGCGCAATAACATTAGTTAAATTCCCGTTTATTACAGCCAATAGGACTGCCGGAGATTATTATGAGTTCAAAGCATGGCAGAACAGTGGCGGCGCGCTTGATATTACCGCGCGCGTGGCGGTCACATTACTTTGCGATAGGACGTAGTATAATAGAGGTAATATCCTGATTTAGTCGAAAGGTCTGGAATGAAAATGTTCATTGTCGGCTTCTTCTCTGCTTTACTTTTGGTCGTCCTGGTTTGTGGCGCAACCTTACTCTGGTTCACGCAGATGCCACGCGCTAACGCGGCGGTGATTATCATTGACGTATACGAACACGCCATAGGTAACGACGCGCCGGAAGTCGTAACCCCCTTTGAAGATATTGGGGGTCTGTCCCCGAAAGAACAATCCAGCATTTCCAAGTTGTATGGGCTTGGAATTACTGCCGGGACTTCTGCGATCAAGTTCTCCCCGAATGATAGAACCCAACTCTATCAATGGTTGATTTTTGTTGGCAAGTTGATAATGAGGATTGGCTAGGAGGCAATATGCGCGCTCATGGAATAGATATTTCGCACTGGCAGGGATTTTATAAACATCAAGTAAATCCCCCAAGACCAGTAGACTTTATCATTCAGAAATTGACCGAGGGAATCTATCGCGACGTCGCCTATTCTGCTTTGAAGGCGAGTATTCAACCCGTACCGATTAAGGGCGGGTATCACTACTTCAGGGGTCAGTGGAATTGGAAACAGCAGATGGACGTGTTCCTGGGTCAGTTGGACGGATACGATTTCTGGTCGATTGACTTTGAAAAGGGGGGAAACTTCTCTGGACTTCCCGTTTTGAACAAGCCCTATCCGGGTCTTGTCGAGTCTCTGCCGTTGGCCTTGGAATACATGAAAAAGTATTCGGGGAAACCTGGACTGCTTTATACTGGAGCCGGAACCTGGATGGACTGGTTAAGGCCCATCTGGTCAGAGGTGGACCATTACGATCTGTGGGTGGCGCATTATTGGCTTCCCATTACCGTCCGCAACCCAGAAGGAAAGCCCAACTATTTCACCATCCGGGGCGCGGAGACGATGCGTAAAGACTGGCGCTTCTGGCAGTATGACGATAAGGGGTTTAATAATCAGGGAAAATTATTCGGGGTCGCATCTTACGGACTCGATCTAAACGTATTCAACGGGGACGTAGCTGCCCTTCACGCGTGGGCAAAGCCCGTCCTCCAAAAACTATGCCCGACTTGCGGACAAACGATACCATAGGAGGGGATATGACGGCAAAAGACAACGCAGAAATGATAATGGAGATTAAGCATCTGCTTACCAGCAACTTGGTAAAACTAGAGGCGCGCATGACCGCCATTGAAGTTTCCGCATCCAGCGAGAAGCGGCAGATGGAAGTTAACTGTGTGGAAATCGCCGGGCTTCGCAAAGCCAATGTTGTATGGAGTTCCATCAACAGCGCCCTTATTGCCATTGGCGGGGCGCTTATGCTTCTGTTGAAGGGTGGGTAGTAAATTGTGTTATAATGTATCTGGTTTAGCGGGCTATTCTATCCGAACTATCGAAAGGGAGTAACATGGCATCTCTACTGAAAAGTCGCAAGTTCTGGTTGGCAGTTGTTGGTGTGATCCAGACCGTAGTCCTGCACTATGTCGCCGTTCCGCAAGATATTTGGCTGGCGATTGATGTGCTGATCGGCGTGCTGATTACCGGCATCGCCATCGAGGACGCGGGCGAAAAATCCGCCGGCTGATACTAACCCTGGAATTGATAACTGAATATATTGACTTGCCCATGACGGATGTTATGGGCTTTTCTACATGGAAAAGAGGATGAAATGGACGAAAAGCTATGCCCCGTCTGTAAGTCGCGGATGCAGAAAGACAGAGACGAGTGGTTCTGCCTCGCGTGCGGGTATCGCGTAAAGCGCAAGAAGAAGATCAACTACCGCGCCAAGAGAGACATTCAGGAGTTGCGACATGCCGAATAATGGACATTCATGGTCAAGTCGTGAAATATCCAATCTGGTAAAAGAGTTCGCCCAGAAGCCCATCTCCGAGCCTATCATGGTATTCGCAA
>Ga0315293_10002753_pt1 | contig 16918 bp, 26 predicted proteins | sample YL17G13_20_MG_FD_203071 | JGI IMG/M metagenome (GOLD analysis project Ga0315293, IMG submission 203071) | Sediment microbial communities from Yellowstone Lake, YNP, Wyoming, USA - YL17G13_20 | ecosystem: Environmental > Aquatic > Freshwater > Lake > Sediment | place: USA: Wyoming | collected...
TCTCACGGGGTCCAGCCACCGCGCACGTCGGCGAGCGCGCGGAGCTCGGCCTCCTCGAGCGACACGCCCGTCTGGTCCCGGATCTCCAGTGTCCGCTCGGCCCATCGCCGTCGCTTCCACGTTGGCCATCGGTCTACCTCGTCGAGAACGTGTGGCGCGGGCTGCGCGGTCTCCTCGAAGTTCATTTCCCCCAGCTCCACTCCGGCCACTTGCCGGCGGCGATCTTGTACCTCATCTTCGCCCATCCGGGCTTGTACCCCCGCTCGCGCCCGATCGCCACCAGCCGCTCGTACTCCTGGCGCTGGGCAGCGGGGTCGGCGGTCGCCCACTTCTGGCGCCAGCGGACGATCCCGATCTGTTTCCTGGTCATGGTCGCCGTCTGCGCCAGCGCCTCGGTCAGGGGCATGTTCCAGATCTGTAGCGGCTTCTGCTCGGTCTCCGCTGGCGTGGGAACCCAACCGCACTCGGGGCAGCAGTCGTCGGCCAAAGCGAACACGCACCCGCACGCGGGGCAGGTCCGGGTGCCCTCGTCGACCGCCTTGATCGCTCGCCCCTCGAGCGAATACTCGCGGTCCGAGGTCGGCAACCCGAACCGCCAGGACAACCCCGGGAGGTCGATCAGGATCGGCTGGAGCTTGCCCTCGGCGGGCCTGAGCACTCGACCCACGCGCTGGAGGTAGCCGCTCGCGTGACGGCACTGGACGGCGATCAGGCAGATCTCGGCCTCGGGAACGTCCACACCCTCGGTGAGGATCTGGCAGTTGGCGAGGCACCGCGTGCGGCCGTCGCGAAACCGCGCGAGCGCCCGGCGCCGGTCGTCTGGGTGCATCTCGCCCCACACGACGTCCACGCGCTCGGGGTTGTCGACGTTCATCTTCTCCGCGAACGCCCGCGCGAACGCCACGCGCGAGAAGAACGCGAAGCCCCGGCGCTCCTGCCCCCACTGGGCCCATGCCTTCTCCGGCGGCTGGGCCACCCCCTCGATCTCGGTCGGCGGGCGGAACACGCGAGGCTCCATGATCCAGCCACCCGCCTTGAGCCCGCTGTACTGGGCGCCGACCACGAGGGTGTCGAACAGATCGCCGAGGGCGCTCCCGTCCTGGCGCTCGGGCGTGGCGGTCAAGCCCAAGATCCGTGGGTAGTGCTGGGCGATCTGGTACCACTCGGGGGCGCCCTTCGCCAGGTGATGGCACTCGTCGGCGATGATCAGATCGCAGTCCGGGCGCCGTCCGCTCGCGAGGAGACCCTGGATCGTTTCGGCGCGGCCCGGCGCCTGGTCGGCGAGCTCGCGACGATGCACAAGCCAGATCGCGCGGTCACCCGCGAGCGCCGCGGCCGTCTTCGTTTTCCCCGCTCCCGTGGGCATGACCATGCACACGCGGCGGGCCCCTTGCGACCACGCCGCGCGAACGTCGTCGATCGCGCGCAACTGGTAGGGACGGAGCTCAAACATCGCTCACCATAGCAGGCTCCCCCGTCGCGCGACGTCCGGTCAGAGAAGTCGCGCGACGGAGAAGCTCTGGACGTGTCTGTGAGGCTGACCGGACCGGACTACAGTAGTCCGATCGCGATCGGACGGTCAACTTTTTCTTGCGCCCTCGGACGCGATCGGACTATGGTCGCTGTCGACTGGCGAGTCCCTTTCATCTTCTACTACTCCCCCCGCGCGCACGGTGCTTCTTTCGCCGGTTGCTCGTGCGCGCGGGGAGTTTTGGTGCGACCATGGGCAACCCATGAGCCAAACCGCAATCTCGTCCCCTGACATCCCGGTCGCCGCCGCTCTCGGCTACGCGGCCCTCGGCTGGAAGGTCTTCCCCCTCGGTCACCGATCCAAGATCCCGCTCACCGAAAACGGCTATCACGACGCCACCACCGACGAGAAACAGATCCGCAAATGGTGGGGCGCGCGATCGAAGTCCGGGATCGGAGTCGCGTGCCAGCCGTCGGGCCTGGTCGTGATCGATATCGATCCCGGGCACGGGGGCCAGGAGTCGTTCGACGCCCTCTTGCGGGTCCTCGGGCCCCTGCCCCCGACGATCACGGCCTCGACCGGCGGGGGCGGAACCCACTACGTCTTCCGCTGCCCCCCGACGCTCACTCGAGCTCGGGGGCATCTGGGCAAGGGGATCGACGTCAAGCTCCACGGCTACATCGTGGTCTCGCCCTCGATCCATCCTTCGGGCAACCGCTATCGCTGGCAGAGCGGGCTCGGGGAGGTCGAGCTCGCAGACCTCCCCCAGGGGTGGCTCGACGCGATCGTTCCCCCGGTGGTCGAGCGGCGCGAGACCTCGGCGCCGGCGTTCACGGGCCAGTCGACCAAGTACGGCCTGAGCGCGCTCGAGGGTGAATGCACGGCGGTCAAGAGCGCGCCCGAGGGGGGTCGCAACAACCGACTCAACCAGGCGGCGTTCTCGGCCGGCCAGCTCGAGGCCGGGGGAGAGCTCGACCCCTCGGACGTCATGCCCGCCTTGCTCGACGCAGCCACCGCCTGCGGTCTCCCGGACCGCGAGGCCAAGCGCACGATCGAGAGCGGGCTGCGCTCCGGTCGCTTGAGCCCTCGGCGAGCACCCGAGCGGCCGCACCACCGCGCGCCCGAGCTCGTGGCGCCACCCACCGATGAGGACACGCCGCCGTGGGAACCCTCGGAGACCGAGAGCCCACCCGACGCCGATGGAGTCGTCGCCGATACGACGTGGCAGGAGTCGCTGTCGTTCAAGGTCAAGGAGGACGGAAGCCGCGTGCTCATCAAGACGCCTGGCAACCTGGCGCTCCTCCTCGCGCACTCCCTCGGCTGGCAGGGCTGCCTGTGCTACGACGAGCTCGATCACAGCGCCGGCTGGGCGCACACGCCGCCGGAGCTCCCCGGGCTGGCGCGGCCTCGAGGTCGACTCACCGACGAGCACCTCCTCTACATCCGCCAGTGGATGTTGCTCCACCATGGGATCGACTGGAACAAGGACGCGGTGTGGGAAGCGGTGCAGCTTGCCAGCGTGACCAACAAGGTCCATCCGGTGCAACGGTACCTCTCGACGCTCGTCTGGGATGGCCAGCGCCGAATCCACAACTGGCTCGAGACCTACCTCGGCGGGGTCGCGCCCGCGCAGGTTGGGCGCTGGTGGCTGATCAGCGCCATCGCCCGAGCCATGTGCCCGAGCTGCCAGGCGGACCATGCGCTGATCCTCGAGGGCCCCCAGGGCCGCGGCAAGTCCTCGGCGCTTCGCGTGCTCGCCGGGGAATGGTACCAGGGGCACCTCGGAGATCTCAGGGACAAGGACGGCGTGCAAAGTCTCTTGGGCGCGTGGATCGTGGAGATCGCCGAGCTCGACGCCCTCCGGGGTCAGGCGATCTCGAAGGTCAAGGAGTTCCTGAGCCAGACACAGGACCGCTACCGTCCCAGCTACGGCCGCGCCCAGGTCGTGCGGCCCCGGACGTGCGTGTTCGCCGGCACCACCAATGACGCCACCTACCTCCATGACCCCACGGGCGCCCGGCGCTTCTGGCCGGTGACGGTCACGCGCCTGGACGTCGACCGCCTCGAAGCCGACCGAGATCAGATCTGGGCCGAGGCTCTGACCGAGTTCCGGGCTGGCGCAAGCTGGTGGCCGACCAAGGACGAGGATCTGGTCGAGCTCGAAGCCGCGACCGAGGCCAGGCAGGCGGTCGACCCCTGGGAGACCGCGGTCGCCGAAGGCGCCCACCGCCAGATCGGCTGGACCACCACGGAGATCCTGCTCAACATCCTCCATGTCGACGTCGAGCGCCAGGACCGGCAGCAGGCGATGCGCGTGGGGGCGGTCATGAAGCGCCTGGGGTACTCCCGCCGCCTCGAGCAGCGCGGGGGTCTCCGCGAGTATCGCTACTACCGCCCCATGTGATCCACCTCGCCGCCGCGGCTTTCCATCATCTTATCATGGTCTTAATCCAAGTGATCCACCTGGTGATCCACCTGGTGATCTACCTTGTGATCACCCAAACCCAATGATTACGCCAGAGTGATCCACCTGATCCACCTGATCCACCTATTTCCCTCGCGCGGGCACGATTTCCTCTCTCTCTCTCTCTCTCTCTCTTAAATAGGTAAAGTAGGTGGATCAGGTGGATCACTTGGATGGTTTGTCTTGTCACCGCCAGCGTTTAGGGGTGATCCACCTTGCGGACTATAGGTGGATCACTTTTCAGACGAGGTGGATCACTCGGGCGGAATCGCTACGTTTTTGGATGGACTATAGGTTGATCACTTCGCTGGGGTGGACCGACTTGGGCGCGGTCTAGTCCAGGTAGTCCAGGTCCCATGGCAGCCCGCGCGATCGACGCAATCCCGCCGCAATCCGAGCGCATTAACTCGACCTAACCACCCGCGATCTCTTATGTTAGCGGCGCGCAATGGCCGCGCATTGGACGCAAAACCATTGCGGTTTAATGACTCCCGCGCAGGTTTCAGGGGAAAACCTGCGCGGGTTTTCCCCGTCACAGAAGTTGTTGCTATTGGGGGTTGATCCGTGTATAGGAAAGGGATTGATTCTGTGCTACCAAACCGCATTTATGAACGATGGAGGAACAGGATGGCCACGGAAGAAGGTACCGTTAAGTTTACTCTTACAGTACCAAGTAACCTTGTTATTCTGCTCGACGCCTACGCCGGAAGGTTCCAGGCCGAGCATGGAGTTCGGCTGTCGCGCCATGCGGCGGTCCTGAGCCTGATCCAGGTGGGCTCGCGATTGGCTCCGGAGATGAGACCGCCTCCGGAAAAGCCTCCGATCAAGGTCAAGGATCCAGAACCCTGGGAAACGCTCAAACACCAGAAATGAGCCCTACTTGCGACTCATGTTCTGAACCGCGGCCGTGACGATCTGGCTCGCGGCCTCGAGCGCCTCGCCGAGCTCGGCGGGGGTGAGCTGGCCATCGGCGATCCGGTCGCGGAGGTGGCGCATCAGGGGCAGGGTGCCACGCTGGCACACCCGAGCAACCTCCGCGAGCAGCCACGCGAGGTCCGGGGGCGAACCCGGAACATTCGAGCTCGGCGCCGCCACCGGAATGTTCTGGGGTGCGATCACGGCCGTGGGCTCGGGCTCGCGCACCGCCACCGGCTGGCGCTCGACCGCCAGCCCCTGCTCCTGGCGGTGGGCGTTGGAGGTCCGGAGCTCCTCCTCGCCCATGGCGCTGATCAGGTCGCCCCCCAGGCCGAGATCCGGCGGGATGTACAACCCTCCGGGGATGGGCGGCTTGGGCGCAGGGGGCGGTCCCAGCATCGGCTGGCCTACCACCGGCTGCTGACCGGCCAGGGCAGCCTGGCGGGCCTCGGTCTGGCGCTGGAGGTCCATCTCGAACCGTGCGCGCTGGTCGGCGGTCTGGGGGTCGGCGTCGCCGCCCCAGGAACCGGGGGGCAAGGACGTGGGGGGTGACTCGGGCATGACGATCCTCCTCAGTCGGTGAAGTAGGTTGTAGAGCCTGGTGATCATCTGGTTGTGAGTCGGTCTCGCCAGGCCCGCTCATGACACGCCTGGGTGTGTCCGCAGTCTGAACAGCGAGCACGATGAGCCTGTGCTTTCTGTCCCGGGTGTCACCATGCGTCCCGAGAAGGATGGGGACGCCCAGCACGATGGGTTTGCCGAGGGAGATGAGCCCGGCGGACGCTCGGCGTCCCTTCTGTCCCCTGTTCTTGAAGTGGATAGTCATCTTCTTCTTCAGAAACAGAAGGGCGGCTGACCCATGGCCTACCGTTTCTGCCTGCCACCCAGTGTCCCCCTCTCCTTCCAGAAAGCTGGGACGGATGGGACGGCCTTTGACTCAGCGACGGGAGTCGGTGTCCCAGTGGAGGCGGCGCCAGGCGGGACCGGAGAGGGACACAGGACTGTGGCGACAACGCTTGGTTGCGGCCCGTGCGACGAATGTGGGCGGCGCAACATGACCATCTACCTCTGCGTAGCGTCATGCCTTCCCCTCCTCGATCACCCGAACCACCAGATCACCCTCGAGCCGCACGCCCTCGATCACGCCCTCCGCGATCCAACGCCGGAGACAGGCCCGGGCCGTCGACACCGATCGATAGTGCGTGTTGACCGTTTCGATCAAGGCCTTGAACGGCATCGATCCTCCGCACGCCTTCAGCTTCCTCCTCACGTTGTCGCACGTCTCCTTGAACGGGGTCCAGTAGCCGCCACGCCCCCCAGCCGCGGCAAAGGTCTTCTGCTGTTCGTGGAGCGAGTCCCGGAGCTGACTGCGAGAACACCTGCGGTTGAGCCGCGCCGTCGTCTGCTCCCTAATTCCTCCGGCCCCCGCCATGCCGATCGAGCCGGAACCGGTCACCACGATTGTCCCGATCCCTAGATCCTGGAGCACGCGCTCGGCGAAGGCGCGGCCCGGCGCCCGGCGCATGGTTCCGGGCACCGCGATCGAGATCAGCGTCGCGAAGTTGCGCCACTCCCAGGCCTGCTCCAGAAGCGCCAGCGTGAAGGCCTTCTTGCACTCGATCACCCACAGCAAGGGTCCCTGCGCGGCCACCAGATCCGCGACCCGCCCAGCGCAAGCCACCTCCTGGTAGACAGTCCACTGGCTGTCCTCGAGCCAGGCCACGACTCGAGCCGCGAGCTTCTGTTCCGGGCCCAATTCACCGGTCACACCTCACCCCCGTGTCGCAGCGGGAACCGCTTCAACAACACGTCGAAGATCGCCCCCACGATCATCGCGTGCCACTCGTCCTTCGGCCGATAGCCCCACTTGAGCACCCATTGAGCCAAGTCCCCGCGCTTCGTACAGCAGCTCTTGCGGATGCCACAGCCGTTGCAGAGGACGTGTGGCTCGTCGGGCAAGAACCCCAGTGCCGCCATGAACCGACCGATCCCGCAACGGTAGCTCATGGTGCCTTCCTCGAGAACCTCGGGCACGCCGGGGTCTCGCGGGTGATCCTCGGGTACTTCCATCGTCGCTCTCTCGGGTCGAGCGGGTCGACCACGCACACGAGCTCGTCGGCTAGACCCTGGGAGGTGATGGAGATCGTGCTCACCTCGCACCATCGGCAGGCACGGCAGGTGTCCACCGGGCCTTCGGCCGCGGGGATGGACACCTCCTCGGCGTTCACCTCGAACAGCCCGCGTTCACCGCGCAGAGGCCGAAACGGCAGAGCCACCGGGTTCGCGAGGACCAGGTGCCAGGTATCGGTGGCGAGGTAGCCGTTGTCTGCCCATGTGGACAGGTGACCGCGCACGCAGTCCACAAGGTCGACCCGTCCAATGATCCCGCCGAGGTCCCACTGGACTACTTTGAGCATCGCCTTGGCCACCTCGTCCAGCTTGCGCTCGCCCATCCACAGGGCGATGGCATCGATGTCCTGTTGCCGTGGTGCCTTCTTGCTCGCGTGGATGAGCAGCGGGCCCCGGTGCCAGGTCGACCACCCGCGGTTTTCGATGTCCTTGCCCCCGTGGACTATCAGCCAGGCCCAGGGTTGCCAGATCGAGAGCGCCTTCATGGGTCCTTCCTGTCCCGCCCGAGGAGCTTGCGGTAGAGGCGCATCTGGTCGCCGACGGGTAGGGCCTCGCCGTACACGGTCTGGTGACGGCACGCGCGCTCGCGCCAGTCGGCTCCGCACACGGGGCAGGTGTCGGGCTCGCCGAGAGCGGCGGCGATGGTCTGGACGGGGGTCTGTTCGCTCATGGGATCCTCTCGGGGAATTCGGCCTCGAGCGCGTCGAGGGCTGACATTCTGGGCCACAGAACTCGGGAACCCAACCCTATCACCTCGCCCTGTGAGGCATGGAAAAGCAGAAGGGGCGGATAGAGGTACGGATCCGGGCGTCGCAAGCGCTTGCTCGCCCGCCTCCTGGATTTCGCGCGCCGCGCGCTCATGGGATCCTCTCGAACCGCAGGAACTTGACGGTGCCATCCTCCTGGCGCTCGAACCAGGGGTCGTAGGCGGGCACGGGCTCGTTTTCGGCAACCTCGGCGAAGTCCTGTGACAGGCACAGCCACTCGAGCCGACCATACCGATGCTCGACCGAGACCACGAACACCCGCGCCCCCAGCGCCGCCACCTCGTCCCAGCGACGTCCCTCGAGCAGGTCCAGGGGCAGAATGTCCGCGAGCGCGATCCTCCCCCAGCGTCCCCGGGGTCGGCGCGGGGGTTCATGGGTACTCGGCTCGAACTTGATCATCGGCGCTCTCCCTTCCGCCGATCTATGGCGTCGGTGTCTCTCAAGGACGCCGAGGGATCGAGGGTCCTGAAGAACGACCAGCACTCAGGGGGTAGGATTGACCACAACGTCATCATGATCGCTTCCTCTGCCTGAGACTGAGGATCTGGATCGTCCTCCAGCACCTCAACCCGGAACTCCACCAGCACCTTGCGAAGCACCTTCACCTTCACTTGATCATCCCGCCAGGAGGGGCGATGTAGGCCGTCGTGAACGCATCCACGGCCTGTGCGAGCGCACGGATCGCTCGAGAGATCGCGAACAGTCCGTCAACCACGGTGGCTGGACATTCGAGGTTGTGGTCACACTCGTTGACCGATTCCAGGTTTGAGGCAATTCGTCCAATCGCACTCACGATCTTCTCGTTCGCGATCATCCTTCTTCCCCCGGCTCGCGCTCGCGCTCGCGCGGGGTCTCTTTTCGGCTCTCGACCTTCGCCCCCGAGGGCGATAGCAGGGCCTTCCACGGCTCGCCCACGGCCTCGGCAGCCCAGGCGAGCACCTGGTTCCAGACCTTCGCCGCCGCGGCCACCCCCTCGAGCGTCTGGCACCACCGGAGGTAGATCAGGTAGGTCGAGATCACGTCCTCCTGGCAGTAGAGGCGAACGCGCTCGGGCCCGCCCTTCTCCGACCAGACGCGCTCGACGTCCGCGCCCGTGATGTCGCGCTTGCCGGGCAGCCCGAGCAGCCGGGCCACGCCGTCCATGGGAATCGCCCGCACGCCGCCCTGGTCGCCCAGGAGGTCCATCAGGTCATGGTGGATGAGCGCCTGCTTGAAGTTGCCGTAGCGGTGGCTCATGCCCCGCCAGAAGCTCCAGTCGACCCCCGCGGCCATCGCGCGCAGGGACAGCAGGGGCATGTCGAAGCCGCGTCCGTTCCAGGTCACGATCCGCTGGCTGCCCCGGATGGCCTGGCCGAGGTCCGCGAGCGCCTTCGGCTCACCCCGGCCGTCATCGTCGCGGACGTAGGAATGGAGCTCGAATAGCTTCTTCGCCGGGTCAGCGACCAGCCAGGAGATCACCGCCGGGACGTGTTCCGGTAGGGGTGCAAACTTGCCCTGGTCATCCTCGGGCGCTTTCCAGTGAGGATGGATCGTTTCAATATCAATAGTCGTGGTTTGCATGTCCCGCTTTCCTTTTTCCCACAGTTTGTCAACAGACTACGCCTCATCGCCTATCCGGTAGGTCCGGTCGACGATCTTGATCGTTCCCGCGTGAGCCAAGAATTGCAGTCGCACGCGAAGGCGATTCGCGGAACACCCGATCCGTCGGAGGAACTCCTCCTGCGAGGGGCAGACACCGCCCTGGTCGCGGATGGTCTGGAGGATCTGCCGGTCGAGCTCCTCCACCGGCAAGGGCGTCGCCGCCTTCTTCTTGGGCGCGTTCTTCGCGGCCGTGGCACGAGCTACCGCCCGAGCTCGGCGCCGTCCGACAACCTCGGCCTGGAGTTCCTTCCCCGAGGGGGTGCGGCAGTTGGGGTCGGGGATGTCCGGGGGGATGGGGATGTCGTAGACCGACGCCGGCGCGTCCTTGCGCCAGCCGCTCTGTCGCAGGAGGGTGTTGGTGCAGCCGGTGGAGGAGCAGGCGTAGTCGCGGACGTCCCCGGTCGCCTCGTCCGTGAGCTCGACGCGCAGGAGCCCCTGTTCGCACGCCAGGCAACCGACCACCTCCAGGTCACCCGAGGGCGTGGCGACGATCCCGTTGGCGCAGTCGACGCGGAGGTCGCAGATCTGGCACTGGGGGGCGGCGACACCGTAGTTGCGGCGGTAGCACCCGGGCTTCCCCTGGCGTTCGCCGCGCATCCGCTCGACCGCCTGGCGCAGCTCGGGCAGGGTCTCGCCTTCGAGCGCGTAGCCGTAGGACAGGGCCTCGCGGCGAAGGGCCTCGAGCTCCTCGCGCCGGGCCTTGAGATCGATCACCTCGTCGCTCATGGCTGGAGCCTGGAAGGACACTGGCAGATGTCCTCGTCTGCCGGAGTCGTGGCGCCATCGACAGGCAGGCCGCATCCAGAGCATATCCCTCGCACCGCCGCCGGCAAGCGCGGCCCAAGCGGGGGCCTCGGCAGCGGCTCCTTCCCAAGCTCCCAGGCCGGCGCCGTCTTCCTCAGGGCCCTGTCCACCACTTCCTTCTCCCCATTGACCCAGCCTTCCTGGAAGTCATGGGCGTCGAGCGCAGGACCGTCCGCGATCTTCCGTGCGTGCTCCACCACGTCCGCCCAGTCCATGTTCCCCGCCGCCCAGTCCTTCAGCTCGTAGTCGTCGGGCTCGGGCTCGGTTCCACCGTAGTGGCGCCGGTAGTCGTCGACTACTACCTGCGCCGGAACATCCCAGCGGCTTCCATCGGGCATGGTCACGCGCAAGAACTTCATGGGCTCACGCATCTTCTAGGAGGTAATGGCCAAGGTCGGTTTTCGGATTCACATGGGGCATCAGTTGGCGCGCTTCCCCTCGAGGTCCATCGCCTCCAGGATCTCCCCCATCTGCGCGTCCGCGCGCTTGAACAACGCCTGGGCCTCCCGGTGGAGGATCTCCCAGTCCCACATGGCGCCCGAGATCTCGAGGAACGTCGATCGGCTCATGGCCGGGATCGACGTGCTCAGGCCGTAGAGGAGCTTGGCCACGGCCGCGCAGGCGACGGGGAAGGTGACTTGACCACCCTTGAGCGTGCGGTAGAGCAGGATCACCGTCCGGTCGACCACGCCCTTGAGCTCCCGATCCAGTTCCTCGTCGGTCACAGGCTGTCCTCCGGTAGTCCGAGCATGGCCTTGATCGAGTCCTTCCACCTGATCTTGGTGTTCCGCGCGAGCAGCCGGTAGAGTTGCTCGATCCGGGGGCGGTCCCGGATCAGGAGGTCGAGCTCGGGAGGTCGACCATGGCCGTTCAAGCTCAGGCGAGCCTCCGCGTGGTTCATGATCCCGATCCAGATCGTGTCCGTCACCTGCCGTTCCACGCGCTCGACCAGCGCCAGCACGTCCGAGGGGTCGCTGTCCAGCGCGGGCTCGATCGAGATGCTGGTCCGCCATCGCCCAAGGTACGTCTGCTCCAGTGCCGAGAGCCTCTCGAGGATCCCCGGGGCTTGGGGCTCCCAGAACGCGAGCAACGGATCGCTGAGAGATCCGATGGTGAAGCGGAATGTGATCTGCTCCTGCCAAGGATACAACCGCTCGCGCAGGATCTCGATCACCCGCCGCCACGGCTTCGACACCACCAACACCTGGTTGCCCGCGCGCACGAGCTTCTCCAGCACGGTCGCGCAGAGCTCGACGTTCGAGGGGGTGATATCGTGGGTCGTCGGGAACATCACCACCCCCGCGCGCTTGCCAAACCCTCGAATGAAAGCGTCGGGCAGCACCTCCTCGACCGTCCAGTCGCCTGGCCTATCGAATCGACGGTGCTGGGCATGGGCGTAGCAGTAGAGGCACCCGTGCTCACACCCGCGCTGGACGTTGACCGAGCTCGTCGACCACTCGCGCGTTCCGGTCCGGCGCTTCATCGTGTCCTCCAGATCCAGCAGAGCCAGCTCCACAGCCTCGACCACCATCGTCGCCTATCGGTCCACCCCTGGATCGGCAACAGCGGGCCGTCGGATCCGATCCTCGCCGACGTAGACGTACCCTCCCTCTCCCAGGTGAACCTGGTAGAGCCGCTTGGGCAGCGCCTTGAAGATCGTTGCCGGCTTCCAGGTCGTTCCATCGAGCGTGATCTCCACCGTTTCACCCGCGCCGTACATGGTGAGCGTTCCCATGGGTCACGTCCTCGGTGGCCAGTGCCAGGTCCCTCGGGGGTAGTCCTCGAGACCTCCCTCGGCGTAGCGAACGATCCCGGACTCGCCCGTCTGCTCGTCGATCACCTGCACGTCCGGGTCCGAGGGATCGAGGAACAAGTGCATCCCGATCACCCCCCGCTCCTGGTCGATCACCCGGGTGATGATCCCCGGCCGGATCTCGCCGTTGATCATGACATAGCGGATGATCCTTCCAATCGTCGGTCTATCCATCTTCTTCTCCTATGCGCGTTGCCAGTAGTGAGAGGTCACCCCGCACCCGCAGCGGGCGCAGAAGTCGACCATGCGCGAGCCTGATGCTGCACTCGCATCGTTCCTCCAGAAGGTGGGAGGACTCGCGGCCGGGAGATCCACGATCGGATCGTTGGCCTCGGGGTCCACCCACTCACCCAGGCCCCATGTGCAAAGCCACCAGCGCCGACCACCGCACTCGGGGCAGACGTGCATGGACTTGATCGCTTTCGCCATAGACTGGCACCTCCGGCAGAACGAGTCGTTGACCCTGTTCGTGTTCGCCCGGCATCCCGGAACGTCACAGACGTAATACCCGGTCATCTAGATCTCCTCCAGTCCCAGTTGCCGCCGAAGGTCGCGCCCCTCGAACGTGAGCAGCCAGTAGCGGCCGTGGTTGACCGCCAGACCCCGGTCCTTGAGACTGAACAGCACCGCCCCCGCGTTTTTGGCCAGCGGAACGAACCGATCGTAGGGCAGCTCCTCGCCCAGGCGCAGACGGCAGAGGCACGCCCGCTGTAGCGCCGAGAGCTTGGGTGGCTTCGCCGGCGGCATCTTCCCCATCACCGCCGAGCCATCAGCGCCGAGAGCGCCTCGTCCAGCGTCGTCCAGATCGGCACCTGTGCCCGGATCGCCTCGAGCGATCCCTCCACCGCCGCCCGCGCGCCCACCATCGTCGGCGCCACCCCGATCACGGGCGGGGTCGCAATCTTTCCCGCTCGCCACAGGCCCAGGAGGTAGCCCCACTCCCACTCGCTCCAGCTCGCGCCCGCGATCCAGAACAGCCGCTCGTCGGCCTCCTCGAGCAGGGGCACCAGCCAGGTCAGGAACTCCCCCACGGGCGTCCCCTGGGGCCAGCTCCCGACCACCACCGCCCCCGCTCGGGCCTCGATCTGTTTCGCCGCCCTGAGCTCCCACCCGCCGTAGCTCCCGAGCAGCAAGATCAACGGTCGCGGCACGCTCAACCTCTCCCCAATGGGAGCGGATGGCCAGGTCACGATCATGGCGTTCCTCCTGCTCTCTCCGGTTCGCCCGCTGGCGATCGTGGGTGTCCCGCACTTCGACACCCTTGACGGTCAGGCGACCGTACCAGACGCTCAGGTGCCGTCGAAGTACGTTCTTCTGGGGCAGCGTCCGCTCCGCGAACACCCGGCGGAACTCCGCGAGTCCCTCCTTGATCATCCAGCGGCGGCACATGCCGTGGATCTCCACCGCGGACCAGTAGGGCCGGATCTCCCCCGACTGGATGATCCTCCGCGCGAGCTTTTCCTGCCTGCCGTTGTTCACTTCCACTCCCAGCGCATGGTGGTCTTCTTCGCCATGTGCCCGAGCTCGCGCAGGCGATCGAGGAACGCCCGCCGGGCCGCGGGCTCGACGCTCCGGGCCTTGAGCGCCCCCTCGAGCGCGCCCTTGGTCGTCTTCGCCGCCCCGAGCGCGGTCGTCTGGTCGGTCAGGCGCAGGAGCTCGACCAGGCACCCCTGGGCGTCGACGATCTCGTCCTGGGCTCGCTCGCGCGGCTCCCAGCTTCGACCACTCACGGGATCGACCACTGGCCCGTTGTTCCGCACCCACGCTTTCGCGGCCTCGATCCCCTCGGCGATTCGCTCCTCCACCACCTGGACCGCCAGGAGGAACTGGAGCACGTCCCCCGGTGCCGCGAACGTGCCCGCGGCGTAGGGCTGGAGCTCCTGAGTCTGCACGCCTTCGGCGCCCTTGTAGGCGTCGCACCGCGAGCGCACGAGGCAGGACCGGCACTGGGCCCCCACGCGGTAGGTGTTGCGCCCGTCCCAGATCGCCTCGGCTTCCTCGGCCAGGACGGCCTCGGCCAGGTCGAGCAGCTCGCCCCCGAGCACCAGCACGTCCACTCGTCGGTGGTAGACGAGGTACCGCCGGACGTCCACGCGGGTGGCCCCGGTTTCCGCGGCCGTCCCCACGCCGTAGGCGATCATCTGCAAGTCCTCGCGGATGTCCGGGAGCATCGTGGGGTCGTTGTAGAACTTCCAGTCGGCGACCACCACCCGCCCGTCTGGCCGCACCTGCACCAGGTCGCGCGTGCCCGTGATCAACACCCGCCCGGCCTGGTACTCCATCGGCGCCTCGCAGACGGTCGCGGCCCGACCGAGGGACAGCTCACCCTCGGTCTCGAGGTAGACAAGGAAGTCCAGGAGGTCCGACCGAAACCCGGTCTCGATCCCCTGGCGCTCCATCTCCTCCCGCATCGCCGGGATCCCCCGCTCGAACGCCGTCTGCAACAGCCGGTGGCCGAGCGTCCCGACCGAGGTGTAGGGGGTCGCGGTGTCCACCGACTCCATTCGTAGTCGGGCCTTGAGCGCGGCCGACCCCGGGCAGGTGTCGCCAGCGGTGAGCGAACTCGCTCGGATCGTTGGTCCCATGTGGATCAGATCGGCCACCGTCCGGTCGGCGCCCGGAACCGCGAGGTCGACCCCGACCTCCCCCAGGATGGGCTCGGTCTCGCGCGCCGGCGCCATCCCCGACTTCGCAGATTCTGCGAAGTCGGACCCCCCCGGCCAGAGCTCGCGCTCCTGTCCTCTATCCACGGTCACGACCCTGACCTTGCTTCTGGCCATCCTACACCCCCGGGTCCTCGGACTCGGACGCCTGCTCGGGCTCGGGCAGGAGCTTCGGCTCGGCGTCCGAGGACTCGGCGTCGATCACCACCCCGGCCTCGCGGTACTCGTCGGTCACGGCCACGCGAGCGAGCTCGGGCGAGAGCGGGAGGTACTTGGCGAGCGCCCGCACGGCGGTCTTGCGCCACATCTCGTCCGGGTGGGTGGTCCAGGGGCTCTGCTTGGGGTCGCGGCTGTAGGACTGACTGGACGCCCGGCATTTCTCGACGTCGCTCGCCCCGAGCACGCGGTAGCAGACGGCCGCATCCGCCAGGTGGGCGACCGCGTAGACCGCGATCCGCTGGGCGCCCTTGGGCCGGTTGAGCTGGGGGACGTGCCGGAGCTTGGGCTCGAGGCCGTGCTCGAACTCGAAGGTGTCACAGTCGTAGACCACCTCGGAGGAGATCGACTTCACCCGGCCGCTGCGCCCGGCGAGCTCGATGAAGCCCCGGTAGCCCACCTGGAGCTGCGCGCGTCCTTTGTACGGGACCAGGAAGGCGTGGCCGAGGATCCCCGAGGGTTCCAGCCCGAGCTCGCTCGCCTCGAGCACCGCCTTGACGATCGAGGTCAGGTCGCACTTCATGAGCGCGTCCGACCGGCCCGCGGCCGTGAGCGCGATTCGGATCATGCGCTCGGGGGTCATGTGCTTCGGCAACACCAGCGAGATCTGGTGGCGTGCCTTCTCGAGGTAGGACTTGAGGTTCATGACCTCCTGTCCGCCCTTGGTCATCCCGGTCTCGGTCTTGGCCTTGAACTTCTGAAGCTGCTCGCCCATCGGAGTCTCCTATTTCGCGGCTTCGTAGAACCGCATCCCCGGTGCTTTCAGCACCAATGTCTCGTGGTCTCCCACGCGCAAGAGCAGAGCGTAGCTGTCCCAGCGGATGAGCTCGCCTGCGATGTCGATGTCCTCTCCGAACACGATCCGGATGCGCTGCCCGACGCGAGCGCGCAGCCAGTCGTTCGCGACCCTGTTGGGCCCCGCCGGCGCATCACCCCCCATGACCGCCTCCTGCGAGCTCGCGCTCCTCGGGCGAGAGTTCCTGAAGGACCAGGAGCTCGCCCGTGCCCGAGCACATGCGGCAGTTGGGATCGGGCGCTCGTCGATCGGCGGTGCAGTCGCAGGACTCGATCGCCGACGGCTCGCCCTTGCCCTCGCGGATCTCGCGGTAGCTGTGAATGAGCGCCTGGACCACCTGGAGCTCCTCGAGGTCGAGTCGGCAGAGATCGGCGGTGGCGATCAGGATGTAGCCGTTGGTCCCCGCTCGCTGGAGTCGCCCCTCGCGTGCCGGGTGCTCGGGCGCGGGATTCCCGAACCGATCGAGGAGCTGGAGCAGGAACGCCTGGTCGTCGTCGCGGAGGGCCAGCACGTCGGCGACGCGGAGCACGAGGTTGGTCTGGCGCTTCTCCTCGAAGAAACGCCGGAGCCTGACGGGATCGTCGATACCACGGAGCATCGGAGCCTCCTCTCCCCCACCGGGAAAAAAGCAACCTGGTCGTCGGAGACTCCGAGCACCGCGGAGGGTGCGAGGAAACGACCAGGCTGAAATCCGAGAACAGGTGCCGCGACCCTAGCTATCGATCGCGACCGGAGTCTCCTGACGCCCGAGGGCGTGTTGAAGGTGACGTTGCCATCGAAGCCGGTCCCGCGTCAACACCTTTCTCGCATCGTAGTCGGACTTCTCGAATCCAGTCCTTGAGCGCCGCGAGATTCTTCGCCAATAGTCCGGCATTGGGGATGTCGTAGCAGACGAGCTTCTCCGGGCAGCCCTCGGCCTGGCGCTTGACCGCCTCGAGCAACAGCTTCGGCGGGAGCTTGCAGGGGACCTCGACCTTGGTCACCACCGTCGGTGGGCAGGGCGGAAAGCAGTCGCGTCGAGCCAGGGCGCAGCATCCCGACAACGCCAGCGCGTGACCGATAACGAGCAGCTTACAGGTCACACCTCACCTCCCTCGAGCTCGCGGTCGAGCCAGTCCTTGATCGTCTGGGGGTCGTTGCACTTCGCCAACCGATCGCGAGCCTCGGTGAGCTTCCCCCGGACGGCCGCGAGCTCAAGGTCGACCTTGCCGATCTGGCGTTCGAGCTCGACCACCCGC
>Ga0315293_10002754_pt1 | contig 16916 bp, 10 predicted proteins | sample YL17G13_20_MG_FD_203071 | JGI IMG/M metagenome (GOLD analysis project Ga0315293, IMG submission 203071) | Sediment microbial communities from Yellowstone Lake, YNP, Wyoming, USA - YL17G13_20 | ecosystem: Environmental > Aquatic > Freshwater > Lake > Sediment | place: USA: Wyoming | collected...
CTCCCAAAATCTTAGGGACCGCCACAGGTGCAGCCAGAGCGCGGTTTCTCTATGATAAAAAGAAGTTTGTGTTTGGTACCATTGAGGAAGATATCGCGATCTGGGTGTTCAACAACGAACGACAGCAAAAGCTGATACAGCCGTTGTTCGCTGCGGTGAGTCCCGACAAGGTGCAGAAGTTGGTTCAGCACTACAAATCTCTATTGTTCCCTGAAACGCGATATGACGAGTTTAAGTATATGCAGAAGTCAAAGAAAATGTTTGACCGCATGAAGGACTATGAGTTCAGAGTTACCCCAGTATAATAGGAGATCGAATGATACCGAAAGAATTTAATGTCATTGTCGAAGCACGTATAGAGAAAATCAGAAACATTCTACAGAAGAAGGCCGCTGAGTATGCAACCGGAGGAGACCGGTTTCATAACTTCAAAGTAGCTGCCGGCGCAGATACAACAACAGTGCCGCGTGCGTTGTGGGGAATGTTTCTGAAACACTATGTGTCAGTCAAGGATATTGTGGATCGGTTTAATCCAGATAAGTTTGATAGTCTTCCATCATTAGCACTACTCGACGAGAAAATTGGGGACTCTATCAACTATCTGATTCTTCTTGAGGGTATTATCATCGAAGAAATCAATAACATGAATGATAAAAAAACCACCATGTGTATTGGCGGAATATCGAATGCTAATATTGCAATTTCTGGATGTGCTACTGATGTAACAGCGAATAATATGCCAATAAACATACCGACTCCAGGATGGCTTCCCAAATCTTTGGAGGACAATAATGAATGAACCGGAACAGAATAGTTCTCAGGACGATCCACTTGATCCTGATAAATCAATGAATGATCAGCCAATAGAGTCGGTCTTTGATGATGCTCTTTGTAAACTGATTGAGAGATTTAGCGGTGAGGGTATGATGTCGGCCGGGCAGATTATTGCAGTGATGACATTTGTTCAACATAGATTAATACATAAGGCCGACGATATCGCTGATGAAGAAAACAAGGAGAATTTCAAAAATGATGTGAATCAGAAATAGAACAATTTGTTCATAGATGCACTGGTTTGATTGTATAATATGGAGGGTCGGCTTGGCTGAACCCTCCATCTTGTTTTATATTCATCAGGCAGGCTTCAATTATGTCGCCGCCGATTAAGGACTGATATGGCTCAGAATACAGACGGTCCTCCCTCCCCGTTTAATCCAGCAAGTAACTCGATTAGTTACAACGAGATGGTTCGTGCGCAGATGGTGTCGCAATACACCAACTATACACCGCAACCGCCGAAGCGTACTACGTGGGATGAATACAACATTGCGCGAGAGCCACGATATCAGTATGGGGTTCCGGGTGGACAGGATCAAAGACGCTATCAGCGACAGAACGAATTAAACGCATCGGCTTATAGCGCAGCTGCTGCGAATGTTACCATGTCGAGTGTTGGGTGGGCTGCCGGAACTGGTGTGGCGGCAGCTGCTGGTGTTGCCGGTTGGCCAGCTATTGCAATCGGTGCCGGAGTGGCTGCGATTGGGGCTCCATGGACTGCCGGCGTAGCATATTCCATGCAACGGCGCAAGTTTATGGCGTCAATGGCATCTGACGTTGAAATGTATCGAGATAGAGCAGGATTTAATTCACTCTCGTACAACCAAGCAACAGATCTTGGCAGATCTATCGGATCTCAGATGTTAAGTGGTGGTGGATATTTTAATAAAGAGCAACAATCTCGCATCCATAAAATTGGTCTTGCGAATGATATGCTTGATGCCAGATCTCCATCTGTCGGTATCAATAATATCATGAAAAGCGGCACCATAGGACAATATAAACAGAATCTCAATGAGTTGACAAAGACTGCCGAAGAAGCGGTCAAGATTATGAATACCACCATTGAGGGTGCCATGTCCGTCATCAAAGAACTTAAAGGACAGGGCTTATCAACCTCTCAAGCAAGACAACAGATTCGACAAGCGGCGGCATACGGTAAAGTCTCTGGTATGGGCACCATGAATATGATGCAGGTAGCCCAGGCTGGTGCCAATATGGTCCAGGGCACTCCGTGGTCAGGGCAGACTGGCGCTGCCATGTCTGTGCACCACGCCACATCTGCCGCTTTGATGGCCCAGGCATCTCCAGGTATGCAGTATGCCGTACAAAGGGCTGGTGGTGCTGCAGCGGCCGGAACACAACTTGCCGCAATGCAGATGAATGTTCTTCAGTCTGGTATTGGCACCAAGATGGTTGCGGCAGCCATGAACCCGGATGGTTCAATAAACAGTGATAAACTCAGATCAATAATGTCTCGTGAGCATAGTGGTTATACGATATCTTCAATGGCCAATGCTACCGGATATGCCATGGGGGCTGGTGGTCGAGTCATGTTCCCCTTTGCCAAACAACGCGCATTGGAAGGTATGAGTGTCATTGAAAAAGACGTGTTATCACTGAGGGGATTTGATGCGTGGCGTTCTGGTAGGGGTGGAAATCGTGAACAGCAGGCATACGCGTTTGCGGGGACATTTACTGATGATATGCGTCAGCAGGAACTGTTTGCCAAATCATTGATAACCAATCCTCAATGGCAGCAGATGCATGCTGCAACCAGCGTGCAAAATGCAATGATGGCCCCTGGTAATATTATGAACGCCCAATCGCCGTGGACTCAATTGGCGTCTGCCGCAGGTCGTAAATTTATTGATCCAACAGTTAATAAAATACGTGCACAATCTGAGTCTTTAATAGACATTGGTAATCAGGCTCAGAGATGGATTGGTAATGTTAATAGAACGGCCGGTCGAGGCTGGAATAAGATTGGCAATAGACTATTGAGTGCCGCCACCGGGCTGCCAGTCAATACTGGTTATGAGCCATCATATGGTGGTATGGGTTATGAAACTGCGTTAGCTCAGACATCTGGCGCTGATGCCAATATGACCCCGCAAGAGATGTTTGCCGCACAGAAATACTTAAATAAATATGGTGTAAATAATATAACAAGATCTACAGATACAAAGGGCACACTTAATATCGGTAAAAACGCTCTAAACTATGTAATGGCCAACACCGATGCATATAAGACTGTGGCATCACATATTACTAGAGCTATGGCTGTTGGTACAGTTGGAGCAGCCGAGGACGTTTTTAGAAGTGAGGCTGTATCAAAGATACTGAAGACTGATGGCAGAATCCCAACAATAACTCAAAATGGCATTGAAGTACAAGATCCTCGCGGCGCTCTGAATATTCTTGCAAATACAATGAATCATAGTGTTAAAGAAGGACAGAAGTATGATGAAAAAATATCAAAGTTTCAAACCTATCTCACTGGTCTTAGAAAAACAGAAGCTGGTTCAAAAATTGCTGATCACATGGAGTCACGTGCGGCATATTATGCTAATGCGGGCATGGGTAAGGGCGTTGTTGATGCAAATCAATCTGGATTGCCAACAGTTGTTACAGATGCCATTAATGCAACGATTTTATCAGGTAATGCAGCAGCAACTAACATCAATGTGTTGATGGGATCTGCTGCACAAGACTCTGCTATTCTTTCTGCGTCTAATATGAGAGCAAAATTATTTGGAGGCGAATATACTTATAAAAAAGGGCCAACTCCGGTATTCGGAGTCGATGACAATAGAATTTCTAAGACAATGACTTTATCAGGTCAATATAGCCAATTTCTGAAGACCAATACTCAATACTTTACTCAGGATACATTTGTATCTCAGGGTAAGAGATATAGAACATCTGCGACAGATAAGATGGCTGTTATTAAGGATTTGACTGCGGCTGGCATGTCGACAGAAGCCCGAGAACAATATTTTAGAATGGTAGAGAGTAAGGAGTTTGGTGATTTTGCTAGTGCTGAAGAAAAAGCTCTTGGTATTCGTGGACTGCGTAAAGCACAAGCACAGGCAAATGCTTGGGTTAATATGCTTGGTGAGGTTAAAGGAATAGATGCAAGTAGTGGTAAGGGGTTCTTGATGTCAGCGATACTTGGCGGAGAAGCCTCTGGGACACTTTCAGCATATAGGGGTCTTGGTAAAGCAGCAGGTAGTAAACTCCTTACTGGCATGTCGTTCCGCAGTCAGGGAGCTATTACTGCTGCGAAGAATCTTGAAAATGGAACGTTCGGCGCCAGAGATGCTACAGCACTACAGACAGAATTGCAGACACAAGGCCGCAACGTAGAGGCACAATCATATCAGAACAGAGCTGTAGAAATAGCACGAGACAGTACTAGTTTGCTATCTTTAATGGATAAGGCCGCAACTGGAAAGACGCTTGATCAAAGTGATCTTGATTCATTAAAATCCATAGGAGTTGACACTACTGCAACAGAAGGAAACGCTACTGGTTGGACAGCAAAGGATTCAATGAAGGCTGACATTAAGAGTAAGGGCGCGGCAAAGATGGCTGAATTAGCAAATCAGTCTACAATCGAATCTGGCGGTATGATGGCTCAGTTATTGGCAGCCATGTCCGGTAAAGGAACTTCTGCAACCGTCTCTCCGCCAATTATGAATTATTGGAATAACCGTTGGACATTGTGAGGCTATGAATGGCACATCCACAAAGACTTGATCAGCAAAATTCGTCATCATCTGTCCTCAGACCTTATAACACAGCTGTTGGTGAGCATGGCGAGTATGGGGTTGCCACCATTACTTTATTGAAGAGCGGAAATGTAGGAAGTTCATTGGTTGATGTTGCTACAGCCGCTTCATACAAGACTAATCTCGATCAAGAAGTGAAAACTCTGGAGTCAGGTAATAATACAGGCCCAGGAAATCCGGGTGCAGAGGGGGCGTTCTCAATTGGTGATATTCCACAGATAATGCTCAGTGAAAATCCAGATTACATCTATTATGGAGTATTCAACAACTTTGCTCTCTTTCAGGTTAATGAATTACGTGATCAGATTGTCAGGGTACATAATAACTTTGGTGGCGCATGGAGCGCGTTCTTCTTTGGAGAGAAGCCGCGAGTGTATTCATTTGCAGGCTTCTTTCTTGATTCGCCACAGTATCCATACTACCAGGAATTTACTGTTGCATATGAGAAGTACTTGTCTGGTCGTCGGTGTATACAAAACAAGATGACGATGAAATTAGCATATGACGGCAAGATTATTGATGGTTATATTCTGAGTGTGGAGACGGTTACAAAATCAGAAAGCCCGTATCATAAGGCGTTCAATTTTACTGTTCTGGTAAGCAATGAGAGGTTTTTCAGATATAACTACATTACTCCTTATGATCGTCCAGCGGAACGTATGTTTAATGCCATGAGTAACGTAGACATATCTCGTAACAGAGCTGCTGAATCGATTGATATTTTGAAATTGTACGGCGCGGCTGAATTCCAGAAGAAAGATTAATAATGGCAAAACAGCCGGAACAGTTTAAGAAGTTGGATCCCACTCGCAAGGGATTCAATTATGAATTTCGTATGTTGCTTGAAGGAACACAGGTTCCATTCCGTTCTGCGAATATTGTCTGCACTCCAAATGGTGTTGAGGCATCGATAAATATTCCATATCACCATTCAGTATATGACCTGAAGCCTAAGACAGCAGTACAGCTTTTCTATCGTGAGTGGTGGGGAAAGAATCCTGAGTGGAAGTTGATGTTTGATGGGTTCTTCGCACGATATGATACCAATAGCGATGTCATGGCTAATCGTGGCGTCAGTATTACGTGCCGCGATTTCCGGATGGATATACGCAAGGCCCCTGCAGCAATTGTATTGGAGCCCAGTGATCCAGGAAAAGCCCTCGGGGTTAGAACAACATTAACCAGAGAGGGTATCTGGCAAACGAATGCTTTGCCTGGCATTAATGGCCAATATGGTGTTCGTACATATACCATGGGAGACCAGGGTCTCAATCCACTCAACCATGTGATTGAGCAGATAGCGGGCATGGCAGCAGGGCAGGGTGTACAGCCAGATCCTAAAAATGCAGGAGAGTTGACTTATTCCAATCTTGCTAATGCCACATGGTCAATTAATGGTCTCAAAAAACAGTACATGGCCGATGGCAAATTCACGGAACTAAGAGATGCGGCAGAGAAGGCGATGGATGGCGCATTCTTCCTTGATGGGTTTATTCGTGGGTTATGGCTTGAGGCAACTGGGTCCATTAATATTGCGTCATTCATGAATAAGAGACTTCGAGTTGATAAGCGCATTATGGTAATGCCGAATATGGCTGGGTTTACCATGTTCAAACGTCATAACTTTGGTTTGATGGTTGGCAATCTGATATTGGGAAATTCAATGTTTACCAGTATCGAAGCTGTTATTATGAGGCTTGCCGGCCTATTCATGTCGCATGTGTATTCGTGCAATACACCATCTCTTATCAGTCTGGATAATTCATCTCCGGCCGTTCGTAAAGTAATGCATGAATCGGTTCGTAATTTTCTTGTTGATAGAGTTGGGGCAGAATTTGGTCCTAAATATTTATTAAATGAAACGATGCTGTTACCTCCATTGCATTTTACGGCACCGCCTAATTGTAATATTTTTCTTCCACCGATGTATGATTCAATTCGTTTTCAGTTTGATCACGATAGCGATTATACTCGTGGATATTATCGTATCAGCGAAACCATAAGTACCCCGAGGTCGTCAGGGCTTGGGATGGGATCAGTACAATTTCCAAATGCCTTGTTTTCAAAAGATACGAAAGAAAGTGATTCAAAAAATTCACCGCAGACAAAGACGCCCAGAATTACCATTGAGGAGCGATATAAGGGAATAAATGTTATTGAGGGTTCTGTCAATTATGGTATGGCACAAGCGGATATATCCAAGACGGTATTAGAGACTTATTTCAATACCAAGAAGTTGAAGCAGTTGCGCGATAGGATAGATAAGCTATCGAAGGAAATAGATAAGAATGCTACAAACAAGTTTAATACTGAATCATTCAAAGATGAATTACTTAAGTTGAATATTCCAGAGAGTCGTGTAGATGAGATGATCAAGGCTATTGACGATCAGAAGAGGCTGAACGAGCTTAAAAAGACTACAGAGGTAAGTGATAAGGCTACAGTTACAAATGCAATGAATAAACATGCAGTTGTGCAATTTGTAAATGCAAAATTTATGGGCAGGGTTGCTAATGTCGATATGGCATTTAACCCATTTGTCATTGGTGGATTTCCTGGATTAATTGTCACGGATTCAGATGAGAGGTCAGAGGCAGGTAAGCCTATAATTGGATTTGTACAACAGATCAAACACTTCATCGTGATTACTTCCGATGGAGGAGAAGCTTCCACCAGCGTTGTTCTCAGCAACGCAAGATATGTAGATGAGTCAACTGATTTTGATATTAAGGGTATGCCGTTATACATGAAGCCGACTGATAAAGACTTGGCACTTGCTACTGAAAAATTGGAATATCAAGCGGCAGACTATTTACCTCCAACTGGTACTCCGCATGATGATTTTGAGAATGACTATGAGAGTCCGTATGATGTCAAAGAGTCGTCTGAGAAGGACTACGTATATGCTCGCGATTTGATTACACTAAGTCAGGATGCTATTAAGAACGGAGAGCTGACCCGTATCTATATCGATCAGGATTATGCACCAAACCATATCTCTAGGTATTACAGAGATGTGTTTGGACAGACGCATCATTTGATGGTTGGTAATACGACATTTCTTGGCAAACCTGCACAATTCATATATGATACGATACACGAAGCCGTTGTATCTCTAATGAGAACCAGACCAGATCTTCTAACAAGCTACGAAGCATGTCTTGAATATGTACATCGTAACGTCTGTTCGGCTGATGCGTTTTATCAGGGCATTCTTGGGCTGTCAGTTAAACGAGAGATGGAGACGGTATTTAGTAAAAAAGCAGTGGTATATGTTCATAAAGATGATGGATATGATGGAACCAAATTAGAAGATGAATATTTCGGAATCACAACGGTAGACTATGAATTGAACTCTCGTTTTATAACAGATGAACGCTTCGCGTCTGGTGGCACTCTGAACAAAGCTGGTCGCTTCAGTAGTATTCGTGAAGTTGTTCCAAAGACTGCTTTTATTCAGGAACGCAGGGATGCTGTCCACAATTACTTGGACAATATTAATAGAATTGGTGAAGCAATGTTTTTTGCTACAGGTGAATAATCAAAGGGACTGTGTGATATATGAATGAGACCGATAAGATTCTTGAATGGCAAAAATCAAAGGATCCTGATCTATTTGCCGAATTGGTCATTCGGTATCAGCCCATTGTCAACAGTGTGGTCAACAAATACAAGACATGGGGAATATCGACCCCCACGCTGCGTACAAAGGCCAATACGCAGATGATTAAGGCTTTGCAGAGCTATAAGGCCGATGCCGGCGCCGCGCCCTCTACACACATCTGGAACAACCTGCAGAAGGTTCAGCGTATTGCTGGTGGAAGTCTTCAGTCTGGTCACATTCCTGAAAATCGGAATATGAAGCGCATTACATTCCAGACTGTACGAGAAAACCTCAATGACCAGCTTGGATATGAGCCTAGTTCCCAGCAGATGGCAGATGAACTTGGGTGGGACATTCGTGAGGTTGGTCGTATGAATTCTGAACTCGGAGGAGAGATTACTGCTTCTGAGGCTGAGTTTGATTTCTACGGCAACTCAACAACTGGCGCAAACCAAGACAGGGCCCTAGCTGATTATCTGTATCTCGAACTTGATGATAAAGACAAGGTGATCTTTGAACATTCGTTTGGATATGCCGGTAAACCAAAGCTGACAAATAAAGAGATTGCGCTGAAACTTGGTACAAACGAGATGGCTATTACTCGTGCGAAACAGCGTATGGGAGCAAAAATAAGGAGTTATCGTTAATGGCCCCAAATCGCGAAGCTTGTGAACTTCTGAAGACAGAACTTGAGCTTGAGTTGAAAATGTATGAGGCTATGCAGGCTATTCGCGAAAAAATCAAGAAGTTAACCAAGCTGTTGATGCAGATAAAATATCGAATCATCAGTGTTGGTGATTTCTTAGCTGCTGATCTACTGTCTGCTGTCAAGGCTATGGCGGCCACAGCAGTCGACTCTCTACTTGGAAGCGCTTCAGACTTGATGAAAAAGCTTCTGGAGCAACTGATCCGGCAGTTGGTTACCGTATTCCTATCGGCACCCGAATTTGTATATGCTCTGATTGCGTTTCCGTTGGAAGGCGCAAGGCAGTCCACCAATCGTGAGCGTATGATGCTGATACAGGCCCAGGAACATTACAATACTATCAATCAAATCGTTGCCAAGTGGCTATCAAAAGATATCGGAAGAGGGAGTTATTATACTCAGATGCGCAACGCCTTGCTGTATGTACAGAAGGCATCGATGGATATCGGCAAGATGATTGCTGAGATTGATGGTTCAGAAGGATACGAACAAACCAATGGCGCTCGGAATGCCTATTTCAATGAAGGGCGTTTCAAGAGTATCCAGAATAATATTCTGGCCGCATCAGCCATTACAATGCCTCAATCCAATATCAATCAGAAGCTTGGTATATCGCAAGCGATTACCGAAGCGCAGGCTGCTGATAAAACAAAAAGAATCAGCGAAATTAATCAGAAATATGATCAGAAGAAGAAAGAGAATAACGCAGAGCGCTCTGTTGCGATATTAAAGATTCAGAATAAGACTACAGTTAATACTACGTTAGATTCAAATACTCCGCTGGCTCTTCTTGATACTAATATGAATGTCAATACAAGAAACCTTGTAATTGATCTTCAGCGAAAAAAGATTGATGAGAAGTGGGCATCCAAGAATCAACAGATAGAAACAGAACGTCAAACGGCCATTTCTGCAGCATCAATTGCTGCTTCTGTTGCGTTCGATCCAAAACAGATTCGTAAAGCAATACGTGGAAATCTGCGTTCATTAAAGGAAGAATTCAAAGAGGATATGGAACTACTTGCTGTATCAGCAAGGCAATATCTTCGCAAGATTGTTCGTGCATATCTCCATAATAAAGCATCACAATTGATGTGTAATTCATGCTATAACATTCGGGATTTGGTCGCACGACTAATTCAAGAGTTAATACAGATTACTCGTAACGTCGGAAACGCATCATCGAAGACAGTGTTGTTTGGGCTGAATACAGCTTATGCTATGTTGGTTGTTGTTGAGGAGAAGTTCACTGAGGATACGAAGAAGTATAAAGATGGCGACACTATTTCGTCTGCACGAATGGCGTCTGACATAACTGTTGGCCATGGTCTTCTGGTATCATCGAGCGCTATGTTGAATGCAACAGTTACGGAAAGTCTGATCAAGCTCATAAACGCCGATGATGACTTGTTCAATCGTGACCGTGAAATGGTGCTCTTTATGGGTGCCTTGGAGCGCATCCCAGATTGGGAGGATAATAAGAAGATCTGGGCTGTAGAGCCCCTCAAATCAGGCCTTAACCCATATGTACAGCTTCTTGCTGATTCCACCAAGGCTTCCTTGATGCTTGCGTTGTATATGGGCATGGGCCGGATTGGTAGTCGTAAAGCAAAAAAACTCACCAACGATATCAATAACAAATTCCGTACTGTAAAGAAACACAATGAGATTGTATTATCAACCCTGTATACTTATGAACCTTTGATTGGGTCTGAAATTACTGAGATGATGAATCTGTTAAAGGTCAATGGTCTATTTGCTGCATTTGCTGCAGCTATGTCTATTGGCGCATTGGTTCGTAATATCATCAGCATGTCGGCTTCTGATGAAGGAACGGCAACTGAATATATAGATGCTATAACATATGTAAATTGTAAGAATGCATATCCAGAACTGTTTAGTGATCCCAAGTATGACGATCTTGCAAAGGGTGAAAAGATCAAGCGTCTGGAGACCAATCCACCAAAGGGTATTACCGAGAGCGAGCGAGATCAATTAGAGAATACAGAGGTCACTCGTAACGCCATGGTCTCAAAACAGGAAACAACTGATTATTTTTCTTCTGATCCAGATGATTTTTAGCATGATGCGTAATTATAAAAGGTATATTTTATAACAAGGCAAACTCATGGCAGACATCGACTTCTTTCGTACTGATGATGAATCCTTTACAGTATCTCTTGGGGACAATCCTCAAAAGATTTCTGGAAATCGTTCATTAGTCAATAGATTCGAGATTATTTTTTTAACTACGAGTAGGCGGTTTTTATGGGGAGGTAGCGTTGTCATTGATGACTTTGCCGGCGATGCCGACAAATACATCAACAGACCGCAGTCATTAAATGATCTTCAAGGGATTGCGACATCAGTTGCAACTGCTATCGATAAAACAGTACAATCACTCAAGAGTGATCAGCCAGACACATTGCCGAATACTGAGAAATTGGATAGAGCAGAACTTTCTTCAATTGATATCGTTGAGGGTATTGTATATGCAACGATTCGTGTCTTTCCAGTTGAAGTTGAATTCTATGATGCTCTGGTCTTCAATTTTCCAATCCGTTCTGTATAAAGGAACATAGCATGTTTAATTTCATCGCATTCATTCGAAGCAAATGGTCGGAGTATTCGGAGTTTTCTGGTCAACAGGGAACCCCCGTCGATGAATTTGCTGTCAAGCCCACTGGGTTGGTGATGGCTGATTTTCAAAATACGCTGGTCTCCCAACGACGAATCAACAATCTTTCTGCCTGGAATACGATGACCGATGATGAGTTAAATCGCTTCGGAAATAAGTTCTTCATGCCAAGAGAACTTGGCGGATATGCAAATGGATATGTACGCATCTATAAAAACGAGAAAGAGGATATTCTTATTTCAACGACACTGACTGCCATATCGAGTAGCAGTCTTAGATTTGTTGCAAGCGATACCGGAACCATCAGCGCCAGCGCATTCAAGCCATCCCCAAATCGTTTCGCTCTGTATTATATCGATCTTCCTGTACGTGCATCACAGCAGGGAGATACATACAATCTTGAAGCCGGTTTGATTACGGCACTCGAAAACGCCGGGTTCAATTATGTAACCGCCACGAATCCTGAGCCTTTGACAAATGGTGCCCGAGCTGAAACGAATGAGGAATATTTCAACAGGCTGATGTACACATTGCATGACGGCAGTATGATGAATCGCCGCAGCACCTATGCGATGCTGAAGGCTATGTATCCCCTTGTCACACGCATACATATTGCCGGCGCTGGAGATAAGTATATGCAGCGAGATCTGGTAACAGGCAGGATGCTGTATGAGCCAAATAAAAAATCAGATTTTCTCGGTAAGATTTCCGGCGATACCTCAATTCCTAACATAGCCTACTGGGGGATTTTTCCTCCAAATGCCGGTAGTGAAAAGGCTGAAATATATGGGCCATTTTCGTCATACTCAGAGTATGCATATCCGCTGACCGTTGAACCGTTTGATGATGCGCAGATGGTTGCGAGCGAAGATCCGGCCATACATGGATATCCATTGAATCAAGAAGCAGATAATGATCAGTATCAGAATATGTACTTCGATGATTTCAGTCGTGGCATGTCTGTAGCAACAGAAGATCTGTTTAATATATTTGATGAGGAAGTCGGATTTACCGATGTTGTAGTCCCGAATCGTGAATGGGATTATGGAGCGCATGGATTTGGTGTAGGTGATTTTGGCAAACTGTTGAATGAGGAACTGAAATCAACCGACATCATACGATTCAATGATAACACAATCATTCTTGGTGCCGGAGCGACCAACCCGATATCGGTATCAAAGGACATTAAGAAGCGTGCCGGGATGAAGGTGACGGGGTCATTCAGAGTGCCGAATATTGACCCGATGGACGCTCATGCATATGACAGTTCGTTCCAGATCATGGTTGGTGGAATCAATGAGGCTGGTGTAGTTGATGCCTTTACTGGCGTTGGGTTTGGCATTGCATTATTTCAGGAATTTGCTACTGGTGCCGATGCAAATAAATATAACGCGAACGTTTACTTTGCACACTCGGAGCGTTATAACTCAGCGCAGGTGTTTGCGTATGAGGACGATAGTTCGTCCCATAATTTTGGTGATACGTCCGCATTGAAAGTACGGTCGTTCTGGATTGAGCCTGAACAAGAATACGAGTTCGAGTTTGTGATTGATGACAGCTTAAAGCTCAGCCTGTACTTGAATAAAGTGACCAATCGCGAAGGTAATAATGCGGACACGTTGTCTGATTTCGAGACTACAAAGATGATGAATGTTTACGGGACCAATTATCTCGATCCCAATTCTACTCGTTATGGCACGCGAATGAAATTGACGCTTGATACGAGCGCTCAGTCTGTGAACGAGTGGACTATCACAAATCTGAAGGTGTTTGATATGGCCAGCAAGCGCGCAAACATACTGCTGGTCTTCAATGTTGAACAGATGGAAAGTCCGATTGATATTCTGTTCAGAGGAACAGGATTCGGAGCTGTAAACAATCTGCTTGCATCCGGCTATTCCGTATTCATCTGGGACCGCGAAAAACATACTGTTGCGTCAGGGAACCTGCCTTTGACAAATGGCGGATGGACAGAACTTGAGCAACTGTCAAATGCCGACGGTTCACGCGATTCGGTGTCCAACGTATTACGACAGACAATCAATTCAATTGAGCGGTATGCTGTTGACAGCAGATTTGGCAAATCAATCATGCTGTTGGTGACAACTGTTGGAACGTCGCTTGGAAAGTCGCTTTACAACGGACAGATTGGCGAAGATATTCAATCTGAAATCGTTGTTGATTATACAGCGATAGAGAATACAGCATCAGATAGTTATCACGCAAAGAACAAGGCCGATATATATGTAGTGACCGAGAAGAACTCGGAAACATTCGAGACGACCGCTGTGGCATTATCAAAATCGGCCGGAGACACTTATTTTGTTCTGAATAAAACCATCGCCACCATGCCTGTCGCTGAGATAGTATCAATATCACTAAGTGATTCAATCAGCGGAGAAATTACGCAGGTGCTTGCTGATACTGACTATCGGATTGTACGTGACAGTAACGTATTGTATAATTCTATTGATGAGAACATCAGAATTTTTCTTGTTGGCAACACCGCTGATGACATCACTGTTGAGTATCGTATATACAAGGATGTGAATAAAATACAGGAATTCTATTCAGACTCACAATATTCCAAGATCTTTGGCGACGTACTGGTCAAGCACAAGATTCCTGTCATACTTGATTTTTCTCTGGTGTTTTCCGGCCCAGGAGCAGAACAGGAAGTTGCTGATGAGATTCGCACATGGCTGGATGAGAATATTGATGGGACATTTTCTGTGAGAGAGATGGTCAACCGACTGTACGATTCGAAGTTTGCAACAGGTATACAGCAACCAATAACCATATCGTACTCCGGATTAGATGATGATTTCATTCCGGTTAATGGAACATTCACAGATACGTATGATGCCCGCGATGTGGAGTTTTTTAAAATTAACAATCTTGATATTCAAAAATCATAAGAGGTTATTGTGTATAATATCAATCAAATCTGGATGTCTGGCACTCCATCCTCTGTAATTATCAAATACATGGAATCGATTATTGATGCGAAAGGTCCAAATGATACATATACCCTTGTGGCTGACAACAACTTTCTTGTTCATAAAGATGGTGTCATATTTCAACCTATAGCCGATATTGTCTCAGCAATGCAAACGGCGTATCCATTGATCAAGACATTTTGGGACACGCTTGTTGTGGAACACAAATCAGATTTGGTGCGATATTATTTAGCATCAATGACTGATTTCATGCTGTATCTGGATTGTGATTGTGAAGCTACAAGGTTACCAGCGCCAATATCAGCATATCCTCACTTTGTGAAATACACTCTGAGTGGTTGTGTGGTAAAGGAATACATTTTCTTCAATAATTCACAATTTGGATTTTTCAAGATTTTATTTCAGCGGCTTGTTGACTTTATGTCATCTCCAGCGTTTCAAGGGTTCTATGGTGCTCCATTCATCATACTGAATAAACAACTCAATATACAGAACCAGAAATTTTCAATGTTTGCTGACGACGCTGTTGCGCATCATACTTTATAGAGGAAATCATGGCAGATCGCTATATAAATATCAATAGCGCAGGGGGCGGGGCTGGCACACAACTCAGTCCATGGAATCTTGTGGATGTGGCTGGCCAGTTATATGGCGCCAATGTTGGTGATACATTCCATATCAAGGGATATATAGCGACCGCCATCACCAGTGATCTCAATGGTCTTGTTGGAGCTGCCGCCATCCTTAATTGGGAAACCGATGAGCCATTTGCGTTTGATGTTGGAACCTATGATTGGGTTAACCAGTCAATATTCGATACTGCGCATATACGCGGAGCGATAGTCAGTGCTGATACAATCGGCTTGCCGACGCTTACTGAAACATGTCTGTTCTATACACCTGGTAACTGGGTGTTCGGCGCTATGAATCCTGGCATGACAGCAACTTTTAAGGGTTGTACATTTCAGGGATATACCATAGACTACATCAGTTTTATTGAATACTGGGCCAGTAATCTTACGGTTGTTTTTGAAGACTGCCTGTTTGTTGATGTGTTGTTTGATACGGCCCCAAGCGCTAATGTGACAGTGACTTGTCGCAATTGTTCTTTCAAAAGTTCACAATCTATGGTGGTAGCAAATTTTGATGGAACTATCTCATTCGATGCTGATTGTCGCTTTGGGCAATCATCTATCAATGTTCCATCTTTTAGTGCATGCGCATATGAAGGTGGAAAGTACGAACTGAATCACGAACTATATCTCAATGGAGAGAACCTTGGCCCGGTCGGGCATAGTTATGCCGCGTCTGTTCCAGGACTCTTTGGAGAGCCTCGTCGGTCGGTGGGAGCATGGTTGTTCCGTCGTAACTATTATTGTGATGTGTCTTTGCCGACTACCGGTGGAGACGGGCTTACGCAGATGACAGCGTTTGGTATCGCTGAACTTCAAACCTATTTCAATTCTTCTGCCATGGAGCTGGATAGAATCTACTGTTTTGGTGTCGGTGTTGGAATCACTCTTGCTCTACCAACTGATTTGCGAACATGGAATTCATTGTCGGTTTTAAAGTCATACTATCGAGGGCTCACGCTTCATGGTCTTGATGGTAAGTTTTATATGAGCGAAGCATCTCTGCAATCCATTACCATCGGTAGTGGAAACGAGCTTATTGATATGGTGACAGATGCTCCACGCATTCTATCGACCGCTCAGGGTAATCTGTGGATTTATCGATGTACTTTCCTGAATCCAGGTGGAAGTATTGGAATATATGCCAGTGGTGCACATGAGGCCAATATCATTGCCGGCTGTAATTTTTTGTGCGACACAGTCAGCATGGATGGCGACGGAACCGCAAGCGGTGTGTATTCCTCAATGATAGCATGTTTGTTTGCGGATGGGGCCAAGATTGTCAGAGAGGCGACACTGCAGACATCGCTTTCAATATCAGACTGTCTTTTTAATGGAACCGTCATCGGAGACCATGACTTCACTTGTGTTTTGTATCAGTCAAATAATCACTTCAGTGTTCCGCTTCAACAGAGTCTTCCGACAACTCCTGTTGAATATACTGAATCCGGGATGAGGTTCCATGATTATGATTTCGGTGGATCACTTGATTTGAACAGCTCCCTTTCTACGATTTTTGGTCCATCCCTCATTGATGCTTGGGGAAATGTTCGTGGCGCTCGTGGCGGAGACTTCAATTTTATCGGATCGTATGAACCGACAGAATACTGGTGCGATCTTGAAGGAGTAAATGGAGATGGCACTGAGTTATCTCCGTGGTCTGCAGCACAGTTACTGTTATATGTTGCGTCTGGTGTAGGCTATCAGGTGGCCGATGGCGACATCGTCAATATCAAAGGTCCTTA
>Ga0315293_10002756_pt1 | contig 16908 bp, 16 predicted proteins | sample YL17G13_20_MG_FD_203071 | JGI IMG/M metagenome (GOLD analysis project Ga0315293, IMG submission 203071) | Sediment microbial communities from Yellowstone Lake, YNP, Wyoming, USA - YL17G13_20 | ecosystem: Environmental > Aquatic > Freshwater > Lake > Sediment | place: USA: Wyoming | collected...
GATTGGAACTGCTTTGGGAGATGACCCGCGCGGGCGGCAGGTCGCCCGTCAACTCGAGGAATGGGGTGTTCTTGGTGATGTACGCCTCTCTAAGGATCTCACGACCCCCTTCGAGGTAGATATCTCCGACCTGACCGGCGCGCGCACTTATTTTTGGCAGCGCACGCCGGAGGTGCTGAATACGCTCGACACAGCTGACCTCTCCCTGTTGGCGGGCGCACGCCTCTTGTACGTGGATTGGTATGACGGCGATCACATCCTGCGGGCAATGGATGAGGCTATCCGCTTGGGTATACCAGTGTTTCTTAATCTAGAGCATGGGCACGCGGATGCGGACATCCTGCCAAGATATGCCGGGAGGGTTGCCATCTGCCAGGCGGTGACCGATGCCGCGCAGCGGGATTGCGAAGATCCGCTGGCTGTGGCCTGCAAGCTGCTTGAAGCCGGCGTGGAGACGGCGCTGATTACCCTAGCAGCCGATGGCTGCCTGGCGGTGCGCCGCGACCAGGCTGTTCGAGCCTTTGCCCCGACCGTCAAAGCAGTGGATGGATGCGGCGCGGGCGCAACGTTCTCTACAGGTTTTATCTATGCTTATTTGAAGGGGTGGGATCTGGAGAAATCGGTACGTTTCGCCACCGCGGCTGCCTCTCTCAAGGTCACCCGGCCAGGCCTTCAGATGTTCCCGATCCCAGAAATCATGGCTCTGGCAGCGCAAATTAAAGTCGAACACAGTGAGGGTAGTAACGGCTTCAGCCGTCCGAAAAGCGACTAAAGTCGTGACTACATCTTAGGATGTGATCCATTGATAACATTTGCCTCCCTGCTCACACCGGAACAAGTCGAACGCGTCCACGAAGCCTCGCTCGAAATCCTCGAGAATGTCGGCCTGTTGGTGCGGAATGAAAAAGCGCGCGACCTCTTTGCCCGGTACGGCTGCCGGGTGGATGGAGAGACTCAGATCGTAAAATTCCCACGCGCCGTCGTTGAGCGGTTTCGGACCCTGATGCCGGCTTCCTTCACCTTCCGCGGTCGCGACCCTCAATACGACCGCACGATCCCGCAGGATGGGCCGGTCGTCGTAACGGGTAGCTCCGCGCCTAATATCATTGACCCGGTGACGGGTTGCGAGCGGCGTTCACGTTCGGATGACATCGCCCGCATCGCCCACCTAATCAACGAGCTTCCCGGATACGATGTCTTCTCCGTCTCGACCCTGGCTGAGGATGCCGCGCCCGGACACTTTACGCTGGCGCGTCTCTACCCGGCGTTGATGAATTGCTTGAAGCCGGTGCGCAGCACTGCCTCAGATGTCTCCGATGCCGAGGAGGTTCTGCGTTTGGGCAGCTTGATCGCCGGCAGTGACGCCGCTTACCGGGAACATCCCTTCATTACGCACCACTTTTGCCCGGTCGTCTCGCCGCTGACGATGGACTACGCTTCGACCGAGCTGTTGATCTTCTTTGTCGAGAGAGGCTGGCCAGTCTATCCCAGCATCGTGCCGAACGCCGGCCTGACATCTCCGATGACCCTGGCCGGGACACTGGCGCAGGGTAACGCCGAATTCCTGGCGGCTGCCGTGCTGATGCAAATGGTGCAGGCGGGCACGCCGCTGATCTTTTCCACCCTGCCGACGGTCGCTGATATGCGTAGCGGGGCTTATGCTTCCGGCGGTATCGAGTGTGGGATGCTGCACATGGCTTTTGCGCAAATGGCGCGCTACTACAACGTTCCCTGCGGGGGTTACATCGGGCTGACGAACGCCAAAATCAACGACGCGCAATCAGGTTTCGAGACGGGCATGTCCACCCTGGCGGGGCTGCTGGCTGGCGTGGATATGTTGAACCTGGGCGGCCTGCTGGATGCCTTGAAGGTGTTCGATTTTGCCAAGGCGGTGATTGACGATGAAATCGCTCAAATGCTGAAACGCGTCAAGCGCGGCTTCGAGTTCAGCGAGGAAAACCTGGCCCTGGATGTGATTGCAGAGATCGGCCCGGGCGGAGCGTTCATGGTCCACCGTCATACCGTCAAGCGCATGAAGACCACCGCGCTGCTCCCCAAGCTCGCAGACCGGGATTCGCGCGACGGCTGGGAAAAGAAGGGCGCGCTCGACACCCATGCACGCGCCATGACGCGCGTGCGCGAGATCCTGGCGCGGGATAACCCGGCTGTTTTTGCTCCCGAAGTTGATGCCCGTATCAGGTCAGCGTTCGAGGGGCTGGTACTCGGAAATCTGGAGTTGCCAGAAGGCTGGTAAAATACTATCCATATCACGAGGTTGCCGATGGAGCAGCAGTGCAACTGGCACCCGAACAGAGAAAAGGTTCACGAATGAAAATATACTTTGCCACCGATGTGCATGGTTCCGAGATTTGCTGGAAGAAATTCATTGGCGCCCATAAGTTTTATGAGGTGGATACCCTCATCCTGGGAGGGGATATGACCGGTAAGGCAATTATCCCCATCATTGCTCAGGGAAATAATAAATACAAAGTCACGCTGCTGGACCAGGAGACCATTCTTGAGTCAAAGGAAGATGTCAACAAAATGGTCGCCACGATCCAAAACCGAGGTTATTACCCGTATGTCACCGATCCCGACGAGGTGATGGAAATCTCAACTACGCCCGGGCGCTCCGATGAGGTGTTCTTGAAAGAGGCGTTGAAGACGATGCAGCGTTGGATGGCCTATGCCGATGCCAGGTTGGAAGGCACCGCCATGCGCTGCTATGTTTGCCCGGGCAACGACGATATGTTCGAGATCGACGACATCATCAAGCAATCGAAACATGTTGAGCTGGTGGAAGGGAAGGTAATCCAGTTGGACGAGTATCACGAGATGATCAACGCTGGCTGGTCGACGCCGACCCCCTGGAAAACCCCCCGCGAGGAATCTGAAGACCAGCTGCGCCAGCGCATCCAAGTGATGATCGACCAATTGAAGGATGTCCGGAACTCGGTCTTCAACTTGCATGACCCGCCTTACGGCAGCGGCCTGGATGATGCACCAGAACTGACCAAGGATATGCGCCCTGCATACGCCGGCCGGTCGCTGGTCTCAGTGGGTAGCCACGCCGTTCTGGAATTGATCGAGAAGTACGAACCCCTGCTCGGCTTGTTCGGACATATTCATGAAGGCAAGGGAACACGCATATACAAGCACACACTGTGTATCAATCCGGGCAGCATGTACGAACAAGGGATGCTGCACGGAGCGGTGATCGAACTCAAACCGAAAAAAGTGGGCAACTATCTCCTCACGACAGGATGAGGGCATTGCGGAACGCACAAAACCTGGGAAAGGAGGCGGCGTATTGACCGATTGAACATTGCAGGGAATTTGCGGATACTGAATCGAGAAATATTCCATCGGTTTGTCTCCCCAAGGAGTCTGGGGATGATAAGCAAAAATTTCAAAAGGAGGTTCAGATGAGTACTGTAAGCCTGTTCGTTCGCAAGGCAAGCGGACTGGTACGGTCATGGTCGGTCTTTGACGCCTTCATCTACGCCACATTCTCGATCAACTTGATTACCCTGGGCCTGTTCATCTTTTCGTACTGCTACTACCTCCAGGGTAGTCTGGCTGCCGGCGTTGTACTCGGAGCGATCTTCACCATCTTCGAGGTGATCGTGTATGCCAGCCTGATCTCAGTCATGCCGCGCGCGGGGGGCGACTACGTATGGCAAAGCCGCATCCTGAATCGCGGCATCGGTTTCGTCCTCTCCGTTACCGGCTGGTGGTTCATCCTGTGGTTGTGGACGCCTCTCTATGGGCAAATGCTGACCTATGAGGTGTACACACCGTTATTGGCCCTCCTGGGCTTCAAGGATGCCGCCTTGTGGTTCACGACGACCGATATCGGCCTGCTGGTCGGCATGCTGTCCGTCTGCGTCATTGTGTTTATCTACATCGCCATCGGGATGAAGTGGTATGCCCGCGTGCAGAAGTTCTGCTTCTGGGGAGGCGCCGTGGGCCTGGCGCTCGTCTTCCTGCTGCTCCTGTTCGGGAATAACGCGACATTTGTCGCCAACTTCAATGCGATGGCGCCTAACTTCGGCGCCCAGGCCGGCAATGTCTACGCGGCAACCCTCACGGCAGGCGAAGCCGCGGGGACCGTGGCCGGGCCGCTGTGGCCGTTGGCGATCGGGGCAAGCATCTTCCTCGTTCCGATGCTGACATTCTTCAACCTGTGGCCGAACTGGGGTTCGACACTCTACGGCGAAGTGCGCGGCGCCTCGGATTACAAGCGCAACTTCTGGGGCATGGCCGCCGCCATCATCGTCACGACCGTCGGGGCGCTGTTCCTATTTGCCTTGATTGGCAAGACGATCGGCTGGGATTTCTACAACAAGGCCAATGGCGCCTTCTGGAACTACACCTTCGGTTACACAACGGAGGCGGCGCCGTTGCCAATCTGGCCCTACCCGGCGTTGTTCGCCGCCTTCATGGTGAAAAGCCCGGTGATCCAATTCATCGTCGTCCTGCTGATGAGCCTGTGGTGGTTCGGTTGGTCCGGCACGTTGTTTCTGAGTTCGACACGTGTCATCTTCGCCGCTTCGATTGACCGCATGCTGCCGGAGTGGGTATCGAAGATCGAGCCGCGCACTAAGACACCCCTAAACGCGCTGCTACTGATGGTCGTCCCGTCCGCGATCATCTCGTTCCTGTACGCTTTCAGGTACTTCAACATGCGCACACTGGTACTGGATGCGACCGTCGTCATTGCCATCACCTTCCTGGGCTCGACGATCGCTGGCACGATCATGCCATGGCGGGCAAAGGATGTCTTCGATGGCTCACCCATCGCCAAGTACAAGGTACCCTCCTGGCTTGGCTGGCTGGTCACGCTGCTGTATGCCGTCTTTGCCATTTACCTGATCTACATCTCTTTCCAGTACGGGTGGACGATACTCGGCGGGATTGGCGCCTTGGGGGCTGATTGGATGACCTGGTTCGTCGTGCTGGTGCTTGCCGTGTTGACAGTCGTCAACGCGGTGATCTTGCTGTGGATCCTGTACTATGTCGGGCGGAGGGTGTTTGGCGGAGCCAAGATGCCGGTGGTCACACTGGCGGGCCTGGTCTTCCTGGGCTTCCTCGACTGGCTGCTGGTCGAGTGGTTCTGGGATCCGCACGTGCTTCCAGAGTCGCTGCCGGCCGTCGGCACCTATGCCATTGGCTGGTCGAATGTCAGCTCAATGGTGTTCATGCTGCTGAACTACGTTGTTGCAGCCGCCATCTACTTTGGATTCAGCGCCTACCGCCGCAAACAAGGCATTGATGTTGACAAGATTTACAAAGAGATACCGGTCGAGTGAGTCGCAAGGCTAGAATCCCCTCTCGAAGGGCATACGCCCTGGTGAAGGGGAGGAATTGAGGATGTGGGCGGGCCATTCGCACGCCCACATCCTCATGCCTACAGCCTCGTTGCGGCAGGCGCATATTGGCTGATCCTGAACGCCCCGGCTGTGCTGGCGTGATTCGGTCAGCTACTTCTGTCTCTCAGACTCTTCTTTAACTAATTCGCGGTCCCCTTAAAGCATCTGGCGTTCGATGAGTCTCATCGAACGCCAGGATACTGTGCTTATAGAGAGGCGGCCCCGACGGGATTCGAACCCGCGATCTCGGCCTTGACAGGGCCGCATGTTAGCCGCTACACCACGGGACCGTTTGCGGGCGTAATATACCACACGGCTTAGGGGGCGTCAAGGCGCACCCGCGCCGTACACCGCCGGATCGGTCGGCGTCCTGCCGGATGGGTCATAAACATAAACCCGTTCACCATCTATGGCCCAGTCGTACAACCATTTAGCGTCGCCGATGGACAGGTTCACGCAGCCATGTGATTGAGGATATCCAAGCAGGGGCGCCCAATAGGCGCCATGCAGGGCGCGCGACTGGTCATAGTACATCGTCCAGGGTACATCTTCGAGGTAATAATAATCTGATCTATCGGCCTCGAAGGATCCGCTCATGGTCGTCGAGGTCAGTTTCTTGTAAATCTGGAATAGACCGGGGCGGGTCCAGAATGGCTCGATCCCGCTGGCGATCAGTGTGGCGAAGATCAGTTGACCTTCCTCGTAAACTGCCAAAGTTTGCTCGTAAAGGTTGACATCAATCCAGCGTTCACCCTGTACTCCTTCCGGTGGGTCAGACTGCGGGTCGACGCGGGCTACCCAGCGCGCTTCCAGCCATTCGTCCGGCCCGACCAGGTTCCATTCCACGTTATCCACTACTTGAGTCGAATAAACCTGAACGATATCGAAGCGATAGTATTTATGGCCGGTATAGGGGCTGTTGAAACCGGGAGCGATCCTGCTTTGGTCTTCTTCGAGCAGCCAGCCAAAAGCGTTGCGCGGCGTAGAGCTGAAGAGCAATCCCTGGAACGGATAGGGGAGGGCAGCACGTGCTCCCTCTCCCTGGATCCATTCACCCGAGCGCAGCAAATAGAAAACGCCCTGGTCATTCTCGACCCGATCCTGGTAGGAGACGTAGAGAAACTTTCCGGCTTGTATCGCCCGGCCCGATGTTTGGTTTGCCATGGCATCTTCAAGCGACGGAAAGAGCGGCAAGCCGTTTTCGGTTACTTTGAAGTATGAATAGGGTAGGGTATTCAGCGCCGGGTCAGGGGTATACGCCGGCAGCGGCTGGATGGGGTATGGAATGCCCTGGGCGGCCATGTCGGCCAGGAATTGCGCCGGGCCGAGCGGCAGGCATTCGTCTTGAGGGGCCGGGTACACGGAGGGGGGGCAGAGAACAGCTCCACTATCCGGTTCTTGCGCTGACGGATTATTCCCCCGCGCCGCTTCCACCGCGAGGCCGGGCCAGAGCATCGTCAGGAGTAGAAGGGTCAGAGGAGCGAGAAACAAGCGTCGCATAATCACCGGTGCTGATATTACTCAGGTTGGCATTATAGCATGCAAATCTTTAGGGTAACTTCTCAAAAAAGTGGGGGGGAAGAGGGGGATGCAACTTGACACATTATTCACCATGTGCTAAATTATCAATGCTAAGTGTCGTGGCAGTACTCTGAAAATATGTATCTTCTCAAAGAGTAGGGGAGGATGGGGGGTGTGCGGGCGGCTTCGAACCCTTCGGGTATGCTTCGCGACCGCCCGCACACCCCCCGCTCCCCAATTTATTGAGACGATACGAAAAACTTTGTTGTATGAGGAGGCGGTCTTGACCAATAATCGTACCCAACTTATGGTGGATCGCTTGCGCGAGCTTCAAGCCTCATCGCCAGATATCGAGGCTTCGGCGGTGGTCAGTGTAGATGGTCTCAGCATTGCTTCGGCCTTGCCGCAGGGCGTGGAAGAAGATCGGGTATCAGCCATGTCCGCGGCGATGCTCTCATTAGGTGAGCGGATTGCTACCGAATTGGGCCGCGGCTCGCTGGAGCAGGTTTTCATCAAAGGGGAAAAAGGCTATGTAGTGCTGATGTCTGCGGGACAGGATGCAGTGCTTACCGCGCTGGCGCGGGAACCGGCCAAGCTCGGCCTAATTTTTCTGGATATGCGCCGGGCGGTTGAAGACCTGGTGAAACTCATCTAGACTGGAAAAGTGTTATGGAATACGTCCCGGTAAGTAGCTGGTATTATCCGAACAAGTTCACACGGATTGCCCTCAAAGCGTACGAAGAAATAATGGGCAAGAACGAGCTGAACGCCATCCTCAATCTGGCTGGCCTGAGCCGGTTGATAGAAAACTATCCACCAGACAATCTGGAACGCGAGTTCGATTTTGCAGACTACACGTCCATCCATATTGCATTGGAAGAGACGTATGGTCTGCGCGGCGGGCGCGGGATGGCGCTGCGAGCCGGTCGCACTACGTTCAATGATGTCTTGAAGAATTTCGGCGCGCTGGCAGGCATTGGCGATCCAGCCTTTCAAGTGCTGCCTCTCCAATCGAAACTGCGCATTGGCCTGCCGGCCAGCGCCAAGATCTTCTCCCAGGTCAGCGATCAGCTTACGACCGTTGAAGAGGCGGAAAACGAATTCACTTGGACGATACACCGTTGCCCGATATGCTGGGGACGGCATGACGCAGATAAGCCGATCTGTTTTATTTCGACCGGTTTGCTCCAGGCCATGCTGATGTGGATCTCTGGGGGGTTGGAATTCCGAGTCAACGAATCAAAGTGCATGGCCGTAGGAGATGAGGTTTGTGAATTTATCATCCAATAAGAGCCAATCACCTGAAAGGGCAGTATGGCAGAGGTAAAGCCCAGGCTTAGGAGCTCTATTTGCGCATTACAATTATCATCCCAACCTTTAACGAAGCGGAGAACCTGCCGAAGCTAGTCTCCGTTTTGTTTACACTTCCGTTGGATTTGGCCTTGCTGGTAGTGGACGATCACAGTCCCGACGGCACTGGCCGGCTTGCCGAGGAACTTGCCGTGCAACACCCTGGGCGGATTAGCGTCATCCATCGCTCCGGGAAACTTGGTCTGCGTTCTGCTTACCTGACTGGCTTCAAGGCTGCCCTGGAGGATGGCACGCAAGCTATCGCTCAAATGGACGCGGATTTCTCTCACGACCCGGCCTCTCTCGTCGAGATGGCGGTTCGCCTCGAGACCTGTGACGTGGTGCTGGGTTCTCGTTACGTTCCCGGTGGCCGGGTTGACGAGTGCTGGCCGCTGTGGAGAAAAGGACTTTCCGCCTGGGGAAATTATTATGCCCGTACGATCCTCAGTTTGCCGTTGCGGGATGTGACCACGGGTTTTCGTCTCTGGCGGCGCGAAACGTTGCTGGGCATTCCGTTGGATCGCATCCGGGGCAGCGGCTATGTGTTCCTCGTCGAGATGGCCTATCTGGCTAACTGCCTGGGATTCAAGATCGGTGAGGTGCCGATCTATTTTGCCGACCGTCGCTGGGGAAAATCCAAGATGTCTTTCAGGATCCAAGCTGAGGCTGCCCTGCGGATCTGGCACATGCTATGGACTTATCGCGATTTGTGCCACAAGGGCGAATCGGCGCGCTTGACAGTGACCAGTGACCAGTGATCAGTTTTTCTTACTGATGTTTGGTCACTGATAACTGATTACTGATTATCCCCCATTCGACCAAACTCAACGTCTCCGCCCGCCGCTGCGGATCAATCCCGGCTGCCAGCAGGATCTGCTCTGCTTTCTCGCGCGGCATGATCGCAGAGAGAGAATTACGGATTTTCTTGCGCTTCTGGCCGAAGCCGGCCTTGGCCAGCCGGAAAAAGGTGTCGAGCAGCGGGTAGGGGATGAGGGGTTCTGGATAAATGTTGATCGAAACCACAGCTGAGTTGACGCTTGGCGTGGGGAAAAAAGCCGCGGCCGGGATGCGCGCCGCGACCTCGGCACGACCATAGACCTGCACGCTGAGCGCCAGCAGGCTCATCTTCCCCGACCCGGCGCAGATGCGTTCGGCGACTTCCTCTTGCACGGTCAGCACCAGGCGGCGCGGGCGCGGGGACTGCGCCAGCAAATGACGGAGCAAGGCCGAGGTGATGTAATAGGGGATATTGGCGACCACCAGGTAATCCGGCGCGGTGACCAGGTCGGCGGAGCGCAGCTTCAGGATGTCGGCGTGGATTAAACGGACGTTGGCGTAGGGGGCGAGCACGGTTCGAAGCGCGGGGAACAGGCTCTCGTCCAGTTCAACCGCCACCACCTGACGGGCGGCCAGCGCCAGGTGACGGGTTAGCCCGCCCAGGCCGGGGCCTATTTCCAGTATTGTGTCCTGAACTTGAATATCGGCAATCTCGGTGATCTTCTGCAGGGCTTGCTCATCCTGCAAGAAATTCTGTCCCAATTTTTTACTCGGGCGCAGGTCGTACTGGCGGAGCAGGGCGGTTACATCTAAAGGTCGAATGGTCATGGCGGGGGTGGGATGAGTCCCCCGGTGGTGGCGGGGGGCGGGATGATGTATGGGATTACTACTGGGGGAGGCCAACGGAAGTACACAGTCACCCACTGATGCCAGGCCACATAATCATCATCACTGTAACCCAAGTCGATCCAGCGCCCGATGATAGACCCTGTGTCGGCGGCCTCAGCGAATCCGTAACCGGGGATATACATTTGCGTACCATAGGGAATGTAATCTGGATCAATAGCGACCACGCCTTTTTGCAGACGCATACCAGAGGCGGTGATGTCGCTGCCCGTTTCGGCCGGGTGGTACGAAGTGGCCCAGAATTGCAGAGCGCGCCAGTAGGTGATGGTGATGCCATCAATGGTGGTGGTGTTCATGACCACGCGCGTGCCGTAACTGACGACGCGGTCCTGCAGTGGGCGGACGACGGTTTCACTTTCGGATTGACGGCTCACTTCCACGCCATCCTCGCTGCGAATACGGACACGGCTGACGGCCAGTCCCGGTGCGCCAGGTCGCGTAATAGCTTGCTGGTCGAGTTCCAGGTCAGAAGAGTATTCGAAGAGCGTTGTGAACGGGATGGATTTTTGCGTGAGTGTAACGGTCTCGACCACGCGCACGACGTGGATTTGTCTATCTTCAGGGAGCGAAGCGGACTCGACCGGGAGGCTGTAGTCCAACCCCTGGAGCGGGATGCCGGCCTCGGCCAGCGCCTGCCCGACCGTCGCGGTGGCGGCGCGGATGACGACCGATTTCCCGTCCAAGCTGACGGTGTATTCACGTGAGGGCGTGTAGTTCACGGTTAACGACCCAGTGATGGGCGTCTCAGCGGGGGGATCAAGCCGATCAGCTACGTAGAGCGGGATGCCTGCCTCCGTCAGCGCCTGGCCGACGGTGAAGGCGGAGGTTTGGATGGTTTGCTGCCCATCGGGTTTAGCGAGCGTCAGCGTCACAACGCGGCGGATTTGCAGCGTATATGATTGAGCTTCAGGCAAGGGCTGGTCGAGCGGGAAGGCTACGCCTTGATACAGGAGGCGGTCGGCGGGACCGAGCGCGAGCCCCGCCGCGGCGAGAAGGCCCGCTGGGACACGTTCCGCGCTGATCAGCGTGAACGTCTGCCCGTCGGCGAGGATGATGACCGGGATGGCGGAGGTCCGGCAGGAGGTGAGGAGGAGCAGGAAGGCTAAAATCAGCCAAAGAAAAGGCTTCATGCGGATAATTCTACCCGATTTAGCGTGCAAAAATCGCCAGCAGCGGAATGCTGACCGCTGTGCTGACAATTGCCAGTACGACCGCCAGCCCTGTCTTTGTGCCCAGCAATTTCTTCAACCCAATGACGGCCAGGACCAACCCCCAGAGTGCGGCCAGCGGGTGGGTGTATTCTGCCAGCCAGAAAGCATTTAGAGCAATCAACAGCCTGTCCGAGAGCAGGATGAAGGGCATCATAAGGTCAGCCAGGATTCAAGGAAAGGGCGCTGATGGAGCAGGTAATGGCCCAGGAGCGTGGTGGCGGAAATGAGCAAGTTGAGAACCAGGACCACCCAGAATCCCCATAGCGGAGCCGGTTTCGATTTGAGTTCCTCGAAGGCTTTGGCCGGGCGAGTGACGCCGGTCCACCAGAGTTGAAAAGTGGTCATTTCTCCTCCTCGCACTCGCAGTCCATGCCTCTGGCTTTCTCGAACGACTCGCGGCCTTCATTGACCGAGAAATAGGTCAACCCCAGAGCGCCGATGCTATCCACGAAGCCGATGACGGTCAGTTGGTAAATCAGGCTGGCTGCCAACAGAACAAGCGACATGTAGATGCAAACCAGACTGCATTGGGCGTCGGCCAGGATGGGAGCAGAATCCAGCGCCCGGCCCACTTTGCGCTTGAGAGCTACCAACGCCCACATGAACGCGATGGAAATCGAGGAGATAATCACCCCGACCAGTGTAGTTTCCGGTTTATGCCTGGTGATGATGTTGAAAACAGCGCTTACCAGCAATCCGGCCGTCAACAGGTAAAAACTGAGGCCGGTGACGCGCAGGGCAGTTCTTTCGAAATGGGAGCGCTCCGACTGCGGATTCTGGCGGATGCGCAGCACCATCGCCAGTATGCCACTTCCTGACAAGACCTCGATGAAGCTGTCCACACCGAAGCCAAAGAGGGTCAGCGCCTCATCCTGCGCGCCGAAGTAGATAGATACCAGCCCCTCAACAATATTGTAGAAGATGGTGAAGAACGCCAGCCAGAGGGCATACGTGTAATAGCGGTTGGCATCCATTTTCTTAGCGGTAATGGTTGTCATTATTTCGATCCTACCGATAAATGTAAAAGCGTGGAGATTCTACTCGAAATCTCACAATCAGGTAAAATCAACCCATGCTTGGGCCTATCTCCAGCCGCAGAAATCCGCTCATCAGGCAGGCGCGCGCACTGCGCCAACGCAAGGCGCGCCAGGAAACGGGACTGTTCCTCGTCGAGGGCGTTCATCACGTGGGGGAGGCCGTGGAGGCCGGCTGGGAGATCGAAACCCTGCTGTATGCCCCAGAATTACTGACCAGCGACTTCGCCCGCCAATTGGTGGATGAGCAGTCTCGCCGTGGATTGCGCGTAGCCACCTTGACTTCCAACCTGTTCATTGATCTTGCAGACAAGGACAACCCCCAGGGAATCCTCGCCGTCGTCCGCCAGAGACAACTGACGCTGGAGCACATCACAGCGGAGAACTTTCATTTCGGTGCAGCGATTGTGTCTCCACAAGATCCTGGAAACGTGGGGACGATCCTGCGCACGCTCGACGCGGTCGGCGCAGACGGGCTGTTTCTACTGGACCCCCTGACGGGGGCAGGCTCCGGCGTGGAGCTGTATCACCCGTCTGTGGTACGAGCCAGCATGGGGACGCTGTTCTGGAAACCAGTAGTGCGGGCGTCGTTCGATGAATTTGTACAGTGGGCACATCACAATGGCTGCCGGATTATTGGCTCTTCAGCCCATGCCTCGACGGACTATCGAAACGTGCAACCTGCCAACGTGCCAACCGTGCTTTTACTCGGCAGCGAGCAGAAGGGGTTGACTCCGGAGCAGCTTGCAGCCTGCGAGCTGGTCGTATCCCTGCCAATGCGCGGGCGGGCCAGTTCGTTGAACCTGGCTGTCGCGGCGGGGATTTTGTTTTACGCGCTGATGGAAGAAAAATAAAATTGGGGCGTTTTACAAAAACGCCCCAACGGGTTTAACAGCGGACCTATTCAGGTCCGGGAAAGAACGAGAATGTTGGGATGGCAGTCCAACTGCCGTCCCAACATCGGTTCGTTATTTATTTTTCATCTTCGTCTTCGTCCAGCCAAAGATCTTCTTCGTCCTCGAGTTCGTCTTCCTCCCATTCCTCCAGCTCTTCTTCTTCCCAATCATCGTCACCGGCGGCCGCCTCTGCGTTAGGCGCGTATGTGGTGCAACCGGTGTCGGCGTCGAACTCGACCGCCGCGGCGCTGCAATACCCCTCGTCAAGAAAGATGCAATCCACGTAGTGGCAACGAATGCGGGGCATGGAATTCCTCCAAAAGGTCGGTTTGTGGTCTTCTCTCAATAATCAGGGGAAGATGGGGGGGCGGGCGGGGGGTTTCGCACCCTTCGGGTATGCTTCGCGACCGCCCGGGCACCCCCCCTCCCAATTTATCGAGATGTTATGGTTGTCGGATCAGGCGGATGATCGCAAGGATGAAAATGATGGTGATGAGTATGGCCGAAGCCACGCAAAATGGACATACGGCGTGGATAACGTACAGTTCCACGTAGGTCAAATAGGCTGAGAACAGGACGCCAAGCAGGCTGAGACCGAAGGCCAGCAAATTGCCGTTCTGTTTGAGGAAGCGGCTACGCGTTTCTAGGGCATGAATGCCGATGATGGTCAGGTATGCCAGCAGGCCGAGCAAAGATACAGGGATGCCGCCGAAGGTCTCCGAGTAGCGGCTGGAGTTGACTGTGGAGCAATCTCCGGAGCCGAGACACATGGCCTGGGCGCTGGTCAATTTATAAATGAGCAGGTAGGCGGCATCCAGCCCGCCGAGGATTGCAGTGACGATCGAAGCCCACTTGAGACCTTTGTCCATAATGCATCCTAATCCGGACAAACCGGAATTAAAAGAGATTTACCACGAAGGACACGAAGATACACATTCTGTATTTGCAGGCAGCGATTTTACCCCAGAGGGCACAATCAGTAAAGCATTTCGCCACCGGAGTGGGGCGCATCCCCGCTTAGGCGGCGACATTATACCTAGTATGTAACCAGAATGCAAGTAATTTTGGCGTATGGAATTATGGCTTTCTCAAAGTACGAGTTTTCTGCCCGACCCCTTTTTCGCTTCTTTTGGAATTATCCCCCGCGCACGCGGTGGGCCTCCAGCACGTTGGGGAGATTCTCGATGCGCGTCAGGATGCGGCTCAACTGGGCGATATCCTTGACCTCGATGATCAGTCGCAGGTCGGCCAGATTCTTGCTGATGCGCACGTTGACGTCCAGGATATTGACGTTCTCGGCGTTGAGCAGGTTGGTTATGTCGCCCATCAACCCCTGCCGGTCGTAAGCCGAGATGCGGATCGGTACCGGGTAAGTGCGCACGTTCTCGCCCCACGAAACCTTGACCAGCCGCTCGCGGTCACGGATGCGCAGCACGTTCGGACAATCCTGGCGGTGGATGGTCGCGCCGCGGCCGCGCGTGATGTAACCGACGATCTCGTCGCCCGGCGTGGGGTTGCAGCACCTGGCGGAATTAGTCAAGATGTCCTTCAGGCCGAGCACGGTCACAGAGCCGGGCGAGGCTGGTGCGCTGGTGGGAGGCACAATGACCAGCATATCGTCGGTCTCTTTGGTTTCCAGCAGCTTGTTGACGATGCGCCCGACCGAAAGGTCGCTGCTCCCGATTTCCACGTAGATGTCTTCGAGGGAGCGCAATTCGAAGCTGCGGCCTATTTCTTCTATAGCCTTCTCGTCAATTTCCAGGAGGCCGAGGCGTTGGAGTTCGTGTTCCAGGAGCGCTTTCCCTTGCACCAGGTTCTGTTCACGATCCTGCTTCTTGAACCAGGCGCGGATCTTGGAACGGGCGCGCTGGGTGTGCGCCAGGCCCAGGCTGGGATTCAGCCAGTCGCGACTGGGGCCGCCGTGTTTAGCGGTCAGGATTTCGACCTGGTCGCCGGTATGCAATTCGTGTTCGAGGGGGACAAGTTTCCCGTTGATCTTGGCGCCCCGGCAGCGGTCGCCGACGGTGGTATGGATGTGATAGGCGAAGTCAATCGGCGTGGAACCGGCCGGCAGGTCAATGATGTCGCCGCGCGGCGTGAAAATGTAGACGCGGTCCTTGAAAACATCGGTCTTCATGCCGTCCACGAATTCCTGGGCATCGTCTACATCTTGTTTCCAATCCATCAGTTTGCGGATCCAGTTAATGCGCTCGTCGTACTTATCGCGTGGCCCGCCCTCTTTGTAACGCCAGTGGGAGGCAATGCCGATCTCGGCGCTTTCGTCCATCTCCGGTGTGCGGATTTGCACCTCCACCGGCTTGCCGTCTTCGTAGATGACAGCCGTGTGCAGGGATTGGTAGAAGTTATCCTTGGGGACAGCGATGTAATCGTCGAACTCGTTGGGGATGGGCCGCCAGCGGGTGTGGATCAAGCCCAGGGCGGCGTAGCAGGCCGGAACGTCCGGGACGAGCAGCCGGACACCGCGCACATCGCGTACCATCTCGAAGGATTTGCCCTTTTCGGTCATTTTCTTGTAAATCGAATAGATGTGTTTTGGCCGCCCGTAGATTTCTGCCTGTACGCCGTGTTCAAATAAGGTATGTTGGAATTGTTCGACGATTTGCTGCATCTGCTGTTCGCGCGCCTCGCGCCGCTCGGCCAGTTGTTCGGCGATCTCTTTGTACTTTTCGGGGTTGACGTAGCGGAAGGCCAGATCCTCCAGCTCCCATTTGATCTGCCAGATACCCAGGCGGTTGGCGAGGGGGGCGAAGATATCCAAAGTCTCCTGGGCGATGCGGCGGCGCTTTGGCTCGGGGAAAAAGCCCAGGGTGCGCATGTTGTGCAGACGGTCGGCCAGCTTGATCAGGACGACGCGCACGTCATCGCCCATGGCCAGGAAAGTCTTGCGCAGGGTTTCGATGGACAGGTCGCGCTTGCGGTTGCGGACGGATTGCTCGTCCTCGGCCTGTTCGATGATTTCCTGGTCAGGCGGCTTGCCTTTGAGTTCCTCTTGATGCTCACCGCGCGAGACGCGCGGTAATTGCGTCAGTTTGGTTACGCCGTCCACCAGGTTGGCGATGATGTCATCGAAGTCGCGGCGCAGGTCATCCAGCTTTACAGCGGTGTCTTCGACGGTATCGTGCATCAAGCCGGCCGCGACCACCTCCGCCGGCATGTGCAGGTCGGCCAGGGTGGCGGCGACTGCCAGGCAGTGGTTGATATACGGCTCGCCAGAGGCGCGCTTTTGCCCGGCGTGGGCGCGCTTCGCAACCCGATAAGCGCGCTGGACAACGTCCCGATCCGCGTTGGTGTAATTTTCGGGCAGTTCTTTGAGCAGCTCTTCCAGGCTCAATGGCGAGGCGGTTTTCATAGCCCCTATTTTACTGCTCTTTGGTCGGTAACTGCCTTATCTATTCCAATCAGAAAGCCTGCCGGTAAAGCAGGCTTTTGAATTTATGGATATGAGCTAACGGTATTTTGGTTCAGATATTTACGCAGTACTCTGTAGAAACGCCATCACTACCTTGTTGAATTCATCAGGTTGCTCGACTGGCGTTGCATGACGGCTATCAGCAATCACCACCAGATCACCATGTTGCAGTCTCTTTACATATGATGCTTTTGCTTCTATAGGTGTATAGTCCTCGTCCGCAGCTACGACTAACACAGGACAAGCTATCTTCTCAAGGTGCTCGCTGACACTCCAACCCACAAGCGCGCTCATTGCATCTCGGTACGCTCGCGGGTCGTTCTCTGCCCAGCGTTCCACAAAAATCTTCCGCACTTCACCTTGTTCGGGTTTTGGAAAGAGTCGCCCGCTAAGAACCGCTCCCATTTTTCG
>Ga0315293_10002757_pt1 | contig 16907 bp, 15 predicted proteins | sample YL17G13_20_MG_FD_203071 | JGI IMG/M metagenome (GOLD analysis project Ga0315293, IMG submission 203071) | Sediment microbial communities from Yellowstone Lake, YNP, Wyoming, USA - YL17G13_20 | ecosystem: Environmental > Aquatic > Freshwater > Lake > Sediment | place: USA: Wyoming | collected...
CCCGAGATTACGGCCTGATACAAATCATCGATCAGGGCCTGCATGGATTCGCGGTGCGCCGGGGTCATGTGATCTTCGTTGAAGGTGTTGCTGGCGGTCTTGTAATCGCCGATATGGAAGAACTCAGCCTGAATGCCCAGTTTGGAAAGGGTATTTTTTAAAAACAGGGCCTCGGCGCCGATGCCGCTGATGGAGAGACTGCCCCCCTTGAACATGATCACCTTGTCGGCGAAGGAAGCCAGGTAATATTCCTTTAATCCGCCATCGACGATAAAGGCTAGGACCGGTTTTTTGCTGCGTGAAAATTTCTTGAGCAGTCGGCCGATCTCCTCGATCTTGGCGAAACCGGTTTCCAGGTACGATATCCTGAGCAGGACCCCCTTGATCCGTTCATCGCTGGCTGCCCGTTCCAATTGATACCACAGGTCTTGTATGGAGATCGCGGTACTGGAAATACCAGGGAAACGACTTGTCGATGCGTCGGCCAATGGACCGGACAGCTCGATCTTCAGGACCGCTTTTTCCGGGATATACGGTTCCTGGTTGAACTGCATGTAGATGAAACCGCCGATGATGAACAGCCCAAGCAGGATCACGATGACCACCAGCAGGACGATCAGTGCGCTTCGCTTCATGACGACTCCTCAAGAAGGTTGACTTGCGAAATGTATTATACTGATTTTCCCAAGCTAAAGTTTAGGTCAATGAACATTCCATCAGCGCTCGCTCTGGCTCGTGTCAGGGCGCGAATTGAGCCAAATAGCCAGGATCATGATCCCGCCGCCGCAGAGCAGGCGCGGCCAGTCGGCATGCTCTCCGAAAAACAGCAGCGAGACCAGGACGGCCAGAGGGACCTTGGCATTATTGAAAACGGCCAGCATGCCGGCCTCGACGCGGGTGGCGCCGACATTCCACAGGAAGAACCCCACGCCGGAAGCTAGCAGCCCGAGATAGAGCAGGACCAACCATTTTTCGCCGGGCAAACGAAGATCGAGCGGGCCTGAAAAAAGGAGCATGGCCAGCATGGCAGCCGCTGTCCCACCCAGGTAGAGCCAGGCGAATATGTCGCGGTCCTTCCATTGTCTGGTGGCAGCGGGCAGCCGCCGATACCAGACCTGGCCGATGGCGAAGCAGGCATTGGAAGCCTGGACGAGTAAAAAACCCGACAGCAGGCCGGCGCGCGCCCATCCCGCGTAGACGATCACCGCAGTGCCGACCACGGCCAGCAGCGCCGTGCCAAGATGACGCGGCTGGAAACGTTTTTCCAAAAAATCGTCGGCCGCCGTCACGTAAAGTGGGGTGAAAATGGTGAATAGGGCCACCTGGTGGGCGGCCAGGAAGCGGAACGACTGGATGTAAAAAACGTACATCAAGCCGTATTGGACCATGCCGATGCCCGCCAGGCGCAGCGCCAGGGCCGGAGGTGTTTTTCGCGGTTTCCACAAGGGCAGAAAGAGCAGCAAGGCCAGGGCCAGCCGGGCGAAAGCGACGAAATTGGCATCCACGCCGCCCAGGTATTTCTTCACCAACCCGAACGAAAACGCCCAAATAAAAGATGTGATCAGCAGCAAAATCATTGCCTGAATATAGCAGATTCTCCAGATTTTTCAAAAAATATCCTAACGATAGATTGGGGGCAATAATCCCCCCGGCTGCGCCACCCCCCTTGAGTAAGGGGGGTTAAAAGAGTACTGCAACTCGAAGGCAAATCTCGAATTCTGATTCTTTCTTTTCTCCTCTCCCCCCTTACCCAAGGGGGGACACAGGGGGGATCAATACATTATAAACACATAGCTAGAATTCTGCTGCAAACATCAGAAAAATGCACCAACACATCATGATCTGAAAAACGGACAACCTGCAAACCATATGCATTTAAAATCTCTGTTCGCTCCTTGTCTAGAGCCTTTCCTTCTTCCTTGAAATGTCCAGCACCATCGATCTCTATGACAAGTTTCATTTTGGGGCAATAGAAATCAACGATAAAATTGTCAATCGGGCGCTGCCGTAGCACACGATATTTTAAATCTCGCAGCAATCCTCCCCACAGTTTTTTTTCAGCAGGGGTCAAAGCCTTTCGCATTGTACGAGCCAGGCCAATCAGATCGGGATTGTAAGGCAAGTGAAAACCGGTAGTGATCAATCCCCTTCTTTTCAACGATTCGTAATCCCAATTCATTTCGATTCATTGTAGCAGATAGTACATTTATTATCTTTGCTCGCTTCCTCTCCCCCCTTACCGAAGGGGGGAAATAGGGGGGATCAGAATATTTTAGTAAACATTAATGCCTTTCACTAAATATTAATCCCCCCGGCTTCGCCACCCCCCTTGATTAAAGGGGGTAAAGAAACAAGCAATATTGCTCGCTGTTCCCCTCCCCCCTTACCCAAAGGGGGGAAATAGGGGGGATCAGTATAATGACCTTGCAAATGCCATCACCGGGGCAGTGTACTTGGCCAGCCAGGACTTCAACCAAGATGGGCAAGGGATTGCAGTGATCAAGAGGCACAGCGTAGCAGATGGTCCGATTCTTGGGGATGGGTTTGCAGACTTTTTCATTCTAAAGAAGTCAGCTGATGACTGGCTGCATGATAGATAGCGAAATAACCGGGAGGGATTCCCCTTGACTTTATTTTCAGCAAATTAAATAATACTTTCGTGATGGAGGGATACAATGAATGAAATCAACAAAACCCCTTATAAAAAAAATAACATTGACTCCAAAAGTATTTTCTACATTGCCTTAAGTGTAGCAATTATAATAATTGCTTTCTCATCTTTTTATTACAATGTGATATATAAACCTCAGTTAGAAAAAAGTAAACTTGAATTGCAAAGAATTGAGCAAGATAAAAAACTTGAATTGCAAAGAAAAGAACAAGAAAATGCACTTGAAAATAAAATTAAAATAGAAACAGAAATAGATAAAATCGAATTAGAATATCTTGAATGTAAAAAAAATGCGCGCTATGCTTACGATCAAGATTGGGAAGGAGAATGTAAAAGACTTGGTAAGGAAGTAAACGCAGCGTTGCCTATGAAAATTGCAGAAATTTTGGATATCCATTTAAAAGAAAAATTAGAACTTTGTGAAAAAGAATATAAAATAAAATTAGAAACAGTAAAACTAAAACAAGATTGATTTTGCTTTAACAGGCTCGGGTTGATCTGCTGGCAAAGTTGGAAGAATTGAAAAGCCGGTAACGATTGTATTCTATCTTCTAAGGAAACCTTTTTCTTTTAGGCTTTTAATATAGTCTTTATAAGAGAAATCACATTTTAAATATAAAAGAAATTTATCTTTTGAATCAAATTGTAAACATTTACCAATATTGCTAACTATTGCATTATCAAGAGTCTTATATTTCTTTTTATTATGCCCCCCCAACCTGGCCCTCACACAAGTAATTATTCCGTCAACAACTAATCTTCCATAAATTTCAGCCTTACTTCTATCAATATCAAATCCCTTATTATCTAATTTTCCTATTACATAATCTTGGTGCAAATTCATATTTTGTTTAAATATTTCTTATATTTAGCAAATAATTCCTTAGCACAATCATCTAATTTAGTAGGCTTTGCTTTTTGATAAGTTTTGTAATCATATATAAAGAATTTTTCAAAATTCACTATCGCTTCATCTAAAGTATCTCCATCTCCCCACAAATTAAGTTCTTCATTTTCGACAATGAAAATATTGTCTTCATTCCTGACAGTAAGGAATATTGAGTTATTTAAAATTCTATTTTCTATTCTATCAATTGAAAAAACACTGTTTGCTATATCTCGACTCACATCAAAACCTTTTATTTCAAAAATATCAAGGTTTAAATTCGAATAATAGTTCACTGGCAAAGGAGTAACTTTTTCTATATTTATTTTGGGCTTTTCTAAAGGGGTATTAGGATCAAAATTATATCTAGGAAGAATAGCATTAGAATAGAAATCCGGTTGTATTGAAACGGTTAGTTGCATTACTATATTTTCTTTTTTAGCTTTTCAGGAACATTTGGAACTATCAAATTTTGTGAAGAAACAACATAAATGGGTTCATTTTGTTGATTAAATTCATTTGTTCTTACTATCTGATGTACTATTAGTTTCATTTTAATGGTTGTTCCATCTTCCAATTTGTAAATGTTCCAATTTTCTGCTTCAGTATTGTAAGCGATTTCTTCACCTTGAACCATTTTACCCAGCACTGAAACTGCTCTTTGTTCTCCCATTTAAGCCTCCTTCATTCACTTAAATAATATTATAGTGAAGAAAAATAGTCAAATTTGTTTTCCAAAGTTAGTTGCTTTTCATAATTTATGTAACATTGAAATCACTAAAAAAAAGTGCTATACTATAATTTAATGATCACAAAGAAAGATCAAAATTCAAATAAAATCATTTTTACTAATTGCGTTTATTTTGCGTACACAAAATACCCCGTAACCCTATCAAATACAGGGGTTCTTGGTATTATAAATAGATTTAACCCTTAACAATTCGTGCCGTCTACAAGGAGGATGCCGTGATCAACTACGAAAAATTCTTTTCCAATACCGCCAAGAGCATGAAGCGCTCCGAGATCCGCGAACTGCTGAAGCTCACCACCAAGCCGGGTATCATCTCGTTCGCCGGCGGCCTGCCCGCCCCCGACCTCTTCCCCATCGATGAGATCAAGGAGATGTCGCGCATCGTCATGGAGCGGGAGGGGAAGACCGCCCTGCAGTACGGCCCCACCGAAGGCGACAACCGTTTGCGCGAGGAGCTGGCCAAGCTGATGCAGAAAGACGGGGTGGACATCACCAGCAGCCACCTGTTGATCGTTACTTCGTCGCAGCAGGGCCTGGACCTGGCCGGCAAGATCTTCGTCGACCCGGGCGACGTGGTCATGACCAGCCGCCCGACCTACGTCGGCGCCATCCAGGCCTTCAATTCCTACGGCGCGAAGATGATCGGCATCGAGCAGGACGAGGAAGGGACGCAGACGGCCCTGCTGGAGGCGGAGATCGAGAAGCTCGCCGCCAAGGGTTCCAAGCCGAAATTCATCTACGAGATACCCGACTTCCAGAACCCCTCGGGCATCACCATGACCCTGAAGCGGAGGAAGGAACTCCTGCGCATCGCCGAAAAACACGACCTGATCGTCGTCGAGGATTCCCCCTACCGCCAGCTGCGCTTCGAGGGCAAGACCGAGCCGGCGCTGCTGGGCATGAACCCGGACCGCGTCCTCGGCCTTTATACCTTCAGCAAGATCCTGCTGCCGGGCTTCCGCCTGGGCTGGATGGCCGGCCCCAATGAGCTGATCCAGAAAGCGGTGACGGCCAAGCAGTCGGTCGACCTCTGCTCGCCTCCTTTCAACCAGTCCATCCTTTACGAGTTTCTGCACCGCGGCCTGCTCGAGAAGCAGATCTCCGTCATCATCAAGGCCTACCGGGGAAAACGCGACTTCATGCTCTCCATGCTCTCGAAGTACATGCCCAAGCTTCCCGGCCTGAAATGGACGCAGCCCCATGGCGGATTATTTTTGTGGGTGACCCTGCCGGAAACCATGGACGCCGGCGAGATGTTCCACGCCGCCATCGAGAGGCAGGTGGCCTACGTGGTCGGCACGGCCTTCTATCCCGACGGCGGCGGCCACAATTCCTTCCGCATGAACTTCTCCTATTCCAGCATGGCCGAGATCGAGGAAGGGGTCAAGCGGCTGGGCGAGGTCATCGGTTCATGGAAAGGCAGCCAGGAATCGGCGATCATGACGCCGTGAAGAAGTGCTAGAGGGAAAGAGGCAACGCCGTTATTTTGTCAATCCAATCGCAGGTGAAACGAAGCCTTAGCCGATTTTATTCTTGACTTCGCTCATGATCAGCTTGGAAATGGCTTTGAGAGTTTCAACCACCCCATCCCCGCGCGAGGCAACGGCCTCGAGCACCGGCTCGTTCTTCTTGCGCAGGGCGGCGATCAGTTCGTTGGCCGGCGTGACATTGGGCAGGTCGCGCTTGTTCAGCTGCAGGATATAGGGGATAACGGCGAAATCAAGCTTGTAGTCGTTCAGGTTTTCCAGCATGTCCTGGATGCTCTCCATGTTGGCTTCAAACCTTTCCGTCTGTGAATCGGCCACAAAAACCAGCCCGTCCACGCCGCGCAGGATCAGCTTGCGCGAGGCGCTGTAATAGATCTGGCCGGGGACCGTGTACAAGTGAAAACGGACCTTGTAGTCCTTGATGGTGCCCAGATCGAGCGGGAAAAAATCGAAAAAAAGCGTCCGTTCGGTCTCTGTAGCCAGGCTGACCAGCTTGCCCTTGTTGTCGCTCCTGACCTTTTCGTAAATATATTTGATATTCGTCGTTTTGCCGCTTAACCCGGGACCATAATAGACAATTTTAAAATTTATTTCCCTGGTCGAGTAATTTAGAAAAGACAATTTTCAATCTCCAAAAATGCGGTCGATATCTTCATCGGAGACCCCTTCAAAGGGCGACCCTCCAGGCAGCTTGTCGCTGGCTTTCAATTTCTTGTAGATGATCAGGAACACTTTGGTCAATTGCTCCAACGCGCTGCGGACGCGGAAGCGAACCAGCCCCAGGTTGGAAGTGTTGTCAAAAATGACCACCAGCATGGTGCGGTCGTTGATCAGGGAAATATTCAGGCTTTGCTTGCTGGATTCGTTCAAAACCGCGGAAAAGCTGTCGATTTTCAGCATCTGGGCGATGCTGTTGATGGCGGCGACGCTGCCGGCGATCAGGGAGGAGATGGAATTCAGATTGATATCGTCCATTTCCCCGGTCGAAGCGATGCAATGGCCTTCCGAATCGGTGATGAAAACGACCTTGGCGCTGGCGTTTATTTTCAGCTTCTGCAGGATCTCTTTGATTAATGTATATTCCTCATTATAAATAATAAAATTTTCTTGCATTTTTTAATTTCCCTCTAACTCCCTGACAAAGCGGAATGATTCTTCATTCTTACGATTATACCACCGGCGTCCATAGAATACCATTGGTGTCCTTTCACCTTACCTCCTACTTGACTTCCAGGCGGCCTTCGATGGCCTTGGCAATCGTCACTTCGTCGGCGTAATCCAGGTCTGCCCCCACTGGTAAACCCAAGGCGATTCTTGAAATCGTAATTTTATACTGGCGGAGAATTTCTGTCAAATAATGGGCCGTGGCGCTGCCCTCGGTAGTCGGGCTGGTGGCGAGGATGATTTCGCGAAATACGCCTTTGTGGATCCTTTCGACCAGGCCGGCAATCCGCAATTCATCGGGGCCGATGCCCCGGATCGGCGAAAGATTGCCCAGCAAGACATGATAATAACCGTGAAACAAACCGGTCTTCTCTATGGAATAGATATTGAAAGGCTCCTCCACCACGCAGATTTTTTCCTTATCGCGGTCGGGACTGGAACAGATTTCGCAGGGATTTACGGCGCTGATGTTGTTGCAAACGGAGCAATAGTCGATTTTTTCCCTGGCTTGGACAATGGCGTCCGCCAGGGCCAGGGCGTTTTTTTTATCGGTCCTGAAAAGATGAAAAGCGATCCTCTGGGCCGATTTGCGGCCGATGCCGGGAATCTTTTTCAACTCTTCGATCAGCTGCGCCAGAGGGGGGGTGTAAGGGACCATGTTTAACCGATCCGCTTCATGGGGCGATGACGGCGATCAAAGGGCGCCGAATGGGAAACCGCCGGGCAGGCCGCCTCCCATTCCTCCCAGGCCGCTCTTCAATTTTTCCTCGACTTTGGCTTGGGCGTCGTTCAGGGCCGCCACGACCAAATCCTGCAGCATTTCGATGTCGGCGGGATCGACCGCCTCCGGGGCGATGCGCAGGGACTGCACCCGCTTGTGCCCGTCCATTTTTACGCTTACCATGCCGCCGCCGGAGTTTCCTTCGACGGCTACGGCATCCATCTGTTCCTCCATTTGCTTGGCCATGTTCTGGGCCATGCTCAGCATTTGATTGATATTGGGAATCTTAGGCATCGCTGCCTCCCTTGATGCTCTCAATGGAAATCACGTTGCCCTTGATCTTATCCTTGAGGCTTTTTATTTTTTTGTCATTTTTTAATTCCTGAACGAGCTTGTTTTCATTCTTTTCCGGCTTGAGCTCCTGGAGGCATATTTCCACCCCCATCTCCTTTCCGGCCAGCTGCCCGGCCAGCTGCTGCAGATAAGTCTTGTTCTCCTTCATCATTTTCCAGGCATTTTCAAGATTGGCCGCCACCTGGATCAGCAGCACATCATTCTGCAATTGCAGCGTCGAAGAGCTCAAGACCGAAGCCAGTCTTGGTTTTTCCGCTTCTATCCGCGCTTTCAAGGCGATGATCAGGTCTCCGCTCGCTACGGCGGCCGACGGTTTGCTCGCCGATGGCTCGGTCTTCGGAACGGCGGGCGCGGCCGGCGCGCTGGCCCGCGCCGGATTGATTTTCGCCAAATATTCTTCAATGTTGACCAAGGCCGAAAAATAGCTCAGCTTCAAGAACATGTATTCCAGGATAATGGAGGGATTTTCCGTGTAGCGCATGGTCTGTTCCAATTCCTTCACGGCGTTGAAAAAACGCAGCAATTCGACTTCGTTGACCTGCTTGATGATTTCCTTGATCTCGCTGACGTTTTCCGGGTTCAGGTTGTGCAGCCGTTCCGCTTCGGGGATCGATTTGATGACGATCAGGTCGCGGATGAAACGCAGGTATTCGCCATAAAAAAAACGCAGGTCGGTGCCGCGTTCGATCAACTCGCTGATCCGCTCGATGATCCCCTTGCGGTCACGGGAAAATACATGCCGGGTCAGATTGATGAACGTTTGCTCGTCGATGATGCCCAGGATAGCCACCACGTCGTCGTCCTTGACGTCGCCGCTGGAAATGGCGATTGCCTGGTCGAGGATCTTCTTGGCATCGCGCAAGCTGCCTTCGGCCGATCTGGAAATCAGGTAAAGGGCGTAATCGGATATTTTGATCGTTTCCTTCTGGCAGATATTCTTGAGCACCCCCTTGATGACTTCGAAGGGGATGCGCTTGAACTCGAAATGCTGGCAGCGGGAGACGATAGTGGCCGGGATCTTGTGAAAGTCGGTCGTGGCCATGATGAAGATGGTGTGCTCGGGCGGCTCCTCGATGGTCTTGAGCAGGGCGTTCCAGGCCGCGTTGGAGAGCATGTGCACTTCGTCGATGACCACGATGCGGAAGCGGTTCTTCAAGGGTTTGTACTTGACCGTCTCGCGCAGGCTGCGCACCTCGTTGACGCCGTTGTTGGAGGCCCCGTCGATCTCCAGGTAATCGGTGGAGTTGCCCTCGGTGATCTCCGCGCACGTCCTGCACTGGTTGCACGGCTCGATGGCCGGGCCGTGCTCGCAGTTGAGCGCCTTGGCCAGGATGCGGGCCGTCGAGGTCTTGCCGACCCCCTTCATGCCGGAAAAGATCATCGCCTGATACACCTTATTGATGGCGATGGCGTTCTGCAGGGTTTTGCAGATGCTGGCCTGGCCGATCAGTTCGGCAAATTTTTGCGGCCGATATTTTCTGGCTAATGCGAGGTACATTAATTTATTCCATTTATCAAAGGCTCAGGAAATCCCGGACACCTGCGAAATTCTACTTATTGCTGCTACCTTTCGGTCCTGACAAGGTTCATAGGTTCGCACCGCCAGGCTCCTGAGCCTTATCTCCGCTTGCAACGGGGCGTTTCGGCCCCGCGGGACAGGCATCAACGGAGAGGGTGGGATTCGAACCCACGGTACCGTTTCCAGTACACACGCTTTCCAAGCGTGCTCCTTAAACCGCTCGGACACCTCTCCAATCGAAAACCCATTTTATAATTGTTTTGCCCAAAAAGCAAGAGCCAAATTGAACTATCATAGCCAGTGACATGTTGTGACCGCCCGTCTTCAGAAGGAGGAAAAAACTAAAAATCGATCTTCAGGCCGAGGAAAACCAGTGAATCGTTCTTGAACATCCCGAACTTGGTTTCGGCCGCGTCGCCGGCGAGGAGCCAGAACCCGCCCAGCTGCGCGACCACGGCGTCGGCGATGCGGAACTCCACCTCGGGCAGCAGCGCGAAGGCCGTCCCGGCCGCGTTCATCTCCAGCAGACCGCTAGCCTTCAGCCTGAGCTTTTCGTTTCCCGACTTGTATTCCAATCGGCCGAAGAGGTAGTTGGACAGCTCGCCGAGAAACCTCCCCTGCCCCAAGCCGAGATACTTTTTGGCCTCGGCGCTGAAGGCGAACTCGTCGAAGAATCCGTGCAGGAACTGCAGGTTGACGTAGAAGCCGCCGCCGAAATTGTAGTCCAGACCGAGGACGTATTTCCAGTAACTCTTCTCCAGCAGCCGGAAACTGTTCTCAATGACGACAGGCTGTCCGGCGATGACGAGCGGAACGCGCGAGCTGCCGGTCACGTTCTCCGGCAGGACCAGCGCCGCCTCGCCCCAGAAGCCGACGCCGACGAATTCGCCGGCGCAATCGAACCCGGCCACCTGAACGTGTGGATAGTAAAATGTACCCGCTGCCGGCGGAAAAAGATCAAGCTCCTGTAGCACTGGCAGGGAGGAATTGCCGTTGTAATAGGAGAGGGCGAAATCGATGTTCCAGATCGTCCTGGACACCCTCAGCCCGAAAGCGGTCTGCTCCAGCCCTCGATCCCAGTATTTCTGCACGCTGATGTTCTCCAGGCCGCTCAGTTTTGCCAGCAAGGTCCCATAGCCGAATGGAAACGGCGAGAGCGGGTTCTGCAGCAGCCAGACCAGCTGGACCCTGCCGTTGTCGCCAAGGTAGTATTCCAGGTTCAGCGCCGTTTGCGGCCGGCGCTCGGCGAAATAATCGGGGTCAAAGGTGAAGAAATTGGCGAAATCGACTGGATTGAGGTTTTCGACCACGTTCATCTTGTCGGCCGTTCCCCATTGGATCCGCTGCTTGCCGAAGGTCAAATCCAGGTGCGGCAGGAGAAAATCGGCGACCTTGACGCTCGCCTCATAGAGGTTCAGCTCGAAATATTCGCTGCTAAAAGCCGAGCCCAGGATGCCGGCTTCGGGGAAATTGCCGCCGCTGAGCAGGTCGCCGGGGTAGGCATAGGCGTCGAAGCGCGCCTGGTAGGAGACGCGCTCGGAGAGGTCGCCGGCGAACTTCAGCCGCAGCTCCAGGCGCTTGCTGGCAAAGTCGGGCGCCCCGTGGCTGAAGAATTGCCCCTCGGGGTTGTCAGCCAGGAATGCCGAGGCGAAGAGCTTGACCCGGCCCGAGAAATCGATCTTGGCCGCCGCCGGCAGCGCCGCCGCGATGAGCAGCAGCCCCAATAAGACACAGCTGATGCGTTTCATCCGCCATCCCTCCTTGGCTCAGCTTCCCCTTTTTTTTAGGAAGCGCTCGGAAAAGATTTCGTCTTTCAGTCCCAGGTCGACCTTGATGTTCCTCATTTCCAGCAACGTCGACGTCCCCTTCTTGACATGGGTCATCTTGATGCTGGCCATGATCCAGTATTTCCCGACCTGCTGCGCCGTCTCCTCGGCCACCTTGCCCAGGCTTCCCGACGCGTCGTACAGCTCCATGCGCACAGGCATGGTGTTGGCCTTGCTGACGGTCAGGACGATGCGCGCGTACGGCTTGTCAGCGCCCGGTTTGCGCAGCAGCTCCAGCTGCCACTCGCCGTCGCTCTCCTTGAACATTCTCGGGTCATAATATTTGCTGAAGGCCGATGTACCCATGTCCTCGTAAGAGAAGTCGGAACCCATGAAGGGATCCTTCTTGCTCGACGATGCGATGCGCCGGGTGCGGTGGAATTCCGGAAGATAGATATACATGGAATCCTGGTCCAGCACCAGGAAGCCGACATCCTTGACATCGGCGGGCGCGATGAACTTGAGGACGCGCAAATCATCCTTTTCGGCGATGTTGCGGCTCCAAGCATGGATCTCGCGGACGCGGACGTTCTTGCCGTCCTGGATGGTCATGACCATGTCAGTTTCCATGTCCCGCGGGGCATTCGCCCCCATGGTGTTTTCCTCCATGGTTTTGAGTACCATTGCCGCATCGGCGGCCGGGAGTGAAACAACCAGACAGAAAATGGGCAGAAGCAGCCAAACGATCTTTTTGATTAAAGGCATATTTTCCTCCATCTATTTTTTTTTCTTCGGATTGAATACCAACAGGGCGGCCGGCAGCTGCGTCAGCGCCGCCAGAGCAGCCAGGAACATGGAACAGACCATGGCCCAGGCGAAATTGCGCAGCGGTACCAGCGAGGAGAGGAGCAGGACGGCAAAACCGGCCATAACCGACACCGCGTTGGTCAGGATAGCCTTGCCCTTGTCCAGGAAGGCGCGGCGGATCGCCTCGTCGGCGGAATGGCCGGCATCACGCTCGCCGATGTAGCCGTGGATGAAATGAATGGCGTAGTCGATGCCCACGCCGATGGATACGCCGCCGATCATCATGGTGGCATAGTCCAAAGGGACGCCGATGAGCGCCAGCACGCCGAACATCACCACGCTGGTGAAGATGACGGGCAGGGTGGAGATAAGCCCCAGCGTCAGGCTGCGGCGCATGAGCGTCATCAGCACCAGGGTCAGGACATAGCAAAGCAGGATCGACTGCAGCAACGATCTGAGCAGGAAATGGTCCATCTTGCTCAGCATCAGCGGATAGCCGGTCTGGTCGATACGAATGATGGGCAGCTTTTTCCCGGTTGGCAAATTGGATACTCCGGAAGGCAGAACGACAATCCCGGCGGTCAGGTCATAGAGGACCGAGCGCGCTTTCTTTTCAAAGTTCATGTCGCTGCTGGCGAACAGCTGCTCTAAGCGCAGCCACAGCGCATCGACCCGCGACTGCTGGTTGACCTCGTCCACCTTGTAGCGCAGGGTTTCGGCCAAATCGCCTGCGACCTGGGCGTCATAGACTCCGGCGGGCAGCCAACGCGGCATGAACGCCTTCAACTCCTCTGCTCCAGCCCCTTTTTCCAGGGCGGCCATGAGCGAGGCCATGTAGCTCTCCTTCTGAGGCAGAGAAAGCTCGAATTCAAAATCGGGCGCTGAGATATACTCCCAGAGGACCGCGCGGGTCCGTGCGCGGACGCCGGGAAACGGAAGCTCCCGACTGGATCCCTCCGCCATGATTCGTTCAATAGCGGCGCGGCTCGCACGCCCTGGGACATAACGTTGCGCCAGCCAATCTATCTCCTGGCTCAGGCTGGAAGCCTGGGCCGCATACAACTCTTGCTGCTGCTCCGGCCGCAGGTCCTGCCGCCGGTAGCTTACGTAGCCGTCGCGCAACTCCTTGTCGAGAAAAAGCTGGGTCCCCTGGTACAGTTTCCTGTTGAAAGCGGTCAGGGGATTGGAAATCTTGGCAAAGATCACCGCCTCACGGCCTTCGTCGGTCAAAAGCTGGTTCAGCTCATCACGGCCCTCGATGAAGAACCACAGATTCCCGATGGCGGCATCCCGGTCGGGGACGGCATAGCGGTCGTTCAACTGCCAGTTCAGCTCCTGGATGAAATCGGTGATGGCGAAGGGCTGGCTGGTGCCGGGCAGGGAGTACATGTAGTTCTGCAGCCGGCGCAGAACCCTTAGGGATTCGGGGGAACGGACGCGATCGGTCTCGATCGATACGACCAAAGGATAAGCCCCGTCAAAATGGGCGTTGGCCGCCTCCATGGACCGGCGCGGTAACGAGGAAAGAGGATAGAACTTGGCAAACGAAACCTCCCGCTGCAGCAGCGTCAGGGCGAAAACAAAGCAGATTGTCAGGCCCAGGCTGAGTCCCAATAGCAGCCGGCGGTGACGGATGACGAAATCACTCCAGCGCGAGAGTACCTTGGCCAGGCTATGCCCTTCGCGCTCCCGTTGCATCCTACCGAAATCGATGAAGGAGGCCAACGCCGGCACCAGGGCGAGCGCGACGACCATGGCCATCAGCAGACCCACGGCTGTAAAAATACCGAAATCGGCGATCAGGCCCAAGCGCGCGCCGTTGAAGGTCAAAAAACCGATCGTGTCGGTAATACCGGCAAGCACCAGCGGCACAAAAATGATGCGCGTGCCCAGGATGATGCTCGCATTTTTATCAGGCTGGCCATCGGCCACCTGGATGATCAGCCGGTTCAGCACGTGAATGCCATAAGCCGAACCCAGGGCGATGATCACCACCGGCACCACCGGCGAGACTATGGTCAGCGGGCTGCCCAGGAAGCCGATCAGCCCGAAGAGCCAGATGGTCGAGAGGACCACGACCAGCATCGGGAAGGCGACCCCCTGCCAGGAGCGGAAGCTGAAGAAGAGGATGGCCAAAATCAGTAGCAGGGCGACCGGCACCAGGGTGACCAGGTCGCGGCCGACGAACTGGTTGATGAAATAGGTTTCGGACGGCATGCCGGTGAAGAAGCACTCGCCCTCGCCGGCGAAAGCCTTCTTGCTTTCGGGAATGACGGCCTCGGCGACCACCTTGATCTGGTCGCTGTCGGAGGCGATGTAGGCCGAGAGGGCCAGCCACTTCCCGTCGCCCGAAACGACCCGGTTGCGGAAAATGTCCTTGCTCAGGACCTTGTCGCGCAATTCATCCATCTTTTGAGGGTTGTCCGGGATCTGATCCAGCAGGTTGGCCACCTCGATACCGCCGGGGATCTTGCGGATGTCGGCGGCGTTGCCCATCGAGGTCACCATGGCGATGCCCGGGATTTCTTTCAGCCGCTCGGTCAGCTCCTTCACCTTCCGGAGAAAACTGGCCCGGAAAACCCCGTCCCGCGGCTTGACCAGGATAAGGACCATGTTGTTGACCGAGAATTTTTCCGACACTTCAAGGTGGCGGGCGATCTGCGGATCGTCCTTGGGCAGCCAGTCCATCAGCCGGTTCGAGAAGTACAGCCTGCGCATGCCCCACAGCGCCACGACGGTCAGGACGATGCAGAGCCCGATCACCCAGGCGCGCTGGCGGACCACCCAGCGCGACCAACGTTCGATCATCGTACGACCTCCTCCAGCAACAGGGATTTCATGAACTCCGCGAACAAGGGCCCGGATATGTCACGCAAGCTTTTGGAGCGCTCTTCGAATACATTCCACAAGGTAAATGACGTGTGGATCATTCCCAGATAAATGATGGCGGACATCTCGCAATTCACGTCGGGCTTGAAGATCATCCGTTTTTTGCCGAGCCGGATGATCTTCTCCAGTCGCTCCTTTAGGTCCCAGGCGATCGATTTGAACTTTTTGAATAATTCCTTGTCCTCATTGTACAGGTCGTCGCTGAATAGGATCCGGTAAATGCCGGGGAAATCCTCAAGATAAGCAATGACGAATTGAAACCACTCGCGCAGCTTTTGTTCCGGGCCAAGATCGCGGGCGTCCATTTCCCTGAATGAGTCGCTAAGTTGCACTTCAGAAATCTCCAGCAGCCGGTGAAATATTTCGTTTTTTGAATTGAAATGCTTGTAGAGGGCTCCTTCCACGAAGCCGACCTCATGGGCAATACGCTTGGTGGTCACGCCGGCGACGCCGACGCGGTCGACCAGCTTCAGGACCGCCGTGACGATGTCCAGCTTTCTTTTTTCCAAAAAATTTTCAAACCTTTTTTTCATGAAAACTCCAAATAGTGAACATTCACTCACCCTTATTTTATCTGTTATTTTACCTTTGTCAATACTCAAGCCTATTTTTTATTCCTTGTCCAGAAGAGCCAACTGCAACAAAAACCGCTCCAGCTTGTATCCGGCTTTCGCGGCCAGCACCGGCAGGAAATTCATGACGTTCATTATTTCAGCTTCGGAATCGCTTCCGACCGCACCGGCACTCTTACCAGTCCGGTTCAGATGCCACATGATCAGGAGCGTCAACCAAGCATTGAAATTGGCGAATGCTTCTTGATTGAAAAATTCTTCGTTCTGGTAGCGGTGCAGCTGCAGCAATGAGCGCACATCGTTATCCCGAATCAGTGCTTCCACCATCTTGTCGGTGGCCGCGGCGATCCCCTCCCCCGTTCGCAGCACTTCGTTGCCGTAGGCGGCGATGGCGGCTTCCAAGCCGTATCCCATCCCGACCATCCAGCGCGCATTCTCTCCAGCGCTGGCCGAGAAATTCCAGCTACTCAGAATATCGTCCAGAACCCCATCGAGCATCCATTCGGCGGCCAAGGCGCGGCGATCCGGCCGCTGATCGCCATTCGTTTCGGTCAGAATCCGCATGACCAGCGTGAGAAGAAAGAGCCGCTCCATTTCCGGCTTTTCAACGAAATATTCCTGCAGGTACTGCTGTGCCACTGCTTCATTGCCCGTCCCGTTTCGCGAGTGACCGGGGTCGGCGCTCAGAAGCGCTCTCAGTGTGAACAGTTCCTCAAGGATTGTTTCCACCGCCTTGGGGTTGCCCGCCTCCCCTGGGCTAGAGTTATTTTTGCGGGCCAATAAAAACAATTTGCCTATTTTTTCTTCGAGTTCCTGCCACAGGGCGTTTTCCTCTTTACTTCCGTGGGGACCGTGGAAAATCTCCACTTGCCTGGCCATCAGATCGGGATGGAAAAGTTCGCGCAAGGCTTGATGCAAAGGCCGCAGGTTCATTTCCCGGGCGGACCGCTCCAAGCTGTCCGTGCCGCCTCCCTGCAGGTAGGCAGCCAGCCGGGAAAGGTTATTGCCTGCATCGTCGGTCATTTCTTTGAAATCGATGAATACATGGGTTTGATATGACCTCAATTCAATGGCCAGGCCCTCGGCGTGCCACTGCCGGCAATTGCGGATATACTTTAATTGGCCGACCAGGTCGCGGAAAACCACAAACTGGTTCTGGCCTTCAGGCAAGTTCAATCCCTGGGCGATGCTTTTTTGCGCCAGGGAGCGCGTGCCGGCGGAGCCCGCCTCCTGGACAAAAGCCGCCGACATGCGGATGGTACCGGCCGCCTGCCCGAAGCAATTGTGATAAATGACCAGGCAACGCTCATCCTGGTAACG
>Ga0315293_10002760_pt1 | contig 16897 bp, 13 predicted proteins | sample YL17G13_20_MG_FD_203071 | JGI IMG/M metagenome (GOLD analysis project Ga0315293, IMG submission 203071) | Sediment microbial communities from Yellowstone Lake, YNP, Wyoming, USA - YL17G13_20 | ecosystem: Environmental > Aquatic > Freshwater > Lake > Sediment | place: USA: Wyoming | collected...
GGGCCCGATGGCACGGGTTGCGCGTCTGAAACGCCACCACACGCCGCCAGCCGCGCTTGTCGAACTCCTCGCGCGTCTCGCGCGGCGTCCAGCGATACGCCTTGAGGTCCTCGTGCGGGGGCAGGCGGATAACATCCACCTTGCCTCCCAGACAGACCTCCCCCTGCCCCATCACGAGCGCAACGCCAGGGTGCTTGGTGTCGGTGGTCTTGTAGACCTCTTTGGCTTCGCGGTCGCGGTCGTGGTCGTATTTCTCCTCGAGGCGCAGAATCGCCAGCACGCGGTCGGACTCGGGATCGTGAAGAGCGACCTCGCCGCCCTCCTTCAGGCCGTCGGCCTCCCGGCGCGTCGCACTGAGCGTGATCGGGACAGTCCAAGGCTCGCCGGTCGCGAGATGCATCTCATCCACGACCGAATCGAACTCTCGGCGGGTCATGAACCCCGTCAGGGGACTGAAGGCGCCGACGGCAAGGAGTTCCAGGTCGCACCGCTCGCGGCGCGCCAATTGGACCTGCGGCAGGCCTTTGGCCCGTTTGGCCGCCTCGGCCGCCTCTTTCGCTCCCAAGAGCCGATTCACCAGCACGCCCCCGTGGGGCGGGATCGGGCCCGGCACTTGCTTGCTGGTCATCGCGTTTCTCCGCTCGGCTAAGGTCGCTTCTCGAGTCGCTTTTCGGTTGAAGCCGAACCGCGGCTCCAATGAATCCCCCCGGCTTGGATAGCCGGGGGCACACTCTATGCGGAGTGCAGTCATAGTATAATCAGATTCCTGTCCGTGTCAAGTCACTGAAGCCCGAATACCCGGCATCGTGACGGATTAGAAGATGAGAATTCGGACCAAGAACAACGCTAACCTCTTCTGCGCGAATACCTTATGTGATTTCGCCTGTCGGCCGACGCTTCTCGGGACGCACCAATACCTTTATCTCGCTTGACTTCGCAGGAATATCGGTCATATTCTCTTGCTTGGGGAGGGCGAAGAAAGGTGCGTGCGGCTTCCGGTTCCTGCTGCGCAATTGGTGTCCCCACGAAGCGCGCGACTCCGTGGGCATCTCGCACCCTTCTTGCTCTCGTTTCCTCTTGCTGCATCCTTGCCCTACAGTCTTCCGCTGCTGCGGCCATCATCGGCATCAACTTTCTGGGCCTGGGCACCAAGAGCGGAACCGTGTACGTCCGGCCGCTGGAACCAACCGAGTGGGCCGGGGTGCCAGGTGTCCGCCAAGCGAATTGGAACAACGCCGAGGGGGCCGACAACACGACCGGCCTCAGCCTCCACGATGCCGACGGGCAGGCGATCGGTGCCACGGTAACCTGGACGTTCGGGGAAAAAGCGTACACGGCCGTCAGCGACTCGACCGGCGACGGGTGCCTGATGCGGGGCTACCTCTATCGGTTCTCCACGCTCGCGCCGCCCTCTATAACGGTCGCCGGCCTCGGGCCGTCTTTCACCGCGCACGGGTACGGCGTTCTGGTTTACTTCGATGGCCAAAACGCCACCGGCACCCCTTCCGATTGGATCACGCAATACACGCTCACCGCCGGCGGAAGCACCTTCGGCACCGTGTTCGGCAAGGATGCGGCAGGCGTGAATTTCAGCGGCACGTTCTCCGAGGCCTCGGGAAGCACCGCCGGCAGCGCCACGGCCGGCAACTACGTGCGATTCGACGGGCTGAAGACCTCAGCGTTCACGCTGACCGCGACGCCCATCAGCGGAGACGGCCCCATCAACGCCATTCAGATCGTCAGCGTGCCCGAGCCGGCGTCGCTCGCGCTGCTGATTCTCGGGTTGACGCTGCCGCTTGCGGCGCGCCTGGGCCGCGGCCGGCCGCGCCGATGAATGGTTGGCCGCACCGGTTTGTCCCGCCTACCCGGCCCCGGTCCCATGCTTGGGCGCGGAAAGGCACTTCCGGGGAGAAGGTTTGAAGAGCCCCGCCCGAAAATCTCGATAAACCCAGCGCGGCCCTGATGCGGGGGGGAGCGAGTTCGACCACGGCCTCAAGCAGTGGAACGGCGGTTCCAAAGTCGCTAGAATTGCCCGTCGATGTTCTGCGAGAGCCGGACGACCGCCGAGCCGCCGGGCTGTCCGGCAGCCGACGCCACAACCGGGATAACAAGGGCTTCATGAGCGCGAACGAGGAGCGGATGCACGTCGGTCTCTATCACGAACCGGTTCACACGGACGGCCGAACGTTCGACACCTACGGCCCGTATGCCCGGTACGTGCTGGAATTCGCGCGCCACTTCGACCGCGTGACCGTTTTCGCGCCGACCACGGATCAGCCGACGTATTTCAGCGGCGTGCCCCTGGATGCACCGAACATCACGGTAGCGCCGCTTCCGTTCTTCCTGACGCACGCGCAGGCCTACGCGCACGCCATCGGCATCGCCCGCGTCTTCCGCAAGCACGCCGGGAACCTCGACGTCATCAACTGCCGGAACACGGCTCCCCTGGCGTATCTGTTGAGGTGGTTGACTCGCAAGCGCGGTGTGCCGTTCATCTACCACTTCTCCACCGATCCGTTTGAGGTCATCGGGCGGAGCGAGCGGTACCGGGGGTTGTACCGCCGGTTTGCGCGAACCGCCTACGGCCTCGAGTTTGCCATCCAGAAACGCATCATGCGGAAGAATCATTCGTTCACGACGGGCCGCCGCCTGTGCGACCAACTGCGGCACATCACGCCGAACGTCGAACCCCTCCTGGCTTCGTCTCTGCGCGACGACGACTACTACCAGCGTGAGGACACCTGCGGCGGCGAGGTGGTGCGGGTACTCTACGTGGGACGATTGCATCCCGGCAAGGGACTCGACCATTTGATCGCCGCTGTGAAGATGCTGCGCGATCGCGGCCGAGCGGTCGAACTGGACCTTGTCGGCGAAGGCCCGCTGCGGAATGAACTGGCCTCTCAGGTGCAGGGGACGGGATTGGGCCCGCACGTCCGGCTGCACGGCCACGCGGTCGTGGGGCCCGAGTTGAACGCCCACTACAACGCCGCCGACGTCTTCGCCATGCCTTCGCTGAGCGAAACAGGACCGATGGCGGTGCTCGAAGCCATGGGCCATAGTCTGCCGGTCGTCGCGACCGACGTCGGCAGCGTCCGGGAGATGCTTGACGAGGGACGGCGCGGCATGATCGTGATGCCAGGCGATTCGGCCGCCATCGCCGAGGCGGTGGCTCACGTCATCGACGACGGGGATTTCCGTCGCCGATGCATCCGGGAAGGGTTTGAGTTCGCGCGCGAGCATGGCGTGTCGGCATTCGTCGCCCCGATCGTCAGAACGGCCAGGCAACTCGTGCAGGAGCGCCGCAGCCGGAGGGACGGCCCGTGAACGTATGGCTCGTCAACCCGTTCGATCCGCTGCCGGGCGACCCGGAGCAGGAAGGCCGGTACGCCACGCTCGCGCGGCTGCTGGTGGGGCGCGGACACGAGGTCACCTGGTGGACGAGCGCCTTCAGCCATCGGTTCAAGCGCCCCGTGGATCAGGCGGCCATCGTGGCGGCTTGCGAGCCGATTGGTCTGAACGTGCTGTTTCTCTCGGCGCCTCCGTATCAGAAGAACGTGAGCCTGGCGAGGATGCGGAATCACCGCGTTCTGGCCCGCCAGTTCGCGCAAATCGCGCCTTCCGAGAGGCCGTCTCCCGACATCGTGGTCGCCAGCGCGCCGCCGCCCCTTCTGGCCCGCGAGGCCGTCCGGTTCGCTCACGGCCTCGGGGTGCAGGCGATCGTCGACGTGCAGGACCTGTGGCCCGAGACGTTCCGGCGGGTCGCCCCGGGTCCGTTCCGCCCGCTGGCGGACCTGTGCCTCCGGCCCTCGGCCCGGGTGTCCCGGCAGGCCTATGCCGAGGCGGATGCGATCGTCGGCGTCGCGGAGGCCTATGTCGAGCGGGCGATCACGTTGGGGGGGCCGAAACGGTTGGCGGAGACGATCCCGCTCGGCATCGATCTGGCGGCGTTCGACAAGGCAGCTGGCGCCGGGCGCGCGGCACGCTTCACGAAACCGCCGGGCGAGGTCTGGCTCATCTACGCCGGAAGCCTGAACCGCAGTTACGACTGCCTGACGATCCTCCACGCCGCGGCACGTCTGAAGGAGCGCCTGAAAACGCCTTGGCGGATCTTCATGACAAGTCGGGGAGAACTCCGGACCGAAGCGGAACGCCTCATCCAACATGGCGGCCTCGGAAACGTCACGCTGACCGGGTTCCTCGACTTCCCGACCTGGGCCTACTTGCTATCGCAATGCGACGCCGGGTTCAACACCGCCTTGCCGGAGGCGCTTATCTTTCTGCCGAACAAGATCTTCTATTACCTCGCCGCCGGCGCGGCCGTGCTGAACACAATTCCCGGCCAGTGCAGCCGGATCGTCCGTGAAGGCGGCTGCGGGCTGGACTACGAGGCCGGGAACGCGGAGTCCTGCGCCGATGCGGTGGAACGGCTCGTCGGCCGGCCCGAGGCGCGTGCGGCCATGGGCGCCGCCGCCCGCCGACTCGCGGAAACCGTCTACGACCGCCGCGTGCTCTATCCCAGGTACGCGGAGATGATCGAAGGCGTCGGCCGGGACGGGGGCGACACCGGCCGGCCCTGATCGTGGAGCCAATCGCCGAAACAGACATCGCGGCAGCCGGCGACTCCGAAAAACATCTGCCTGACGCGGACGGCGGAATCTGCTGAAGGGCGCCCCACGCCGTGACAGCCGCCGCGAGGAAGGCGCTTGGCAGGGGTTCTTGCGCGGGGTATACTTCCGCCCACTTCCGGACTTTTCGACGGCATGTGGAGATCGCGGAGACCGCCGGCGTGCCGCTCACTGGCCGAAAGAGAGGTTCGCTTTGAGCATCCGTGTCGTCAAGATGGAGCGTGAACATATCGATCAGGTTGTCCAGGTGCACTTGCGGGCATTCACGGAGTTCTTCACATCGTTCCTGGGCCCCGGTTTTCTCAGGGAGTTCTATCGGTCCTTCACCGAAGATCCGATGGGCATCGGGTTGGTGGCCGAGGACACCGAGAGCAGGAAGGTGGTGGGTTCGGTGGCCGGTCCGCTGTCGCCGGCGGGATACTTTAAGCGGCTTCTGAAGCGCCGATGGTGGGCGTTCTGCCTGGGAACCCTCTGGGCGGCGTTGAAGCGACCGAGCATCGTGCCCCGGCTGTTTCGAGCGATGTTCTACCGCGGCGAATCGCCTTCGGGCCCGGACCGGGCCCTTCTCTGCGGCGTCAGCGTGGACCCCGACGCCCAGCGCCGAGGCATCGGCAAGACCCTGGTTGACGCCTGGGCCGCCGAAGTGCGGCGCCGCGGGGGGACCGGATGTTTCCTCGTGACCGACGCGCATGACAACGAAGCGGTCAATCAGTTTTACGCGAAGTGCGGGTGGCGGGTCGAATCCACATTCGCGCGGCCCGACGGGCGCGTGATGAATCGGTACGTCTTCGATTTCCAGCCGCAAGACCGCGAGGCCAAGGGTGACTAGTCCCGTAGAACGTTTCGAGAAGACCTTTGCCGATTGGCTCGGTGCGGGCCATGCGTTCACCTTCTGGAAAGGGCGCGTGGCCATGTACGCCATCCTCCGGGCCCTTGGCATCGGCGAGGGCGACGAGGTCGTCATCCCCGGCTACACCTGCGTGGTCGTCGCCAACCCCGTCAAGTATGTCGGCGCCAGGCCCGTCTACGTGGACATCGAACCGCGGACGTACAACATGAATCCGGGGAAGATCGAGGCGAAGATCACGCCGCGCACCCGCCTCATCGTCGCGCAGCACACGTACGGCTACCCGGCCGAGATGGATGCCATCATGGATATTGCGAACCGCCACGGGCTTCCGGTCGTGGAGGACTCCTGCCTGGCGGTGGGGTCAACCTACAAGGGTCGAAGGACCGGCACCTTCGGCATTGCCGCCTACTGGTCGTTCCAGTGGAACAAGACATTCACGACCGGCATGGGCGGCATGGCGACGACGGATGATCCGGCCCTCGCGGAGGCTATCGGTCTTCGCTGCCGCCAGGACGCGCTCGACCCCGAGCGAAAGGAGACGGCGATGCTGGCCCTCCAGCGGGCCGTCCACCGCGCGGTGGCGTTTCCGCGGTTCATGCCCGCCGTCGAGTGGCTCTTCCGCAAACTGTCGGGCGCGGGGATTCTATTGGGCGGCAGCACGCCGGGCGAAGATGCCCTTCAGCGCGACGACGCCTTCTTCAAACGCATGAGCCGCAGCCAGGCCCGAGCGGGCCTTCGCCGCATGCAGCAACTCGATGCCAATATCCGTCACCGCCGGCACATGAAACGGGTGTACGACGGTCTTCTGGCCGAGCGCGGCTGGCCGGTGCCCGAGATCCCCGACCACGTCGACCCTGTTCTGGTCCGCTACCCGGTGCGGGTGGCCGACAAACCCGCCGCCGTCGCGGCAGCATCGAAACGCTTTATCGAACTGGGGACGTGGTTCGAGAGTCCCTTGCACCAGGCCGAGGCCCCACTGCACGTGTACGACTATCAGCCAGGGATGTGCCCCGAGGCCGAACGCGCCGTCCGAGAGGTCGTCAATCTGCCGACCCACCCCCGGGCCGGTGAACGCATCGCCCGGCGGTGCGTGGACCTGATCTGCGAAATCGGCCCGGCGCCGAGGGAGTAACCTTCGCGCAGACGCCCGACGGTCAGAACGGAGCCGCACCATGACGCTTCACGGCATCAGCGTGGATGTCGAGGACTGGTATCAGTCGACGATCGACGCCAAGGCCCCCCTTTCGGACCGGTTCGAACACAGCACGGTGAAGGTCCTGGAGACCCTGGCGTCGCACAAGGTGCGCGGCACGTTCTTCGTTCTCGGCCTGGCGGCCGAGAAGGCGCGGGGCGTAGTCAAGAAAATCGCCCAGGCCGGCCACGAGGTCCAGAGCCACGGCTACAGCCACGTCGAGGTCTTCAAGATGACGGAAGCGGAGTTCCGGGACGACGTTCTGCGGGCCAAGGGCCTCCTGGAAGACCTCCTCGGGGCGGAGGTTGACGGGTTCCGCGCGCCCTCGTTTTCCATCGACGAGCGGACGCCGTGGGCGTTCGACGTCCTCGCGGAAACAGGACACCGCTACGACTCGTCGGTTTTCCCGATCAAGATGGCGCGTTACGGCATCGACGGCTATCCGCCTGAGCCGCGCATCATCGCGACACCGCGCGGCCGCCGGTTGGTGGAGGCGCCGATTGCGTGCGTTGACTGGATGGGCAAGCGGTGGCCGGTCGGCGGCGGGGGATACTTCCGCCTCCTGCCCTACTGGGTGATCCGCAAGGCCTTTCAGCGACTCGACCGCGTCGGGCGACCGGGCGTTGTTTACTTCCATCCCTACGAGTACGACCCGTCCGAACTCGGCGCCTATAAGGATAGCGTGTCGCTAAAGCAGCGCCTCCATCAGGGGATCGGACGAAAAGGCTTCCCCGCCAAGGTGGACAAGTGGATGCGGGACTTCGCCGTCGGACCGCTTGGGGAAGTCCTCGAGGACCTGCTCACCGGCCTGACGGGGAAGGGATGACCGGGGGGTGCCCGGAGCGGATCCACGGTGAGGCGCACGCCACGGCGCCACCGCCTCTGAGCGCAGCCCCCACACGCCGAGGGCCCGCCGGGCCCCCACGCCCTTCGTGGTGGCCCCGGCGCGGCGGCCGTGGCGAGCAGCGAGCAGCGGGCTGCCCGATTTCGCTTGCGTCCGCCTTCGCTCTGGATATAATGTTGTGTCAAAGCGGCGCGTCATCTTATCCCATGCAGATGTCTCATACGGGTAGTGACGCGGCGTCTGCAAACACTTGGAGGCAAAGGAAATAGGAACCCTCGAAAAATACGCCTTATCCGCCTGTATCCAAGAAGTGGACAGCTGTTACTGTGGCGCAAAGGTAAGACCACTTCTTGCGGGACCTTTTGTTGTCTTTCCGGACGGCAGGACGCCCGAAACCCTCGCAACCACGGTGTATTACTGTGACCAGTGTGACTTATTGATTCGAGGCCTGGACTACAACCACCCGCTGGTTGCATCGCGCTGGGAAATGACCGGACGCGTACGGACAAGTCCTGAGGAACAGCGAGCCAACCGCCGGCTCAGGCAACGGGGGTTCGAGTGGTTGGTAAAGTTAGTGAGCGAGCACCTGGGGCGACAGCCAGCCATCGTAGTAGATTTCGGATGTGACACCGGCCACTTGCTCGACCTGTTCAGGGCCGCGGGCACTCCGAGAACCATCGGCATCGAAATCGCCCCGGCCACGGTCGAGCAACTCAAACGCGAGGGACGCCATCAGGTATACACCTCGTTCTTTGACGCCGACATCGCCGACGACTCCGTTGACGTGATTACAGACTCGGATACCCTGATACTCTATCCTAAGAACCTCTTGGAACTCTTTGGGGCCATTCGCGAGAAACTGCGTCCTGGGGGGTTGTTTGCCATACGAACCCCCAGCCGAAACTTGCTCTGCCGCCTGTGGTTCTGGTGGTCGCGATTGGTGCATGGACGGCGCCACGAGGCTGCATCAATGGGGTACTTTCTGCTCAACGATTGGAGATTCGGTCTTTCCGAGAAGGCGCTGCGCCTCCTGCTGGAGCGCGCCGGTTTGAAGACCATTGCTTGCTATCGCTGGGAACACAAGACCCGGCCCATGCTTCAAACCCTGTTTGAGATGGGCGCGGTTGGGCTATATTACCTTTCTGCCAAAACGATCGATGTCTGCCCAGGACTCATCCTCGTGGCAAGAAAGTAAGCGTGCCTTGCTGTCCGGCCCCTCTAGGGCAGGCCGCGGCTGATCCGGGGGCCGAGCCACCGCGTCAGGCAGAGCGGCAAGCGGCGCCACATTTCGACCTTCCGCCGGTATCGCGGGTTGTCGGGAGTCGTCTCGGAAAACTCGCGGCCTGGACGCACCCAGTACTGATAGTGGAGGTCCACCCGGTCGGGACCCCATTGTTTCTTGAAACGGTGCGTGCCGCTGTCAACGGTTGAACGGCCGAAGTCAAACCACTTCACGCCCCGGAGGCAGTAGTGTTTGATCGCCTCCCAGTAAAGGAGGTTATTGGGACACAGGTTGTTGTATTCGGTCAACGTGGACGCGTAGAACATCTCGGCGAAGTTGCCGAAATGGGTCGTGATCCCTGCACCGACGGTCCGGTCGCCCTGCCGGACGGCCAGGATGCGGCTGTTCTCGGGAAAGGTCTCGAGGATTCCTCGCATCAGCCGGCGTGAATAGCACGGCGTTCCGAGTTGGCGCATGCGTGCGGTGTAGACCGCGTAGAAGTCGTCGAGGAGGTCGAGCCCGCCGCCGGCTGCCACAAGGTTCGATTTTTCGGCCTTGCGCACATGGTTCCGCACCTTCGGATCAAACCGCTTCCAGAGTTCCTCCGGATCGGCCGTCAGCGCGAGCCACATGCTCACCTTGTCCGCGCGCCCCACCAGGTCGTAGGGCATCGGGGCGATGTTGCGAAACTCAATGGATTCGCAGCCCAGGTCGGTCGCCAGACGCACCGCGCTTTGAAAAAGGTTGCCGACGGCGTCGGGACCGTCGGCCAGCGGGCCGCCGTAATCGACGAAAGCCTGGCTTACCATCCGGTTGCCGAAAAGCAGACTTCGGACGTGGACGAGCGGCAGGACGCCGCGCACAGCGCCTCCCTCGCGCGCCACGAGGTAGTAGGATTTCAGGCCCACGGCCTGCTCGACCATCCGGCTCCAGGCCGGGAGGAAGCAGAGCCGGCCCTCCTGCTTGCCGCGAACAAAGTCATCGCAGGCGGGATCCGGCGTTCTCAGTTGCTCCACGTTCACGGGTTCGGTTCTTTCCATGCGGTCTGAGCGCGAATCGTCGGCATCCGTTAAGGGACTTCCGTGCCGCGCCGGAGCGATCCCACCCTTCCGACGAACGCGCCCACACTAGAGCAGGCCCTTTTCCTTAAGCAGGCCCTCATAGACAGTCCACGTGTTTTCGAGCATGCGGTCGAGGGTGAACCGGCGCTCAAAGGTCCGTCTTGCCTCGCCGGCAAGCCTGCGTGCCAGGTCCGGGTCGGAGATGAGCCTCGTCATCCCCTCGGCCAACCCTTTCGCGTCGGCAGGAGGGACGAGAATTCCGTCGTGCTCGTGCGTGATGCTCTCGCGGTTGCCGCGGATGTTCGTGGCCACAATAGGCTTGCCGCACCCCATGTATTCGAGGAGGCTGATGGAGTGCCCTTCCCAAAGGCTGCTGTTCACCGTCAAATCCGCGCCGCCGGTCCAGCGGATCGCGTCGGAGCGGAAACCAAGAAAGTGGACCCTGTCCGCCACGCCGTGCTGCTCGACCCACCGCTCGCCGTCGGCCTGAAGTTCGCCGTCGCCGACCATCGCCAGGTGCAAATCCTTCTCGGGCAGGTTCCGACAGGCAATCGCGAATGCCTCGAAGAGGTACGGAAGCCCCTTCTGTTCGGCCAGCCTTCCCACATGGACACAAAGGCAACTGCCGAGGGGAAGGTTCAACTCGGCCAGGAGTTCCTCCCGTGTAGTGTTTCGGCCGGGCCTTAACTGGTCCTCCGGGATTCCGTTATACACGGTCGCCACCTTGTGCGGTGGCGCGATTCTCATGTCGATCGTCTTCTGCCGATCCCACTCGTTCACGCAGATGATTCTGTCGCCCATCAGCGCGAGGATGCGTTCCGCGCTGCTGAGGAGGAGGGTCGAGAGCCTGCCAGAGAGTTCGTGAAAATACCACCCGTGGTTCGCGTAAAGAATGGCAGGGACGCCGGCGATCCATGCCGCCACGCGTCCGATGGCCCCTGCCTTGCTGGTGTGCGTGTGCACGACCTCATAACGTCCCCGCAGGCGCCGGGCCAAACGAACCGTAGCCCACAAGTCCTTGTGCGGACGAATCGGGCGGTCAATTCCCCTGAAGCGAAAGACGCCGATCCCGCGCTCCTGGCACGCCTCGATTGTCAGAGGATCGTCGGTCAGGATCTCCGCTTCCAAGCCATGCTGGCGCGCCATGGCGATCAGCGAAAAAATGACCTTGGTCGCGCCTCCGAACTTGGAACTCCCGACGACGTGGAGCACGCGGATCATGAGCCTTGCCTTTCCGGCGGCGCCGTCTATCTCTTGTTCCCGGATCGCCAGGCAAGCGTCCGCTCGCGCAGTTCGCGGTAGAATTCCTGGCGGCGCGGCTCGAGCGCGTGATTGGAGTACTTCTCCGCCTCCCGGCGGTTGCGCGTCGCCATGGAAACGAGCCGCTGCGGATCGCCAAGGACCTCTCGCAACTTCTCCGTCAGGGCCGCGACGTCCCTCGGCGGAACCATGTCCCTTGGCTCCAGCAACTCCACAATCCCCCCGACCTGGCTCGCCACACTGGGCAGCCCTCTGGCCATTGCCTCGATCAGGGACCGCCCCTGCCCTTCCGTCAGGGAAGGGAATACGAACAGGTCGCTGGCCTCCAAGAGGCGGCGGACCGGCGCGCCGGCTGGGAGCGTGCCAAGGAACTCGACGCAGTTACCGATCCCCAGGTCTTGGGCCAGCGCTTCGTATTGGCTCTGACACTCGCCTTCGCCAAGCAAGGTCAAATGAATCGGCAGACCTCCTTGAACACACGCCGCAACGCTGCGGAGCAGGATCTCGTGGCCCTTGTAAGGCTGAGACATGGATCCCATGTGGAGCAACCGCCACGGCCGATCGTGGGAACGGGGCGCCCCGCATCGCCGAATTCGATCCTCCATAAGGTCCGCGCCGGCAAAGTCCTCCTCGTCGAGGTAAACATCGGAAACCCCTATCGACCACCCGCCGGGGGGATACAGGTCCTGAAGGACGTGGTCTGTGATGTAGGCCGCCGCAGTCGCCTCCCGGCATTGGAGGGCGAGATTGCGGGCATATAGGCGTCTGAACACCGGCCGCAAGAATGTCCTAAATGCTCCGGGGGCGAAGGCCGTCCACGGATCCGCCACCACCTCCACGCCGAAGGGCACCCCGCGCCGCCGCAATTCTTTCCACACAACTGTCGCCACGTTACCCGGGACGCGGAGCAGAAAGGCATCGCATTCGCTCACCGCCGCCCGGACCACGGCCTTGACGCGGCGGCGAACGCCGAGGTATTGCCAGGGCCCCTGATAGTCGGGCAGCGCGCAGAACGAAACGCCGGGACCCGTCGCCAACCCCATGCCTTTCGGAATCTCGCTGATGCGCTGAGCCCTCGCCAAAATCCCCACCTCATCGAACACGGTCACATAGCGTTTCCACAGACGGTCATAAGTCAAATGGTACGAGTAGACTCCGTCCCTGCCCGTTGGGAACCGCTGTTCTATCGCAAACAGTAGTCGCCCCCCCGTCTTCTCCCGCCGGCAACTCCTTAGCGTTTCGCCCAGTAACCGACCCAGTTCGTCCAGTCGAGGGGCACAGGCCTCTTTGTAACGGCGCAATTTGTCCTGAATCTCCTGTCGTCTCTCAACCAACCGGTTAAAAACGCCTATCACCGATTTCGCATCCAGGCCGCCCATGGGGAGCACAAGGTCCCCCAGCCCCATCTCCCGCATAATCCCGGTGGCCTTGTAGCCCTGATAACTGACGACCAGACACGGAACCCCCGCAGCCATGGAGAAGATGGCCGAGTGAAACCGCGTGCAGCACATGTAGTCCATGTGCTGATACATGGCCTTCATCTGACGGCAGTCATAGTCGCCATCCACGAATTTCACCGCGTCTCCGAGGCCGGAGGCCTTCCAGAGATCTTGCAGGGCGATGCGATCGTCCTCATGCGCGTGGGGGCCTATGGAATGTGCGAACAGGACGGGCGTGAACCCCCTCGCCACAAGATGCTTGAGCAGCGCGGCAAAAGCCTCCACATAGGTTCTGTACTTTGCCTCAGGGGCCCTCTCGCCCGGGAACCGGTAGGGGCGCATGGAGACGCCGACGCAGGGCTTCTCTCCCACCGGCACCCCATGTCGCCGGAGATTCGCTCGCCCTTCCTCGGCGCTTGCCGCCTTCAGCGCAAAGGCCATGTCCGGAAACGTCAGCGCCTTGCCCGGAATCAACCGCTGAAGGACCGCCCAAGACTCCGGCTCACGCACGGTAAGAAGCCGGCACTCTCTGAAGACCCGCCGAGCCCACCAACGCGACCACCGCGTCTCAAATGGGCCGAACGAGTTCGGCAAAACGATGACCGGGATGCCACACCGCTGGGCAAGGCGAAGGGTGAAGAGGCCGAACCAAAGATAGTAGGCCCACCGCAGACCCCTGTAGCCGTACGCAAACCCGCCGCCCTTTACGACCACGGCGGCACTGTCGCGAAGAAAGCAGTAGGTGCGGAAATGTTCCGGGCCGAGAATCCAGCGCGCCCACCAGCGATTGCGCGGTGCCATCAGCAACAAGCCCTTCCCCACAAAATCCATTGCCGCGCGGGCGCACATCCTCCAAAGAGAAAACCCTTTGTCTATGATTTCGCGCTCGTCGCTCCGAGCCGCCCGGCGAGGATTGGGCAGGATCTTGGGCAGAATGCGCACCCCCAAGGAGCGCGTCTGCCACGTCTGGATGTCGCGCGGGTCGTCCCAGACCTCGGCCACCACAGCCAATTCGGCGTCCGGCCAGACCGCCCGGACGGCATCGAACGCTTCCCACAGGAGCGCCTGATCCCCCCGGTTGCAGTCAAACACGCCAGGTACCACCAAAACCTTTATGGGGCCTGCATCACGAGACGCCATTAGTCAAATAGCCTCCCGGCTTGAACGCTTCAAGGCGAGAACCCCCGCTTTCAAGAACCTCCCGTCACAAGCGCCGCCTCAGCGGGCGCTGCTCACAAAGCCCCTATAGCCTTCAAGAATCTCTTTGTCCGGCACAAGGCGCCGACCTCTTCTTCCCACGAAGTAGTAGGCGCATGCCGCATCGAGAGACCCGGCCGACCGCAGGAGTATGTAATCTGCATACGTGATCCACCAGGATGTCCACCTGGCAAAGGCCTTGAGGATCAATCTCGCCGTTTGCGACCTTGCAAGACTCAGCAGCAAGGACTCGTAGGCCCACACGAGTGCTTCGGCGGGACCGCTTGCCGCACCACTCGAGATCTCCTCAAATCGCCTGAAAAGGCGGCGATGACCAAGATGGCTGAACCGCAGGAAGTCGTATGGCCCCCCATGGACCTGTTGCATGAACGGTGTTTCCGCGTAAACGATACCGTCTTGCTTCAGCACGCGATGCATTTCTTCCACGCATCGGAAGGGATCGACAACGTGTTCGAGCACCGCCTGGGCAACGACGCCGTCAAATGTCTCGTCTTTGAAGGGAAGATCATGAGCATCACAAATCAGCGCCGTCCGGGGGCCGAAGGCGACGTCGCTTTCGACCACCCCCACCTGATTGAAAGACAGCAGTTCCTTCATGCCGGCGCCCAGGATACTTCCTCCCACAACCAGGACCTTTGGCGATTCGCTCAATTGGAGCAGCAGACGCGCGAACTCCCGCAAACGCGCCTTCGCTCCAATGTGGCGGGTTGGGCTGGGGACTAAGCGCTTCAAGAACCGCACCACACGGGAGTGAGATTCATAGAGGACTTCCTTTCGCTCCAGATAATCCCGGACACGGAAGAGACTATTGGCCTCATTAATCAGGACAGGAACGCCTTCTATTATAGGGAAGGAACTGCGGCACGCGTCGCGCACACACACCAAGGCGTTCTCCGCCACCTCGAGGCCAGACCTGCATATCGGGCAGGACAATCCGGCCAGGATGTCTTCCCCCGCCCTAAGCCCTGTCTTCATTATCAGGATTCTCCCAAACCTTCCGGCGCGGGAAAAACCGCACACAGTCAGCATCCTCTCTCCAAAAGCGGTTGGCTCGCCGTGCCTCGCCGAAACTCGCGGTTCCACCCGCGCCCCGCTCCTTCATCAGGCTCGACATACGCCGGGGCCGCGTACCTCAGCACTTGATACCTCATGCACAGCAGCACGAGCCCAAAGGACGTCATAAATCGCGTCACGTCCTTAATCCACGTGTCCGTTACCAAACTGAGAAACAGGATCGCAACGCCGGCCCACAACCCTCCCCACCCGAGCGCACGCGAGAGCGCGTCAGGGTCGTATTTCGCAACGTATCTGGACCACTTGAACACAGAATAAACGAGGATGCTGAACACGGCCACCCCGCCGATTCCCCACAAGAACAGTGCGTCCAGGTAAGCGTTATGGGGCGATGCTTGGAGGCGCAGGAAGTTTGTCATCCAACCTTCGCCACACAGGATCACCGCGGGCGTAGAGTTGGTGATCACCAGTTTCCAGAGATCGGCTCGCTTCGCCAGGGCCGCGGTAAGGCTTGCCCACGTGAAGCGCTGCTCCAGCACCTCGGCCGTTTCCGTATATGCGGAAGCCATGAAGAGCGCGACGAGAACGCCCGCGATGCCCAAGAGAATGACATACCAACGCCATCTTGACACCAGAAGCATGACGGCGAACATCCCCGAAAGCCCCAATATTCCCTGGCGGCTTTTCGAAACGGCCAAACCGGTTGCCGCCATCGCCATGGCAATCAGACCGAGCAGGAACGGTGCGGCTTGACGAGGCCTCAAGATAACAAGAGCCAGCCCGACCGGCACCATGAACGCCGCCGCTGCACCTACGTCACCGGTATCGTTGAACGGCCCAACGGCCCTGTGCAAGGCGGTGCCAAGCCAAAACGTCCCCGCCTCTGTCATCGTGGGGGCCTCCCAGTAACGGGCCTGCGAGGGATACCCGTAGCAAAGGAGTACGATCAGGAATGCCAAGGACCCCGACAGCAAGAAAGCAACCGCATGACGTTTGACATCCTCCGGCCGGCGGACGTCCAACGCAAAGGCGAGGGTGGCGAGCAGCAACACGCCCCCTTTCAGCGTGTCGCGGGTCGCCACCCGCCAAAGCCCCGGGTAACGCAGGGTCCCCGTGTAGTTGCCGATCGCCTCGACCAATACCAAACCCGCGATGAGCCAAACCGCATTGCGCGCCCACGGTGCCGCACCAGGCTTGGCCGGGACGAACAGCATCCGCGCCACTATAATCAAGACAAAGACGTCATCGAGACCCGCATTCCAGGGCAGCAAACCAAAAAAGAGCCTCTGCGGATAACAAAGCCAAATCGGCCAAATAAGCAACACGGCCCACTTCGGGGCGAAAAGGACGATCAGGGCCAGGATCAGGACGATAAATCCTAGAGCAATCAGCAGCGGAGGACTCATGGCTCTTGTCTCCCACCCCTTGTCGCCGAGCGGACCATGCGTGCGATCTCCTCTACTTGTCGGCCGAGACCGAACAACTTCTCCACTCTTTCGCGTCCGGCCCGCCCCCTGGCCTCGCGGCGATCCTCCGATTCCGCCATTTGCGAAAAGGCCTCCGCCAGGGACTCGACGTCCGGCTCGCACACGATTCCCGTCACCCCGTCCTCGATCACCTCCGGGATGCCTCCCCGATTCGACCCGATACACGGCTTGCCGAGGGCCATGGCTTCGGCCAGCACCATGCCGAAACTCTCGGAATGATAAAGTGATGGAAGGATCGCAACGTCGGCGGCGTTCATTACGCGCGGCACGTCGCGCCGCCAGCCGAGAAAATGCACTCGGCCCGACAGGCCGCGATCTTCGACCAAACGGTGAAGCCCGTCCATGTAGGCCCGGTCCCCACCGAGTGGAACATCGCCGCATATCCACAGATGCGCGTTCTGTTCCACCGGCATTCTCGCCAGCGCCTCGATGCCCAGATGCTGGGCCTTCCAGGGCGCAATCACAGCAGCGTGGACGAAGACAATTCCTTTGTCCGGCCGCGGAGGAAGCGGCGGACCGTCGGCCGTCGCCTCGCGGCGAATCCTCTCGGCATCCACGGCATTGTACACCACCTCGACCTTCTGCGGATCCGTGCCGGCCTCAACGAGAAATCCCGCGGTCGCCTTCGAGACCGCGACGATCCGGTGGAATCGATCGGATAGGAAGCGTGCGGCGCGCCGTCCGA
>Ga0315293_10002761_pt1 | contig 16897 bp, 17 predicted proteins | sample YL17G13_20_MG_FD_203071 | JGI IMG/M metagenome (GOLD analysis project Ga0315293, IMG submission 203071) | Sediment microbial communities from Yellowstone Lake, YNP, Wyoming, USA - YL17G13_20 | ecosystem: Environmental > Aquatic > Freshwater > Lake > Sediment | place: USA: Wyoming | collected...
TCCTTGATAGATGATATATTTTAACACAAAGGGAGTCGCCAAGGTTTCGTTGCGGCCGATTTATTTTAAAATTTATTATCTCTGGCCGGCCAATCATCAGGAAATCCCAATGCGAACCATCGGCCATTCCTGTCTTTATAAAATCTCTTCCAGGATGCGCACGGCTTCGGTCACGCAGGGGCGGCAGATCTTTTCAGCCATATTTTCTTCCCGGTATTTCTTCTGCCCTGCCTCGCTGGCCAGGTCGCAGCCCGCGAGCAGCTCCCGGCACAGGCAAGAGCCGAACTTGGCCGCGAAGCGCTCCATGAGTTCCCGGGCCAAGCGATAGACCAGTTCCTTGGCTTCCTTGTCGCCTTCATGAGCCGGGCCGTGTTTCAAGCCGATGACCATGATACCGCCGCTCACCGCTCCGCAGACCTCCTGCTTGCGGGCCATGCCGGAGCCGAAGCCGGCGGCTAGCTTCATGGCCGTACCCCGATCGAAACGCAGGTCGGTGCAGAATACGCCCAAAACCGATTGCGCGCAGTTCCAGCCCCCGGCCATCATGGCCGCGGCTTTTTCGCTCTTGTCCTTCACTTCCATCCTCCCGCGTTTTGCTTCTCAGGATATGAGCTTGGGCAGCGCAGCTTCAACCTCTTTCCACTTGGCCTCATCCAGCTTGGCGCCGATCACTTCGACCACCTTGCCCGAAAGCAGCGAGCCGATGCGGCCGCAAACCGGCAGCGGGTAACCCTGGATCAGGCCGTAGAGGAAGCCGGCGGCATAGAGGTCGCCGGCGCCGGTGGTGTCGATAGCCACGGCCGGGATGCACTCGATTTCATGCCGCTCATCCTTGTGTTTGATCAAGGAGCCTTTTTTACCCAGCTTGACCACGGCGATGCGGCATTGGGGGGAAATACTAACCAGGGCTTCATGCGGGGAATTTTTGCCGCTGAAAGCCATGGACTCATCCTCGTTGGCGAACACGATGTCCACATACCTGGCCACCATGTCCTGTAAAAAGCCAATATTCTCCCGGACTACGTTATGACTGGCCAGGTCGAGTGAAACTTCCAGGCCGGCTTCCTTGGCCAGGCGCATGGCAGCTTCGACCAGGGGGTGGTTCTGGACCATGTAGCCCTCGATATGAAAATAATCGTAGCCGCGGAACAGCTCCGGGGAAAGGTCGGACGCCTCCAGTTCCACCGCGGCGCCCAGAAAGGTGGCGAAAGTGCGCTCCGAGTCGGGGGTGATGAAACCCAGCGCCCTCCCGGTCTGCGAAACGCCGTGGAACATTCGTGCCTCGGTGCCGTGCCGCCGCATCTCGCCGGCAAAGAACTTCCCATAGGGGTCATTGCCGATCTTGCCGATATAGCCGGTGGGGACGCCCAGGCGCGCCAGTCCGCTGATGGTGTTGGCCGCCGAGCCGCCGCATGTCTCCTGCTTTTCCAGACTGTCGATCCTGGCCAGGATGGCGTTGATCTGCGCTTCCTCCACCAGGGTCATGCAGCTCTTGGGAAGCTGCAGCGAGCCCAGCAGGCGCTCGTCGCTGATGCGGACCAGGATGTCAACCAGGGCGTTGCCCAGACCGAGTACTTTTTTCATGAGTTTTCCTTGTAGCGAAAGGGCCGCAGCCCTCTCACAGCTTCGTGTGCGTGATTTTTTCTATTTCGTTGCCGGCCGCCATGTTGATGATCACGGCATTGAGCGAATCCAGCTCCTTTTCGGCGATCAGGGCGAAAGCGGCGATGATGATCGTATCGCCGGGCTGAACCAGGCGGGCGGCGGCGCCGTTAACCACGATCCCCCTGGAGGCACGGGGCCAGGGGAGGACATAAGTGGAAAAGCGCGCCCCGTTGTTGATATTGTAGACGTCCACTTGTTGAAAAACGCGCAGGTTGGCTTTTTCCATTATTTCTTCGTCGATGGCGATGCTGCCTTCATAGTTGATGTCGGACCCGGTGACCGTGGCCCGGTGTATCTTCGCGACCAGGAATGGGATCATCATGACAAATCTCCTAATAGTAAATTATCAATCAGCCGGGTCTTGCCGACGTGAACGGCCGCGGCGATCAGGGTGTTTCCCGGCTCAACCGCCCCCAGGTCGGCCAGGTCCTGCAGCCGCACCATGGCGATATAATCGATACAAACGAGCGGGTCCTTGGCCAATTCGTCGGCCATGGCTTTCTTGATCGCGGCGTCGTCCCGCACCCCGTCGTGGATCAGGGCAGCGGCGTCGCCCAGCGCCTTGGGCAGATGCAGGGCCGCCCGCCGTTCGACCGGGGTTAGGTAGACATTGCGCGAGGACATTGCCAGGCCGTCGCTGTCGCGCACGATGGGCAGGACCCTGACCTGGACCGGCAGGTGCAGATCGCGGACCATGCGCAGGATAATGATGGCCTGCTGGGCGTCCTTCTGGCCGAAATAGGCCCGCTGCGGGCCGACCAGGTTGAACAGTTTGAGCACCACCGTGGCCACACCGCGGAAATGTCCGGGCCGCGATTTCCCGCACAGGGCTGCTTCCAGACCCTCGACGCGGATGTACGTCTCGTAGCCGGGGGGATATATTTCCATGGCATCGGGCATGAACAGCAGGTCGGTCCGTTCTTTTTCCAATAGGGCGATATCGCGATCCGGGTCACGGGGATAACGGTTTAAATCTTCGTTCGGAGCGAACTGGGCGGGATTGACGTAAATGGAAACAACGGCCAGGTCGTTCTCTTGCCGGCATTTTTCTACCAGGCTAAGGTGCCCGGCATGTAAAAACCCCATGGTCGGCACAAAGCCGATGCTTTGTTGCCCGACCGAAGACAACGCGTTGGCCAAACTTTCAATGGTACGGCAAATCTTCATTGGAGAAATTCGTCGATGTCTTTGTACAAATGGTAGCTTTCCCCGTCGGCGGGAAACGCGCCGTTCTGCACGTCACGAATGTAGTCCTGCAGGGCTTTCAGCCACATGGCATGCGTATCGGCGTACGTTCGGACGAACTTGGCTAGGTACAAACTGGTGAGCCCGACCAGATCGGGAAAAACCAGCACTTGGCCGTCGCAGAAAGGGCCGGCGCCTATCCCGATGGTGGGAATACTCAGATTTTCACTGATTTTTTTGGCCAGTTCCTGGGGAATCGATTCCAGAACAATGGTGAACACCCCGAGCTTTTCCAATGCCAGGGCATCGGCAAAAATTTCGCGGGCTTCGTCGCGCAGTTTGCCCTGAACCTTGAATCCGCCCAGCTGGTGCACCGATTGCGGAGTCAATCCCAAGTGGCCCATGACCGGGATTTCGGCGTTCAGCAAGGCTTCAATGACCTGGAACCTTTTACGGCCGCCCTCGAGCTTGACCGCCTCGGCCCCCCCTTCCTTGACGAAACGGCAGGCGTTTTCCACGCTCTTTTCAACGCTCAGGTGGAAGGACCCGTAGGGCATGTCGCTGACCACTAGCGACGGCGGCCTGGCGCGCGTCACCATCGAGGTATGGTAGATCATTTCGTCCATGGTCACCGTTAGGGTATTTTCATGCCCCTGCAGCACCATGCCCAGCGAATCGCCGACCAGGATGATGTCGATGCCGGCTTCGGCGGCGACGCGCGCGGTCGGGAAATCATAGGCCGTCACGGCCGCTATCTTTTCACCCCTGGCTTTTTTCTGGCCCAGGCTCAGGACCGTCCGTTTTTCCGAATCAGGCTGGAGCATAATAGCTGATCCCTTTTTTGTGATTTCGTATTTCCGCGATCAGGTTGTCGATCTCCCTGCGGTTTTCGAAATCGACCTTTTCGACATTGACCACCAGCAGCGGCGAAAGTTTATAGTTGAAAAAGTAATAATTGTAGGCCTCGTAGATCTCCCGCCAGTACTCGCTGGGCATCCTTTTTTCCAGCTCGCTGCCGAGCTTGTGGATGCGCTGGATCATCTCCGAAAAAGAAGTCTGCAGGTAAACGACCAGGCCGCAAGGGACGATCTTTTCAGAAAAAACATGGAGGATCCTTTTATAAATATCGAGGTCCTCGTCGCTGAGGATGGTGTGAGCGTAGATGCCGTCCTTGTAGAAGATGTAGTTGGTCACGGTGGTTTTTTGAAAAAGATCCTTCTGCTTCATCTCCAGTTGCTGGTTGAAACGGTTGATCAGGAATATCAACTGGGCCTTGAGGGCCAGGGGGCTGTAGTTGGTCGAATAGGATTCGTAGTACTCCTTTAAGAAAGGATTGCCCTGATTATCCAGGACCAGCCGGGACTTGAACTCCTCGGCCAGGATCCTGGCCAGCTTGGTCTTCCCCGATTTGATCAACCCCTCCACGGCGATATACTTTAGCTCGTTCATTGCCAAATATTATACCATTTACCGGTAGCACTGTAAATGAAGCCGCCCCGTAGGCCGGCGGTCAGAAACCGCCGTGCTGAGAGCGGGCAAAGCCCGCTGTGCTCAACGGTCAGGGCCCGCCGTACAAAGGTACAGGCCGTGGATGGCCAGGCCGAGGCGCCGCCTGTCGCCGTTGCCGAAGCGCTCGTCCGGCACAAAGGTGGACGAATGCAGAACGATCCGGTAGAGATGGCCGATGCGGAAATTGAAACCGACCCGGCGCTCAGCAGAAGCATGGGCGCGAGTTTCGCCGACAACCTTTTTTTCAGTTTGCCAGGTACGGTCAACGGCATGGAATAGCTGGATCTCGATCTCAAAGCCCGCTGCGCCCGCCAATTCGGAAAAATATTCGATCACAAGGCCGCGGGCCGGGATGCGAACATAGACGTACGCCCAGGCTTCGCCCTGGGTCCAGCGGCCGCCGCGGCCGTGGAGCCCGGGCTCACCGGGCCAGAAGCCGCGCCCGAACTTGTCGATCACCTGCTCCCCGGCCTTGAGCGGGGCCGTGGCGAATATAAAGAGGTTTCCCTTGCAGCGGCGGCAGAGGGGCTCGACCATAGCGTTGGCGCGAATGCGGGCGCGGCGCTCCGCAGCGAGGACCGACGCGACGGGGACACTGGCGATATTCCCGAGCTCCATTTCGCCCTCGTAGTCCAGGCAGCAGAGGACGTAATCGCCATTGGCGAGAAGCCCGAAGCTTTCGCTCATCGGGCAGGGCCTGGGCCCGGGATTTTCCTCATTGTAGATGAACCTGCCCGCAGGCAGGGCGGAAGCGAGGAAAATTTCGTCGCGGGTCCAGAGCTCGAACGACTTGAAGACAAGGAACACGTTGGGAATTGGCATGTAGCCCCAGAAAACTTCATCCTTGAGGCGGAAGAAATCGGGGGGCAACTGGGCCCGCGTGGTCGCGATGCGCGAGCCGATATGGTCCCGGTAGAGGTCTGCGCAGCGGATCTCTTCCCGAGCGAGGGCGGCGGGATATTCCCGGCGCAAACGGCGGCCGAACGATTCCAGGCGGTGCAGTGTCTTCTCGATCCAGCGCCGTTCGGTTCTTGCGGAGGAAAAGTTGGGCCACAGGTCGAAGGGTGGATCGGCCTGAATGGACGGGTCGTGGCCGACGACGTAGTTGGAGGCAATATGGATCTCCAGCCGTGCGCCGCTGCCCAAGCGGAATTTTTCCTCGACCACGTCGTCAATCAGGGCGAAAAAATCCTTGAACGGCAAGCGCGGATAGCCGCGCATGCGGTAGGAAACCCGGGTGGCCGTCTGCAGGCTGAGGGCCAGGGTCACGTTTTTATGCTTCAGGATCTCCCTCTGGACCCCCTTGTCGGCAAGCAGGGTCATGTTGGTGATCAGGGTGACCAGGTGCCCCCCGCTTTCCAGAAGGTCGAGGTATTCGTAGAGGCGCTTGTTGAGCAGCGGCTCGCCCATCACGTTCAACAGAACCGGCGGGCGCAACCCAAGGCCATGGAGCTGGTCGAGAAAGCTGCGCACATGGGCGTCGTCGATCATCCGTTTTTCCCGGCGCAGGACATCGGAGGGGCAGAACGAGCAATGCATGTTGCAATGGCTGGTCAGCTCGATAAAAACGGTGCGCGGCGGAACCAGAGGCGATTTCTCTTCAGGGGTCAACGAAGAGGATTTCACAGGCTACTTGTTTTCCCGCAGCTGGCGAAGGGCATCCTTGCCGCTTTGGCTGTCCGGATTTTGTTGCAAGGACTTTTCATAATTCACGATGGCCAGCTCTTTGCTGCCCGTTTTCGCATAGGCTTCAGCGAGGCTGTCATAGGCGTTCCAGGATCCCGGATATAACTCGACCGTGATCTTGAAAACCTCGATAGCCGCGACCGATTTTCCCTCATTGAGCAAATTGTAGCCCAGCAGGTTGAACTCCCTTTCCAGGAAATAATAAGCGGACCTGCCAGCCAGCAAGCGGCGGATCGCGGATTGGACGGCGGCATCATCGGCGTCCGCCAGCAGTTCGCCGAGCCTTTTGGCAGCGGAAGGTTTCAGCGCCTTGATCGTGCTCATGTACAGCATCTCGATCCAGCCGTTGGCGTCAAGCTCTTTGAACAAAACGCCGTTCCAGGACTTCCAGTCTTTTAAAATATCGTTTTTCTGCATCGTTTCGAGGTTTTGATTCTGTTTGCTGGCCCTGACCACGATGGCCAATGTTTTTTCCACCATGTCTTTGTAAATCAACAATTCCTTTCGCCGCAGCGGGCGATCATGGCCGGCGATGAAAACCACGTCAGCGCCGAAGCGCTGGCAGAGGAGATCAATGGCCTTGATCAGCGAGCGGGCATTGCCCGTCGGTGATATAGACCCGAATGAATCGGGGATGATCAGATCACCCACGCATACGATCTTTGCCTTCTTGAAGTGAACCGCGATGTCATGGTTGGTATGCCCGGGCAGATAGAAAAGATCGATTTCCTCGCCGTTGAAATAAAGCTGCAGGGAATCGCGAAAGGTCAGGTTGGGAAGCCCCGCTTGGGGAAATTGGCTCAGCCCCGCCAAGCGCTCCCTGCCAAGCTGATGGGCAATAATGGTCGCATCCGGTCCCAATTCGCTGTTACCGTAGGCATGGTCCAGATCGGTATGGGTGTTGATGATATAACGGATTCGGTCGTTGCCGATTTTTTTCAACTCCGCCTTGACCGCCGCGGGCGAATGGACGAATCCGAAGGCCGGGTTACCGTCAAATCCGTCATCGACCAGAAGCACCCCATCGGGGCCGCTGAAAGCCACGATGTTCACAATGTCATTCAATACGAAGCGGTACATATTTTCGCTTAAGCGGAACGATTCAACTTTGGCCTCTTTCGCCTGGGCGTTCAAAAAAGCGCAAGTAGAAAAAAATAGCATGCACAAACAAAAACCCATCCATTTTTTCATTGTTCGCCTCTTTTTTTGCTTTTCACGATGCTGGCTCGCAAATACCGATCGATAGTAAGGAAATTTCATCCAAATTGCAAGCGACCACGCCAAGGCCCCCTTAAAACGGATGTTCACAGTAGCGGCCACGGGGATGGTCCGCCGGCAACCGTCATTTGGAAATGAAGCGCTTGAAATTCAGCAAGGAGACCGAGAGCAGGGTCAGGGCGATGGCGCTCAATTTCAGCAGGTCCTTCCAGAAAAACTCGATGCCGTTGCCTTTCAGGAAAATTTCGCGGATGATCTGGATCAGATAACGCAAAGGGTTGATGTCGGCCAGGACGCGCAGGAGCGGAGGAATGTTGTCCACGGGAGTGAAAAAACCCGACATCAGCAGGAAGATCATCAGGGAGAACCAGGCGAAGAACATCGCCTGCTGGGTGGTGGCGGAAAGGACGGATATCAGCAGGGCGTAGGAAAGGATGGCGGCCAGATAGACCAGGGAAGCCAGGAACAGGTAGAACAAATTGCCGCGGAACGGAATGCCGAACCAGAGGACCACGACCACGAGGCCGATGACCATATCGGCCAACCCGATCAAAGCCGCCGGCAGGGCTTTGCCGATATAGATTTCCAGGGTGCTCAGCGGCGAAATGAGCAGCGTATCCAGGGTCTGCTGTTCCTTTTCCCTGACCATCGAGGCGGAGGTCAGGAACATGGTGATGATGGTCAGCAGGAACCCGACAATGCCCGGTCCCATGTAATTGATGCTGCGCAGCTGCGGATTGAAGCGGAAAACAGCCTGGCCGCCTAAAGGCAGCCCTTGGCCCAGCTTTTCCATGTCATTGAGAATGTAATTCTTGATGATGCCATTGAAATAACCGGCCGCGATCATCGAGGTGTTGGAGTCCATGCCGTCCATGAGGATCTGCACTTCGGGGTATTTCAGGACGCTGCGCTTCTCGTCCAGTGCGTCGCGGAAGATCAGAACGGTCTTGACTTCACCTTTTTTGAGCAGGTAGAGATAGTCCTCGCTGCGGTCGCTCAAGACATGCACGTGGAAAAGCGGCGTCTGGCGTACGCGCTGGATGATCTGCCCGGCCACCTGACCCTTGGCTAGATTGACGATGCCTACCGGCACATGGCGGATATCGGTGGAGATCACGTAGCCGAGGATGATGATCTGGATGACCGGGCCAATGAACATCAATACCAGCAGCTCTTTCTGGCGGACGATCTCGATCAGTTCTTTCTTGACCAGGTAAAACAGTTTCATTGCGCAGCCTTCCTCTGCTGGTTGAATTTCCTGGTAGCGGCAGCCAGCAGGACCAGGCTGAGCGCGATCAGCATACCGCCTTCAAAAAAGAAATGCTTCAATTCCGCCCCTTTGAGGATCACGCCGCGGATGATGCGCAGAAAGTAAGTGGCGGGGATGACGTAGGATATCGCCCGCAAAACCGGGCTGAGTGAATCGAGGGGAAAAATGAAGCCGGAAAGGAGAAACGACGGCAGCATGGTTATGAGCAGCGTGGCCAGCATGGCTGTCCGTTGGGTCGGCGCCGATGCCGAGATCAGGATGCCCAAAGCAAGGCCGGAGACGATGTAGAGCAGGGCAAAGACTAGCAGAACCGCCAGGCTGCCGCGCAGGGGAATGCCAAACCAGAAGCGGGCAAAGAGCAGGATAACCACGCCGTCAAGCAGGGAGACAATGATGTAGGGAATGGTCTTGCCGATGATGATCTCCGGGGATTTCAGCGGTGAGATGAAAAGCAGGGCGATGGAGCCTGTTTCCCTCTCCTTGGCAACGCTCAACGAGGTGAGCATGGCCGAGATCATCAGCAGAATGACGGCGACCAGGCCGGGGATGAAGAAAAACTGGCTCCGGGCTTCGGGATTGAAGAAGATCTTGGTGTTGATCTTGAGCAACTGCCCGACGCCTTTCATGGCGGCGATGAATTCCAGGATGATCCTTTCATCGTACTGGTAGACCAGGTTGGCGATATTGACATCGCTGCCGTCGATGATCAGGCCGATGGAGCACTGCCTTTTTTCAGCCAGGCAGCGGGAGAGATCGGCGGGAATGACGATGATCTCCTTAATTTTTTGCTGGCGCAGCATTTTCTCGGCAGCGGCCAGAGATAGGGTGCCTTGCTCATTACTGCCGCGAGTGCGGATAACAAAGATGCGATTGGCGGCAAAGGCCTGGACCAGCTGCTTGGACAGCCGGCTCTGGGAAAGGTCGATGACCGCGGCGTCGATGCGGTTCAGGTCGTAAGAGACCGAGTAGCCGAGGATGAAGATCATGACCAACGGGATGAAGAAGACCATGGTCAGGCTGCGCGGATCGCGCATGATATGAAAGAATTCCTTGACAATGATAGCCTTAATTCTGCCCATGTTCTTGGATGGCATCCTTGAAGAGCTCTTCGATATTCACTTTTCCCTTTTGCCGCAGCAGTTCTTCCGGTTCTCCGCAGGCGACAATCTCGCCGTTGTGGATGATGATGATGCGGTCGCAGTATTCGGCCTCGTCCAGATTATGGGTAGAGACCAGCAGGGTCTTGCCATGCTTTTTTAGCCCGTATAACTCGTTCCAGAAAAGCCGGCGCGCTTCGGGATCGACCCCCGAGGTCGGTTCGTCGAGCAGGATGATCTCCGGTTCGGGCATGAGGCAGACGAACAGGGCCACCTTCTGGCGGATACCGGGCGGGACGTCCTGGATCTTCTGCCCCAGGATATCGGAGGCGACCTGCTCTTCCATCCGGGCCATATGCAGGCGCAGTTCAGCGGGCGGCAGGCCGGATATGCCGCCGAAAAATTCGATATTCTCCATGGCCGTCAAAAGCGGGTAGAGCGAGAATTTTTGCGACATGTAACCCAGTTTTTTCTTTATGGCGGCAAGATGCTTCCGGTTGTCCAGGCCGCCGATCAGGACCGTTCCGGAGGTGATCTTCAGCAGGCCGGTGATCATCTTGATGGTAGTCGTTTTGCCGGCGCCGTTCGGCCCCAGGAAACCGACGATTTCCCCCGGAGCCACGGTAAAGGAAATTCCCTTTACGGCCTGGAAATGGCCGAAATTTTTGGACAGATCACTTACGGTAATGGCCGCCAGGGCGGGTGCGCTCATTGCCGCCTCTCATAATAAATGTACATGTCTTCCAGGGTCGGTTTTTCCTCCACCATTTCAAGGTGCGGGATCTGGCGGCCTAAGTTTTCGGAGCCGGCCTGCATGTAGCGGATGAATTTGCCGCGCATGTGTACCTGGCCTCCAAGGCCGGGTATGGCGGAGATGCGCGCCATCACTTCAAAAATATTGCCGCGCGGCAGAATGCGGAACAGGCGCGCCGGGAATGAATCCCGCAAGCCGGCGATCGAATCCTGGCGCATGACTCGGCCGTTCTTGATGAGCACGATATTGTCCCCTTTTTCGGCTTCATCGAGGTAGGGAGTTGACATGACGATCGTCTTGCCTTCGTTCTTCAGGGCTTCGATGATAGCAAAAAATTCGATGCGCGACAGGGGGTCGACGCCGGTGGTCGGCTCGTCCAGAATGATCAGCTCCGGTGAGGAGAGCAGGATCGTCGACAGGGCCAGCTTTTGCTTCATGCCACCGGAAAGGGCGCCGGCGCGACGCTTGCGAAAAGGGCTCATCCCGGTCCTTTCCAGTAGGCGTTTCTTGAGCTCTTCGCGCCTCGGCAGCGGCACCTGCTGGATGGCGGCGAAAAAGTTCAGATTCTCCTCCACGCTCAGGTCGGTGTAGAGAGAAAACCTTTCGGGCATGAATCCACAGATCGAGGTGATCCGGGAATAGTCGCTGCCAATATCTTCTCCGTTCAGTAATATCGTTCCGGAATCCTTTTTGACCAATCCAACCAGCATCTTGAAAATGGTCGATTTGCCAGCGCCGTCAGCCCCGGTCAGAATGGTGATGGCCGCTTTTTTAACGGCCAGGGTGACATTGTCCACGGCCTTGATGGCGGCAAACGACTTGGAAACGTGCTCCAGACTGACCATCGTTTTTTGCCTTATTTATTGAAAATCACGGTGACAGGCATGCCGATCTTGAAGACCTCGATATCGCGTTCGAGCCGGACTTTTACCTGATACAGCAGGGCTTGGCGTTCTTTTTCGGCGACGATGTACTTGGGAGAAAACTCAGCCTTCCTGCCGAAGGTGGAAATCCGGCCGGAAAAAGAGCGTTCCTCCATGCCATCGACAATGATCCTGGCCTGCTGGCCGAGTTTCAGCGCGGCGATTTCCTTCTCCTCAATGAATACGTCGACGAACAGGCTGGACAGGTCCAAAATATCAGCCAGGGCCACACCAGGGAAAACGGCCTCTCCAGGGCTGATAAAGGTCTCCAGCACCACTCCGGAAACAGGAGCGCGCAGCAGCAAGTCCCGTTCGGCCAGGTCCAGCGCTTGGCGCTTGTTGGCGATCCGCGCTTTCTGGATCTGCAACGCTTCCAGGGATTTGTCCAGCTCAAAGAGCGAAGTCTGCGCGTCCTTCTGCTGCAAGCGCGATTTTTCCAGCTGCTCGCCTGATATGGACTGGTTCTGCTTCAAGCGCTCGAAACGCTGGACCTGCTTCTGCCAGTAGCCAAGGTTGGCCTTGAGCAGTTGCCGCTTTTCTTGGGTCCGAATCTCGCTGTTGACGATCTCCCTTTCGCCTAAGGACAGTTCCTCCAGACCGTTGCGGACCTTGTCGCGGTTGATCTCAGCGATCAGCTCCCCCTTGTTCACGGCCTGGCCTTCCTGGATCAATAGCCTGTCCAAGGTTCCTGCCGCCAGGGCCTTGACGCTGGCGATCTCGCCGTCGACCACGCCGGGCGCCCGGATCTCACGGTCATTTTTCCCGCAGGAATAAAAAAACATTAGCAATAGCAGGAGCGTCGCCGTTTTTTTCATTCTTCCTCCTCGCATTTTCCGATCAAGGTGTCTATGTTGACCTTGAGCATTTCCATCTGCGTGAACAGTTCTTCCCGGTTGGAAAGGTATCTTTCCTGATTGGTCATGGCCGCCAGCAGGTCGGTATGGTCGATCTGGTTTTCTTCGTAAAGTTCTTCTTTCAGGCGGATATCCTCCGCGGCGTTGGCGGATAGGTTGTCCAGCAGGACAAGTTTTTTCTCCAGGTTTTCTTTATATAGAAACAACTGGCGCAAATTCTTTTCGCTTTCACGGATGAAGTCGGCACGCTGGTTCTCCAGCTTGCGGCCAGCGATGTCGGCCAGGCTCTTGTCACGGCCCCCTTTGTTCCAGTTGAAAACGGGCATGGTGACGCTCAGTCCCCCCTGGACGTAGAAGGTCCACTGGTCTTTGAAAAAATTCTGGCCCGGACGGCCGTAATGCAGTTCGGCGAAAGCACTGAGCTGGGGAAGGTAGGCGCCGGAGATCGATTTTTTCTGTATCTGGATGATGCGCGTCCTCTCGTCCAATGATTTCAGTAACGGATGACCGGCCAGGAAATATTCACGGGCCGAGTCGAATGATTCATTTTTCGTCACGGGTTGGGAATCCACATCCTGCGGATCATAGCTGCAAAGACTGTTGAAATGGACGGCCTCAGCCGCGATCAATTGCTCCAGGTCCATTACACTCAGTTTGATTTCGTCGGCTTTGGCTCTCGTTTCCAAAAGGTCGGATTTTTTCACCAGTTCTTCCGTGTAAAGATTTTCCATTTTTTGCAAATGCAGGTTCAGATTGGAGAGGAGAAAATTCAATGAATCCCGCTTTTTGCAGAACAGGAGGTAATTGAAATAGGAAGACTTGACCTTTCCGGCCAATTCGATCTTTTTTAACCGGGTCAGGTCCTTTTCCGCCAGCCCCCGGATGGCTTCAATCTTCACAGCGTTGCTCAAGCATCCGCCGCTATAGAGCGGCTGAACCAATGACATTTTCAGATCGAAATTGTCGTTGGGGGCAGAAAGGACAACCGTTCCAGGGGGAATGTCCGCGCTGATCGGAAAGGGGAAATCGGAAATTTTGACCTCCACCTTGTCCGAAGTGTAGCGGTAATTGCCGCTGAAAAAGACGGAAAAATATTTTTGCCGCAGCGCCGTCAGCCCGGCGATGGAGGCGGCCTCTTCTTCCAACTTTTGGCTGTCCAAGCCGCGGCTGATGGTCCAAGCGCTGACCACGGCCTTGGACAATGTCACCCTGGCCGGAAGCACGAAAACGACAGCCCATAAAACTAAAAAAAATAATTTTTTCATTTCAGCATCCCCCGTTGTAAGATATTGACTACGCTGGCGATTCGTTTGCGGTAAAAATCCTCGTCGCTGGCGACATGGATTCCGGAAATGGCCTCGACCATGGGCTTGCCGATGAAGGAAAATATGGACAAAGCGATGATGTTCATCATGAAATGCAACGGGTCGGATTCGGAGATCAATCCCCGCCGATGCCATTCCGGGATCAGCTCGAGGAACGAATGGGGTTCGAAAGCCATTTTATTGTGAATGATCTCCGTTAAGGCTGCGGTGACATTATCCGGATTGTGGATCAGGTCGAAAACCATGATGCGCACCAGGTCGGGATGGCGGGCAATGAAGCGGATGTAGATCTCGGGAAATTTTTCCAGGAAAAGACCGGGGGTCATTGGTTGGGAGACAAAACGGCCGATTTCGCTGAAAATCTCGCTGAATGCTCCGAACAGGACGGTCCGGTACAGGTTTTCTTTGGAAGAAAAGTAATAAAAGAGCATGGCCTTGTTGATCGCGGCGGCGCCGGCAATGGCTTCCATGCGCGCCCCGGCGAAACCGCGGGCGGCGAACTCTTTCTGCGCAGCCTGCAGTATTCGTTCTTTAGCGCCCAGGTTATTTTTTGCCATCTAACCAACCATTTAGTTTAACCATACGGTTAATATAATATCAATTTGACTTTTTGTCAACAGGCATTTTATTTTTCTCGAAACAAAATTATTCCATGTTATAATTTGCAACCAATGCGTAAAAGAAGTTTTTTCCTTACCCTGTTGCTGCTGGCCGTCTTGCCCCTGGCCCAGGAAGCTTCCGGCTGGGAATGGCAATTCAGCCTGGGGCCATGGACGCTCGAGCCATGGACATCACCGGTCGAACGCGAGGCGCAGCAAATGGTCAGCGAAGAGGCGGGACGCCTGCTCGCTCCCCTTCTCTCCGAATTCACCATCTTTGCATTCGAACCACACATCGAATTGCGCTCACACGGCTGGTCCGCGACCGCCGGCTGCTGGCGCCGTCTGAGGGGCGACCGGCTCGCAGTGGGGTTTTTAGCCACTTATCTCAATTTTTCATTGCCATTCACCCTTACGGACGAGCGGGATATTTACTTTGGAGATTTCGCCATCGCTCGGATCAGCACCAGCGGTCAGGGACAACTCGACCTGCGCACATTCATGCTGGGAGCCCACGGACGCTGGCGGGTTTTGCAGTCGGCCCGGATCGCTGTTTACACCGGGCTGGGCCTGACCCTGCTCAAATTCAGCGGCGACTTGCACCTGCCGCTCACGGCCAGCGTGCAATCATTCCTGGGCACGGTCGAACTGCACAAAATCGAGGATCGGACGCTGGCGGAGCTCAGGGCTGAAAACAGCGATATACCGGCTTGGCTCCTGGCTCCGGCCCTGTCCTTGTCCCTGCACTACCGGCTGGGAGACTGGAGCCGGCTCTTGATTGATTTCAGCCTTGCACAGGGAACATCCCTGGCTGTCGGAGTATCCTTGGGTAAGTGATACGCAGTTCAGTTTTAAAACTTCATCCCCAGCAAAAATGTCAATGCCGTCGGCGTAATGCGTGAGCGCGCGGCGGGCCCGGACCCGAAACGTTATGCTTTCGCGGTTAAAACCGGAACCCGAGCGTCGCGCCCAGAGTCATGTTTTCGAACAGGCTGTCGAAAGCCATGAGCGCATAGGCGGTGAGCTTCACCCCCGTGGCGACGAGCCCGGCGTTCAGCTTCAACATAAAATCGATCGGAACAGACGGGCCGCTGCTGATTACGATGGGCTTGGCCACCCCGCCGCCGACGAAAAGAGGGCCGGCAATAAAGTTTAGAATGGCGGCCGGATAGAGGGTGAACACATCGAATTCAAAACCGCTACCGACCAGCATCACCTCGGGGCTGAGCATCAAAAATTTACCGAATTGGAAATCCAATTCGGCGCCGACGGTCCAAATGATCGGGTCGAACGAGAAGCTTTCGTCGGTCTGGACGCCGAAATTGGTCCCGAAGTGTATGCTGCTGCCGGTGCTTTCGCGCGCATACTCCCGGCGATAGGTGGGACGGGGCTGTACATATTCTTCTTCCTCTGCTGGCTCCTCTGCTTGGGCCTCTGCTTTCTCTTCATTTTTGCCGCCAACGACTTCGACCACCGAATCACGGATGAAACCGGTGACTTCCTTGCCGGACGAATCGTTCACGTAGACCTCGAACCAGTCCCCGGCATGGCTGGCGACCCCTAAAAGAGTCCCGACCGGCACCCGGGCGACGATCGGGGTTGCAACGTCAGGCTCGGAACGGACGTTCGCCGTCTGGACCTTCACCTTGACGATCATTCTATCCTTGGCCGGCACCGCGCTGCGGGCCTTTTCCACTTCCTGTTTGGCGACAACGGCGGGCTTTTCTTCCACTTTCTCCGTTTCTTCCGTTTTCTCCGTTTCCTCCGCTTCCCCGCCGCTCACTTCGCCCATGGTGCTGTGGATAAATCCGTAAACCTCTTTGCCGGACGGATCGTTCACGCCCACTTCATACCAGACGCCTTCCTTGCCATAGACTTTCAAGACCGTGCCGGCCGTCACCTTGGCGATGATCGGAGCCGAGGAGTCGGGCTTGGAACGGACATTCGCCGTCGGGACCTTCACTTTCAGGGTCGTTCCCTCTTCGGCCAGCAGCAAACCGCCCATTACCAGAGCAAAAAGAAATATCAGGACAAATTTTTTCTTCATCTTCCCTCCTTATTATTTATTTGGAAATTCTCATTTCCATTCAACTCGGTCGCGAAACCGTCCGCAGCGGACGCAGCATTCTAGTTGTCAAAAGCGGAACCCGAGCGTCGCGCCCAGAGTCATGTTTTCGAACAGGCTGTTGAAAGCCATGAGCGCATAGGCGGTGAGCTTCACGCTCTGGGCGACGAGCCCGGCGTTCAGCTTCAGCATAAAATCGGTCGGAACAGACGGGCCGCTGCTGATTACGATGGGCTTGGTCACTCCGCCGCCAATGAAAAAACTGCTGGCGGTGAAATTCAAAATAGCGGCCGGGTAGAGGATGAATTCCTTGAACTCGAAGCCGCTCCCGACCAGAATCACCTCGGGGCTGAACATCAGGAATCTGCCGAAATGGAAATCCAATTCGGCGCCGACCGTCCATTGGAAAGGATCGAAGGAGAAGCTGTCATCAGTCAAGGCGCCGAAATTGAGCCCGAAGCGTATGGCGTTGCCCGCGCTACCGCTCGAAGACCCCCGTTGATAGGCTGGGCCAGACCTGTCATATCCCGTTTCCTCCCCTTCATTACCGCCGATGACTTCGACCACCGTGTTGCGGATGAAGCCGGTGACTTCTTTGCCGGACTGGTCGCTGACATTGACCTCGAACCAGTTAGCGGTCCGGCTGGCAACCGCCAATAGGGTTCCAGCCGGGATCCGGGCGATGATCGGGGCCGAAGCGTCGGGCTCGGACCGGACGTTCGCCATCTGGACCTTCACTTTTATGAT
>Ga0315293_10002763_pt1 | contig 16889 bp, 12 predicted proteins | sample YL17G13_20_MG_FD_203071 | JGI IMG/M metagenome (GOLD analysis project Ga0315293, IMG submission 203071) | Sediment microbial communities from Yellowstone Lake, YNP, Wyoming, USA - YL17G13_20 | ecosystem: Environmental > Aquatic > Freshwater > Lake > Sediment | place: USA: Wyoming | collected...
CCTCGGGCGAAACAATCGGCGCCACATCGCCCGGCCGTTGTGCCTGGACGGCTCCGGACAACAAAGCCGCCGCCGCAAGAATCAAGCAACTGCGATTGAACATGGCACATTGTTGCACGCTTGGGGTCGAAGTCACCACAGAGACAGAGAGCACGCAGAGAACAACGGCCCCCTCGCTCAGCGTGTTGTGGTCAGGGGACCGTTTGCTGCCAGGAGCGCCTGGGCGGACTCCTCAGGTACTATCACCGGGAGGCGGCATAGAAGTGGGGCGGCAGATCCAGGCCACGGGATTCTATCTGTGTGGATTCCTCTGTCTGGTGTTGGCGGTTTTGAAGCTGACGGCCGCGGTGCACTGGTCCTGGTGGCGGGTCTGGCTGCCGATCCGGGTGGTCTTGGGCCATAACGGGCTGTACATAGCGGTCGGGTTCATGTGGCTGTGTTGGATTGGATGTGGCGACGACACAAGAGGCGCAACGATTCGTCAGTCCCACCGGCTGGACGGTTATCAACTGGCGGGCATGTTGTGTTTGCTCATCTTCGTGGATAACCTGTTGAGGCGAATCGGCGAGCCAGGGGAGTCCGTTTGGTGCTGGCTGGCTTCGGGGAGAATGGAGGTCATCTTCCTGTGTGGAGCTCTCAGCCTCACATGCCAGTTTCTGTTCTGGTCGGGGATTGTGCGTCCGGAGAGTGGCGGATTCCACCGCCAGCGGGGTGCCAAACACCGAGATCGTCGATATCGAACACCCGCTGAACGGACGACGGACGAGTATTTTGACCGAACGAGATAAACGATGTCCGCTTCCCGGGGCACCAGTAGTGCTGATTCGTCCAGTAGCACGGCACACGCCCAACTACGGCGTCATCACCTCCGCCGACGACCCGCGGATGATACAATTTGCCCTGAAGCTGAAATTCTGAAACGACATGAAACAAACTGCCCTTGTACTGCTCGACCTGGCCGCAACGCCGGCAGCGGCTATCGAGATCGCCACCGGCAAGATGGTGGGCTCCGGTTATGAGGCGCGCGCGCTCTACCTAGAAACACTAGCCAGGCTGACAACAGCGGGGGTTCGCGTTGTGCCCTCAAGGTCTTTCCTGATTCGCATCCTGGCGGTGTGCTTGATCGCGTGCGGCGTGCCGTGCGCCGGCGCCGGCCCTCTCCTGCAAAACGGCTCGTTCGAGGAGGGTTTGTCGGGATGGATCGTGCGAGGATCGCGGGTTACCGCGACGGTGGTCTCCGATGCCCGTGACGGCACACGGGCGCTCCGCGTAGAAAACCGCGCTTCCCGGTATGACGGTCCGGCGCAAGACGTTCTGGCCGCCTTGCGCGAGGCTGGGAGCCGGGCGCGCTACACCTCCCGGCTCTGGATTCGGCTGGACGCGCCCGCCAGCGTGCGGTTGCGGCTTCAACTGACCGGCGCGGATGGAACTCAACGGCTCATTCTCGCGGAGAGGGTAATCCGCGCGCCCGGCGAATGGACGCGAGTGGAAGGCACGCTGGCTCCCGTGTGGACGGGAACGCTAGCGTCCGCCGAAGTGTCTTTCGACGTGGCTCAGTTACCCGAGAGCGCATACCCATCGTTCACGGTGGACCAGGTAACGGTGGACCCCGACTCCGACGGTGATGGTCTAACGGACTCCGAGGAAGCCGCTGCCAAAACGGATCCGCGTTCCACTGACACCGACGGCGACGGAATGCCGGACGGATGGGAGATGGCCAACCGGCTTGACCCGACCGTGTCGAACGGGACGGAAGATCCCGACGGCGACGGCTTCTCCAATCTTCAGGAATACTGGGCGGCCACCGACCCACGCAGCGCCGTGTCCTACCCCGGCAAGCCGGCCAACCCGAATCTCTCGGCCGAGGCCCGCGCCGTGCTTCGCTACCTGGCGCTGCTACCTTCCCGCACCGCCAATCGCGTGGTCGTGGGGCAGCACTGCACCGATATCGCCGCCGAATTCGAGGAGCAGGTCGCAGGCCTTTACGCCATGACCAGTTATTGGCCCGGCCTGCTGAGCTTGGGATACGAGTATTTTCGCCAGCCGCTGGATGTGCCGACCGTCACCGATTACGCGCTCAAGTACTGGAGGGCCGGCGGCCTGGTGCTGGTGAAGTGGGCGCCGCCGAACCCCTGGACCGGCGGAGTCGCCTCCGACCGAAGCGGCGGCGGCGACCTGAAGGAACTGCTGGCTGCCGGAACTCCGGTGAACAAAACCTGGGTGACGTGGCTCGATGAAGCGGCGGCCGGGTTCGCCAGGTTGCGCGACGCTGGCGTGGTGGTCCTGTGGCGTCCCAACTCGGAGATGAACGGCGCGTGGTTCTGGTGGGGCCGGCGCCACCGCGATGACTATATCGACATGTGGCGTTTCATGTTCGACTACTTCACCCGCGTCAAACAGTTGAATAATCTCATCTGGGTCTACGAATCCGATTCCAGTGTCCACGACATGGTCCCGGCCGACTACTACTATCCCGGCGACGACGTAGTGGATGTGGCCGGCCACAACTTCTACCACGACACCTGGGATCTGCCCTTCGACGCCAACCGCGTCTTCCGCGATTATCCCAAGGTCTACGCCTTCCCGCAGGCGGGGCCGACAAAAGAGATGCGGGATGGCTCCTGGAACAACATGATCATGATCGACATGATCCGGGCCCGTTACCCGCGCTGCGCCTTCTTCTCGGTCTGGAACACCTTCCGCGCCGGGGGTGTCGAAAGCAAAATCGCCATCCTGCACAACCGGAACGCCCGCGCCCTTCTCGAAGATCCCTGGATTGTCACTCGCGACGAGATCCAGTGGAGAGCGGCGGAAGATTCACGGCCCCCACTACCCCTGCCGCCTCGCAGACGCTTGCCCTGACGGGTATCCGCTCCGTCTCGAGGTCGCCCAGGCCGAGTGTGCCTGTCGGAAATCCCGTCCGGGCTGGCCGCGGCTCGGTACGGGCAACTTGGGTGCGAAGGAGTGTCGGAAGCCCAGTGGCATGAAGGGGGCGTGCGGATTCCGTCGGCACCGGGCTTCTACCGACGTTCTACCGCCCCTCCCCGTTACCGTTTCCGAACAACCCCCGCATAAACCGCTCCCAATCATCGGCACCCGCCTCCGCCCCGGCCGCCTCCGCCACTTCTACCGCCGCCCCCTCCGCCGCCCGGATAGCCTGTTCCTCCCCGCCCTTCGGGAGATCCCTGGCGAGACCCGCCCGCTTCCCGGCTCACCTTGGCCGGTCTGGCCCAAGGGGAATCGGTCAGCACGCGCTGCACTTCTTCGCTGCTCCAGTCGCCGGGCTTTTTCTTGTTCCAGAAATCATCGCCAGGCAAGTCCAACACGCACAGTCCCAGGACCGCCGCGACGGCCGGCAATAGGCGATTCATACAGACTCCTTGAGACTACGTTTGAAGACACCCTCCCCTCCAGCCCAACGCTCAGGCAGGAGACGGACGAGAGCGCGCTGCGGTTTCGGCCCGCGCTGCCGGGCCACGTACAGCTTTCCACAATCAATGCTATCCTGCTTTTGAAGGTGTGGTTTTTATCCCGACCGGGCCGCCGCTGTGGCCGGTTGGTGCCTCCATGAAAATCGCTTTTCTGGAAATCAAAGACTGGGAGCGGGACTACCTGAAGAACCGCCTCCCCGGGCACGACTTCTTCTTTTCCGGCGAGACGCTGGAGCCGGGGCTGCAGGCGGCGCTGGCCGGCTGCGAGGCGCTCTCGCCGTTCATCTACTCGCAGGTTTCGGCCGAGGTGATCCGGGCCTTGCCGGCCTTGCGGCTGGTGGCCACGCGCTCGACCGGCTTCGAGCACATCGACCTGGGCGCCTGCCGCGAGCGCGGCATCGTGGTTTCCACCGTGCCCAGCTACGGCGAGAACACGGTGGCCGAGCACACCTTCGCGCTCATGCTGGCGCTGTCCCGCAAGATCCACCAGTCTTACACCCGCGTGATGCGCTCCGATTACTCGCTGGAGGGCCTGACCGGCTTCGACCTGAAGGACAAGACGCTGGGCGTGGTCGGCGCCGGCAAGATCGGGCTGCACGTCATCAAGATCGGCCGCGGCTTCGGCATGCGCGTGCTGGCCTACGACCCATATCCCAACAGCTTCCTGGCGGAGTTGCTGAACTTCAGCTACGCCGGCATCGACCAGTTGCTGGCCGAGAGCGACGTGGTCAGCCTGCACATGCCGTACTCTCCGCAACTGCACCACTTCATGGACCGCGCGAAGTTCTCGCGGATGAAGCCCGGCTCGCTGTTCATCAACACGGCGCGCGGGCGGCTGGTGGATACCGAGGCGCTGCTGGAGGCGCTGCAGGGCGGGAAGCTGGCCGGCGCCGGCCTGGACGTGGTGGAAGGCGAGGAGCTGATCCAGGAGGAGCAGCAGTTGCTCTACCAGCAGCAGAGCGTCGAGAAGCTGCAGGCCGTGATCCGCACGCACGTGCTCTTCCGCCACGACAACGTCATCTTCACCCCGCACAACGCCTTCAACAGCCGCGAGGCGCTGGAGCGCATCCTGGACACCACCGCCGAGAACATCGTGAACTTCGCCGCCGGCCGGCCGTCGAACGTCGTGAAGTGACGCTCACCACAAAGCCGCCAGGGACACGAAGTGATAGCAGGGCTGGGCGACCACCAAGGTAGCCCCTAGCGCCGCCGGGAAAACGTTTGAAATTGCCCGGCAAACCGAATATCTTAATGGGCTTCCCCGCAAATTATGGAAGACAGGGCGCCATCTTTGATTCCTGCTGCCGCACCGACACTGGTCGGAAGTTTCCCACACCCCGACCCGTGTGCCATCGTGGAGCGGATTCTGCGCTGTTTCCCGGAACTTCCCGCCTGGCCGCAGATGCCCGCGCGCGACTGGCTCGAAAGCATGTATGTGCAGTACTCGGAGGGCTTGCCGGGTGCGGTGATCGACCGGCAGGGACAGCGGATTTACTTCCGCGCCGACGACGCGTTTGAAATCCAACTGGAAAACTTCTATCAAGCGGTAGTGGAAGGCGATGTCGAACCCTTCGCCATTACCGAGCGCTACGCGCTTGGTCTGCACCGGTTTTTGGACAGCGTCGCCCGCCTGGGGACGCGCCCCCCATGGGTCAAAGGACAGGTGACCGGCCCCTTCAGCTTTGCCATGACCGTAACCGACGAGAACAAGCGGGCGCTGGCCTACAATCCCGAGCTGTACGAAGTGGCCAGCCACGGAATGGCGATGAAGGCCCGCTGGCTGGCCCGCCGGCTGCGAGGGGTTGCCGAAGGCGTGCTGGTGGTGCTGGATGAACCGTATCTCTGTTCGTTCGGTTCGGCCTTCATCAACGTCTCGCGGGAGGACGTCATCGCGGCCATCGCCGGGGCCGTGGCCGCCATTCATCAGGAAGGCGCGCTGGCCGGCCTGCATTGTTGCGGCAATACCGACTGGTCCCTGGTGTTGAGCACCGGCGTCGAGGTGATCAGCTTCGACGCCTGCGAGTTCTTCCAGGGCCTGTCGCTGTATCCCGCCGAACTGAAGTCGTTCCTGGCAGCGGGAGGGCTGCTGAGCTGGGGGATTGTGCCCGCCAACCAAGCGAACGGCGCCCTGACCACCGTGGAGCTGCTGGCCATGCTCGACAACCGGATCGAGCAGCTCGTGGCCAAGGGCCTGGATCGTGGCGCGCTCCTCCGCCAAGCGCTTCTGACACCCTCCTGCGGGCTGGGAACGCAGAGCGTGGACACGGCCGACCGGGCCATCGATCTCCTGCTCGAACTGTCCGCCCGAGTTCGAGAACGAGAAGGGATAGACCGAAGGCTGGAGGCTGGAAGCTGGGGGGGGCGGGTTTGATCCTCCAGCCTTCGGGCTCCAGCCTGCAGCCTCACGTAAAATGATCATCGCTGTCATCGGGAAGGGCGGTGTCGGCAAGACAACCCTGGCCTCGTTGATCCTGCGCCGGCTGATGGAGTGCGGACAGACGCCCATCCTGGCTATCGACGCCGATCCCTCCAGTTGCCTGGGGCCGGCCCTGGGCATCGCGGTCGGCGGGACGCTGGCCGACCTGCGGGAAAGCATGCGGGAGACGGCCGACCGGCCGCCCTCGATGTCGGCCGGGGAGTGGCTGGCGCTCGGCGCCCAAGAGGCCATCGTGGAAAACCGCGGCTTTGATCTGCTGACCATGGGCCGGCCGGAAGGCAAGGGCTGCTATTGCTTCGTCAACAACCTGATCCGGGAGCACCTGGATCGTCTTTCCCGCTCGTACCGCCATGTTCTGCTGGACTGCGAACCGGGACTCGAGCACCTCTCGCGCCGCACCAGCGGGCGCCCGGACGCGTTGATCTGCGTGACCAATCGCTCCCGAATGGCCGCGGAAACCATCCGGCGATCCCTGGCGCTCTACCGGGAGATTCATGGCGGGCTGCCGCCACGGGCCGACCTGGTGCTCAACCAATTCGAGCCGGCAGAGCCGCTGGCGGCCGAGATGACGACCATTGCGGCCGGAGCCAATGTTGCTTTCCGCCGCGTGCTCGCCGTCCCCAGCGATCCTCAGGTGGCCTCCTTTGAAGCCGCCGGAACGTCGCTGCTGAAGCTGGACCCGGCCACACCGGCACTGGCGGCGCTGCGCGCCTGGGAGCTGCCGGCATGAAAGTAGCCGTCACCGGAAAAGGCGGTGTGGGCAAGACGACGGTGGCCGCCTTTCTGGCCCGTTGCTGGCGCGACCTGGGCCGCGAGGTGATCGCGGTGGACGCCGACCCGGACGCCAATCTGGCCGGCACCCTCGGCTATCATGGCCCCGACATCGCCCCGCTGGCCAAGCTCAAGGCCTTGATCCAGGAGCGGGTCGGCGGCGCTGAGGGCTGGGGCGGGTTCCTGCGCATGAACCCCCGGGTGGACGACATTCCCGAGCAGTTCGGGATCGTGGTGGACGGCATCCGCGTGCTGGTGATGGGAACCATCGAGCGCGGCCGAAGCGGCTGCGCCTGTCCGGCGAACATCCTGCTTCGCGAAGTGCTCAACCACCTGCTGCTCACTGCGCGCCAGTGCGTCGTGGTCGATATGGAGGCAGGCGTGGAGCACCTGGGCCGCGGCACGGCCGAGAGCGTGGACGCCATGCTGGTGGTTGTCGAGCCGGGATGGGCCAGCCTGCAGACCGCCGGCCGGGTGGCGGAACTGGCCGGGCACCTGGGTGTCCGAAACGTGCAGGCCATCGCCAACAAGATTTGTGGGGGCGATGACGCGGCCTTTATCCGCGCGCACCTGGCGGGTCTGCCGCTGCTCGGTTCGCTCCCCTTTGACCGCGAGCTGGAGTTGGCTGCCCGCGCCGGCTCCGTCTCTGGCGACAGCCCCTTTTATCGCGAGGTGCTGCGGATTGCTCAACGGCTTTGAAATCTGTGCAATCTGCGAAATCTGCGGCTGGTGCTTGAAAAGGAGAAGCTTTGAACTTCGACAACCGGTCTGCTGATCCTGCCGCGCAGGAGGTGCTGGCCCAGGCCCGGGATTGTGGCGCGCAAACGGTCTGGGATCGCTATGACGCCCTGCAGCCGATGTGCGGATTCGGCGAGCTGGGCCTGTGTTGCCAGGTCTGCTACATGGGCCCGTGCCGCATCGACCCGTTCGGCGAAGGGGCGCAGGTGGGAGCGTGCGGCGCCGATGCGCACCTGATCGTGGCCCGCAACCTGGCGCGGGCGGTGGCGGCGGGCGCGGCGGCCCACAGCGACCACGGCCGCCAGGTGGTGGAAGTTCTCCGCGGCGTGGCCGGCGACGGCGCCTCTTCCGGCTACAGCGTGCTGAACCCCGGAAAGCTGAAAGCGCTGGCCGCCGAATGGGGCCTCGAGGCCGGCAACCGCCAGGTGCGCCAGGTGGCCAGCGAGCTGGCCGTGCGGATGGAAGCCCAGTTCGGCGCGCAGCGCGGCCCCCTGGTCCCCTCGCTGCGCGCCCCCGAAGCACAGCGGGCGCGGTGGGCCAAGATGGGGATTACGCCACGCGGAATCGACCGCGAGATCGTTGACTTGCTGCACTGCAGTCATCACGGCGTGGAAGCCGACCCGGTGGCCCTGCTCCGGGCGGCCATGCGCGCGGCGCTGGCCGACGGTTGGGGCGGCTCCATGATTGCCACCGACGTGCAGGACGTGCTCTTCGGCGGACCGGCAGCCATCCGCTCGCGAGCCAACCTCGGCGTGCTCGAGGAGAAGAAGGTGAATATTCTGGTCCACGGCCACGAGCCCACATTGAGCGAGATGCTGGTGGCGGCCAGCCGGGACCGGGAGTTGCTGGCGCGGGCGCGGCAGGCGGGCGCCGAGGGCCTCAACATTGCCGGGATTTGCTGCACCGCCAACGAAATCCTGATGCGCCAGGGTATGCCGGTGGCCGGCAACTATCTCCATCAGGAACTGGCGTTGCTGACCGGCGCCGTGGATGTGATGGTGGTGGATGTGCAATGCGTGATGCCTTCCCTGGTTCAGGTCGCCGCCTGCCGGCATACCAGGGTGGTGACCACGTCGCCCCAGGCCCACATTCCCGGCGCCGAACACCTGGAGTTCGATCCGCGGGAGCCGATGGCGGCGGCGCGGGCCATCATCGAGCGGGCCGTGGAAGCCTTCGCGCGCCGCGACCCCGCGCGGGTCAGGATTCCGCGCCACAGCATGGACCTGGTGGCGGGCTTTACCAACGAGAATTTGCCTTATTACCTGGGCGGGCGCTTCCGTGCCGGGTATCGGCCGCTGATTGACGCGGTGGCGGCGGGCCGCATCCGGGGCATCGTAGCCGTGGTTGGCTGCAATACCCCGCGGGTGGTGCAGGATTATCACCACCTGGCCCTGGTGCGCTCCCTTCTGGCGCGCGATGTGCTCGTTGTGCAGACCGGCTGCAGCGCCATCGCCTCGGGCAAAGCCGGGCTGCTTCGCCCGGAAGCGGCCGCGGAGCTGGCGGGGCCGGGCCTGCGCGAAGTCTGCGACGCGGTGGGCATCCCCCCGGTGCTGCACGTGGGCAGTTGTGTGGACAATTCCCGGATTCTCTCGATCTGCGTCGCGCTGGTCGCCGAAGGTGGAATCGGCAGCGAGCTGTCAGAGTTGCCGGTGGCGGCGGCCGCGCCGGAAGCCATGAGCGAAAAAGCCGTCACCATCGGCATGTACGCCGTCGCTTCGGGAATCTTCACGGCCTTTCTGCCCACGCCGCGCGTGGCGGGAAGCCGCGTGGTGCGCAAGTACCTGGAGGAGGATGTGGAGCGGGAAACCGGAGGCAAATTCCTGTTCACCAACGATATCCAGGAGGCGGCGCGCGCCATTGTCGCCCACCTGGATGGGAAGCGCCAGGCGCTCAAGCTGGCGCCCATGCTTTACGAGAATGGGGTACGGTCCAGCGAGGCGGCCGTTTCCCGGGTCCTGTCGGACTACGTTCCCCCGACCGGCTTGACGTCGCTGGGTTGCGGCAAAACCCAGGAGCAAAGCCAGTCAAGGCCCCCGGAGAGCTGAAGGCAGTAGGCAATTGCGGACCATCGTCACATTCAAGCGCGAGCGGTGCCTGGCCTGCCGGGCCTGCGAGCTGGCCTGCTCGGTGATCCATTCCCGCAGCGGGCGGCTGGAAGCGGCGATCCTCGAGGAATTGCCGCCCAAGCGGCGCGTGCTCATCGCGGCGGGCAGAAATGGCATCGAAGCGCTGCGCTGCGAGCAATGCCTGGAGCCGCTGTGCGCCTTCAGTTGCAAGAGCGGAGCCCTGCGCCGTGATCCGCGCGATGGACGGGTGGTCTTCGACGAGCGCCGCTGCATAGCCTGTTTCATGTGCCTGATGGTTTGCCCATTTGGCGTGCGTCCCGACCCGGCCAGGGACGCGGTGGTGCGATGCGACGTATGTAGCGCTGGCGTCTGCCCCGGCTTGCCGTGGGTCCCGCCGGCCGGCCCATGTAGCGCTGGCGTCCCGCCGGCCGGCCCATGTAGCGCTGGCGTCCCGCCGGCCGGCCCTCCTTGTACCGCGTCGGTGCCCGCCTGCGTCGCGGCCTGTCCCACCGGCGCGCTGGGCACGCAAACGCCGCCGGACGAGCGCGCGCGCAGCGGCTTCCGCGGGCATGTTGTGGTGCTGGGATCCTCGGCGGCCGGCATCGCCGCCTGCGAGGCTGCCCGCGAGCATGCTCCCGATTGCTCCATCACGCTGATAACCGCCGACGCTTCTCCCCAATACTCCCGGCCGCTTTTGCCCTATGTTCTCAGCGGCCGCATCGGGCCACAGGACATTGACTGGCGGACCGCCGGCTATCTGGAAAATGAGTTAGGGGTGCGGGTCCGGCGCGGAGTCCGTGCCATTCATTTGAACCAAGCGGCGCGCTCTGTGGCGCTCGACGATGGAACCGAAGTAGCGTTCGACCGCCTCATTCTGGCGACCGGTGGCCGCGCCACGCTCCTTTCCATTCCCGGCGGGGGTCTGGCGGGGGTCTGCTCTCTTCGAAACGCCGAAGACCTGGAAACCATCGATGGGCTGGCCAGTGCTGGGCGGTGCGCGGTGGTGCTGGGCGGGGGCAACGTCGGACTGCAGGCCTGCGAGGCCTTGCTGGCACGGGGCCTGGGCGTGACCGTCGTCGTCAAATCTCCGCACCTGCTTTCGCAAATGGTCGATGCCGAAGCAGGAGGGCGCGTGGCGGAATTGTTCGCGCGCCATGGGGCCAACATCAGAACCGGGCGCGACGCAGCCGAGATTGCCGGCAACGGCCTCGTGGCAAGTGTGCGCCTGGACGACGGCGAATGTTTGCCCGCCGACCTGGTTCTCATGGCCAAGGGGATCACACCCAACGTCGAGTGGCTGCGGGACAGCGGGCTCCGGATGGGCCGCGGAATCGTGATCGACTGCTGCGGCCGCACCAGCCTCGAGGGCATTTTCGCCGCCGGTGACTGCGCCGAACTGATCGATCCGCTGACCGGCCGCTCCTCGATCAGCGGCATTTGGCCGGTCGCTTACGAAACGGGCCGCGCGGCCGGCAGCACCGCCGTGGGGGTGGAACGGGCCTGCGCTGGCGCGCTGCGCATGAATGCCGCGCGCTTCTTTGACGTACCGATCATATCGATCGGCGAGGTTTGCCCGGAGCGGCTGGAAGGCGCTGCGGCGCGGGTTTTGGCGCGGTCCGACAGCGTCTATCGCAAGCTGGTCCTGCGCCGCGGGCGGCTGGCCGGCGCGCTGCTTTACGGCGACATCTCAGGTGCGGGCGTTTTCTATCGCCTGTACAGAGACGGGGTCGAAGTCGGGGAGGAGTATCGTTTTCACTCGATGTTAATTGACTTGTCTGACGATCCGTTGTTCCAAAAAGCGATCTGATTCACCCGGCGGCGTCCTTGGGCCGGGGCTGTCCTCGATTTGAGTTTTTGGACGTTACGCCCTCGCCTCGACAGTCCGAATCCACGTTGACAGCGTTTTCACAGGGTGATATCCATACACGGCATGCGGATCATTTATTCGTGTATCCTCGCGATCTCCTTGGGCCTGCCGCTTGGCGCGCAGGAATTCCGTGGAACGGTTCTTGGACGCGTGGTGGACGCCAGCAACGCGGTAGTGCCGAACGCTGCCGTTACGGTCACCAACACGGCAACGAACACTTCCCTGAACACCCAAAGCGGCGCGGACGGCGCATATATGGTGCCGTTCCTGATTCCGGGCCCTTACCGCGTGACGGCGGAAGCGGCCGGATTTAAAAAGGCCGTGCGCGACGGAATCGAAGTCCGCGTGCAGGATCGCCTGACGGTGGATCTCATGCTGCAGGTCGGAGCGACCAGCGAATCTGTCGAAGTCACCGCCAGCGCGCCGCTGCTCGAGGCCAACTCCGCCACCATGGGACAGGTGATCGACAACCGGCAGGTGATCAGCATGCCCCTCAACGGGCGCAGCTCCTACCTTTTGACGCGTCTCGCACCCGGCGTGATGCCGACCGACACCCGGACCTTCACGCGGCCCTTCGATAATGGGGCCATCTCGAACTCCTCGCTCAGCGGGAACCGCGGTAAAGCCAACGAAGTGCTGCTCGACGGCATCAGCAACGTCGGTGCCGACAACACCATCACCTTTACACCCTCCATCGACGCCACCCAGGAATTCAAGGTCCAGACCAACACCTATGACGCGGAATTCGGCCGGTCGGCGGGCGGTGTTGTCAACGTCACCGTGAAGTCCGGCACCAACCAGGTGCACGGCTCGCTGTTCGATTTCCTCCGCAACAACGAGCTGGATGCCAACAGCTTTTTCAGCAACCGCGTCGGTGCCAAGAAGGCGCCGCTGCGTTACAACCAGTTCGGCACGTCGGTCGGCGGTCCCGTGTACCTGCCCAAGGTTTACAGCGGCAAGGACCGCACGTTTTTCTTCTTCAACTACGAAGCCATCCGGCAGTTCGACGGCCGGTCCAGCGTGGGCGCCGTGCCCACGCTCAAGCAGCGCGACGGCGACTTTTCCGCAACCTACGCGGCGGCCAACCAGGCGATCCAGATTTACGATCCGTTCAGCACGCGTGCCGACCCCGCGCGACCCGGCTCGTACCTGCGCGACCAGTTCGCGGGCAATCGCATTCCGACCAGCCGCTGGGACCCGGTCGCCAAAGCGGCGCTGCAGTACTTCCCGGTGCCCAACGCGCCCGGCAACCCGCTGACCGGCGCCGAAAACCTGTTCTACTCCGGCGGCAGTCCCGACGGCTACGACGCGGTGATCACGCGCCTCGATCACCAGATCAGCAGCGCGCAGAGGATTTTCGGCCGCTTCTCCTGGAGCCAGCGCCCGCGCGGAGACGACAACTGGTTCGGTAACATTGCGGACTCCAACTTCACTTCCGCCAACCGTTCCAGCCGGGGCGCGGCGCTCGACTACGTCAACACGCTCAGCCCGCGCTGGCTGCTGAACCTGCGCTGGGGCTTCAGCCGCTACGCCGATCCTACGCGCAGCCCGGCGGAAGGTTTCGACATCGCCACCCTCGGTTTCCCGGCGTCTTTCCGCGACCAGACGGTCTTCCGGATGTACCCGCGGTTCGAAATCTCGGGTCTGACCAATATGGGCCGCGACGGGGGATCGAATAACACCGAAGATACCCAGACCTTTCAGGCCAGCCTGACGCACATCCGCGGCGCGCACACGCTCAAGTTCGGCGGCGATTTCCGTGTCATCCGCCAGAACCAGTTCAGCGCCGGATACGGCAGCGGCCGCTTCGCCTTCACCCGCGCCTACACCCAAGGGCCAGACCCGCTTCGCTCCACCACCACCGGCGGCAACGCCCTGGCTTCCTTCCTCCTCGGGACCCCTAACAGCGGGTCGGTGGAAAAGGCCGTCGCGCTCTCTTTCCAGAATCTCTACGGCGCGGCCTTCGCCCAGGATGACATCAGGCTGTCCCGCAAGCTCACTGTGAATGTGGGGCTCCGCTGGGAACACGAAGGCGCTCGCACCGAACGGTACAACCGGATGACCCGTGGATTCGCCTTCGGTCAATCCAGCCCGCTGCAGGTGCCGGGAGTGAAGCTCCAGGGCGGTTTGCTTTACGCCGGCACCGGCGGCCAGCCGCGCGGCCAGGCAGACACTCGGAGCACGTTCGCCCCGCGTTCCGGCTTCGCTTACAGCCTGACTTCGAAGACCGTGCTGCGCGGGGGTTACGGTATCTTCTGGTCCGGCACCACGGATATCGGCGCGGGCACCAACGCCGCGCCCGGCTTCAGCGCCACCACGACGTTCGTCTCCAGTCTCGACAACATGACGCCGCTGAACGTGCTGCGCAATCCCTTCCCGGATCCGCTGCTCAGTCCCATCGGCTCCTCGCAGGGACTGGCGACGCTGGTCGGCCAGGGGGTCTCCTTCACCAACACCGCCCGCAGAATCCCGTATACGCAGCAGTACAGCTTAGGCATTCAGCGCCAGATCGGAGCGGGCACGCTGATCGAAGCGGCCTATGTCGGCAATCGCGGCATCGCCCTCGGCAACAGCAACGTAGCGCTCAATCAACTCCCCGACAACCTGCTGGCCATGGGTTCCGCGCTCCTGGACCAGGTCACGAACCCGTTCTACGGCGTCATTTCCAGCGGCGGGCTGGCATCCCGGACGGTGGCGCGCGGACGGTTGCTGGTGCCCTACGTTCAGTATACGGGCGTCGGGGTCCTCAGCCCGACCATCGGAAGCTCCACCTACCACGCCCTGCAACTTAAAGTGGAAAAGCGATTCAGCCGGGGTTTCTCGCTCCTCGCCTCTTACACCAACGCCAAGATCATCGACGATGTCGGCAGTCCGCAGAATAACAACAACCTGCGCGCGGAGCGCGCCATCTCGACGCTGGACCGCCCCCAGCGCCTGGTCATCAGCGAAGTTTGGGAACTACCCATCGGCAAGGGCCGCGCGCTGGGAGGGTCGGTGCCCAGGATTGTAGATCTGGTGATCGGGGGATGGCAATTGAACTGCGTGGCGATACTCCAGAGCGGCCAGATCCTCAACATTACCTCCTCCACCAACACCACCAACTCGCTGGGGGGCGGCCAGCGTCCGAACAGCACGGGGAAGTCGGCCAAACTGTCGCCCGCCAGCACCGACGCCATGCTGAGCCGCTATTTCGATACTTCCGTGTTCACGCAACCGGCGCCGTTCACCTTCGGCAACTTGGCCCGCACGCTGCCCGACGTCCGGGGGCCGGGCATCAACAATTTCGACATGTCTCTGGTCAAGGGTTTCCCGATCCGTGAGCGGCTGAAGGCGCAGTTTCGCTTCGAGTTCTTTAATCTCTGGAACCGGACGCAATTCGCAAATCCCGGCACGAGCCAAGGCAACGCGCAGTTCGGCGTGATCAGCAACATTTCGAACGACGCCAATCCCGCGCGCCAGGTGCAGTTGGCTCTGAAGATCGTGTTCTGACAGACCCATCAACCCGGACCATCCCGCAGGGCGGGACGGAACCCATCCGCAGATTACGCAGATTACGCAGATCCCAGAATTGGATCTTAATCTGCGGTCAGTATGGGTCAATGGCAATTGGCGCTTGACGTTTACGTTCGACGGTGAGGACGTCGTACTCGTGGACTACCGGGACTATCACTAGGAGAGTTGAGCATGGTTTTCAATCCAGCGCATCCGGGAGAGGTATTGAAGGACTATTTGGGCGAGATGACTGTGTCCGAGGCGGCCTGCCATCTTGGTGTCACCAGGGCGCATCTATCGCGAATCCTGAACGGGCATGCCGGCATATCGGCCCCCATGTCGTTACGGCTTGCGGCTGCCCTGGGAACGTCACCCGACTTCTGGCTGAAGATGCAGATCAACTATGACCTCTGGCAAGCCCAGCGCCAGAAGCAGCCGAAGATCCACCCATTCCCGCATCTGACTAACCCGCAAGAACGGGCGCTTGCCTAGGCGCCGCGGATTCTAGTGTAGTGCGTCATTGATTGCTTGGCTTATCGAAGCGCCGTAGGCGCGGCCGATAATAGCCCAGCACTTCAGTGCTGGGTAGTAAACGAACGCGAAGAGTCCCGGAGGGACGACTGAAACCGGCCATTTGCGGGAGGCTCGGTCGTCCCTACGGGACTCCGCTCCTTCTTCTCAGTTTCCCAGCGATAAATCGCTGGGCTATTTTCGGCCGCGCCTCCGGCGCTCGCTGTTCATTAGGCCGCAGCCAAAGGTAAAGAAGCGTTGGACGCACTACACTAGTGAAACGCTGAAGTACGCCATGCAGGCAGCCGATGCGCTGGCGGCGGCGCACGCCGCGGGTTTTGGCGCGGTCCGAGGGCGTGTATCGGAAGCTGGTCCTGCGCCGTGGGCGGCTGGCCGGCGCGCTGCTTTACGGCGACATCTCAAGTGCGGGCGTTTTCTATCGCCTGTACAGAGACGGGGCCGAAGTCGGGGAGGAGATCGTGGCTGAGCTTGGGGAGAGAACCGAGGCATGGGCGCTCGGATCCCTCATTCCGGCGGCGGCGGAAAGCAATGCCGTTTCGTAGACGGGACCCTAGCAACATGCGATCCGTCCTGAGACACGCGATTGGAGAGGGGCGATGAAGGAGACCTCCGGGTGTTGGAATAGCCGAACCCGCCGTAATTCTGGTGTTGCCAGGCAGACGGCGGCGGCCCACCGAGTGCGGCGTAAGGCACTTTTTTAAGCGGTCAGAGACCTAGCGCGAAGCAGGCCAGGCCGCTCGAGAGCGTCGGCAACGGGCAAATGGAAAGCGGCGAAACGCGCGCGCTGAAGGCTGAGATGCCATAGTCGGCTCGTCCGTGGTAGCATGGAATGCGTGGGGCACGTAGCGGCCCGAGACGGAGGATCGCCCTTGAAGCGTGGCGAGGTTTGGTGGCGCCATTGCGAAGTCGGCGTTGCAGACGGAGAGTGACCTATGCGGATTACCCTGGATGTTCCGGAAGACATCGCCGCCGATCTGGCGGCCAAGGGCGAGAATCTTCCGCGGGCCGCCTTGGAAGCGCTGGCGATTGAGGAATACCGTGCACAGAAGCTCTCCACAGCCCAACTGCGCCGCCTGCTCGGCTACCAGATCCGAATGCAGGCGCATGCTTTTCTGAAGAAGCATGGCGTTTATCTGCACTACACTCTGGCCGATCTGGAACATGATCGCCAGGCCGGTGACGCTCTCCCTCGCTAAGCCCCATGATCGTTATTGCCGATGCGACGCCGCTGAACTATCTGATTCTCATCCATCAGGCAGACCTTCTGCCTCGTCTTTTTGATCGTGTTCTCATCCCACCGGCGGTGTTCAATGAACTCCAACACGCGGAAACACCGGAGTCTGTACGGAACTGGGTGGTGCAGCCTCCTTCCTGGCTCCAGATACATGCTCTTCGTTCCGTTCCGGACCCGTCTCTTGATTACCTGGATGCTGGAGAACGGGAAGCGATTGCCCTGGCCGAAGAGATTGGCGCCGATCAACTGCTTCTCGATGAAATTGAGGCCCGCCGGGAAGCTGCTCGGCGGAACTTGCCATTCATCGGTACGCTGGGCGTAT
>Ga0315293_10002769_pt1 | contig 16883 bp, 10 predicted proteins | sample YL17G13_20_MG_FD_203071 | JGI IMG/M metagenome (GOLD analysis project Ga0315293, IMG submission 203071) | Sediment microbial communities from Yellowstone Lake, YNP, Wyoming, USA - YL17G13_20 | ecosystem: Environmental > Aquatic > Freshwater > Lake > Sediment | place: USA: Wyoming | collected...
TTGCCTCTTGCTTTAAAAACTCTAACGCTCGTCTTTTCTTTTACCTTTGATTCCAATTCCTTTGCTCTGAAATAAGGATAAAAAATGTCTATCCCGATGTTTCTTTCCCACTGCTCCCTTAAAAGTATTTTTTCCGCGTTTTCTTCAATAGGCTTGTTGCTCGATTCTGCGTTAACCCATTCGGAAAAAGAACAGGATGGCGTGCTTGCCGCAAGGCCTGATTCCACGCCTGCGTAGGCGCGTGCGGATGTCATGATAAAAATCGGCATTAATATTAAAGCAAGCTTAAACATCTTGTCCTCCTACTATAACTATATCATATTTATGGCTGTAATTCAAATTTTACGAAGTTTATAACATAAAGCATTATAATGATTTGCAATTATGCAATTCAGCATTATTATGTGTGTTAAAATTAAAGCTATAATTTTTGTTGACAAATAAGGTAAAGCAATTTATAATACTTATTAAATAAATTTTTAAAAGGAGGTGCGTAATGCACAAAAAATTATTATGTTTTACAATCGCAGCTATAGCATTTTGCTCATTTGTATTAGCAGGGCAGGGATTTTGCTACAAAGTCCCAACAGAGGATAGTAATGTCAAATACCTTTATGTATTTGGCGCAGATGGTAAGAAAACATACGGCGCAATGAAAAATGAACCCCAGGTTGTATTCGTAAAGGTGCCTGATAGTTATACAGGCAATGTTCAAATAAGCATTTACGATCCTGATACGGGCGGCTCGATAGATGAGAAGAGCAACCAGTGGGACACCACAACGAAATTTTCTATTTTCGGCGGAAAGAAAGCGTATACTTCCATTCTTGAAGCAGATGAGTCTTATATGATTAGGGATATAGAAGACAAGAGCCCTACTAATTGCTGCGAAGGTGACCTTTTAGCCACAAAGACATTTGGTTATGATGAACAATATGACAGAACGCTTTACAATTTTGACCCTATTGATGCTTCAAAAGGCGAGGAGCTTGACGGTTACAGGTATTTCAAGATAGTCATAGAAGGTATTTCAGGAGATGACAATAATCTTTTTTCATTAGATATATCTCCTGATACATCAGAGGCTTTTAGTTTTGCGCCTGCGATAAGATTGGCAGAGACCCGCGGGGCAAAAATGGCCCTTTATCCGCAGATCCCGTCTGACGCGAAAAAGGTTTTAGAATATAATTATGATTTAGATGTGACTGGTGGCAGTATAGATCTTATAAGCCCTTCCAAATATTTCAGGATAAAAGGCTCTGATAGCGGCATGTGGGCAAATACAGAAATTGATGTCCCAAGCCAGGATGCAGGCAAGAGATGGGTTTATGAAATAACAAAGGACAGGCAGAAACAAGCTAATATGGCATTGACCCTATTGACGGATAAAGGCAGGGCAATACCTGTATATTTTACCAGGGGCGAAGCAGGGCCTAAAATGATATTTGCAGAAAAACCAAAAGAGGAGCCTGTGGTAGGACAGCCTCTTTCCTGTAACACCTTTACGTTTGACGGCTCAAAATCTTACGATCCGGATAATACCAAGCTTTCGTATTTCTGGGATTTCGGGGACGGGACTACCAGTTCAGACATGAGGATAATGCATACCTATAAGGATTCAGGAAAATATCTTGTTAAGTTGACAGTAAGAGACTCTTCGGACGCTAAATGCAACACCGCAGACACTCAGCAGTTTGTAAAGGTAAACCAGCCGCCATGCGCTATCGCGGACGGCCCTGACATGTCTTGTTTAAACGAAGAGATTTCTTTTGACGCTTCGCAGACAACAGACAGCCCCGATGATAAGCTTACTTACAGATGGGATTTCGGAGACGGGCAGACAGCGGACGGAATGAAGGTGAATCACAAATATGCAAAGGGCGGAAACTATCAGGTTGTTTTAACAGTAATGGATGATTCAGGAACCATATGCGACACAGGAATAGATAAATTAAAGGTAGGGGTAAACACTCCTCCTGTCGCAGACGCTGGAAAAGACACATTTTTATGCAGGTTAAATCCCAATGAGCCGCTGGAAGTGACCTTTGATGGCGCAGGCTCTAAAGATCTGGATGGAGATAAGCTTGCGTATGCTTGGGATTTTGGAGACGGCCAGACCGCGGAAGGCAAAGTGATAAAGCATACTTACGCGAAAGGCGGAGAATATATCGCAAAACTTACAGTTACTGACTATACTAACGCAAAATGCGATAAGTCAATAGCTACAAAGACTGTTGTGTTGAACAGGGCTCCTATAGCAGACGCGGGAACCGATCTTAGAATTTGCGCTGGGGATAAAGTAGATTTTGACGCGTCCAAATCAATTGACAACGACGGAGATTCTTTAAACTATACTTGGGATTTCGGCGATGGAGAAAAAGGAGAAGGCAAAACAGCCTCTCATAAATATGAAAAAGGCGGGGTGTATCAGGCAAAGCTTACAGTGGATGACGGCAGAAAAACAGACTGTTCCAGCGCTTCTGATAAAGTGCTTGTAAGCGTTAATTCTTCCCCGAAAGCGGTCATGGCTTCCAAGGATGCTGTTTCAGTGGACCAGGCTGTGAATTTTGACAGCTCCAGCTCAAATGACCTTGACGGAGATAAACTTACGCATACATGGGATTTTGGGGACGGGACCAGCGGGAATGGAAATACGGTAAAGCACAGCTATTCAAAAGGCGGGCTTTACAAGGTTACGCTGGTTGTTGATGACAGCAAGAATACAAACTGCTCCTCGTCCATGGAAACGCATTATGTGAAGGTAAATACGCCTCCTACGGCAAACACAGGCCCTAATCTGGTGTGCTGCGTGAATGACGAGGTTGAGTTTGACGGGTCTAAATCTACTGACTTAGACGGCGATAAGCTGACCTATACATGGGATTTCGGGGACGGGGAAACAGATGAGGGCATGAAAGTAAAACATGCCTATAAAAAGATAGGGGTATACAAGGTAAGCCTTACAGTTACAGATGATTCCGGAGTTGAAGGCAATTCATCAACATCCAATTTTGCGGCAACTGTTAACGCTACGCCTGTTCCTAATATAGAGATAATGTAAGTTTGAGATAAAAGCTTCTTTAGGAGAGAGGCCCCGTTCAAAACTGTAAAAATATGTTTTGTCGGGGCCTTTTTTGTGATATACTTTTGAAAATATGAAAAAGATAATTTTAACCTCAATATTTTTAGCATTCTTGGTTTCGTTTGCCCAGCCTTGTTTTGCCGAGGCGAAGAAACTCACTATTATATTTACAGGCGATGCTAGGGGAGAACTTGAGAACTGCCATTGCCCAAAAGATGATTTTGGCGGCCTCGAGAGAAGATATAATTACATTAATGAGGTTCGGAAAGATAAAGATGAAATCCTCCTGCTTGATATAGGCGATGTCCTGCCTCTGTTTAACCCTGAATTCACCAGACAGGCAATAACCTACAACGCTTTTATATCATTGAAGGCAATGGACGCTATGGGGTATGATGCTATGAATGTGGGCGAAAGCGACATTATCCTGGGCGAAAAATTTTTAGAAGAAAAATCCAGGAACCTTAAATTCCCGCTTATATCATCAAACATAGTATATAAATCGCAAAATGAGCTGTTTTTTAAGCCATATGTCATAAAAACGATGAAAAACGGCCTAAGGGTAGGGATTGTTGGGATTGTAAATGAACGCTATATCATTAATTCTAAAAATCTTGAGGTCATGCCGAACAAAGAGATGGCGGCTAAATACGTCCAGGAGGCGCGGAACCAGGCAGATCTGATCATTGTATTGGGTCATATAGGCATACCGTATTCTGTAGACCTTGCGAATGCCGTGAGCGGGATAGATATGATATTGAGCGGGCACTGGGATGCGGAAACTCCGGAGCCTTTAAAGATAGGAAATACGATAATCATGCCGAGCGGTTATCATGCCAGGAAAGTCAGCAGGCTGGACTTGGAAATAGGGGATGAAGGCGCGGTTTCTTCTTATGAATGGCAGTCTGTCCCGCTCGATGAAAAATATGAAGGGAATAGCTTTATTAAAAAATTGGCTTTGAAAATGCCGTCTCTAAAGAGACAGGAAAAAGAAGAGCCTTTTGAAATAGCTGGAAGGCTTGGCGAGGAGATAAAGCCTGTTTTAAACGAGGATGAAAACATGCAGGAATCTGGCAAACCCATAAGGGTGCTTGTTTTTTACGCGGCTGGATGCAGGTCGTGCATGGAAGTGGAAAGAGATATATTGCCCGGGATTGAGGAAAAATACGGCGATAAGATAGTAATAGAAAAATATGACATAGGTATTGCAAGAAATTACGGCCAGATGATCCGTCTTGAGAAAATATACGGGGCTGAAGGCGGATATGTGCCTGAGATAATAGTTTCAAGATATGTGCTGATGGGAGAACGGGAGATAAAGGCAGGCCTGGACAAGGTGATAGAAAAAGCTCTTTCCGAATCGCAAGGCGCAGAAGCGGGCGGACTGACAAAAGAAGATGTTGCGGCGTATCAGGCGCCCGGCGCGGCAGATTCGCTAATACTTTCCAGATTCGAATCGTTCAGCGCTTATACAGTAGGCATAGCGGGATTTCTCGACGGCATAAACCCCTGCGCCTTTACCACCATAGTCTTTTTCATAACATTTCTGGCTTTTGTAGGATACAGGAAGCGCGAGATGATTATCGCGGGGAGTTTTTTTACGATAGCTGTTTTTATGGTATATTTTCTGATAGGGCTTGGGATCTTGAGATTTTTCAGGTCACTCGGCGCTTTTGGCTACCTGGCATTTGCGATTAACATATTTATAGGCAGTATGGCGTTTCTTTTGGGGATTTTGAGTATAATAGATTATTTTAAATTCAGAAAAACAAAAGACGCGAAGACGAGCATATTGCAGCTGCCGCAGTCAATAAAGAACAGGATCCATTCTATTATAGGTGGAGACTTCAGGCAGGATAAGAAGGGCGCTAGAAAAACTCTGCTGAAAATAGCCTGGATTGCTTTTACCGCGGGTTTTATGGTGTCTATACTGGAATCTATCTGTACAGGACAGGTATATATTCCCACTATCGCATATGTCCTTAAGATGCCCGACAGGCACATGTCTGCCTTATCGTATCTCTTGGTCTATAATCTTGCGTTTGTGGCCCCGCTTGTGGTTGTATTTATTTTGAGCCTTTACGGCGCTACCTCTAACGCCTTTTCCAGATTTATGCAAAAACATCTCGGCTTTGTAAAGCTAGCTACTGCTGCGCTGTTTTTTACCCTCGCTTTGGTTCTGATAATCTTTAAATAATCAGTTGGCGGCACCTGATTTTTAAGGGAGCAGGTCAATATAAGATAGTTTAAAAATAGATAAAAAAAGTATTGACAAATAATTTAATATCTGGTATACTTTCTCTTAATAATCTTATAACAAAAAGTGAGGTAAAAGATGAGAAGAGTATATCAGATTGTTATTATTTTTTCTTTCCTTTCAGGAATAATATTCCCCAGCCATTTATTATACGCCGCAGATGAGACAACCAGGCCTTCTGAAGCCAAGATATCCCCGTGGGGCGAAATCAAGCTTCAATACGATGATAATGTTTTCTTGAGCTCAAGTAATGAAAAAGAGGACTTCATAGTAACTCTTACGCCAGGGGTAACAGCATACCTGCCTTTCAGCGATAATCTGCTCACCTTTGATTACCACGTGGATTTTAATAGATTTCTGGACAATTCGTCACAGGATGCCACAAACCAGCATGCCTATGGCGGCCTGGAGCTGAACTGGCGGGATGTTACCTTTAATATATACGATCAATTCAGCCATGTATTTGAAAGGCCAAGCATTGAAGATACCAGCAGGATTAAAAGGGACGATAACCGGGCAGGCATTACCGCAAAGATTCAAAAGGACAGGCTTGGCGTACAATTAGGATATGAGAATTTTACCCGCGATTATAAATCAGACGTTATATATGACCAGTATGACAGGACTGACCACCTGTATTCCTTTGTGCTTACTCATCAGACATTTTCAAAGACAGAGCTGCTTTTGGAATATGATTTTGTCCAGATAAGATATGATGATAATACCGTGAGATCAGACGCGGATTATCACCAGGCCCTTATTGGGGCAATAGGACAGCTGACCCCTAAAACAACCGCAAGCATAAAAACAGGTTATCAGTTCAGGAGCTACGACAATGCTGAAAACCCTGATTTTAAAACAGGAGTCATATATTCAGATATAACGCATAAATTTTCAGATAAAAATGCCATAAAGCTTTCATTATACAGGACAGCCGAAGAATCAACTTATGGCACCAATAACTACTATAGAGTAGATAACGTATCCAGCACATTCGATCATTTCTTCGCGCCAAAATGGCTGGGTTTTATTACAGGCCTCTACCAGATCCACTCCTATCCCAGAGAGACTACGGAAGACGGTATAACCCAGAATAGAAAAGATAAATATTACTCGTTCGGGTTAGGGCTTAAATATTACATGCAGAAATGGCTCACTCTGACTTTACAGGCAGAACATATTATAAGGGATTCAAATTTCAGCCTGTTCGATTATGACCAGAATTTAGCCACATTTACAGCAAAAGCAATTTTTTAAAATAATCATGCATACTAAAAAAGGATTATACCTGTTAATATTACTTTTAATTTTGACAATCAGTCCTGTCTCTATTTATTGCGAGGAATACAAGATAGAGACAGGCGATGTCGTAGTTGTAACCGTATACGAACAGCCTGACCTTTCAACAAAGGCCAGGCTGGATTCAACCGGGGAAATAACATTTCCATTAATAGGGAATGTCCAGATAGGCGGGCTTAGCGTTAATGAGGCAATGAAGAAGATAACATCTTTATTGGAAAAGGATTATCTGGTTAGCCCGCAGGTCAGTATTTTCATAGAAGAATATCATCCCAAGAAGGTTTTCGTTATGGGTTTTGTCAATAAGCCGGGTGAGTATGAATTATTCAAGAACAGGGATACTACAGTCATAGAGGCGATAACAATGGCAGGCGGGTTTAAAGATGGCGCAGCCCAAAATGGGACAAAGATAATAAGAAAAGAAGGCGTCGCCCAGACAACCATACCAGTGAAGATAACAGATATAATGCAGAAAGGCAGGCAGGAAGAGAATATTGCTTTAAAGCCAGGCGATGTTATATTTGTCCCGGAAAGCTTCTTCTGATAAAAAGGGAGATACTTATGTTTTTTCAATCTGAAAAAGGCCAAAAGGATATTCATCTGAAGGATTATCTTTTTATATTACTTAACAGGAAGTGGATTGTCATAAGTTTTTTTGTTTTTACGGTTACCGCAGTCAGTTTCGCGACATTTACGCAGAAGCCTGTTTACAGAGCTACGGCGACCGTAGTTGTGGACGCCGAGACGCCTAATGTCCTGTCATCTGTAAACGAGGTGGTAAGGCTTGGGGAATCGAATTATTTTGCATACAGGGATTACATGGATACGCAGAAGGAGATCATAAAAAGCAGGCGCAACGCACACAAGGTTTTTAAAAAATTGCGATTGTCATCTAATAAAGGATATAGCAGCGCAAAAGACCCGCTGGAGGAATTACTCAAAAAGATAAAGGTAGAGTCTATCAGGAACACCAGGATACTGGAGATAAGCGCGGATGATACAGACCCTGAGATGGCAAGCGCATTGGCTAATGAATTTGCAAGAGTTTATTCCGATTCAAATTTAGCCTTGAGCGTGAAGACCTCCGGCAATGCCGAGGATTGGCTGAAAAAAGAACTGCAGGTGCAGGAAAAAAAGGTCAGGGACTCTGAAATAGAAGCTCAGGATTATAAAGAAAAAAATGACCTGATCTCTGCAGAAGAAAAGACAAATATAGTTTCTGAGGCGCTGACAAAGATAAACGGGAGCTACATGGAATCGCAGTCCAGAAGGATTCAGATGGAGACTGCGTATAGGGCTATTGAGAACGATAAAGGAGAATTATTGCTGGACAATCTTCCTTCTATTCTGAACGGCAATGAAAGCTTGCAGCAGCTTAAACAGGATTATCTTAAACAAGAGGCCCTTCTGATGGAATATGAAAAGGTATATAAGGGCAAACACCCTAAGATGATAACATTGCTGGGCCAGATAGAGCACCTGAAATCCCGTATAAAAAATGAGCTGGAAAGCCAGTATAACGTTGCTAAACAGGAAGAGATTAAATTCAAAAGCCTGTTGGACGAGAAGAAGAAAGAAGCAGTTGATCTGGAAAGAAAGACAATAAATTATAACGCGCTTATGCGGGGGGTTGATATAAATAGAAAGATGCTGGCTATGGTTTTAAACAGGCTGAAAGAGACTTCTATATCAGGCCAGATACACGCGAATAATATCAGAATTCAGGATATAGCGGAGGCGCCTAAAGATCCGATAAAACCTAAAAAGAAGCTTAATATAGCTCTTGGCATAATAATAGGCCTCTTTGGAGGGGTAACTTTGGCATTTTTCAAGGAATACATGGATACGTCTTTGAAAGACCAGCACGACATTACCCAATTCCTGGATCTGCCGATATTGGGCTCTGTGCCAAGGATCAAGATTGACAGGAAAAATATAAAAAGAAAAGGCGATATTGACAGGGTAGTGGATCTGGATTCAGATTCTATCGCGGCAGAGGCATACCGTTCCATAAGGACAAATCTGTTATTCTCTTTAGGCGACGCTGATTTTTCAAAAAGCATTATCGTGACAAGCTCTGTGCCCAGAGAGGGGAAGACAATCACTGCGGTAAACCTGGCAATGATGATAGGCCGCAGCGGAGAAAAGGTGCTTCTTGTGGATAGCGACATGAGAAAGCCTAGAACCCACAGCATATTCAACCTTAAGAATCAAGCCGGGCTTTCAGATTTTCTCTCAGGCGCAAAGGATTTTGACAGCATCCTTAATTATACAGGCATAGATAATCTTAGCGTAATAACAGCGGGCGTTATTTCCCACAGGCCTGCGGAGTTATTGTCTTCAGTGAATATGAAGGTCTTTCTATCCAGGGCCTCATCCCAGTTTTCGAAAATTATATTCGATACGCCGCCCATAACGCTGGTCACAGATGCGAGCATATTGTCAAATGTCTCTGGCGCAGGTGTCATACTAGTGGCAGAAAGCGGCAGGACCACCAAAGAACTTTTGCATAATTCCAAGGAATTATTGAAGAAGGTCAATGCGAGGATAATAGGCGTTGTGTTGAACAATGTCTCTCTTACCAAATCAGGGTATTTTTATCCCCAATATTATTACAGTAAATATTATAATCCCGCGCTAAACAAATAAAACAGGTTTAATTTGATCCGATAATGCGGGGAAGGTTTTTTCATAAACTGGTTAAAAAAGATTAAATTCAACTAATTTCGAAACCGTTAAAATCATTAATATAATATCAAGCAAGTTGACAAACTGACAATGTCACAATGTCAACTTATTACAAGGAGAATAAAGTGGAAAAGGTAACGCCGGAAATTTATTTTACGCCAAAACAAGCAGCAGACTATTTTAACCTAAGCCTGTCCACGGTCAAGAATTATATCTACGCAGGCAAACTAAGGACGCTTAAGACGCCTGGAGGCCACCATCGTATCAGCAAGGCCGTTATATTAGCCGCACTGGGGGAGGTGTCTTTGAATTCCGAGAATATGCGGGATAATCTCAGATATAATTTATGCAAAGCAATCTTGAACTTGTTTAAGATATTTGGAAGCCATGCTGATTATTTTATAAGCCATAGCAAGAATGTGTCAAGATTAGCCGGGATTACTGCGAAGGCTATAGACATGACCGCGTTAGACATATCCCTTGTAGAGATGTCAGGCCTTGTGCATGACATAGGCCTGGTAGGGATAGAAAAACATATTGTCCTGAAGAAAAGCGCCTTAATCCCAGAGGAGTATGAAACCATAAAAACACATTGCGTCATAGGCGCAGAGATGCTGAGCTCTGTAAGCGAGCTGGCAGAGATATCAGATATAGTTATGCAGCATCATGAAAGGTCGGATGGCGTAGGCTATCCCAGCGGGATTGAGTCCAAGAAAATAAAAGAACATGCTAAAATCATATCTATCGCAGAGGCGTATGACGCGATGGTGTCGCAATCTTTTTACAAAGCCCCTTTTTCAAAAGAGAGGGCATTGGAAGAGCTCGTAAAAAATTCTTCGCGTCAATTTGATGGGGAGATTGTAAGGATTTTTATAAAGTCTATATGACACATTTTATCATAGCGTTAATTTTGATATTTGCCCCTATAGCGAGAGGGGCTGTCAGGATCTGGGCATTCGGCCCTATCCAGATAGCCATTTTCCTCATAGCATGCATATATATAACATACATAAAATATGAAAGAGAGATACGCTTTAAAAGGACTCCCCTGGATATCCCTATGGCATTATTCCTTTCTCTGTGCCTTTTTTCGTTCTTTAATACCAAATATTTTTACGCGTCTATTATGGAATTTTTAAAATTTGCAAATCTAGCCCTGCTTTTTTATATAGTGGTGAATTTCATAGATGAGGAATATAAAATAAAAAGGATTTTAAGCATTATATTGGCATCCAGCACAGCTATTGCCATGTTTGGTATATTGCAATACCTTGGCGTCATGCCGAGAGATTGGTGGGGAAGGTATGATTTTCTTTCAGCTACTTATGTAAATCATAATCATTTTGCTGGTTATATGGAACTGGCAATGCCTCTCTCGATAGGGATGATTTTATCAGAAAAGGAGATAGGCAAAAAGGCTTTATATATATACTCATTTTTAGCGTTGTCATCAGCGCTGGTGCTTTCTATGTCAAGAGGCGCATGGTTTTCAGTAACTATCGCGATGATATTTATGGTTGTAATGATACGTAGGAAGAAAAAAGGATTTTTTATATTTTTCCTGTTTTTTATATTCTTGACAGCAGCAGCTGTTTTTATATTCAATGCAGTTGACTTTAGCATATTATCAAGAAGGGTTTCCAGCTATAAAGAGCTGGATTTTTCAGGCAGGATAGAAATCTGGAAAGGCACACTTCAAATAATAAAGCATAACTGGTTGTCTGGAACCGGATTAGGCACTTTTATATATAATTTTCCGTTATACAGAACTCAGGGGCTCAATATGTTTGTAAATTTCAGCCACAATGATTATCTGCAGATGGCTTCAGAGGCAGGTATATTTAATATGGCGCTCATGTTATTTATGATTTTTTTGATAGTCAGAAAAGGGCTTGCCACGCATAGCGTAGCCAACTCCTCGTTTAAAAGATGGGTATCTCTGGCATTGGTTACGGGTATATTAAGCTTAAGCCTACATGGTTTCGGAGATTTTAATTTTTATATACCCGCAAACGCGATTTTATTTACAGTATACGCGGGATTGGTATTAAATATTTCTTCGCGCAAGGAAGAAGGCCCGCAGTATCTTGTATTAAGGCCCGGCCTGTTACAGTATAGGCTGATTAAATTTAGCGCTATTATAGCATTAATCATAGCCATATTTTTTACAGGCGCCTCTCTTGCTTCAGATATATATATAGGAAAGTCGCAGAATGCCATGTTAAAGAATGATATGGGAAACGCAGGCTATTTTGCCGCTATCGCGGAAAGAATCATGCCTATCAGTTCCAGTGGCGCTAATGAGCTTGCCGAGGTTTATAGCGGATCCGGCGATAACATGTCCCAGAAAATAGATTTTTTAAAACGTTCAGCGTCCAGCTACCTAAAGGCGCTGCGCTTGAATCCAGTAGATGCATGGTTGTGGCTGGGTCTGGGCGATGTTTATAGCGAGCTTTTCAAATATTCCATAGACGATTATGATTTTGTAAAAGATGCTGACATGGCTTACAGAAAAGCAATAAGCCTGGATCCATTAAACTCGTATTACCTTAAAAGATTTGCCAGGTTCTTATTCAATACAGGGGAGGAAAAGTTATCAAGCCAGTTTTATAAAAAGGCTTCTTATGTTATGTCCAGATCCAGGACCTTATCTAAACTGCCCCAAGCGTTTGTAGATGGTAATAGTTATAAAGATATAGCGGATAATGCCTTTCAGTCAGGCGGCACAAAAAAGGCCCTGACGTTTTATAAGATGGCTGAAGAATTTCTGATGGAAAAAGAGCTTTCCATGATAGGCCAGGTCAGGGCTTATCTGAGATTAGGCATGATCGGAGAAGCTATTGCTGAATATAACAGCATTAAGTTTTCAAAAATGAATAAAGCAGTATTAATGGCAAGTTTGGCTGATTTCTACTTTAGAAATGGTTATTTTGATACAGCTATGAGATTCGCAGGCAGGTCTTTAAAAATTTATCCTGAAAATCCAGAGGCATATCAGGTTATTTATAAAATAGCAAAGGAAACCAGCCAGGATAGATATCCTGCGGACTTAATCCAAAAGATACTGCGTTTTAATAAGCTTCAATTGTCGCATGATATTAAACCTGACGGTTTTGAGGTTAAATTCCTTATGCAGGAGGACATGATAAATGAAGGCAGTATAAAGAAAAATATTGTTTTACCAGCAGGCATGTATGAATTCAAGATAAAGGCGCGGGGCAGGGCTGCGGATGGGGTTTGGCCGCATATGATAGCTAGGTTCAATGGCAAGGACGCGATGGATGCGTATGTGGATAACGCCGAATGGAAGCAATACAGCGGCATTATAATAGTTGATTTCCCTGTGAATAATCTGGAGATAGTTTACGATAATGATTATTACAATCCTGAGAATATGGAAGACAGGAATCTTTATATCGGCGGCGTCACGATGAGGGCGTTATGAGCATAGGGTCATTATTTACATCAGAGGCAATAATTATTTCTATAACGGCATTGACAGGAGGGTTGTTTTTATTCCTCTTGATTAATAAGGATTTTACGCTCGGCATATATATATGGCTTTTGTCAATCTTATTCTTTAAATACCAGCGACTGATATTTTCAGGTTCAGTCTTGCCGAACATATCAATGGAGCGGTTTCTGTTTATAGTGTTATTGGGCATGTTTATATTGGAAGCTGCATTTGGAAAGCATAAAATTTTCCGCTGGACATTGACAGAGTATTCAATGTCCTTGTTTTTGTTATTCGCAGTCATCTCGATGATATCCACAGGGCTTATTGTAAAGGAAGGCGGAAAACTTAAAATAGGAGAACTTTTAACAGGTTATATTTTCCCTTTTTCCATGTTTTTTATAAGCCAGAGCGTTTATGGGGATTCCGAGAAAAGAGAAGGTCTGATTAAATTTCTGTTATTAGTTGGAATATACCTGGGCATCACAGCCGTATCGGAGCATTTTGATATTACGAAGCTCATTTTCCCAAAATATATAATGGATCCAGGCTTCGGGATACATTTTGGAAGGGCGCGCGGGCCTTTTTGCCAGGCAGCTGTGAACGGGACAGTGCTTGGATTCGCGCTCTGCTCATCATTTTATTTTTTATTGGCGCCCATAAGAAAGAATATCTGGATAGCGTGTTCTTTTATATTATTGGCCCTGCTGCCGCTGGCAATATTTTTCACATACACAAGGGCTGTGTGGCTGGCTAGCGCTTTGAGCTTTATTTTAGTCCTTTCTTTTGCTTTCAGAAAGAAGAAAGTAGCATTTATTTTGATAATTATTATCTTGTGCGTTGCCGCTGTAGTAGCCATACCTTTTATCCTAAGCGGGGATACTGTAGCTGCCGCTTTTGAAAGGGCGCATGACAACGCGCCGATCAATGACAGGTTAAATCTTTATACAGTTTACTTAGATATGTTCAAGGAACACCCTTTTCTTGGCATAGGGTTTGATAGTTTTTTCGAAAAAGCGCCTGATTATTATGGCAATGTAAACAGCGTATTTTTCAGGTATGGAAAACTAAGCCCTCATGACACATTTACAAATGTACTGGCTGAGATGGGGATCTTAGGAGCTGCATTGATATTATGCATATATATCTCCATACTTTTCAGGAGTATAAAGCTTTACAGGAATACCCTTAAGATCAGGAATATGGTGGTTGCGTTTTGGGGATGTATGATAGTTTATATAATTAACTCAATTTTCATAGAAATGAGATATTTCGAGTTTGTTAACAGTTTATTTTTTATATTCGCAGGAGCCATATGCAGAGCGGAAAAATAAAAAGACAAGAGATAATAAGGGACGCATCCATATTTTCAGGCAGCGCTTATATAGCCCAGGGCATGTTTTTTATCAGGGGGTTCCTGAATGCCAGGATACTGGCGCCAGCCTTGTACGGTCTGTGGTCAGGCTTAAATATAATTCTGGATTACAGCGCATATGTGCATATAGGCGGCCTTAATGGGATGAATATAGAAATACCCTATCAAAAAGGAAGAGGCTCTGAGGATAATATAAATAAGGCAAGGAATTCAGCATTTACCATATGCCTTATAAATAGCATTATATTCTCTGCTGTGCTTGTGATCGTGTCAATATTTTTATGGAGATGGAATAAGATCAGCGAGTCAATAGGGCTTATAACCATAGCCATTTTGAACCTGACTACATCCATGTATGATTTTTATGCCACCTCGCTTATAGCGTTGAAAAGATTTTTTTCCATCAGCAAGGCAAACGCATTTTTTGCATTCCTAAGCGTATGCCTGACTTTGATACTCGTGCCTTTATTTAAGATATACGGCGTGTATATTGTAGCCGTAGCAGTATCGCTATCAACATTTTTGTACCTGCTTTTTAAAGAGCCGTGCCGCCTGGAGCTGGATTTTGATTTCAGGTATATGTATAAGCTTATAAAAATAGGTTTCCCGATAATGTCTATAAATCTATTGAGCTCTACTATTCCTAACATGGCAAGCATAAGCGTGATATTTTTATTAGGCAGGGAAAGCCTTGGTTATTATGCTATTGCAATGCTAGCAGCTTATTTTTTGTCGTATTTTCCTAATAGCATCCACAGGATATTTGAGCCGCATATATACCAGAAGTACGGAGAAACGCATGATTTGGAGGACCTTAAGAGATACCTATTAAAGCCTGCCATGGTCATGGCAATGCTTTTCCCGGTCGTAATGGCAATATACTATACATTCGTAGCATTTTTCATAAGGCACTTTTTGCCTAAATATGGGCCTTCCGTAGAGTTGGTTTCCATCATAATAATAGCGAGGTTTTTTATTTCTTTTTCGCCAACATCCAATGCCTTTATAAACGCTATGAATAAACAGAGGTTTCTTATACCTATATATCTGGCGAGTATCGTGATAGTAGCAGCGGGCAGTTTTATTTTTATAAAGTCCGGGTTTGGCCAGAACAGCGTTGCGATAGGGCTTCTGGTATCATTTTTCTTCATGGGGTCAGCTATCTTTATATATGCCATAGGGCATTATACGAAATCTATGTTTAGGCGCGTGGTTTATTTGGGGAAATTGTGTCTACCTTTAGCGTATATTACCGCGATAGTATTTTTTAATGAGGCGTTGATACCAAGTTCTACGTCTGTATTTTTAGATGCAATAAGGTTGTGCGTTAAATTAGGAGTGATAGGGTTTTTTAGCATGCCGCTTATTTATATAGCCAACCTAAAGACAGGCATCATAACGGACCTTATAGCATTTTTTAGGAAAGGGAATCTGAGATATGAGACTGGCGATGTTAGGCCCATATCCGACAGATCTTGATACCAACAAGATCCGTGGAGGAGTGCAGGCTGTTATAGTGAATATGGTTAAAGGGTTAACCAGATTTAAGGGTCTGGAGATCCATATTATAACAGCAGGCCATGAGGCAGAAGAAGAAAAAGATTTTATAATAAATGGAGTAAGGGTATATACTGTGCCTCTTGATAAAAGATACGGTAATATAACCTTTTATTCCAATACAAGAAAAAGGATCTGCAAAAAAATAAAAATTATAAAGCCTGACATAGTGCATACGCATATGTTCGGGTATTATACGCTGGCAGGCCTTGATTCAGGCCATAAAAAGGTTGTAGTGAGCACGCACGGGATATCCAACAGCAATTGGCATAGCCCGCCGTCCAGCTTTGCGGAGATGATAAGATTTTGCTCTCAGGATTATATATACAATAAATGCGCAAAAAGAGCAAAGCGGATAATAGTTAACAGCGGTTATACAAAAGAACATCTGGTTAAATTTAGGAAAACAAATCTATTCGAATTGAATAATCCTGTGTCTAGCTCATTTTTCGATATAGATAATAATGCTGAGGAAAATGGCAGGATATTTTTTGCGGGTTATATATGCGACGCAAAGGGGGTTATGACAATCCTGGAGGCGCTTAGTATCCTTAAGAAAACGCACAGCTCTTTGGCCTTGAACCTTGCAGGAAATATCGAGGATAATAATTTTTATATGAAAGCGGTTGAGTATATAAAAAATAATAAACTGGAAGGATGCGTGAATTTTTTAGGCCAGGTAAATGAGGATCGTTTAAAGGATGAATACCGCAAGGCATCAGTGTTTGCGTTTCCTTCAAAACAGGACGTGGCGCCTGTGTCTGTCTTGCAGGCAATGGCATGCGGAAAGGCAATAGTGGCTTCTAATGTCGGAGGCATACCTTATATCATAGACAATGGTGTTAACGGGTTTTTGGTCAACAAGATGGATAGCGTTGCGCTCGCAGAAAAGATCTCGTTATTTCTGAAAGATGGAAAACTGCGTAAAGATATGGGGTCAAGAGCCAGAGAAAAGGCGCTCAGGGATTGCAGGATAGAGGCTGTAACGGACAAGCTTTATAAGATATATAAAGAGGTTTTGGCTCAAAAGGATTAAAGGAATGTTGAAGATAGCCTGTATTTCTGATTATAGTGAATTTAAAGATTGTAAAGACAGATGGGAGGATCTTTTATCCAGAAGCCACGCCGATAATATATTTTTAACCTATGATTGGATAGATGCCTGCATAAG
>Ga0315293_10002772_pt1 | contig 16872 bp, 14 predicted proteins | sample YL17G13_20_MG_FD_203071 | JGI IMG/M metagenome (GOLD analysis project Ga0315293, IMG submission 203071) | Sediment microbial communities from Yellowstone Lake, YNP, Wyoming, USA - YL17G13_20 | ecosystem: Environmental > Aquatic > Freshwater > Lake > Sediment | place: USA: Wyoming | collected...
GGCTGGCCTCTCGACACCGGCGGACTATCTCGAAGAAGAAGCGCCGGTAGGCTTCAGGCCCATACCTGGCCCGGGCCTTGGACAGGATGCTATGGTCCGGCGGTGTCTCGTCCAGGTCATAGCCGAGAAACCACAGGTAGGCAAGGTTGAGCCTGGCTTCATCAGCCAGGCGTCGTTCCGAGGTTACCCCGTGCAGATATCCCAAGAGAGCCATCTTTAAGATCAACCACGGGGTCGACTGAGGGAGCGCCGGTGTGACTGTAGGTGTCGCGCACCAGATCGCGGACGAAGCTGAAGTCGACGGCTGCCGCGACGAACCGCAGCAGGTGGTCCTGAGGAACCCGGTTCTTGAGGGAGAAGTTGTAGAACCACTTGCCCTGGAAGCCCTTGCGGCCCATCATTGTCTTCACCTACGGGAGGATTCCACGCCTTTATGGCCGCTCCTGTACGAGTTTGGCAACAGCCCCCCCGGTAGCTGTCTCCCTTGATGTTGAGGATGTGGGAGTGATGCAGAAGCCGGTCGACGTAGCGGCTGCCCCCGAAGGAGACGAGCCCGTCCCGGCTCACCGGTCTCTCCTCCAGGATAAAAGGCACGACCTTCGGTGCCCTTGTTTCTGCAACTGGTACGTTTGGCACCCACTATTTTCAGAGGTTGAAGGAGTCATATAGAAATTGGCTAAGGTATTTCGTCTATGTAACAATGATTTTCGTATGACATTGATGGGGAGGGTTTGCTTGGCTAGACGGACGATGCCTGCTCCCATGGTCAGAACTGCCGACCGGACCCTAAGGGTGCTCGAAGCCCTGGCAAAGCACCCCGACGGTCTGTCGCTCAGTGGGTTGAGCACGCAGTTGTCGCTGAACGCCAGCACATGCCATCACCTGATCGCTACGTTGCTTCACGCGGGCTACGTTCTGCAGGATGCGGAGAGGGGGCGCTATCGTCTTGGGGCAAAGATGATCGGCCTCGCCGTCTCCGTCCTCGGCGGTTTCGACTTGGTCCGGGAGTCCCGGGCGATTCTCCAGGCGCTAGCCGGCGAACTCCAGCGGGCTTTAGCCCTCTCGGTTCTGGACGCCGGAAAGGGCCTGGTGCTCTACAAGATGGAGGTTCCGGCCATGACCGGTCATTCGGTTGGTGTCGGCCAGAGGGTGCCCGTTCACTGCACGGCCGCAGGCAAGGCCCTGCTCTTTTCGCACTCGGAAGATGAGATCCGGGCTATCCTGGCTGCGCATCCGCCGCTTCGTCATGGGCCGCACACCATTGTGGACGCCGGGCAGTTCATGGCCGAGCTGCACCGGGCTCGCGCCATGGGGTATGCGGTAGACAATGAGGAGTTCATTGCCTCCGTCCGCTGCGTGGCCGTCCCGCTCTTCGACTACAACGCCAAGGTCGTAGGAGCCATCAGCGTCGGAGGAGCTGCGGCTGAGTTGAACGATGTGCGCATCAGCGAGCTCGGACGGCGGCTCGGATTGGCCGCCCGGTTGATATCCACAGCCATGGGATACGGCGGTGGACCTACTCAATGGAGCTAAGACAAGAGAGGTGGGTCTAGGTGAAGAGTTTTGGGGACGTTGACGTACCTCGCGGAGAGGTGGCGTTCGGCTCACTCGGCGCGGTCTATCGGCCCGACGGGAGTCAGTGCCACATTCCGATCATCGTGGTTCATGGCGCTGAAGATGGACCAATCCTTTGGCTCGGATCGGCCATGCACGGCCCCGAGATTACGGGCACTGAAGTCATTAGACGCCTGTGCCGCGAGACCCTAGACCCGCGCACGCTGAAGGGCGCCGTTGTGGCCGCTCCCATCATGAATCCCTTCGCCTACAACGCCCACGTGATGAACACGCCCCATGACGGCTACAACCTGAACCGCGTGTTCCCCGGAGGTGACTCACAACTCAGCTTCAGGTTGGCCAAGCTGATCTGGGAAGAGGGCGCGGGCAAGGCCGACTATATTATCGACTACCACGCCAACCCCGACCCGGCCATCATGTTCAGTCTAGTCAAGGAAGGATCAGGCGACGTCGAGGCTCGCTCGTCAGCAATGGCTCGGGCCTACGGCATCACCATCATTAACATGCGCCGGAGCCTAGAGACCCATCGCTCGGGCAGCCTGACTGATCTCGCGGTCCAAAGCGGCGTCCCCTCCATAACTATCGAGCTTGTCCGGTGGCGCCGCATGGATGAGGTCGCCGTTGCCTCCGGCCTTCGCGGCACGCTTAACGTTATGGTCAACCTCGGGATGGTTGACGGCCGGATTGAGCCGCAGGACCAGTGCCAGGTCATCAAAGGACGCCTCACGCGCTGCGAGGTCACAGCCAGCCGGGGCGGACTCGTCCATCCGCTCAAGGACGCCGGCGGCGTGGTCCGCAAGGACGAACCTATCGCCCTCGTCCGCGATGCCTACGGCGACGTAGTCGAGACCGTTATCAGCCCTGTCGATGGTTACATCCTGGCCTATCCGTTCCTGGGAAACCAGACGGTGGGGACGGGCGATTTCGTGGCGTTCATTGCCTTTCACATCTAAGAATCCGGAGGTGTGTCCCGTAATGACTATTGCTATCCTCGGCAGCAAGGTGTTGGTTGCTCCTAACAAGCCTCCGATTGCCGACGGAGTGGTCCTCGTCGAGGGCGACCGGATTGAGGCCGTCGGGTCGCGAAAGGACGTTGTCCTGCCTCCCGGCGCCAAGCTCTTGCGCGGAGAGAACTGGTTTGTCATGGCCGGCCTCATCGACGCCCACCAGCACTTCGGCGATGCAGATCCAAGTGAGCCCGGGGTCGATTTCTTGGCCGAGAGGGAGAGAGAACAGCGCGGGGAGATAACCCCTCACGAGCTCATGCTCGAGGCTACTCGTCACGCCGTCATGCAGCTCCGCGACGGCGTAACGACCTTGCGCATCGTCGGCGAGGCCGACTACATCGATTTTGAGTACCGAAAATCCTTCGACACAGGGTATCTCCCGGGTCCCCGGACCATCATTGCCGGCCCTGCCATCACCCCCTCCCACGGTCACGGCAAGTTTGTCTCCATCGTCGCTGACGGGGTTGAGGGTGTGCGCAAGGCTGTTCGCGCCAATCTCCGCCGGGGGGTGGATCTCGTCAAGCTCATGGTCACGGGCGGAGGCGCGTCCGCGCCGCGAACCTGCTTCTACAGCTTTGATGAAATCAAGGCCGCGGTGGAGGAGACTCACAACTACGAGAAGACGATAACGGCCCATGTAATAGGTGGCATCGGTGGTCGCTATTGCATTGAGGCCGGGATCGATGCCATCGAGCACGGTCAGGAATTGGAGGATCTGGACTTCGAATTGGCTGCGAAACGCGGGGTCTGGATGGTTCTCACCAACACGTGGTTGGCCGACTTCAAGACCGATAAGTGGCGTCACTCGATAGAGACCGTGAAAGACGCCGTCCAGCGGATGCGCGACTCAGGCGTGCGGATTGCTGTGGGCGCCGACTGCTACCATTGGGATCACGCCCTCGTCCGAGAGCTTGAGATTCTCGTGGAGTGCGGCTACAAGCCGGCCGAGGCCGTCAGCATAGCAACCCAGGCTAACGCTGAACTGTGCGGGGTCCAAGGCTCCAGGGGAACTCTCGAGCCCGGCAAGCTGGCTGACATCATCGCCGTTGAGGGCAATCCGCTTGAGTGCATCTCTAATCTGCGCCAGACCCGTCTGGTCATGAAAGGTGGTGAGACTTACAGCCTTGCCGACTGGTTTGCCAGAGTGCAATAGCATCGTAACCGCGGCGGGGAATCTGATCTGAGGAGGTATTGCCGTGAGAGCTAGAGCAGCGATAATCCTGGTCCTGGTCATTGGCCTGGTCTTCTCCGTCTCCTTGAGCGGATGCAAGAAGGGAGAGGCCAAGCCTGACACCGTCGTCGTAGGGATGTCCGATGACATCAATTCCATCGACCCGCATACCAACACCCTTGCCCCGATGGATACATCGGCCCTCTACCCCAACCTCTACGACCGCTTCATCACTCGCGGGCTGGACGGATCTTTGCAGCCCGAACTGGTGACCTCATGGGAGAACCAGAGCCCGACGAAGTGGAAGATGACCCTCAAGCAGGGGGTCAAGTTCCACAACGGCGAGGCCTTTAACGCCGAGGTTCTCAAGTACAACATCGAACGGCCGAATGCATGCGGCGGTCTCCCCAAGCACCCTCGAATGCTGGCCGCCAAATCGGTCGAGATCATTGATGATTACACCGTGATCGTTGAAAGCGCCGCTGAGGATCCGCTCTTCCTCGAGAGCTTCTGTCAGTACCGGGCCATTCCGAAGGCCTACATCGAGGAAGTCGGGGAAGAGGGGTTCTTGGCGCACCCAGTTGGCACGGGTCCCTACAAGTTCGTCGAGTGGAAGAAGGGCGAGTATCTTACCCTTGAGGCGAACCCAGAGTACTGGAAGGGCGCCCCCAAGATTCAGAAGCTCATCCTGCGAGTCATTCCCGACGCCGCAACCCGCCTAGCCGCATTGCAGGCCGGTGATGTCAACATAGCTCTGAACCTGGCCTATGATCAGGTGTCGACTATCGCGGAAGATGCCGAATTGCGGGTCGAGACATTCCCACTCTCACGCTGCGTCTACATGGAGTTCTTCCCGACAAGCCCCAAGGGCACCGGGGAGCCGCTGGCTGATGTCCGGGTGCGCCAGGCCATCAACTACGCTATCAACGTAGACGACATCATCAAGTACGTGCTTAACGGGATGGGGCAACGGATCACCGTGCCGTCGCCCGTTGAGGCCTTTGGCTACAACAAGGACATTCAGCCGTACCCGTACGACCCCGCGAAGGCCAGAGAGCTCCTGGCCCAAGCCGGCTACTCCAACGGCTTTGAGCTCAAGATCGACGTGGGGACCCTTGGTCTGGCGAGCGCCTACGAGGTGGTAGACACCATCGTCTCCGACCTAGCCAAGGTGGGGATCAACGCGACCGTGAACCGCGTGGAGACGGCGGCCTACGCCGACCTTAAGGTAACCACGTTCGGCATCGCCCCGTTCTTCCTCTGGCAGTTCAACGGGTACGACGTGTCCTACGTCCTCTATAAGCAAATCCGGTCGGGGCAACCGTGGTTCTACAACCCGGCCTGGACGGCTGAATGGGACGAGCTACTCGACTCGGAGCACTTCAGCTTCGACCAGGCTCACCGCGAGACGATCCTCAAGGAAATCTGCCAGAGGCTCCATGACGAGGCCGTGTTCGTTCCGCTCTTCCAGCCTCTTGCCACCTTCGGCGTGGTGGAGGCTCTTGATTGGGTGCCGGGCCCCGAAGGGTCTGTCGGAATGGCAGAAGCCTCGTTCAGGTAGCAGGACAGTTTCGGTAGTAGGGCAGTTCCGGTAAGCAGGGCAGGTACCGGCTATTGGCTTACTCAGGGCATAGCGCCCGGGCGTGGGAGGTGCAGGATGACGTGACGACCTATCTGGTGAAACGGCTGGCCAATACCATCGCCGTGCTCTTGGGCTGCTCACTAGTTGTCTTCGTCATCCTGCGCCTGTCCGGCAACCCAGTGAGCCTCATGCTCTCGGATCCTGCCGCCACTCCTGAGGACTTCCAACGGGTGTCCCAGGCTCTGGGCCTCGATAAACCCATACCCGTGCAGTACTTGATTTTTCTAAAGGGGATTCTCTCGGGCAACTTCGGAGTCTCCTACCGCTACGGGCTACAGGCCATGGATGTCTGCCTTGAACGCCTTCCGGCGACCGTCGAGTTAACGTTGGTCGCCATGGCTCTCGTTGTCATCGTTGGGGTGCCGCTGGGAATCTTGGCGGCACTCCGGCGGGGAAGCTGGGTTGATCACTTGATTTCGACAATCACCCTTTTCGGACAGTCAATGCCCAACTACTGGGTGGGCATCATGCTGATTCTGCTACTCAGCGTATCCCTCGGGTTACTCCCAACCTCGGGCCGCGGAGGCTTGAGGCATCTGATCATGCCTGCCGTGGTGCTGGCCTTGCACCCCATATCGAAGATCACGCGGCTGGCGCGATCGGAGTTTCTTGAGATTCTCTCGCGTGATTACGTGCGTACGGCAAGGGCCAAGGGCCTCAAGGAGACGGTCGTGGTTATGAAGCACGCGCTTCGGAATGCCTCGCTGTCCCTGGTAACTGTCATCGGCATGGACGTGGGCTACCTGCTGGGCGGGGCTATCGTCACGGAGACGGTCTTCGGCTGGCCGGGAATTGGCAAGTTGATGGTGGATGCCGTGACTCAACGTGACTTTCCGATTGTGCAAGCCGCAACCTTTGTAATTACGACCATTGTCGTCCTTACGAACCTGACTGTCGACCTCACGTACTCCGTGCTCGACCCGAGAGTCAGGCTTAGATAGTGGGGGAAGGCGAGGTAAGCCCATGAGGGTACGCAATCAGCACCCGAGCGTGGGGGAGCTTAGGAAGCGGACCTTCGTGAGGCGTCACTTGCGGGGCATTGTTGGCCTCGCTATTGTTTCGGGCGTCATTCTGTTGGGAGCGGCGGCCCCGATCATCGCGCCCATTGACCCGCGCGCAGCCAACGTGTCCGAGAAACTGACACCTCCCTCGTGGTTGGCCGACGAGACCGTGAGGTCCGGCGCGGAGAGCGAGACGGGCCACTTCCTCGGTACCGACCAATTGGGCCGAGACATTCTGAAGCGTGGACTTCACGGGTCTAGAGTGTCACTGCTCATCGGGCTGACAACCGTGCTGATCTCGGGTCTGGTCGGGGTGAGTCTCGGTCTCGCCTCCGGCTACTTCGGCGGGAAGCTCGACCAACTCATGATCTGGCTGTGCGACGTCCAGATGTCGTTTCCGTTCCTGGTTTTGGCCATCGCCATGATGGTTGCGCTGGGCGGGCAGAGCCTGGTCAACGTCATTGGTGTCTTGGCCATCACCGGGTGGGTCACCTATTTCCGTGTCGTGCGCGCGGAAACGATCAAGCTTCGCGGCCGGGAGTTCATCGAGGCGGCTCGGGCCATCGGGTGTTCGCACTGGCGGATTGCCCTCCGCCACATCTTGCCCAATGCCATCCCGGCCTGCCTCGTGCTGGCCACCTACCAGGTCGCTCAGATGATCATCGCCGAGTCGAGCTTGAGCTTCTTGGGGATGGGAGTTCCGTCCCACATTCCGACCTGGGGCGCGATGATCGCCGACGGGCGGCAGTACGCCGGTTCTGCCTGGTGGGTAAGCACGTTTCCGGGTCTTATGTTGGTTACCACTGTCCTCGGAATCGGTTTCGTGGGGGACTGGGTCAGGGACATCATTGACCCGACGCTGAAGATCACCTAGTCTCACGTGGAGGGTGAGCGGTCCTGGCTAGAGTCATAGAAGTCAACTCCCCAAAGTGCACGGGTTGCCGGCAGTGCGAGGTCTCCTGCTCCTTCGCCAAGGAAGGAGTTTTCCAGTCTGGCCTGGCTCGGATCCGGATAGCCGCGGACCACGCTCATGGGGCGTTCGCGCCGAGGGTGTGCCGGCAATGCGCCGCGCCTCCTTGCGCCGACGTGTGCCCGGTCGCGGCCTTGTCGCAGGATCCCGAGACCGGCGTTGTGGTCCTACGGGAGGAGCTGTGCATCGGCTGCCGTGCGTGTGTCGAGGCCTGCCCCTACGGGGGTATCGGTTCCGCCCCCGAGAGGGAGACCCCCCTAAAGTGCGACCTTTGCGACGGCCACCCCGAGTGCGTAGACGCCTGCTTCCAGGGTGCCTTGACCTTTGGCTCCCCGGATCAAGCCGGCGCCGACCGGCGAGGCGGGCGTGGCGAGAAGCCGGCCAGGACTGTAGTCACCTGTCGCCAGGAGGTGGCGAAGTGAAGGCCGTCATTGGCGGCGCCGTCTTCACGGGCACCGAGTCCGAACCGATTCGAGATGGGGTTGTCCTAGTCAGCGGGGAGCGGATAGTGGCGGTCGGCGCCAGGAGCGAAGTCAAGGTGCCTCCTGACACGGAGCTGATTTCAGCCGAGGGGCAGTGTGTCCTGCCGGGACTCATTGACGCCCACCAGCATCTGGGGTTTATCGATCCGCGCGACTACATTGGCCGCCCGGAGGAACACGACCGCGAACACGAGCGGGTCCACAACGTCTACGAGTGGCTGGCTATGGCCGTGAGGAACGGCCGGCACTTCCTTGAGAACGGGGTCACGACTATCCGGACCATGGGCGAAATCGAGGCCATGGACCTGACCTACAAGCGCTACTTCGACAGCGGGAAGCTGCTCGGCCCGCAGGTTGTGAGCGCAGGGCGGGGCATTGTGACCACCTTTGGAAGCTCCCTTGGCATCGGCTGGCCCCGCCCACGCCCCCGGGTTGTTAACGGACCTGATGAGGTGCGTCAGGCCGTCCGGCAGAACATCGCCCAAGGCGTGGACCACGTCAAGATCTTCGTTAGCGGCGGGATGACCCAGGGTCCCCACAAGCTTCTCATGAACGAACAGGAGATCAGGGCAGCGGTCGACGAGTGCCATCGAGTCGGCAAGAGATTGGCGGCGCACGCCATCGGCGACCGAAGCGTCCGCGTCGCGGCCGAGCTGGGCGTCGACACCATCGAGCACGCAACCTACATGCTTACCGACGAGACGGTTGAGGCCGTACGCAAGAGTGGGGCGGCCTGCGTTCTCTCGAATCTCTGGTCGTGCGAGATCTACGTCAGCGGGGTCAAGAAGGGTAAGCGAGAGGGAACCTACGAGTCGGCTATCGACGGGACGATGCGCCTCTACCGGGCCGGGGTGCGGCTCGGCCTGGGGGCTGACTGCATCTTTGCCGGAACGCCTCTGGCTGACGAGGCCGCTCTTTTGGTGGAGTTTGGCATACCCAATTCTGAGGTCGTGCGCATCGTCACCAGCGGAAACGCGGAGGTCTGTGGTGTCGCTGACCAGGTCGGGACACTCAAGCCCGCGAGGCTGGCCAACCTTATTGTCGTCGACGGGAATCCGTTGACGGACATCACCTGTTTAAGGCGGGTCAGCCTGACGATGAAGGCCGGACAGGTGGTCAAAGCGAGCGGAACCGCAGAGGAAAGGATTTGCGACTTATGAGCTACCATGGCGTTGTGCAGCACGTGGCTCTCGATTCGGGCCGGATGTGGCGTGAGGAGATCGACCGGGACACTCTCTCCCGCTACCTCGGCGGGCGCGGTGTTGGAGCGCGCTTACTCTGGGACAACACCAAAGCGGGAACCGACCCACGCGGATCCGACAACGTAATCATTTTCAGCGCCGGAGCGCTGTCGGGGACCAACGCCCCGAGTTCCGGACGGACGACGCTCCAGGGTAAGAGCCCAACCACAGGTCGGTACCTCCGGTCGAGCGCCGGGGGTGATTTCGCCGCAGCCCTCAAGTTCGCCGGCTACGATCACCTGGTTGTCCACGGGCGATCGGAGAAGCCGGTCAACCTTGTGCTCAGGCCTGAAGGGCCCGAGATCCGATCGGCCGCCAAGATGTGGGGGGCGGATGTTCGCCAAACGCATGCTCTCATTCAGGCCGACTTGGCCGGACCGGCGGAATGGTCCACAGCCTGCATCGGTCCTGCCGGCGAGAGACTGGTTGCCTTCGCGTCAGTCATGGTTTCGGTCTACAACGCCCTGGCGCGAGCCGGGACGGGCACCCTGTTTGGAGCCAAGAACCTCAAGGCCGTGGCCGTCGGTGGCGACGGCCCGGTGCGGGTGGCCGACCCCAGACGGTTTCGGGTGGCCGTAGAGAAGGCGCGGATGGCCATGCAGGCCGTCAAGGGCGGGCGCCAGTGGTTGAACGGCACGGCTGGCGGCGTTAAAGGGCTTAACGACCTCGGGGTGCTGCCCTCTTACAATTTTCAGCGGGGCCGCGTTGCCGACCCGAAACCCATAGACGGTCAAACTTTGACCGATGAGGGCTACCTCAAACGCAGAGTGGCCTGTTTTTCGTGCCCGATCGGCTGTCATCGCTACACCGAGATTAGCGCCGGAGCCCTGGCCGGAAGTTACGCCGGCGGCCCGGAGTATGAGACGGTCGACGCCCTTGGGGCGGGCTGCGGCCTCCTGGATACGGCCGCTGTCCTGCGGGCTAACGAGCTCTGCAACATCTACGGGCTCGACACCATTTCCGCCGGAGGCGCCATTCAGTGGCTTATGGAGTGCGCCGAGCGGGGGGCCGTGCCTGAGACCATGGACGGACTGTCCCTGCGCTGGGGCGAGGCTGAAACCGTCATTGAACTCGTGCGCAAGATGGCCTTCCGCGAGGGGGTGGGCGACCTCCTGGCACGGGGACTCGCCAAAGCCGCCCAAGAGGTTGGGCATGACTCCTACAAATGGGCGGTCGAGGTCAATGGGCTTGAACAGTCGCGCGTGGACATCCGGGGCTCGAAGGGGTGCGCGCTTGCGTTCGCGACTAACCCAAGGGGACCCGACCATCTTCATTCGGCGCCCATCGCCGAATTGGGAGTGCGTCCGGACCAACGCTGGCTGGTCGGTCGAATTACCGGAGATGAGAACTACGCTCGCCCCAACATGATGGAGAAGCGAGTCGAGCTGGTCCGGTGGCACGAAGACTGGCGGGCCGTGGGGGATTGCCTTGGAATGTGCTTTTTCGCCACGACCTCGAACCCGTACATCCTTCCAGAACTGATGGCCGAACTCTTCTCGGCGGCTACCGGAGTCGAGAAGGACGTAGACGCCATGGCCTTGGGCGGCCGGCGCATCGCGACCTTAGAGCGATGCTTCAACGTCCGCGACGGGGCGAGCCGCGCGCAGGATACCTTGCCCTGGCGGATGATGAACGAGGAGTCGCCCGACCTACCGGGTCTCCGTAACTCGCGGGAGGAGCTCGACAGCCTGCTGGATGGCTTTTACGCCGCTCACGGCTGGGATAGAGCGAGTGGTCGCCCCACAGCCGAGTGTCTGGCTCGGCTTGAACTGGAGGACGTTGCCGGCCAACTCAAGCGGCTCGGAATGCTGCCGAGCCAATGACAAGGGTGAGGGAAATGGGTTGGATCATTCCGCGACGGCTCGAAGGTAAGGTAGCCCTCGTTACCGGCGCCGGACGCGGCATCGGCAGGGCCGTAGCTACCCGCTTGGCCCAAGAGGGCGCCACCGTGGCTCTCGCCGACTGGGACGCGAAGGGTCTAGCGGACACCCTTCGGGCGATCTCGCCGCCTCGGGACGACAGCCCGGCGGCATTCAGGGTCGACGTCAGCCGCAGGTCCGACGTTGACCAACTGATCAAGAAAATCCGTTGTCGCTGGGGCCGGCTCGATGTCTTAGTGAACAACGCGGCCGTCTCCGGCGGGATCCCCTTCATGGAGCTTACGCAGGCCAACTGGGAGCGGGTTGTCGGGGTAAACCTGATTGGCATGTTTCACTGCGTCCAGGCGGCGGTTCCGCTGATGGCTGCGGGCGGCGGGGGCAGTATCGTCAACCTGTCGTCTATCACGGCCGAGGTGGGCGCTGGGGACCTGGCTCACTACGCCTCGACAAAGGGCGCTATCCGGTCCTTCACTCGCTCGCTGACCATCGCTCTGGCGAGCCGGGGCATCCGGGCCAACTCGGTAAGCCCGGGGACGATTCGGACCCCGGCCAACAGTCTCTGGCTCGATAAGCCAGAAATTCAGGCGCAGGCTCTCACACGCATCCCGGCGGGGCGCATCGGGCAGCCGGAGGACGTGGCCGCTCTTGTGGCCTACCTAGCGGCCGACGAATCGGCCTACCTGAACGGAACCGACATCCTTATCGACGGCGGGCAGAGAGCCGTCGGCCGGAAAATGGAGTAGGGGTCGAATCTGGGCCACGAACCGCCCGGCGCTCTGGGAGGTGGACTCGGACATGAGGGATGCCCTGCTCGTGGTTGACGATCTGGAGACGGTCTTCTATACCGACGAGGGCGTGGTTCCCGCAGTTGACGGAGTGAGCTTCCAGGTTGGACGCGGTGAGACGCTCGGCATAGTCGGTGAATCGGGCTGCGGCAAGAGCGTCACCTGCCTCTCCATTATGCGGCTGGTGCCGACCCCTCCGGGTCGAGTATCCCGCGGCAGAATCCTCTTCGAAGGCCGCGATCTGCTGCGGCTGCCGGCAGCCGAGATGAGGCGTATCCGCGGCAACGAGATAGCCATGATTTTTCAGGAACCGATGACGTCCTTGAACCCCGTCTACACCGTCGGGGACCAGGTTTCCGAGGCGATTCGCCTGCATCAGGGGCTAGGTAAACGGGAGGCCCTGGCGCGCGCCGTCGAGGTGATGCGCCTGGTCGGCATACCTCTTCCCCAGCGGCGGATCCGAGAGTACCCGCACCAGTTCTCGGGCGGCATGAGGCAGCGGGTCATGATCGCGATGGCCCTGTCGTGCAACCCCACGCTGCTTATCGCTGATGAACCGACAACAGCCCTAGACGTGACTATTCAGGCCCAGACTCTCGAGCTAATGAAGACCTTGAAGGGCGAGCTTGAGATGGCCCTCCTGCTAATCACTCACAACCTCGGTGTCATCGCGGAAATGGCCGAACGGGTGGCCGTGATGTACGCCGGAGTGATCGTAGAGGAAGGTCCCGTTGACCGCATTTTCGACTGCCCGCTCCATCCCTACACCGAGGGTCTCCTGGAATCCATTCCACGCCTGAAGGGCCCCAAGGTTCGACTGCATGTCATCGAGGGACTGGTTCCGCACCCGGCGCACCTACCGGCGGGTTGCCGCTTCTCGCCGCGCTGTCCATACGCCGAAGCGCGATGCCTAGAGGCAGAGCCCGCGCTCATGGCCCTTGTCGATGGACGCCGGGTGAGATGCTGGCGCCATGCCCAGGATGCCGGGGGGGGGGTGGCCTAGATGGAGGGCCATACTTCATCTCAGACCAGCGCTCAGCTTCTCAGAGTGGAGAACCTCAAGAAGCACTTCCCGATAACTGGCGGGCTTCTCTCGCGGCCGCTCGCTTACGTCAAGGCCGTCGACGGTGTCAGCTTCACTATCGAGCGGGGAGAAACCCTGGGGCTCGTTGGGGAGTCGGGGTGCGGCAAGACCACCATCGGCCGCCTGCTTCTGCGGTTGGACGAACCCACCGCAGGAAAGATTTACTTCGAGGGACGCGATCTGTCGATTGGGCGCGACTTGCCGCGGGCCATCAGGCGCGAGATGCAGATTATCTTTCAAGATCCCTACGCCTCCCTAGATGCGCGGATGACCTGCGCCCAGATTGTGGGCGAGCCGTTGCTCGTCCATGGAGTTGCCAGGGGGGCCCAGCGGAACAAGCGGGTCCAGGAACTGCTTGAGGTGGTAGGGCTGAGTCCCCATCATGCCCGCCGGCACCCACACGAATTCTCGGGAGGGCAGCGGCAACGGATCGGCATTGCCCGGGCCCTGGCTCTCCAACCCAAGCTCATTGTCTGCGACGAGCCGGTATCGGCTTTGGATGTGTCCATTCAGGCCCAGGTGATTAACCTGCTTGAGGATCTCCAGAAGCAGTTCGGCCTCACCTATCTCTTCATCGCCCATGACCTGTCGATTGTGCGACACATTTCGACGCGGGTCGGGGTCATGTACCTTGGCAAGCTCGTAGAGATTGCTCCCTGCAACGAGATATTTGACGATCTCCAGCACCCATACACCGAGGCCCTCCTTTCCGCGATTCCGCTGCCCGACCCGAAGGAGAGGTCCCGGCGCATCGTGCTCAAGGGAGACGTTCCCAACGCGATAGACCCGCCACCCGGTTGTCACTTCCACACCAGATGTCGGTACGCGTTTGACCTTTGCCGGGAGGTCGAGCCGAGTCTCGTCGAGAGGGGCCATGGTCATTTCGTCGCGTGCCACCGCATCGCGGCTAAGAGTCGGCCGGCGGAACGGTAGCCGGAGAGAAATCACAGGAGGTGCAGGCTTTGAAGGCAATTACCAACGCCACAGTCTTTACCGCCACGGGGGAGGCCCTGATTCCCAACGGAACCGTGCTCGTGGACGGAGACAAGATCGTCGCGGTCGGGTCAAAGAGCGAAGTCAAGGTACCGCCCGGAACCCAGGAAATCTCCGCCTGTGGATGGTTCGTCATGCCGGGCCTGATCGACGCTCACCAGCACTTCGGGCATCCCGATCCACGCGAGTACATCGGGCGGGTGGAAGAACACGACCGCGAGGTCGAGAGACACCATACGGCCTACGAGTGGCTTCCGGTCGTCGTCCGAAACGGCAGGCACCTACTGGAGAACGGTGTCACGACGATGCGCTCTATGGCCGAACTCGACGCCATGGACTTCATCTACCGTCGCTTCTTCGACAGCGGGAAGTTGCTCGGCCCGAGGATTCTCGTGTCCGGGCGGGGGGTTGTCACCTCCTTTGGCAGCGCGCTCGATCTCTGTTACATCGCCAACGGCGTTGACGAAATCCGACAGGCAGTCCGCAAGTGCGTCGCTGACGGAGTTGACTGGGTGAAGCTCTTCGTGAGCGGCGGGATGACCCAGGGACCACACAAGCTCCTCATGAACGAGGGCGAGGTTGGAGCAGCCGTCGACGAGGCCCACCGGGCCGGTAAGAAGGTGGCTGCTCACGCCATCGGCGACCGGAGTGTTCGAGTTTGCGCCGACGCAGGTGTGGACACCATTGAACACGCCACCTACCAGATCACCGACGAGACGGTGGAAGCCGTGCGCAAGAACGGCTCCGCCTGCGTGCTCTCGAACCTCTGGCCGTACGAGATTTATGTCTCAGGGGTCAAGAAGGGCAAGCGCAGCGGGACCCGCGAGGCGGCCGTCGACGGGACCATGAGACTGTACAAGGCTGGGGTGAAGCTCGGCCTTGGGGCTGACTGCGTATTCGTCGGCTCGCCCTTGGCGGACGAGGCCTGCTTCCTGTCGGAGTTTGGGATACCTAACGACAAGGTCCTGTCTATCGTTACCAAGGAAAACGCCGAAATCTGCGGCGTAATTGACAGAATCGGGACGCTCGAACCGGGTAAGTTCGCCGACGTGATCGTTGTCAACGGCAATCCGACCGAGAACATGAACGTGTTGCGGCGGGTCATCCTGACCATGAAGGGCGGCAAGATCGTCTATGACGCGACCGGGCGGTGCGCGTAGCCCTCGGAGAGGAAGAAGCCCTTGTTTGATATGGATAGATCGACCTTAGCCAGTCTTGCCCGCGAGGCGACGCGCTTTCTCCGGCGGTTGATTCGATTCGATACGACCAACCCACCGGGGAACGAGCTAGCCTGCGCGAAGTGGATAGGTGAGGTCTTCGATAGAGAGGGTATCCCGGCTGTTGCTGTAGAGCCGGCTCCTGGGCGAGGCAGCATTGTGGCCCGGCTGGCCGGGCGGGGGGAGCGGCGCCCCCTGCTTCTTATGTCCCATCTCGACGTCGTGCCCGCAGTCGCCGCGGACTGGCAACACGAGCCCTTTGGTGGGGACATCATCGACGACGAGATCTGGGGACGGGGAACACAGGATACCAAGGGTCTAACCGCCATCTGGGTAGCTCTCCTTGTGCACGCCAAACGGTCCGGAATCCTGCTGGACCGCGATCTCATTTTCGCGGCGACGGCGGACGAGGAGACCGGCGGCGCGCTGGGAATGCGCTGGCTGGTAGAAAACCGCTTCGACCTTATCGACTGCGAGTTCGCCCTGAATGAGGGCGGCGGAACGGGCATGACCATCGGAGGGAAGACAGTCTACACTTACCAGACGGCCGAAAAGGGCATTTGCCCGGTCAAGTTGACCGCTCGCGGAACAGCCGGCCACGCGTCAATTCCACACATCGATAATCCGGTTGTCCACCTGGCGGAGGCCATTCGGAAGATCGGCCAGACCCACCTGCCCATTCACGTGACCGATACCCTTGAGCTATTCATCCGGCGAACCGCGAGCCTTGTGGGAGGCGACCTCGGGAGCAAACTTCCAGGCATCCTTGAAGAGGAGACGGCCGAGAGCACCCTGAATCTTCTGAACAATGAGACCCACGCCAACACGCTTCGAGCCATGTCGCGAAACACGGCCAGCCCAACCATCCTTCAGGGCGGCGAGAAGAGAAATGTGATTCCGCAGACCGCTGCGGCCGAGATTGACTGCCGCGTTCTGCCAGGTCAGACGGCAGAGACGCTGGCGATGGAATTGGGTAACGTCCTCGGATTGCGGGGCGACCCAAGCGACAAGATCCATGTCGAAGTCTCCCTGTTGTCGACCCCGACGCAGTCCGCGCCGGACACGGAGCTGAGTAGGGCCATCGCCGAGGCTGTCGCTCGGCACGACCCGGGGGCGGGGGTTGCCCCCTTCCTTATGCCGGCGGGTACGGACGGTCGCTTCCTGCGGGAGAAAGGGATTACCTGCTACGGCTTCTTCCCGACCCTTCCGGATGTAGACACCCGGACAGTGCACGGCAAGGATGAGCGGTTGCCGATCAGTTCAGTGGACTTCGGTCTTCGGGTGTTGTGGGATGTGATCATACGGGTGGCGGGCTAGGCCGGGCTAGGCCGAGCTGAAGGGGCGCGGCGCGGGTCGTCCGGCTCGCGCCCACTCCGCCGGGGCTGCGGTCTGGCTCTGCCGGTCTCTCGCCCAGCCAGTGAGTATTCCCTCGAAAATGCGCCGCAGGCGCCCTTTCATCTCCGGTGGCGGCGGCCTCGTCCGCCATGGACCATTCCGGGTGAAATCGTCCACCCATTCCGGTTGAACCCGTCCACTGATTCCGATCCAAATCGTCCACGGATTCGGGTCCAAGCCGTCCACCCGGCGAAGCGGCGCCCGGACACCACGCCGGCCAAGTCTTGGGGAAGGGGAACCGTTGTTGGCCAATCGGTAGGGTCGGGCGCGGGGCGCGGCGCCGTCGTCTCCGACGGTCCGTTTCCCCGGCCCGCCCTCCGAACCGGACGTGCGGGTCTCCCCGCATCCGGCTCTCCACAAGCCCGTGCCGTTCTCAATGACCTGTCAACCGTTCTTCTCGCTCCAGGGTGTTGGGATGCGCGCCCCCCG
>Ga0315293_10002774_pt1 | contig 16869 bp, 18 predicted proteins | sample YL17G13_20_MG_FD_203071 | JGI IMG/M metagenome (GOLD analysis project Ga0315293, IMG submission 203071) | Sediment microbial communities from Yellowstone Lake, YNP, Wyoming, USA - YL17G13_20 | ecosystem: Environmental > Aquatic > Freshwater > Lake > Sediment | place: USA: Wyoming | collected...
TCTAAGTTTGATGAGAACTTCAGCTTTACGTGCTTCCAAAGTCTCCTGTTTCTTACTCAAACTAATACTACCTCAAGCTGTTGGAGAATATTCGAATGGTAAACAACGCATTAACCCTTAAACTTTGCGCTCCAAAACCACGACAGAAGGGTCCAGAGCGCCCTGCTCTCTATATATGCATTAAATCACAGATACAGTTGCGACTAAAGTTTCATGGCAAGGTGGAAGAATGGATAAGGTTATTCACCATTCAGTCAGGCTTGCGTGTGGTTGCCAGAAAGCGTTTGAAATGTTCACGGTTAACGAGTGTCTCCAGAAATGGCTGACAGAGAAGGCTGACGTGGAGCCAAAGGTAGGTGGAAAATACGAGCTATTTTGGAATCCAAAGGACAGGGAGAATGACAGCACGATCGGCTGCAAGGTGCTGGCCATTAATGAGGACAAGTTTGTGTGTTTCGAATGGAAGGGGCCTATTCGGTTCAAGCACTTTATGAATGCGGCAAGCCCTCTGACATGCGTGACTGTATTCTTTATCCCATGTGAAGAAGGCTGTGAGGTTCATTTGTTGCACACTGGCTGGCGAGACACAAACGAATGGGAACAAGCGAGACAATGGTTCAATGAACAATGGAAAACGGCGCTAACACAACTTCAGAAATGCATTAATAGCTAGGACTCGCAGAATCGTGTTCAAATTCCTAAATGCGAAGCACCATACTTTCAGCGTAGCTTCGCATGGATTCAGCAAACTTGGTCAGAATCTCTGAACTGTAAGGTTTGAGCGTCAAGTTCCTGTCCAAAGTATCCCCTGGCACAAACTGCTGAATAGCTAAAATTTTTGCACCTTTTACGAGTTCACCTATTCTTGTTATGTCTTCAATATTCACAAAACCTGGCACAACTGTTGTTCTGAACTCGTATTCGACCTTTCCCGTCTTAAGCATCTCAATAGTCCGCAGAAAATCAGCAGTGCTTCTCGCACCCAATCCCTCATATTTCTCTGGAGAAGTCTTCACGTCTAATGCCACGTAATCCACGTAGGGCAGACATTCCTCCAGCACCTGTGGAAAGAACCCATTAGTGTCAAGCTTCACTGCAAAGCCTCTTTCCTTGAGCCTTTTCAGAAATTTCGGCAGTTCCTTGTGCAGTGTCGGTTCTCCGCCCGTGATGACTACGGCGTCTACGTATTTTTTGCGTGTTTCCAACATGCTTAACGCGGTTTCTTCGTTTAGAAACGGCGGTTTTGGATCTACAACTATTCGCCAATTGTGGCAATATGGACAACGGAGGTTGCAGCCCGGTGTAAAGAGCACTGAAGCCACGCGGTTCGGGAAATCTACGAGGCTTGTTTTCTGCAATCCACTGAACTTCATGTGGCAGTCACGCAGCAATCGGCATTGCAACAGTAGTCATAGTTGACTTGTCGAAAGTTTTGCGGATGGCGAACTCGGCCTGTTTGCCGTCGTTCCACTGGTCCACTGGCCTCAAATAGCCAACCACTCTGGAGTAAACCTCACATACTGAGTCGCATTGTGGGCATTGCTTGTGTTCGCCGCTTATGTATCCGTGGCTCTGGCAGATGCTGAACGTAGGCGTCAAAGTGAAGTAGGGCAGATGCGAGTTCCAAGCCACTCGGCGTATGAGGTCAGCAGCAGCCTTCCATGAGTGAACTCGTTCGCCTAAGAAAATGTGGAAAACTGTCCCGCCAGTGTACATGGTCTGAACTTTCTCTTGATGTTCCAGAGCCTCAAACAAGTCGCCCTCATAATCCACGGGCAGCTGCGAACTGTTCGTGTAGAAAGGTTCAGCGCCATTCGTTACGTGCTTCGCGTTAGCCGCAATAATGTCCCGATATCGCTTCTTGTCGATGCGTGCAAGCCTGTAAGATGTGCCCTCGGCAGGCGTGGCTTCAAGGTTGTAAATGTTTTCAGTTTGCATCTGAAAGTCGGAAAGCTTTTTGCGCATAAAGTTCAAAGTCTTAACCGCGAAATCTGTGCCTTCAGGCGTAGCGATGCTACAGCCAAGTAGATTCAGCATAGCCTCGTTCATGCCCACTAAGCCTATTGTAGCGAAGTGGTTCTTCCAGTATTTGCCATACTTCTCCTTGACGTTCCGCAGGTATCTGCAAGAATAGGGATACAGACCGTGCTCTGTAAAGCTTTCCAAAGCTTTTCGCTTGATTTCCAAGCTGTCCTTCGCAATCTCCATCAGCTTCTCCAAACGCTCAAAAAACTCAGCTTCATCCTTCGAAAGATAACCAATCCTCGGAAGGTTAAGCGTCACCACGCCTATCGAACCAGTGAGCGGATTTGCTCCGAAGAAGCCGCCTCCGCGTTTGGCAAGCTCTCTGTTATCAATTCTCAACCGGCAACACATGCTTCTGACGTCTTCGGGTTTCATGTCGCTGTTGATGAAGTTGCTGAAATAGGGTACACCGTATTTGGCTGTCATCTCGAAAATCTTTCGGGCGTTCTCTGATTCCCAGTCAAAATCCTTCGTCACATTATACGTGGGAATTGGGAAAGTGAAAACTCTGCCTTTCGAGTCGCCTCTGTTCATGACGTCAGCGTAAGCTGCGTCAAACATGTTGAGCTCTTCTTGCATGTCACCGAAAGAGTCTCCGACTGACTGTCCACCAATTACGGTTGGTTCATCCTTCATGAAGTCAGGCACAGTCAAGTCCAAAGTCAAGTTCGTGAAGGGCGTCTGGAAGCCTACCCGTGTGGGAACGTTCATGTTGAAGAAGAACTCCTGAAGCGCCTGTTCCACGTCTTTCTGTCCCAAGTGGTCATGTCTGATGAAGGGAGCCAGATACGTGTCGAAATTGCTGAAAGCTTGAGCTCCCGCAGCCTCACCCTGCAGCGTGTAGAAGAAATTCACTACGTGCCCAAGCGCTGTTCTAAAGTGTTTGGCAGGTTTGCTTTCAATCTTCCCAGAGACACCGCCAAACCCTGAAATAAGCAGGTCCCTCACATCCCAACCCACGCAATACGGTCCCAAAACGCCCAAGTCGTGAATGTGCATATCGCCTGCAAAGTGCGCGTCAGCAATGTGAGGTGGATAAATCCTTGTAATCCAGTACTTCGCAATCACCGTCGAAGACAGATAATTATTCAATCCTTGAAGCGAGTAGCTCATGTTCGAGTTTTCCTTAACCCTCCAATCCTCCATGTCCAGATACTGATCAACCATGTCCGCTGAGCTTAACAGCGCGGCTAACTCACGCATGTCTTGATGCTGCTTTCGGTAAACAATGTACGCCTTGGCGGTTCGCGCGCGCCCGTTTTCAATAAGCATTTTTTCAACAATGTCCTGAATCTCCTCGACTGTCGGACATCCATCCTCACCGAAACGCCTCTGAAGTTCGCCTACGACTTGGTCGCTCAGCCAACGGGCTTGCTGAAAATCTGTTCCGCCAACCGCTTTTGCGGCTTTCCAAACAGCGTTTGTTATACGTTCCTGATCAAACGATTCTAATCTGCCATCACGTTTTCTTACAAACTTCATGCTTTAACCTCATTCAACAATTTCTTAAAATCCTCAGGTTCCTCAAACTGTTTGTAGACCGAGGCGAACCTGATGTAAGCCACCCGGTCAAGCCTCTTTAAATGCTTCATAACGAGATCTCCGATGTCTCTGGAACTGACCTCTTCTCTGCCGAGAAGCATCAAATCCTGCCTAACCTGTTCAGCCAACTCATGAATCTGATCCATCGTAACAGGCCTTTTCTCGCAGGCCTTCTGGAGACCTCGAACTATCTTGTTCAGATCAAACCGTTCGGACCTGCCGTCCTTCTTCTTCACCATGATCTCCACGGTTTCAACATACTCGTAACTTGTGAGGCGTTTTCCGCATTCTGCGCATTCCTTTCGTCGTCTAACAGTGTTGTCCGGCGAATCCCTCGTTTCGAGGGTTTTGAGGTTATCAGCCCCACAGTATGGACATTTCATAACAACGCTTCACAATCCCATAGTGCTTGCTATTGAAAGCGGACGCTGTATCTAGTGTTTTCTTATTTAAGGCCTTTTCACAACAATGTTGAAATACCACAGAAAACCTGTACGAGAAACATGAGCAGCATAGACATAATCAGCGTAAACGCAACATCACAAAATGAGGTTTTCTGGAAGAAAGCGCTTCAATTCATAGACATAGAGAGCATGTTTAAAATTTTCGCGACAACCAGCAAGCAGACGCTCCAGCTTGCGCTGCTCCAGCATTAGTTTGTAAACCTAGTGCCGAGTCTCTATGCGAAGCAATACAAAAGCAAGACAACAGAGTAACAAGACAGCCGCAAGTGACAGAAAAACTCCAGCATACCCAAAGGCAGACGCAAGTATGAAGCCGCTTATTATTGGCCCAAGTGTCTGTCCAACGTCCATCATCATGTCCAAGAAGCCCATTGATGCTCCTGTAATCTCTGAAGGCGCAAGCTCACTTACCAAAGCAGGAGTAACGGCTGTGACAGCCGCAAAACCAAGACCGTACATTAGAGCAAGCGCAAGGAGAATCCAAAAATCAGACACAAATGGAATCAGGATTAAAGGAAGACCCGAGACTACGCATCCCAGCGCTATTGGCGTGCGTCTTCCAGTTCTGTCTGATGCTCTGCCTATGTAAGGCTTAACAAATACTGGAAGAGCCACCAGACTCCCCATAACGATCCCCGTCAAAAGCCAATCGAACTGCATTGATTCCTTCAAGTAGCCTGACAGATAAAATTCCACCACGCCAAAGGCATAGTACTGAGAGGCTTGAACGAGACATGTGACTAAAACGCCAAACTCTGTAACAACCTTTTTCCAGCCGTTTAACACTTTTTTTAGAACGTTTTCTTCAGTAACTTTCAAAGTTGTCGCAACCTGGGTTTTCTCTTTTGCCAAAAAAAGAAAACCTGTAACAAGTGCCGAGATTCCTGCTGTGGCCACAGCCAGATACAGAACATGAAAACCACTGTTGGTGATGAATAGAATGGTTCCGCCCAATATTGGTGCCGCAACCCGTCCAACGTAAGTGGCTGATGAAAAAAGAGATATGCGTTCTCCGCGTTTCGTCGGGTAAAGTTCGGCGACGAAGGCTTCAGCCACAGGGACAAAAATGGCTGTAGCAAAGCCGTGATAAAAACGGACGAAAATCAGTTGCCACCAAGCAGTCACGAAAAGATACAGAAAAGGCGCTGAAGCGAAAACAAAGCCTGCCACAAGTAGAAACCGTCTTCTCCCAAAGATGTCCGACAGGGAAGCAGCAGGTAAGCTAACCAAGATTCCAGGTATTGTTGATGCAGAGGCGATGAAACCGGTCCATTCTGTAGGTGCTCCCAGATAGGATGAGAAAGGTTTCAGAACAGGATTTTTCGACATAGTTGAGCTTAGAATGGCAAAGGCACCCATAACGCATAGTATCCAGAAAGTTTTGCTTTCCGCGTTTCTTGAGAAAGACACCAATTGGCTCAGCCTGCAGTTTTGGGAACGTCGACCTATTTCGCTAGTTTCTTTCTCAGGAATTCTCTTCGCTGTCTACGATCCATCTTCTCAAGATCAACCTTGAACTCTTCACGAAATAGCCGCAATCTGCAGAAATCATACAAAGCATCATAAACTGGCCTTGCCTTTTCGATCGCTTCGTGATCATTCTTCGCGACGATTGAAATGCCAGTCATTACAGCGTCCAAGCCTCCAGCTTCTGCAGCCAAATCACTTCTGTCAGTATCAGCGGCACGAACGATTTTTGCCAATTCCAGAACTGCAGGGTCAGCGATTTCGTATTTCTCAATTATCGCATCAAAACTGCACTTGTCGCCGTGATGCCCAAGTTCAACTCCTGGCGCGTCGTAGAGAATTGCCTTCTCTTTCTTCGCGACTTCTTCAATCTTCTCTGTCGGCACAAAGATGAATTCGGCCTTGGGATCAATAAATCGTTTTATCAACCAAGGGCATGCTGTCCTGTCGACATGGACGTATTCTCGAGTCACCCATTTCATCGTTTTCACTGTTTTTCAGAGTAACGATTGAGGATAAAAGCCTATCAGTAGGTTCATACTCCACACGCGCAAGAGGACAGCAACTTGGACAACGACGAGTTCATGATCAAGCACTTAGAAACAGAAAAAGACATAGAGCAACATCTCAAACTGATGAGAGCGGTCTTCGGAGAAAAAAAGCCGTGTCGATCTGCTAGTTAAAAAGTGGGTTGATCACCATCCGACTATGACGTTGGAAGACTTCTTTGCTGTAAAACATAAAGGCAGGATTGTTGCAGGTGCCAATTTGATTCCTTTAGAATAGTGTCTAAGCGGGATACCGCTCAAAGTGGCAGAGCTTGGATGTGTCGCTACTCTTCCAGAATACCGTCGCAGAGGGCTTCAGCGAAGATTAATGGAAGAGTACCATAAACGTGTTCTAAAGAAAGGATATGATCTGTCCGCAATAGAGGGAATCCCTTTTTACTATCGCCAATTCGGATACGAATACGCGCTACCGCTTGACGAAGAAACCAGACTCGCCATCAGCAAGATCCCAGATTACAAGATTGATCATGTGATTCGCCCACTCAGGAACAAAAACATACCCGACGCTATGCGCCTTCTGGCAACAAGCCAGCAGAAATACTACGTGCATACTGTCCGAAGCAAAGACATCTGGAAAATGTTTCAAAGAACGAGAATGGTCGCCGAATACGAGTTCGAAGGCTACGTCGTTGAAGAGAAAGAAAAACCAATCGCATACTTCAGAACAAGCGTCAACTCAGAAAATAGGGAGCTCTTTTTGAGAGAAATTACAGACGTAGATCAGTATACAGCGCAGTCCATCCTGAAATTCCTCAAAGACATGGGCAAACACCGTGAACTTGAAACACTTGCTGCAACCATAAGCTACCATGAACCTTTCACTGAACACATGATCGCTGTAGGCGGAGAAAGTGCCCCTCCTTATGCATGGCAGATTCGTGTCACAGACTATACGAGCCTTTTCCAGAAACTGAAACCACTGCTCGAGAAACGTCTTGCCATGTCAACGTATCGTCACCTGACTGAGAAACTAAACTTCAATTTCTACCGCTACACCGTGCAAGTCACGCTTGAGAACGGAACAATCAAAAACATTGAATGCCTCAAAAACTGTGAAGACAGAACAATAAGATTTAATCCCTTCGTGTTCACGCAGTTGCTACTAGGATATCGAAGCAGAGAAGAACTGCAGAAGAATTATCCAGACTTCATCGTCCGACCAAGCCACAGACACCTGATAGACATTCTCTTTCCAAAACTGCCGTCATACATACACACAGCGTACTGACAGAAAAAGACTAAACATTTATTATAACTATCAACGACTGCACTGAAGAAAGCAAATGCCTATCGCAATCCGCGAATTTACCCGCAAAGATCTATCGATCGTCGTCAAACTGATCGATGAAGACGGAAAAGGATCGTACGAGTTTTACCCCTACACTGAAGATAGGTTCGGATCATGGATTCAAGGAGGCAAACTTAGAATCCTCATAGCTGAAGAAGATGGTCACATCTGTGGTTCAGCGGCATATGATGACGGCTATTGGGGTGAAGAAATTCAATGGCTCATCGCCCCAGAACAGCGAAACCGCAAACTGGTTGAAGCAACGTTGCTTAAAGAGGCTGAAAAATTCGTAAAAAGAGGCACAGTTTTTTCAGCTGTTGATGCAGGCTCACCAAAGATAGCTAATTGGATGCGTTATGGCTACAGGCTCGAAGGCGGATTATACCATATGACTGCAGTTCTCAACTCCATCAAACCTCTTCCACTGATTCCAAATGGCGTAATTCTGCGCAGTTTAAAGCATAGTGAAGAGAAAGAGCTTGTCGAATCAGTGAACGTTGGGTTTGGTACAGAACGTCTCAAGATAGGTGATGTAGATAAATGGAAGAACGAAAGCCCACCCTTTTCAGAGGATTGGGTGCAGGTTGCCGAAGCCAACGGCAAAATTGTATCAGCCGTTGTTGCCAAGCCAGACGCGTGGTTTAACAAGTCTTTCAATGCGAGAAGAGGCTATCTTGGTCCTGCATCAACCATCCCAGAATACCGAGGCAAGAATTTGGCTTCGGCCCTGACAGTTCTCGCAATGAATTTTCTGTTTGAAAAAGGAATGAATTCTGTTGCCTTATACACGTCAGAGCAAAACGTCGCTTCGATTGGCCTTCTCCAGAAAATCGGCTTTAAAACAGGTCACCACTGGAAATTTATGCGAAAAAATATTGATAAGCAAACATGCCAAGAGGCTTGCTTGCGCTCACATGCTTTTGAAATTAGACACACAGGGATGAAATATAAAACCATCCAAAAGATATAGAATGAATTGAAAATGGTTTTGAGATTCAAAAATGTTGAGGGAGTTAAGCGTTTTAGTGGCGCGCGATTTCTTTTACTGGCTCCAGCTCGTGCACTCTAGTTTCGATGAACTCGGCGACCTTTTCTTGGCTGTATCTCTTTTCCTCTTCTTGTTTCTGCAGCTGTTCCTTGATCGTCCTTAGGACTTTTTCAACATCAAAAGGTTTCATGATATACGCATCCGCCCGTCTGTTCACAGCATCGATAGCGTTCTGCAACGTTGGATATCCGGTTATGATTATTTTCCGAATTCTCGGAACGGTGTCTCTTATTCGCAATAGGAGATCAGTTCCATCCATGTCTGGAAGTCGTATGTCGATTAGCGCTACGTTGTAGAATTTTCTCTTTGTGGCCTCTATTGCCTTCCTTGCAGTGCCTACAGATTCCACTGTATAGCCTTCATCTTCAAGTATTGCCACCAGCACTTTTCTTATGTTCTCGTCGTCGTCAACAATGAGGATTCTGGCATTTTCACCCATATCATTTCACCTCCTTCTTCTTGCTTCCTTGGTTCAAATGGAAGAATGACTGTGAAAGTAGTGCCCTTTCTGTTCGTGCTTCTTGCGCAAATCATACCGCTGTGTGCTTCTATGACTCGCTTGCAAATAGGAAGCCCAAAGCCCATTCCCTTTGCCTTCGTTGTAAACAGTGGAGTCCAAAGTTTCTGCACTGTCTCCTTTGACATGCCTAGTCCCGTGTCTGAAAATGTAAATTCTACCGAATTTTCTAGCTCTTTACTCTCAATCGTAAGGGTTCCGATTCTTGGCATGGCGTCCACTGCATTCTTGATAATGTTGACGAATGCTCTCTTGAGCTTCTCAAGATCAACTTTCAGTTTAGGCTCGCTTTTCGTCAAGTCTTTTAGCCGGACATGTTTTGGAATCTCGACAAGCAATAAAGCCTCTTTCACAATTGATCTAGGATCATTCTCGGTCAGATCTAGTTTGATTTCTCTAGAGTAATCCAGAAGATCATTTATGATTTTGTTGGAGTAGGAGATGTTTTTCTCGACAAGTTCAAGCATCTCCAAGATTTTTCTAGCACCCTCTGATTTCAGCTGTTTCTTTATGTAGTATGTTGCGCCAGCAATGCTTGTCAGCGGATTTCTAAGATCGTGACCGACCATACCTGCAAGCTCGCCTATGACTGCCAGTCTCTGAGCCTTGAGGAGCTGCTCTTGAGATTCTCTGAGTTCCCTAGTTCTCTCTCCAACTTTCTGCTCAAGCATTTCTTGGGCTTCCCGGAGTCCCTCTATCAGTTGAGCGTTTTCGATTACTATTGCTGCCTGATGCAAGAAGAGTTCCAATGGAGCAATTGATTCTCCACATGGTTTGCGGCCGTCGACTGGATCGTCCATGCTTAATATTCCCACAGTCTTGCCTTCAGGTGTACGCAGCGGCGCATAGAGCATGTCTTGAGGATGCCAATCCACCATTTCTTTCTCAGAAAGCCTGCTAGGAACGCCCGCGTAGGTTGTCGCTTCATCAAGTGGTGCGTTACGTGCAACACCATGAACATTCTCCCTTATCCATGGGTCAACCCAGGGCAAATAATAGAATTCGCCAATTTTGAATCGTGCAAAATCCGGTCCAAGTCGTTCTCGCCAAACATGGCCGGGCGCTTTTCTTTGTCTCAGAAGCTTGTTTTCTTCTCTGGTGAGACCTGCAGTAACAAGGTCTGTTCCTTCTAGGTTCTCATTTCTCAGTGAGATTACGACTCTTTTCCATCCAAACATTTGAATGGCTTGAGCAATGACTTTTAGTCGCTGATGCATTTCATTGGCATGCATGATTTCCGTCGTATTCTTCATCAAGCACTCTAGTTTCTTGCGAATTTCTGACAGTTGGAATTGTCTTCTCAAATTTGTTATGGCGATGGCGGCGTGTGAAGACAAGATTTCGAAGAGCTCTCGGTCATTTCCGTCAAAAGCAGCTAGTTTCTTGCTTTCAACGTTTAGAACTCCGAGAACTTTGCGTCCTACTTTGATGGGAACTGCAAGCTCTGAGAGGATTTTTTCTCCGCCTTTTACGTATGTCTTTTCTTTTCTGACATCTGACACGATTATGGGCTTTCCTGTTCTCGCCACTCTTACAGTTACACCTTTTTCTCCATCTAATGACAACACTAACCCAAGTTCCTCTGAATACCCATGATGAGCAACTAGTCTGAGGCTTTTTCCTTCAACTACAAGTATCGATGCATACTCAAATCCGAGAAGCTTCTCCATAGCGCTCTGTGTTAGTTTGTATATATCTTCCAGATTCTCTGCCATGTTTAGACTTTGACCATATTCGTTCAACGCTGAGAGTATCTTCTGTTTTCTAAGATTTGTCATGGCAATTGCGGCATGCGAACCCAGTATTTCAAGCAGTTTCCTCTCATCTTCCCCGAATAAAGTTGGTTTCTTGCTTTCAACGTTCAAGACGCCTAGAACTTGATTTCCTGCTTTGATTGGAACAGCAAGTTCAGATCGTACTCCTTCTCCACCCTTCACATACGCCTTGTCTTGACGTATATCTGAAACAGAAACAGATTCGCCTGTTCGTGCCACGCGCACGGTTATGCCTTTTTCTCCGTCCAGCGGTAGTTTGAGCATCAAATCTTTTGAGTGGCCTCGGTGAGCTACCAGTTTGAGCATTTTTCCCTCAACGATGAAGACATCAGCGAATTCAAATCCGAGGCTTTTTTCCATGGCATCCAAGATGAGCTTGTATATTTCGTCGCTGTTTTTTGTCATGCTCAGATTCTGCCCATATTTATTCAAAGCCGACAGTCTCTCTTCAAAACGGATCCGTTCCTTCTCCATTTTCTTGTGTTCGGTTATGTCTAAGATTTGAGCGATGGCTCGCAGATTTCCCTGTTTGTCATGCACTAGTGATGGTCTGAGCTCCACGTTCCTTATCTCACCATTTTTGCGGACTACTTTTGCTTCATACTTTGAGGGCGCTTTTTCGCCTCTTTGTCTGCGGAGATGTGTTTCTTCAACTTGATTTTTGCTGGTTTCATCAAGGAATTCTCTGTAGTCATGTCCGACAATTTCCTTTTTTAAATAGCCGCCAAGACGAGCTGCTTCGTTGTTTGCATAAATAATTTTGAAGTCGCTGTCTGCGATTATGATTCCGCTGTGAGAGTTCTCAACGATCGATCGGAAGAAAGCTTCGCTTTCACGTAGAGCCTCTTCCATCTCTTTCTGGTGTGTTATGTCAATTGACAAGCCATATTTTACACGTTTGCCTGTGGGCCACTTGATTGCTTTGTATATGCCACGGTACCAGTGTTTGTTCCAGCGATTCTGATGATCCCAGATGTATGTCTTGCCGGTGTTGACTCCAAAAACTTGCTTGTTCGTGCAGTTTGCGCAAGGCTCGCTCAGTTTCTGGAAGACTGCATAACATTTTTTGCCTTTGATATTTCTGCCAAATAGTCTTTCTGTTTTCTTGTTGGCGAACAGTATCCTGTAGGTTTCTGGATCCAGAACGTAGATCATTTCGTCTACTCCGTCGCTGAGATCGCACAACTCATTCAGGGTGTGCGCAATGCACTCGGTTTGACTGTTACATTTCGTCTCTCTTACTTTCATATGGTAATGCATTCCTCCTCAAGTGAGAGACGTTTCCTAGCGTTGTCTATGCATTGCAGGAAGTCATGACCCAATTCGTCTTCGCAGCATAGTCCCAGTTTTTCGTGCAAACGTTGAGCGATTAGTTTCTCAAGATATGGAGCACCAGGCCCAAAGATGCGTTCTAAAGCCATAGCAAACTCAGTCAGGTTCACAGGAATGTTCTCTTTCTTCAGCTTGAATGACACTTCTAGATGATAAAATATGGCCTGCTTAGATGAGTCACCTAGGGATGCTAAGCTCTCCTCCACAGCTGCTATGAGCAGCTTGGCAAAATCATTCTGCGGCATGCTGGAAACCTCGGTATGAGTATGAATTTGGAATGACACTTCACGAAGCTTTGATAAATGATTTATGAAGTCGGAATCTGAATTTATGACCACGACGCCAAATCTGCAGAATATTTGTCCAGCTGCCCCAAAAAAAGAAAGCGACTATTCTTTCCTAGAATAATTTCGTCTCGCTACCTTCACATAATCAACAAAAAGAAGTTCTTTGGTCTCATCCCAATCAAGAGGGTTGCCTGTCTTCTCAAAAAGTTTCTTCATTATGAGAATCTCTAGAAAACGTGAACCTGGACCAAAAATTCCTTCAAGTCCTTGCTCAAAATCCTCAAGACGATGAGGAATATCGTCCTTGGTAACTTTGAACTTATTCTCAAGGTGAAAATAGATAGATTGCCTCGCAGAGTCTCCGAGAGTTTGCAGGGCATCATCTATGGCCTCACCCAAAAGTTTTTCGAATGTTCTTTCTATCAACTTCCGAATTCCTCTGGACGTGCTCAAACTGAGAAGTACGCTAAGGTCTTATAAATAAATTCCCTATCCATTTAGGCAACTTCACGATTTGCAAATGCTTTTTAACAGACTGTGCAATGTTATTTTCTTTCAATTCTCATCTACAGGATTAGCTGCCTTGTTCATTTGGTCAGGACTGATAGTGGAACCGGTACTGACAATTAGTGGCAGCCTGTTGTCAAAAAGTCGTCGGTCAACAGAATGACAGGCGCTCAAGCATTAGAAGCTGCCACTTTAGATGTGTGGAAAAACTAGAATCCTCGCCGATACTAAGGCTTGCTGAGTCTTTCGATTAGGCTAGGTAGATCGGTGATTGAGGTAATGATATAATTTGCTCCTGAAACTGTCAGTTCTTTGCCAGTTGAGATGCCTGTTGCGAGTCCTACTGCAAGCACTCCAAGTTCTCGTGCACACAGCATGTCTCGGCTTCCATCTCCCACGAAGATGACCTCATCTGATTTGACTTCTAGAGCATTGAGAGCAGCTTGCAGGTGTTCTGGGTTCGGCTTTACATGTTTCACTTTTTCTCTTGTTATCACGGCATCGAAGAGGTCGGCTATTTTGAACCGTTTCAGAATGTAATCTGTGGCTTTCTCGCTGTTGATTGTGCACAAGCCAATCCTCAAGTTCATGTTTTTCGCGCTCTTCAGCGTTTCGGATGCTCCTGGAAGAAGACTAGTGTTTTTTGCTGCTTCATATTCATGTTTTTCTGCGATTTTCAATGCGTTGGAACGCAGTTTCTCCATTTTCTTTTCTGATTCACCATTGTTTCGCAGAAAAATCTCAACTTCTTTGAACATGTCAAATATGCTTTCATTCATGGACAGAATCGAAGAAGGCAAACCGTTTGCAACGAACAGACTTTTGACCTCTGCTCTTACAACCTTGTAGTCTACATTGAAGCTCGTGATCGTTCCGTCGAGGTCAAAAACAATGGCTTTGACAGTCACTTTTCTCACTCTTGTCTCTGCGTGTGTTGAAAGCGGTTAATCATTGTATGAATGAGATATACTTTATGGTAAGCCATACTTGGAACGCCTGAGCATAGCTTTACTGAAACTAATTCCATTGCGTTATGGAAAAATGATACACTTCGTAAAAGGCAAACCGAATATTTAACCTCAACAACATCTATAGCTGATGCCCTATGAACACAGAAGATCACACGAAGGAGAAACTATGGCCAACACTTGTCGAGACCGCACACGCTCTGACATTATATCCAAACCACAAAGCATACGCACGAGAAACCATACTTCAGGAAAAACCTGAAACAACACCCGCCGAACTAGCTGCAAGAATGCACATGCCCCTAGGCGAAGCAATCGTGATTTTACATGAGTTAAAAGAAGAAAGAAAATTAGCAAATCCACAGAACCTTTAACGCGTGCGAAAACCAAAATGCCTGAGCAAATGGTCATAACTCTTAAATTTTGCAATTTCTAACTTCGTTCTGGAAGGCATAAAATGTTTCAATATTTTGAGGCTACGAGAGTTGGGAGTTGGTTTGGATGGATTTTCAATTTTGGTTTTGGGAGTGTTCTCTTTGGTGTGCCTCCCTTTGAGATTACTGCTATAGTCCTCTTTGCCTTCTCACTTGCTACGGCCAGCGTCTTCGTTTTGAACCAATACTTTGACCGTGAGGAGGATCGAGAGAACGAGGTCAAGTCAAATCTGCCTGTTGCCTCCGGACGAATAACACCGAGGAGGACATTAGTCTTCTCTTTCTTGCTAGTCATCTCATGTTTGATTTTGGTGTTCATGGCCAACGTTCATGTTCTCCCGTTGTTTATTGTTTACTTAGGACTATGGGCCGCTTATTCCACTCCCCCATTCAGACTGAAAAGCGTACCAGTTGCAGACTTCGTAATTTCAGGTATAGGTGCTGGCTTTCTGCCATTCTTAATAGGGGTTGGGTTACCGGACAAGCTAATCGCTAATATCCCCTCAATTATGTTGGGTGCCATGCCCCTAATGCTAATTCAATGTGGTGGCCATATTATCCAAGCCGTTGGAGACTGTGAAGCAGACCGTAAAACTGGGGTTAACACTTTTGTTGTTAGGTATGGAAGGAAGAAGGGTGTTATTGTCGCTGGATTTATGTTTTTGATGGCAAGTCTCTCGCCATTCGCCTATTCAGCTTTTGGTTTACTCCCCTACAGACATTTATTCTTGTTTCCTATAATCTTCCCCCTTTCCATACCCATTATCATGCGTTATGCGAATGTGTTAAAGAACCCGTCAACAAAAAATGTCATTAACATACAGAACACTACGAGAAAGTATGGAATTATTGGGGTAACCGTGATCTGGGCTTATGCACTACTCGCAAAAATAGCCAGCTTTTGAAGGGCTTAGGGCGCAAGTTTGAAAAGGCATATACGAGTTTTCTGCAACTAACCATAATCTATTACCTAAATGCAAGTGAATGCTATGTCTAAAATAGGAATCTAGGATTTGGGAGCTGTGAAAATATCCTCCTGATGCGCGGTTGTTTAATCGCTTTATAAGGAAGTGTGCGTAGTATGAAGGCAACAGCGTTCTGTTGTTGAGAGACCGGAAGAACACAACAACGTTGCACGTTACAATAAATGATGAAAGGAGTGATGGAAAATGGCGGAAAAATCGGGAATTGTTTTCATTGGAAGTAAACCACCAATGGACTATGTGCTAGCAGTCATGACAAGGCTATCGGCTGGCAATGCTAAAGAAGTAGTTTTGAAGGCACGGGGACAAGCAATAACTACAGCTGTTGATGTTGCTGAAATAACTAGAAATCGCTTTCTGAAAGACCTGAAAGTGAGCAAAGTCGCGATAGGAACAGAGGAGATGCCGCCGAGAGAAGGCGAAAACAGAGCACGGATGGTTTCAACAATGGAAATAACCCTTACAAAAGAGTAGGAGAACCCTGCCGAACAAAGAACCAACCGGCAATATCCTCCTTTCTAGCGTGGGCTTCGGACTAACAATCAAATCGCTCAAATTCTGATACGTAATATGAGGAATTGCGTTTTGTGAAGGTTATCCTGTTATGACCATACTCCACATGATAGAGACAGAAAAGATGGAAAAAAAGAAAGAAAGTGGCACGGTCTCAGCAAACGTTGCGAGATAAGTGTCCGGAATGCGGTAGTGTAAAACTTATCCATGATTATGATACTGGTGAGACAGTCTGCGGCGACTGCGGACTCGTAGTATACGAGCAAATGATGGACAAGGGACCAGAATGGCGCGCCTTCACCCAAGAAGAGAAAGCCTCAAGAAGCCGCGTTGGGATGCCAACATCTTATTCTGTCCATGACAAAGGCTTGTCAACGGCCATAAGCCAGGTTGACGGGACGCCTTCGGAAGAAAACTTCCATTATCAACGCGCCTGCTGATGTGGCGCTTGAGGAAATGGCAGATCCGTTCTAGGGCGCATTCTTCAGTTGACAGAAACCTAGCCTAGGCAATGGCTGAGCTTGACCGCCTATCAGACAAGGTCTACATCCCACGGCCAATCAAAGAGAAGGCCGCGGTCATTTATCGTAAGGCCTTAGATAAGAGCCTGGTCCGCGGCAGGTCTATCGCAGCCATAACGGCTGCTGCTGTTTATGCGGCTTGCCGCGGAAGTGGAACCCCAAAAGCACTTCATGAAATCGCAGAGGCAAGCCTAGTCGATAGAAAGGACTGTGCCCGTTGCTACCGACTTTTGCTACGTGAACTTGATATGCACGTGCCCATCGCTGACCCCCTCATGTACGTTTCGAAAATCGCTGAAAGAACAGGAATGTCAGGCAAAACTCAAGGAATTGCTATACAGATTCTTCGAGAAGCCAGAAAGAAGCGGACTGCTGCCGGAAAGGACCCTATGGGATTGGCTGCTGCGCCCCTGTACATTGCTTGTTTGCAGAACAACGAGAAGAAGACACAGAAGGACATCGCCGAAGCAGTAGGCGTCACTGAGGTCACGGTGAGAAACCACTATAAGACCCTGAAAAGGCAGCTGAAGCTAGAATTACCGGATTAATCATCTTTGTTTTCTTCTCAAATTTTCAGGATGCCTTTGCATTGGAGCAGGTGATGCTTTGGTGAAGCCGCTGAAGGCCCA
>Ga0315293_10002775_pt1 | contig 16866 bp, 15 predicted proteins | sample YL17G13_20_MG_FD_203071 | JGI IMG/M metagenome (GOLD analysis project Ga0315293, IMG submission 203071) | Sediment microbial communities from Yellowstone Lake, YNP, Wyoming, USA - YL17G13_20 | ecosystem: Environmental > Aquatic > Freshwater > Lake > Sediment | place: USA: Wyoming | collected...
CCTCCTGTTGGTGTTCAACAACCCAACTTGGTTGGGGTCTATTTTTATCAATTTAGGTAAGGGTTTCTACAGAGCCAGATTTATAGAATAAACCCGCTGGTTTGGCGGGAGTGATGATTTTTCAGTGAGAACTAATTCACACGGGCTGCAACGCCACTGCATCAGCCTTGTCAACAATCGCGTATTTCACGGCATCAGAAATCCTGCTCACTTCTATCGTGATCATACCCCACTGCTGCGTGTAGTTGTTGAGGTCAAGCGTCCTCGGAACGTAGTTCACCCTCTGTATCACAAAGCCGCGCCCAATCTGTTGTGTGGTCACCTGTTTTTCGTAGTAAACTGTTTTGGCAAGGCCTGTCGGAACAAGGAATATCTTCACCCCATTCTGCGCCGCAGCCTGTGCCTTCTCGAGAATCCCGCCCACAGGGCCGATAGAACCGTCCTCATTGATGGTTCCAGTCATTGCCACGTCTTTTCTGACTGATTTTCCTTCCAGAGCTGCTATTGTGGCAACCGTCATGGCCGCCCCTGCTGAAGGACCGCCCACCACCTGCGCGACAGTCGTGGCATTGTACGCGCTCATATCAAACGAGACCACTATATCGCTGTTTGAAGGCTTTATGCCAGTATATTTTTCAGCAACAGCCACAGCGATTTCTGCAGACTGCTGCGTGTCGGTTTCCACGAACGGGTTTGTATCAACGAGCACCCGGTTTTCACCTGGCCTTATTTCCACAGTTGTCGTGCCAATAACCCCGCCGCCATCAGATGTGACAGCCACTATATTTGCCACGGCTTCTGAGTAATTTATCTGGGCGTTTCCGCTCACTGTCACTATCTTCTCGACGATTTTCTCAGGCGAAAACACAAAGAACGAGTAGCCGACCAGGAACCCTATGATGAATATTGCGACAAGCTCTGTTCTTCGAGAACCATTAGGCATTCTTTTTCTTCTCGGCATGTTTTTTATTACTAGGGAAAGATTCTTAAATGATGTGGTTTTCAGAGGTAAGGTTTTCCCGCATCATAAAGCGTTTATAAGTCTTGAAAGTCAATTATTAGTGGTGAAAACATGGCTGATGCAAATCTTTTGATCACGTATGAGCCTGCGCATGCCGGCAAAGCAGAGGAGGAAGCGAAGGCGCTACTGAAATCCGTTGGCGACGCCGAGTTTCTGAAATCCGACACAGACGGAATCTTTCTTGTGCACACAAAAAAGAACCCAAAAGAAATGGTGAAGAAACTCTTGCATGAATGCACCACCACCCCGTCAAAGTTCAGGTACACCTTCCACTGGGTGCCTATAGACAAATGGTGCCCTTCTGATATCGATGCTATGGAAAAAGTAATGCAGGAGTTCGACAAGAAGATGGACCCGTCCAAGAGCTGGAAGCTTGACATCGAAAAAAGAAGCTACGACAAACACAAGACCATAGACCTCATCGTGAAGCTGACCGACCACATAGACAAGCCGAACGTCGACCTGAAAAATCCCGAGCAGATTATAAAGGTGGAAATCATAGGCAAGCGCGCAGGACTGTCGCTTTTGGAAGCAGACGAGCTGCTGAACGTCCCAAAGTTCAAGACTGAGTGATTTTCGTTAATGGTGCTATTTCTTACTACGCTATAGAATGCATAGTGGCAATTCTTAAAAATTATATATAAGGCGGGCATATATTTAATAAGAGGATTTTTATGGCATTCGGTTTCCTTGGTTTTCTTCTGAGTTGGCGGAGGAAAGTCTATCTTGTGCGCAGGAAGTATGACCGGGTCCGGGAGAAGGCAGACAAAGAGAAAAACATGCAAAAAAGAATACTTGCCCTGAAGATTTTGGACAGTGCCGAGCCCACGCTCAGGATGCTTGAAGAGCAGAAGGTCTCTAGATTCGACCGCGGACGTCTGCTCGCATCCGTTAAATTAGAAGTAGGCCGCGCAAAAGAGGTTTTGAGCAAGGACTACATGCCGCAGTCATACCCCGCGTACGACACAAGACGTACGGTGAAGAATTATTGATGAAAATTTTCACAAAAACACAGTGTCAGACTATAAATACGTTAGAAATTTTGATTCTATAAAAATTATTTATAATCTCAAGTGTAAATTAATACTATGAAACTCTCCATTTCTAAGTGCTCCAAGTGCTCGCGAACGCGTTTGGTAGATAAGGTGTTTGACAAATGGGTGTGCTTCGCGTGCAAGCAGAAGTATCGCCACGAGCTCAAGGCCGAAAAAGAAAGGCGGAAGAAGGCTGAAACGGTCATGAATAACTAACGCTCATTCTGAAGTTTTTAAAGTTTCTCTCAAAGTAATGGCACGAAAGGTGGGTAAAAGATGCATATTTTTGGAAAAAGAATTGGCGTTGGAACAGGGATTGCGTCAGCAGCATGTATGGTTGGATTATCAGTATATGGTTTGGGCATCCACTTGAGGCATAACGATCTTTATCACTCCTTCGCCAGAGCTGATGGACACGTAAGGGCTGCCAGGGTAGCTAACCATCCGTTCAACCCCTTCAGCAGAGAATCAACAGAATTGGAAGAATACCGAGCAGGGGATGGTAGAGTAGAGAGTCGTACCATTTCATTTTACGATGGTTCCAAATATGTATGCATGGATGACCAGAACGGAGATAACAAAGTCAAGGAAATAATTGTAATAAGGTGGGATGACCCGGTCGCCTATTCCTATTTAGATAGAAAAAAAGATCATGGAGATTATGATTTCGAGTCAGCAGACAGAGACTTCCGTAGGGCACGTGAAAAGCTTGAACCAAGACTGCCAAAATTCTGAAGAATATAACCATTAATATAAATCTGTCACGCATGTCCTACTGGTCGTTCCTTTGATGAAAATTGGAGCAAGCTCTTTTGATGATTGCTATCTCTCATATCACCAATGGTAATTTCTGCATTCAGATAACTAATAATATTGCGCACAAGTTTTGGGTCTCTATATATCGCGCGGTAGTGCGGATGCGAAAGCAGATTGTCTGCGTGGTTTTCAAAGCCGTAGCTTGCCAGCAAATCAGCCGCACACTCTATAGCAGTAGCATCGAGAGAGTATATCCCTCGGTCGCGAACCAGCCGTGCGTAAAAACTATCGAGATAGCCCCTTCTCGCGCGTGGATTATCCACCCCGCGCAGCATTTCTCCAAAGGCTGCAATCTCTCTCGTTTTGCTTGAAATCATACAACCGACCACCTATACCTACCATAGAAAGGCTTTTAAAGTTTTTGTTACTTAGTAATAAGTACTCAGGTGTGATTATGACGCAATCCAAGAAAGACAGCCCAGTAAACAGCGCAGTAAGATTTGCCAACAAAGCGATAGCAGGCGTTGGAATAGTGGCTACCGGGCTTGTTGGTCTATCATCTTCTAAGAATGCTGATGCTGCGCCTTATAGTTATTACGCTCCAAGGCCACCTGTTCAGAGAGAGGTTGTGGAAGCATGGCGCAATCCTAGGTCTTCTGGTTTCAGGGTCGAAACAAAACACACTACAATATTCTTCCAGCAATTTAATGGGCCACCCGTGCCGTGCGGTCCAGTCTATAGACCCGGATACGTTGTTCCGGGTTATGCATGCCCGTCTCCAGTCATCGACGTGGAAGGGGTTTTTTCGCGGCCACCTTATATTTTAAACAGGTCAGCACCTGCAATTCCAATGCAGTCACCACCAGTAGTTTATAAAGCACCACAACAGCCAGCACCAACATTGCAGCAACAGCAACTCCCTGCAACTCAAAATTATGATATTGACATAAATAACAGCCCTGGTGCGGGCGTCAACATCGGCAGCGGCCCGCTGCAGATAACAAACAATCCTGCTCCAGTGATGATGCAAGCACCGCCGCAACCAGTGCCACGACCAGCGCCGCTACCCGAATACAGATCGGTGCCAGTGAAGCCAGCGCCTGCAAAATATGCTGTTCAGGGAAAAGAAATGCCAGCGTTTCAATTTCATTACAATCCCGATGAAGTTATTCGCGATGTTGAGCAGACAAAAGCGCAGATTGGGAGAATGATTGATTATTTTCTATACAACGACCCAAGATTCCCCAGAGACTGGTCATACACGCAGGACATCAGACTGGATGGTCCTTATAAGAAGCTGACGGCAGATGTCGGTGTAAAAACACGGTCGGGGTATGGTGTTGCTTACTTTGAGCTCACCTATGATGGCGACAAGAATCAGCTTCCCGTGACTCGTGCCTTGAAAGATGGATACAACACAAGAACAACCTTCATCAACCAACCAATGACCAGCAGGCAGCTTTTCAATACAGTCAAGAGCACAATGGAAAGAACTGTAAGATAATTGACTTAAATTTTTTCTTGAAGTTATATGCTCATGGGAGAAACCGAAAGATATGCTCTAGAAGATGTCCTCAAAATTGCTACCTCATATGGAAAACTGCTCTCTGAAAGAGCCAGATTTGCTTCTGAAAGCGGTCCTGACAGAAAGGTTATTTCAGCGCAAAGAATACTGTCTGGTCTGCTGCCAGAATACATGAGGCTGCCGGAAAGTGTCCGTGTAAGATTAGGTCTCGACACAAGAGAACTGGAACTCTCCATGAAGGATGCTATAGAACAGTACGCTGGTCGGGGAAAATTCGAGAGAGAGACATGGCAAAAACTAATGCACACAGCAAAGAAGCATGATGTTCATCCTCCCTATCTGGATTATTATAAAGCGATGTCTGAAGGCGATAGAAGAGGAGCGAACGAGGTATACCGTAAAGTGATATCTTCGACCAGGGAAAAATTTATCCGTGGCTCGATGACAGAAGAGCACGCGACCAGGTACGAGACCTTCATATTTTTAACATCCATGATACCGCGTGCGTGCAGAATAAGGTTTTACGGAATTGCACCCGAAGAAGATTTGATAATAGGTGATGAATATGCGGTTTACGAAGCAGCTTACAGGAGCGAATTAATACCCAAAAATGAAAGCGTGGATGTCCTGCTCAGGGGCGCCGCAGCCCTGAAGTTCGGGCAGCCGTTTGGGGAAGATAGCTATGACCAGGTCCGCAGGCTTCTGGAAGCAGAGCCTCTTAAACCATTAAGGAGAGGTGAAGATGGAATGCTTGAGCTGCACATGAACACCACTTTCATACCCGGAGCTTTTATATACCGAACAAATTTCGAATGCGGAAGAAAAAAATTCGGGGCTGTATTTTTTTCTGACCCAAACCCGCATTTTGTGGAATATCTGAAAGAGGGAGTAAAGGCTTTGCCAGGCGCTTCAGAATAGATATTCACTGTTCCACCCTCGTCACGTGGTGCTCTTTGTAGAATCTTATCACGTTGTCAACAAACGTATCTATCTTCGGCTCGTGAGAGACAATTATCATCTGTTTAAGATTGAGCTCATTGAGCACGTCCCTAACCCGGTCCAGCTGGTCCGTGCTGAACCCGTCTGTCGGCTCGTCAAGAATGATTATGTCGCTTGTCTTTATCTTTTCCATTATCATGTTTATCACCTTGTTCAGGCTCAACCTGTATGCGAGCGCGACAGCTGTTTTCTCGCCGCCGGACAGATTTTCATAAGAGGTGTCATAATTGTTCTGCTGTATGAGCGGCGTGAATTGCTCGTCTATCTTGACGCTTAGCAGTTCGTCAGATATCAGCAGTGAGAACCAGTTTTGGAAGTATTCATTGAATTCCTTCTGTATGGTCGCGAGCACGTGCCTTTCCATCACGTCCATGAGCATGACAAAGCTGTCATCAATCCAGTTTACGAATTTGGCCAGCTTCAGGATTCTATGTTTGCATTCTTTTTTATCTTCAATTTCTTTCTCCAGGTCAGAAATCAGCTCGTCTATGTTTCTGATTTGCTGCTCAATGCGTGAGAGCTCCTTTTCAGCAGATATCTTTCTCTTGTTCGTATCGTCTAGTCTGAGTTCTATCGCAATCTTTTCTGTTTCAATGTCCACGAACCCGACCAGCCTTTTCTCAAGCTCTTCCATCGATGCCTCAAGCTGTTTTATATCCAGAACCAGACCTGTCCTTTCTTCTTCAAGCTTTTTGAACGATTCGATTGCATATTGGTGATTTCTCTCTATGAGCACCCGTGTCTGCATTTTATTATTATAGTCAACGAGCTCATCGTATATCCTTTCAAGATTTTTTATCTCAGACTCGATTCTCAGTATGTCGTTGGATAATCTGTTTTTCAGTATGGTCTTTTCCTCTATTCTTTTCTTGAAATCTGATTTATTGCTCACCGGTTGCTCGCAGAAACTGCACACGCCGTCATCGAGGATGTCTTGTAATTTTCGTATATCGTGCGTGAGCGTGCTCTCTTCTGATATCATTTCTCGTTCTTCTCCCTCCAGCTTCCCGAGCCTGTTTTTTATCTCCGTTGTCGTCATGGTGGTTGGCTGCTCCACCTCAGCACCAAGAGAAGCCGAGTACTCGAGCAGCTTTGTCTCCAGTTCTGATATATCTAAGCTGATTTTCTTTATTCGGTCGTTCTTCATTCTTATCTCGCTGTTGTTTACTGTGATTTTTCCCGAGAGGTTATCCATCTCTGCTGATTTTTTGTTTATCTCTTCCAGTTCAGTTTTAATCCTGCGCATCTCCTTGTTTATGTCCGCAACATGGCTGCGAATTTCCTCCAGGTCCGACATGCTGCATTCCCTGCGTTGCTTTTTTTCAGCAAGCTCTGCCACCCTTTCCTCTAGGTCTGCTGCCCTTGATTCAAGAACGCGCTTCATTGTGCGCATCTCTGTCAGTATAATTTTCGAGTTCTCCCTGATTCGGCCGTACTTGTCTATCCCGAATATCTTTCTTATGGTGTCCAGGCGCTCCTCATCGTTGAAAAAAATCCTCTTCATTTGGTCCTGGGGCGTGTATATTGTATATCTGAACAGTATCGGGTTTTTTGTGATGAATTCCTGCGGATATCCTAGCATGTCAAGAACGTTCGCGCGCAATTCTGTCGGAGACTTGAAGCTGCCGACACCATTGACCTCCACATACCCGGAATCCTGCACAACTGTATTATTCTTCTCCCGCTTCAGCGTCCTTTTTATCACGACATTCTTGCCGTCCACATCAAATTCCAGCTCGACGAAGCCGTTGCCCGAGCCGTGCCTCAGCAGATCGTTCCCGGAAAGCTCGCCGCGCCTTATACCGAACAGCGCGAAATCCAGGGCCAGCAGCACCGTAGTCTTGCCAGCACCGATATCTCCTGCCAGAAGCGTCGAGCCAACAGGAAACGATACCTTCTCGTTGACGTAGCTCCTGATGTTGTTTAATTTTATTGATTTCAATTGCATCTCTATCACAACCCGATTACTTTCTTGGTATTCACCTTCAATCTTTCCTCGAACGTGGCGTTCGTCTCGCCCTCTGCTTTTTCGTCTTTCAGCGCATTCATCAGATTCAATATCAGTTCCTTCTCGTCATCGATCGAGATTCCATCAAGCTTCATTTTATCAATATACATCTCTATTATATCTGTCTCGATATCGCCTTTTGGTGTTATGGCCTCTATGAGCATTTCTTTTGTTTCTATTTTGGTGCTTTTTTTCACCACACGGGCCCCGCGTTCGTACGCTCTTTTAAGGACAACGCGGAAGTCGATGTCAGACAGCTTGCCATCCAGAACGCCAGTCACTTTTATCAGCAGAATCTTCCCGTTGAGCTCGAGCTGTTCGATTCTGTTTAAAATCTCGCTCTCGACATCATTCGGTTTTTTTTCATCTACAACCATGCTGATGGTCTCTACATCACAAACCTTCACCTCTTTCCATTCTAATCTGATACTTTTGTCATCAGCAGTGACCATGAAAAATCCATTGGAGCCGGCAGTCCTTTCCAGTTCATCAAATGTTGTGGCGTACAAAGAACCCGGGAATACTATCCTGAAACCATTCTCGTCTATGTCTGCTGTTTCATGCAGATGCCCAGTCGCATAATAGCTGAAGTTTTTTGGCAGATAAGAAAGTGGTATGGTCGCCATTTGCTTTACTGTGCAGTGTTCCGATATCGCGGAGTGAAACATGAATATCTTGAACCCGTCCTCTTTTTCTAATGAGCCAATATCAATGTCGCCATACATGTGGCTTTCCAGCCCGCCTTTTTTGCCAGGCATGCCGAATATCTTCACCCCGGATTTATCACGGACGAGCTTCATCGAAACGTCCTGCAGCAACCCGGCTTCCTCCAGCACAGAAAGCATGGTCTTGCCCGAAGGCGAGAAATCATGGGAGCCGGGAACAACATAAATAGGGATGCCTGCATCAAGGCAGTCCTTCATCTTGCACACAGCGCCCTTCAGTATATCAAGCGAAGGCAGGCTTGTGTCAAACAGGTCGCCTGCAATGAGAATAAAATTGACTCCTTCAGCAATGCACATGTCCATGGCCATATCAAAAGCGGTGAGCGGCATCTCTCTCAGGTCAGGATGGTTGTTCCAGGAACCGAGATGCACGTCAGCCATGTGGGCAAATTTTATTTGCATGATGTTTAACTCTCAGAAAAATACTTAAAAACTTGGTCTACTGGGTCTCGACATCGAGCGTGATATCGCTCTCAATATTCTGCTCGAGAATGTAATAACCGCTTGCGGTTATCTTCAGCTTTTGTGTGCCTGAAAGAAGCGCCGGGTCGATTGCAACAGTGGCCACCTCGCCGGGTTGGATTGCGCTTACTGGCTGGCCATTTTTTGATGTCGTCGAATTTATCGGTTCATTGTCCAGGAAGACACTGATACCTGTTACTGGCACAGGACCCGTGTTCCTGAGGTAGATATTGCCATTTATGTAATCTATCTCATCTATCTTGAACTTCATCGCGATCCTGTCGTTTGTCGTTGCCGCGCTATTGCCGGCAGAGTTCGAACTCGTTTGAAATACATTCATGAAGAACGTGAATGACACTACTATCAGAATCAGCACTATCAGAAGCAATAATAGCATCGAAACAAGATGCGACAATCCCTTTCTCATGATAATAAGTTTCTCGTGCCATATATATATGTTTCTCAGGGCTTGGTTTGGCTGGTGATGGTAAAATTAAAGAAAAGCACGCGCCGCATGCTTTAAAAAAGGAAAAATCAAGCTACTCTACCGCAAATTCGCTGGAATAAGCCCTTGACCAGTTTCCGACCAGAGCAGTTTCATAGTCAAACCCAGCCCGGTATGTCCCTGCTTGCAGTGTCTGGTTATCTCCAGTGAAAAACGAGATTGTGTCGTTCTCTTCTAAGATGCTCGACTGTTGCTCGACCGCGAGCATGCACACAAACCAGTCCTGCGTTCCGTTTGTTTCAGACCAGGTCTCGTTTATTTTGTTCTCCATGATTATCTGCTTGTGCCTGAATGAGCCGCATCCGTCGTAATAGAGCTTCTCGCTGAGGTTGTTCTTCACAGTTATGTTTATGGTTTCATTGGCGGTATAATTCAGTTCGCTGGTGCTCACGAGCACATTGCCGGTTATCTCTTGTGTGTGGTTTTCCTGGGTGTTATTCTCTTCGGTATCGTTTTCATCGTCATCTGTTTCGTGCGTTCTGTTCAATCTCACCAGTTTCTTCTGAAATTTTTCATTGAACTCTTCGCGCTTTTCTTCTATCTGCCTCAGCTTCCTGTCAATGCTCTCGTTTATCTGTTCTCTGACATGCTGCAGATTTTCTATTTTTTCTGTCTGGTTTTTACTCTGGGCTTCTTCTATTCTTTCTTCAACTTCCGAGAGTTTTCTATCCAGTTTTTCCTGAAACTTTTCTTCCATACTCAGCCATCGCTGCTCGTGCTTCTCCATCTCATCTCTTATTCTTTCTTCACGCTGTTCTCTTGTCCAGTTGTTTTCCATCTCTTCGGTCTTGATTCTTTTTTCCAGCGATTTGTTTATAACGTGTTCTATCGCAGGCTTTGCGCTGTCAGGCACCCTTTCATAGACCAGCTGTAATACATAGATACTCTTGAGCAACCTGTCTTCCACGTCTCGCACCAAAACAGAGACGTTTCTGCCGATTCCTTTGCTGTGCTCAAGCTCTTGGTCGGTTTCGTTGACTTCCTGCTCGTATTCCCATACAAGTAATCCTACACGTTCATGGTCCCCTTTTTCAGCCATGTGATTGGCTTCGGCCAGCCTCTCCTGAGCAAATCTGAGGTGCAGTTTAACCTTTTCGATGGGGTCAAAGGTGAACATCAGTCTGAACCCCTCGCCCAACCTCTTGAATCCATACCAAAAACTGTCAGGAGTTATTTCTGTTGTATAAGTCTGGTTTATGAAGTCTATTTCTTGGTCAGTTACATTGGTGTCAGTGAAGTCCAAAAGGATTGTTCGCTGCGAACCAATGGTTTGTGCCCTGAGCTGATTTTCTGCCATTGATGGCGCTGTCAGCGCAGCCGCAATAACCAGAACAGTTATTGCAATCAATTTTTTTTGTTTGTTTTTCATCAGATCACCAATTAATAATAATATATGTATGTTTCACGCGCATAAAACTGACGTGAAACAATTTGAAACAGTCATCGCTTCCACGTTAGCCTGTTCGTCCGTCCCTTGCGCTCTTTTTTCAGCAGGTTGCGCTGCTCTAATTTCTTGACGATGCGCGTCATCTTTGCACGCGAGAACTTGAATTCTTTTTCAACAGAATTCTGGTAAGCTGTTTTATTTTTTATCAGGTATTCCACAACCTTTTTCTCATCTTCAAGAAACCCGGACATGAATTCCGTGTGCACACGTTTTCTATAGTAATGTATTAATGAAACAATCACAAAGACGAGCAGAACAGCACCCAGGTAAGGAACATAGTCTGTCTTCGTCTTTTCGAACCGGACAGATACCGGGATATCCAAAACCTCTGAATTTCTGTATTCCCATATCATGCCTATGCGTTTTCCGTCTGTAATAGGTACGCCATTTTTTGGATAGAATGAGACCACCGTGTCACCATGCGGAAGATAGGCGTAAATAGCCAGCTTTTCATACGATTCGAGTGAAAACTCTGAAAAGAACTGCGAGGCATCACCGCCTGTGAAAACCATACCGTCTGAGTAGAATGAAATCAGGATGTTGGTATCGTTTTTGAGAAAGATGGTCCAATAATAGAAATTGTTATCTTTCTTTATCTCGTAACTAAGGTTTCCGGAGCGGTCGCGCACAGAAACATCCCTGACCTCGCCGGATGTAAAATTCACAGAGGATAAAGCAGAAGGCAGCTCTATCCGTATCACTTCCCTGACGCTAGAGTCTTCTATATAGTATTTTATTTCGTAATCCTTTATTGAAGCCTGCGCAAAGACAGGACTAATAACCGAGATCAGTAAAACCAAAAGCACTACCCAGGCGTTTTTTTTCATGCTCTAATAACAACTGAAAGATTCTTAAAAATAGCATTCTCTATGTGATTTATGGAAAAAGACCCCGAAAACGATTTTGAAAAAATGAGGCTTATAACAGAATTCCTAAAGAAGCGATACACCACAAGGCATTATCTCATGCGGAATAAATTCCGGTTGCTGATAACGACTATTTTGTCGCAGCGCACGCGCGATGAAACCACGGAAGATGTAAGCAGAAAATTGTTTTCTGTTGCAAAAACGCCGGAGCAGATGCTTGAATTATCAAAAAAGAGGCTGGAGCATCTGATAAGGTCTGCGGGACCCTACAGACAAAAAGCAGACAGAATAAGAAAGGTGTGCCAGATTCTGATTGAAAAATACGATGGAAATGTGCCGAGAACAAGAACAGAATTACTGGAGTTGCCTGGCGTGGGCTTCAAGACAGCAGACATCGTACTGAGTTATGGTTTTGGCATTCCCACGATAGCAGTGGACACTCATGTGAACCGGATACCTAAACGTATAGGAATCGTGCCAGATAGCGCTGGCGTCGAAGAAGTTCGCAACATCTTGGAGAGATTGACCCCAGAGAAAGACAGGTTTGTCGTGAATCTGGGCATGGTGCGATTTGGCCAGCAGGTTTGCAGACCAGTAAACCCGAAATGCCCACCCTGTCCGTTCAATTATTTCTGTAAATATGGCAAAAAACGGCTGCAAGGAGATTAGCATTTTTCGCCAAAGGTTATTCCAACAGCAGCCAGGTCGAAGATGTTTATCACACCGTTTCTATCCACATCTCCGGTTCCGCAAAAACCAACCGGTGCCTGACCAAAGCATTTTCCAACGCGGCCAAGGTCGAATATATCTACGATGCAATCCTTGTTTGTATCGCCTTGCGGGTGGATAAACCAGCTATATTTGTCTCCGCCCAACGCGGACTCGTTATCTACACAGCTCGCGTATAGCGCAACGCTGCCAGAATTATTCATCTGGATATCATCATTGTCATAGTAGAAATAATTATCATAATCGGTCGTATTTGCATCGAAGAAAGTGTAATTGCTTTTGTTATCGACAAACTTTAGATTTGTAGTCGTGATATTTCTGAGAATGCTGCTGCAGTTTATTCTTATCCTGGTTAGGTAGTCGCCATAATCTATGTTGCTGCAGTTTCCCCACGTGCTCGTATTTTTCTCGCACTCGACGATGGAGACATTAGGCAATCCGAACGGCTGCATTAAATAAGGCTTGAACATCACGCACCCGGCACCGATGCTGTCATTGCAGTCATATATCTTTGCCGAAATCTGCGTTTCATTTGTTGACCCCCACCAGTTGCTGACAGCAGTAACGTTCTGGTAATATTCCTTCCTCATATGGTAACCGCTGCTGTTGTAAAAATTGTTGTATTCTATCGTGTCGTTCTGTGCGTATGCTATATATATACCGTTCACGCTATTGTAAATGCCGTTTGTCCTGATGATATTGCGGTCGGAACCGATATAAATTCCATAATAAGCAAGATAAACGCCATTGGAGTAAACTACGTTCCCCTCTGTCAGCAGGGCAATGCCATAAGATTTGCTCAATTTTATGATGTTTCCCCGTATTGTATTATTTCCTGCAGTAAGGGCTGAAAATGTTCCACTAACATACACCCCACTACTACTGGTATTAAATATTGTGTTGTTTTCCACTATATTACGATACGAGAATGAAATTTCCACGCCGGTTATGACATTCGAGATACGGTTTCCATATATTCTGGAGTCATTCGTAAGCATCAGTCCTATCCCGTCGCCGCCGATAATTGTTAGGTTTCTTACTGTTACATTCTTACCGAATGCGAGTTCTATCTGGCCGGCCGTGAAGTTCTCGAACACCGTGCTCTGCTTGTCGAACATGTAATAAACAGGGCCTCCGTTTGCCGTGTTGGAAGTATCAATAGAATGATTATAGTGTTGTTTCGGCCCTATACCACCGCTCTCGCCAGATACGTACAAATTATTATCATTGGTCGTCATGTTATTCTTCATTAGAATGTTGTTCAGAGTGCTCATCAGCCATATTCCGACGTAACTGGAAGCGGCACGATTGCTCAAAACCAGGTTGTTGTCAGATGATAGTGCAAGCAGAATAGCAGGATAACAGCTCCTGACATAATTACTTTCTATTAGATTGAAGCTTGAATTCCGCAGAAATATTCCATCTCCCTCATATCCGCATATTACGTTATTGTTTGAGATTGTGTTATAATCAGAGTTCGTGATGCCTATTTGAGTGGCCTCTCGTCTGGTGCTGCCTATAGTATTGTTGCTTGTTGTGATATATCGTGATTTGTCTACTAAAATACTGCCATAATAATTGAATGGAAATGCATTGTTTGCGATGGTGCTGTTCTCCGCATAGAAGAACTTGATGGCTTCATCGTAATTTATGTTGAAGGTGTTGTTGTAAACGATGACGTTATTGGAGTTCTTGAAATAAACACCGTCATAGCTGTTATTTATGTAGTTTGCAATAACGGTGACATTTACTGAATTATTCGCATAAACACTGAAATCCAATTCCATGAGGGTGCAGTTTCTGACGAGAACATTCGACCTCCCATTCATCCCCACTCCTTTATTCCAGTTGTCCTCGTCAACATAAGACCATCCGCAGCCGCTGATGCTATTTCCATTGCAATCAAGTATCGTCTTGTTGCCACCGATGTTTATGCAATTGCAGGTGGTTATATTGGCTGCTAAAAAGACGTGAGCGCCATTCTTGCTTAACTTATAACTGCAATCACCACACGAATAACAGATGCTGTCATTATTTGAAACAATAACATGAACACCGGCCACGTTCCAGCCATTGATATCGTTTGTTCTTAATCGTAAAGTATATTCGCCGTCTCTCACGCCAGTGGTATCCCATGCAGCTAGCGTGTTGTTTATAACAGATGAAGTGTAAAAACCAAGCGTTGCCCACTCTTTTGGATACGCTCCAGAACCATATTCAACTGTGTAATTTATTATACCGGAGTCAGTACTGCCTGCAATGCCCACCACGCCTTGCAGAACCTGTTCCGAAGAAGGCGATGTTATTTGCGCTTCCGGCGGCGAATAATTTATTTGCAGCGCCCTGCTGGCATTTATTTTTCCGGCCCCAATATAAGCCGGAGATACTACAGGGTCTGCGGATATCCTTATTATGTTCATTACATCCCTGTTTGTGAAATTCGGGTTTTTCGATAAAATCAACCCTGCCAGTCCGGAGACATAGGGCGTAGCCATTGAAGTTCCCGAAAGCGAAGTATACCCGTTTCTGTAATAAGTGCTGTATACCGACTCTCCGGGAGCAGCCACTTCTATGGAATAACCAAAATTTGAGAAATCAGCCTTTGCAGAACTGTTATACGCAAGCGCGCTAACCGATATGACATTATCATAGGAAGCCGGATAAAGAGGCAGATAGGTGTTTTCATTTCCAGCAGCTGCTACGAGCACTATGTTTTTTGAATAGGCGTAATCCAGCGCATCCCCGATGAGCGAAGAATTTTCGATGTAGGCCCCCCAGCTCGTGGATATGATGCTGGCATTGTTGTCTGCAGCATATTTTATCGCCAGCGCCGCATCGCTGTCTGTGCCTGTCCCGTCAAATTTCAGGAATTTTATCGGCATGATTTTGCAGTACCAGCACATGCCCGCGACGCCCACCGAGTTATTCGTCACCGCCGCAGCAATTCCTGCAACATGCGTTCCATGACCATTATCATCTGCGGGATCGGCATTTTTGCTTACAAAATTCCATCCGCGAACATCATCTATATAGCCATTCCCATCATCATCTATGGAATTATTGGCAATCTCGTCTGTGTTGTTCCATATATTTGCCGCAAGATCGGTGTGGTTCCACTGAACACCCGTGTCGATGATGGCTATAACAATGTTCTCGCTGCCACGTTCAATATCCCATGCTTTCTCAGAATCCATTTTTTGGTGACCCCATTGCAATGAATAGTATGTGTCATTGGGAACAATCATGGCGCGATAGATGTAATTTGGCTCGGCGTATTCAACAACGCCGCTTCCCATGTAATCAGAGATAACTGCATCGATGTCAGCATTCTCCGCAATTTTTATTTTATATATATTTGATAGCTTCGATTTCTTATCTGACTTGAAAATCTCGTCAAAAGAAGATGCTTTGTATTTCTTGTTTATATTTATAATTGCCGGGTTATTATCGGGGCTTTCCCTGAACTTCACTATTATTTCGCCTTTCACAAACTTCACGTTTGTTATATTTTTTTCCGGGGCGCGATTATGATTCAGACTTATATTTTTCTGCAAGATGTCTTGCGAATATGCGGTAGAAACAGGCTGAAAGCTAAGAAGAATAACTAGGCAGGCAATTGAAATGAGCAGACCCTTCAAAAACATAGCAGATATAAAGAATCGTGAAAAAATTAATATGTAATTTTAAGGGAAATAACAACTTTGCAGTAACTAAACCGTCGGTTGATGTGTTTATGGCATCCGGATAATTAATAAATACTACTTCGACATATATATCTAGTTAGTTCTAACCTCTCGAAACACAATGAACCAAAATCTCTGTGTCATGGTGATATATTGGTACGCAAAAAGAAGTATGTTAAAACAATCATAGAGATATGGAAATGCGAGAAATGTGATTTTTCATGGTGCTACAAAACATTCAAATGCCCTATATGTAGTTCCATGAAAATGACCAAGGTTGTATAGCGCATGACGCGACTTCGTCGCGTTTAGCGATTCTTTTTTCTTTTCCCTTTCATTTATTTTTGCTCATCTTTTGTAGCCAAGTCTTTCAGCTATATGCACGACATCACTGACATATCTCCAGCTGTGGTTGTAATGCCACAGTGCATGGGGCATGTCACTTCGTGCGTCATGCGCCCGGAGATAGCGCGCTGCGGCATGAATGCTGTCATGCACATCGCCTATTCTATATCTACCATCTCCGTTGCCGTCCACTGCAAAATATTTCCATGTGCTAGGCATGAATTGCATCGGCCCGACTGCGCCTTTCCTCCTTCTTATCAGAGTACTATCTCTCCTGCCTGTTTCAACACTGTGAATGGACCTAAGAACCTCCCACGGAACACCATACTCCCGGCCAGCATTCACGTATATTGGATGAAATTCGTCTTCCTCTCGTTTATTCGGTTTGTACTGAGCGGATTCGGGCATTTTTATTTTATAATTCGCGCCATTTATTTCCAACTCCTGTTTTGTATCATTTGTCTTTATGGTTGCTTGGTAGGTATGCTTAGGTTTTCGGTGTGTTTCCACGGAAGGAGCGGGAGATATGTAGCTGTGAAACATGAAAGGCAGCGTAACAGCCAGCGCGAGTGCTGTTCCGAGCGTTTTGCTGCTCCTTCTATACTCTCTTTGTTCGATGATTGTTCTGTTTCTGGCTGTTGCTGCATTCAGCTGCCTGATTTCCTTTTCACTCATCATACCCATCATATTAACCACTAATAGATAACAAAATATTCCCCTATTTAGAAGTAATCTTTTTAAAGGTTTCGCTTATGCCCCTT
>Ga0315293_10002777_pt1 | contig 16857 bp, 13 predicted proteins | sample YL17G13_20_MG_FD_203071 | JGI IMG/M metagenome (GOLD analysis project Ga0315293, IMG submission 203071) | Sediment microbial communities from Yellowstone Lake, YNP, Wyoming, USA - YL17G13_20 | ecosystem: Environmental > Aquatic > Freshwater > Lake > Sediment | place: USA: Wyoming | collected...
ACCTGTTCACTGTGAGCTTCCCGCTTATTGTCGAGATCCCCGACAGAACCGGGCTAAAACCGGGCAGGGCCGGAATCAGAGAAATGGTGAATACGGCTATCGGCATAAAATTATGATGTTCGGACCGCTTTCTGCGTTTGCGTGATATCAGAAGGAGGATGTCTTTGAAAAAGGTGCAGGTATCTATGGAATCAGTGGACAAGGAAAAGGCTGCGCTCATTTCGGGCATTGAAACAGACGCCCATGCTGAGGTGGAAAGAATCATAAAGGAGGCGGAAGACCAGGCTGCCGAGAAAAGAAAATTCGCTGAGAAAAAAATCGAATCTCTGGTGAATGACGCCCGGCAAAAAGCACAAGAGCAGGCAGAAGCTGTAAAGAGGAAGATTCTCTCCGCCACAGAGCTTGAGGTTAAACGCCGCTCCATGCGCGTCCGGGACGTAGTAATGCAAAACATCCTGGATCGGGTCGAAAAGAAGCTCAATTCAATGACCGGCGATGCGGACTACAGGTCTGTTCTGGCGGGTTGGATTACGGAGGCGGCTATCGGCCTGGATGCCGAATCCGCCCAAATCAACGCCTCGCAAAAGGAGCGGGCACTGATCGATGACCGGATGCTTTCAGAGGTCAAAGGAAGAATCCATGCGCAAACCGGCAGGCAGATAGCGCTGACGTTGTCTGATGAACAGCCTTTCATATCTCAGGGCGTTGTCCTGACCGCCGCCGGTGGACGTACGGCCTTCAATAACCAGGTTAAGACGCGAATGTCAAGAAGCCAGCGACAAATCAGAATGTTGATATACAATACCTTGTTTAAGGACGATAGAAAAGAGCAACTATGAACCGCAGGATTATAGGACACATAAAACGGGTCAACGGCCCTGTGATAGAAGTCATGGGAATTACCGATGCCGAGATGTTCGAGCTGGTCCGCGTTGGTGAGGAAAATCTTATCGGCGAACTCATTAAACTTGAAACAGACTGCGCAGTCGTTCAAGTCTATGAAGATACGACAGGCATTGCTCCCTTTGACACCGTTTATGGAACAGGGATGCCGCTTTCTGCAGAACTGGGCCCGGGAATGGTCGGCACTATTTACGATGGCATCCAGAGACCTCTTGAAGCCATCCGGGAAATGTCGGGTATCTACATCAAGCGGGGAATAACCGTTCCTTCGTTGAACAGAGAGAAGAAATGGCATTTTGTCCCCTGCGTAAAGCAGGGCGAGCAAATCTCAGGCGGAATGGTCCTCGGCACCGTTCAGGAAACGGGAAATGTCCTTCATAAAATCCTCGTTCCACCACGGGATAAAGGCATTCTTGAGTCGGTTGCACCCGAAGGGGATTATACAGTGGAAGAAGTAATTGCGATACTAAAGACCGATGATTCGCAAAGAAAGAACCTCTTTCTTATGCACACGTGGCCTATCCGTATCCAGCGGCCAACACGCAGGCGTCTTCCTCTCGACATCCCGCTGATTACCGGCCAGCGGGTGATTGACACCCTCTTTCCCGTTGCAAAAGGAGGGACCGTGGCAATTCCAGGCGGGTTCGGCACCGGAAAGACAATGACACAGCAGGCGCTGGCGAAATGGTGTGACGCCGATCTTATTGTATATATCGGCTGTGGTGAGCGAGGTAATGAGATTACGGATGTGCTGACCGAATTCCCCAAGCTGATTGATCCAAGAACCGGCCGCTCTCTTATGGAACGGACCATCGTGATTGCCAATACATCCAATATGCCCGTTTCCGCACGAGAAGCGAGCATCTACACAGGAATAACTATGGCGGAGTATTTCAGAGACCAGGGGTACACTATCGCAGTGATGGCGGATTCAACGTCACGGTGGGCTGAGGCGCTCCGCGAACTCTCCGGCCGTATGGAAGAAATGCCTGCAGAGGAAGGCTTTCCCGCGTACCTGCCGACAAAAATAGCGGAGTTCTATGAACGTGCAGGCTCAATGGAGACGCTAAACGGCCAGAGTGGTTCTGTGACGATAATCGGCGCCGTATCTCCGCCCGGCGGCGACTTCTCGGAACCTGTGACCCAGCATACAAAACGGTTTATCCGATGTTTCTGGGCACTTGATCGCAACCTCGCCAATGCCCGCCACTATCCTGCCATCTCGTGGCTTGACAGTTACAGCGAGTATCTCAACGATGTCGTTCCGTGGTGGGAGCAGAAAGCCGGTCCGGAATGGCTTTCCGACCGAACAGAAATGATGGAGCTCCTTCATAAGGAAGTCCGTCTTCAGCAGGTGGTCAAACTGGTCGGCCCTGATGCGCTGCCCGATACGCAGCGATTCATTCTGGAAGTCTGCACGTTGTTCAAGAACGCCTTTCTTCAACAGAATGCCTACGACAAAATTGATGCGTTCTCAATTGTTCAGAAGCAGGCGAAGATGCTGCACATTATTGTCGATTACTGGAAACGCGGCTCCGAAGCGCTAAAAAAAGGCGCCGTCCTTAGCAAATTAAGAAAAATGAAAGCCTATCAGGACATAATCAAGATGAAGTTTTCTATACCCAACGACGATCTTTCCGGCCTCGACAAAATCGAAGCAAGCCTGGAGCGTTCAATGAACCAGATGGAGGCTTTGTATGCCTGAAACAAGAAACAGACGTCTTCTGTCCGGGCGTGAGTATATCGGTGTCGATAAAATTGACGGCCCTCTTATTTTTGTCAGCAAGACACACCCCGTAGGATACAGGGAGCTTGTTGAGTGTGTGGACTGGCGCGGTAATGTTCGGCTGGGGATCGTGCTGGAGTCATCAACCAGTGCTGTTGTTGTACAGGTATTTGAAGGGACATCCGGGCTTACCCTTCCTGGCACGCGGGTGCGGTTCTCCGGGGAGCCGCTTACCATTTCTGTTTCAAAGGAGATGCTTGGTCGGGTATTTAACGGCTTAGGGCATCCCATTGATGGAGGGCCGCCGCAACGAAGCGACATTGAGCTGAACGTCAACGGAATGGCAATTAATCCAACCGCACGACAGTATCCGCGGGACTTCATACAGACCGGCATTTCTGTAATTGATGGAATGAATACGCTTATCAGAGGCCAGAAACTTCCTATTTTTTCCGGCAATGGCCTGCCTCATAATGAGCTTGCTGCCCAAATCGCACGCCAGGCAAGAATACGGGGAACGGATGCCGAATTTGCCGTTGTCTTTGCCGCAATGGGAGTGAAGCACGATGTGGCGCAGTTCTTCACCCGCTCCTTTGAGGAGAGCGGCGTGCTTGAGAACGTCGCGCTCTTTCTCTCTCTTGCAGATGACCCGTCCATCGAGCGGCTTATTACGCCGAGAACCGCCCTGACTCTTGCGGAACACCTGGCGTTCAATGAGGACATGCACGTGCTTGTTATTATGACCGATATGACCAATTATTGTGAGTCCCTGCGTGAGATATCCACTATCCGGGGTGAAATACCGTCCCGCAAAGGCTATCCCGGTTATCTCTATTCGGACCTTGCCGAGCTCTATGAACGCTCAGGAATGATTAAAGGGTACAAAGGCTCAATCACGTCGCTGCCCATACTCACGATGCCAAACGATGATATATCCCATCCTGTGCCCGACCTCTCCGGGTATATCACCGAAGGGCAGATCGTATTCGAAAGAGAGATGGATGGAAGAGGGATTTTCCCGCCGGTTGCGGGGCTCCCGTCCCTTTCCCGCTTAATGAAGGACGGCATCGGCGAAGGAATGACCAGGGAGGATCATCCTCATCTTGCGAGTCAGCTATTCGCCGCGTACAGCTACGTAAAAGATGTGCGCAATCTGGCATCGGTTATCGGGGAGGAGGAGCTGACCCCCCTGGATCATAATTATCTCGAATTCGGCAGGCAGTTCGAGCAGAAGTTTGTCTCTCAGCGCAAGGATGAAGACAGAAGCATCGAACAGACCCTCGATCTCGGGTGGGAGGTCTTAAAAACCCTGCCCGTCGAGGAGCTCCACAGGATTACCGACGAGGAAATAGAAAAATTCTATGGGAAATAGCAGGTATTCATAATGGCGCAGCTTAATTATGCTCCAACAAAAACAAGTTTACTCAAACTGAGAAGTGACCTGAAGTTTGCGCAGCAGGGATATGAGCTCTTAGACCAGAAAAGAAATATCCTGATTATTGAGCTTTTGGCGCTCGTTGACCAGACTGCGGATTTTCAGAGCCGAGTTGAAAATATGCTGGCGAAGGCATATAAGGCCCTCGAAGAGGCAATCTCTGACATGGGAAGGCTAAGAGTGCAGTATCTGACCGCGGCTGTTAATATCACCGCCGACATCACTGTTCGCTCCAGGAAGGTTATGGGGGTCAGCCTTCCTGTCGTTGAGACGGAATTCAAGGAGCACTCCCCTTACTACAGTCCCATGGGAACCAGCTTCTGGATTGACAGCTCTTTGGACTTTTTCAAGGAAGTGCTCAAGCTGCTTGGAAAGCTGTCTGAGCTGAAAATATCCGTATTGCGGCTTGCTAATGAAGTCAAAAAAACTATCAGAAAGGTCAATGCCCTGGAGAAAATCGCAGTCCCTAACCTGAAAGAGACCGTTCATTATATTGAAGGCAGGCTTGAAGAGAATGAGCGGGACATGTTTATTCTTATGAAAATGGTTAAGGAGAATCTCGCGAAAAAAAGGCGCAAGACGATGGAGAAGAACCGTGAGCAGCCCTATCAAAAAAATAATGGTCTATATTGACGGCTCTGAACAGTCTATCACTGCTGCCCAGTATGCAATATGCCTTGCGTCATTTTCCGGCGCGGAGCTTATTGCCCACTACGTTGTCAACGTCAGAGCGGTGGAAGACCTCTTAAAAGCAAGGATATTCCTCAAAGATGAACAGGTTGAATATGAGCGCGATATGGAAGCTGATGCTGAACGGTATCTTAATTATGTAAATGAGCTTGCGGTGAAAAAGGGAGTATCGATTACCAGGAAACGCAGCAGTGGAAGTGTTCATCAGGAAATAGTCAATGCTGTAAATGAGAGCAAGGTCGATCTTCTCGTTATCGGCGAGCTCTCGCGGATTAGGAGCAGAAGAGATGAATTCTATGATGAGAGCGAACGGACGATGCGCTCCGTTACCTGTTCCGTCTTGATTGTCAAAGGTGAGGACAGGGTCTGGGAGATGTATGAATCACTGGCATAATATGGAGATTGAACAGGCGTAAGAATTGTGGTAGCATGTAGTATTTCAGGAGCAGTATGGCATGGCGCTAATTGACTTGGTTGTAGAAAAGATTGTGAAGACGCCCCTGGAGTCGAAAGATAAGCCGGGTGTTTTGCGGGAGCTTGTCCGGATGTTGAAGGACGCCGGAGAGATTAACGATTTTGATGCCGTACTGAAAGCCGTGCAGGAGCGTGAAAATAAACAGAGCACCGGGCTGGAGGGAGGCATTGCCGTCCCTCACTGCAAGAGTGCTGCCGTCTCAAGCCTGAAACTTGCGCTCGGCATAGCCCCCCAGGGGATTGACTTTGATTCAATTGACAGGCAGCCCTCTACGCTCTTTTTTCTTTTAGTGGCGGCCCCCAACCAGGCCGGCCCACACGTCGAAGCCCTTGCCGAAATAGCCAAACTGGTCCGCTCAAAGCCTTTTTGCTGGGCCATGCTTGCTGCGAAAAATGCTCGGGAAGTGGTTGAATTGATGAAAGGCGAATAGCAGTCGCGGCAGTTCCACAACACATCTCAGAGAACGGGAGTAATTGGGGGAGCAAAAGTCATTCTTCAGTTAGGGGACGTCGTATGAGGCTGGTTACAGGACTTGTTGTCACGACAATGGCCTGCCTGATCACCCAGCAATCCGCTTTGGGGTACGAGCTGCCCTGGATCTCGCCTATGAAATACCGGCTGATTCTCGATGTTGACCCGCGAGGCATCGCCCGGTCAAGCTCACCATGTTCTGTGAATGTCGATTTCGCCAAAGCGCTATCGGATAAAGGCATTGCTGAAAAGTTCGACGAGCACACCATCGAAGTCGTGGCCTACGATTCTTCGGGGACGCCAAAAACATTCGACGGCTCGCGAAAGGGATATGAGCGGTATCTGCTGCCCTGGCGGCTTGTGAAGCACTACGGCATCGACAAGGCCCCAGGCCCCGTGGGTGTAACACTCAGTTTTGTCTTGCCCGATGATGCCTGTACGAGATGTGCGGCATACTTTGACACGGTCGAATCAGCCCTGGGAAGACCAGGCCGCTATCCCGGATTGGTCGGCGACGGTGATTTATTCAGAGAAGAATACAAAAGGCGTGAAATCGGCGCCCACCATTTTGACTGTTTTGCCGATTTGGACGGCGACGGAGATCTTGATCTTTTCAAAGGAGGTGTCGAGCCTTTCGTATATTGTTATGAAAATGTCGGGGATAATCGCTTTGTCGAAGCCGGCCGGCTCACGTCAGGCGGCGAATTGTTTACGCTCCCTAAGAACAACCGCAACAACCGAAGCTGGGTCGTGCCTCACTTCTACGACTGGGACCACGACGCAGATTTGGATTTCTTTCCCAGTTTCATGGACGGCCCGTACGCAGGCTCGGTCGTATTTTTCGAGAATACGACCAAGCCCTCCGGGCAGCTCACCTTTGCCGACAAAGGGCCTCTGAAAACCGTCTCCGGCGTGCCTGTGGCCGGCGGAGAACAGGCCGGCGGGTGGTTCCCCTCGGTTGTCTTCGTTGTTGATTTCGACGGCGATGGCGACGCCCTGACGGACATTATTCTGGGCTACAACAACCACTGCTATCTCTATCGGAACTTGGGGCCCAACGGCTCGGACCGATGGCGGCTGGCCGATGCCGTGACCATCCAGGCGGGCGGCGCAGATATCGAGCTTTTCAATCCTTGCTTTGATGTTGCCGACATCGACAATGACGGCGATTGGGACCTTTTTGGCGCTCCCCAGGCGGGCGAGATACTATTCTTCGAGAACATGGACACAACGGTGCCGAGAACCAACCCGACCTTCGCGAAGGGAATCGTTATCGCGCACGATGACCTCTACGTCCAGCCGAGCGGGCATCCACGTCTGAAGGTTGCCGATTTCACCGGCGACGGCCTGCTCGATTTCGTAGTGGACAGGGCCTGGGAGCTGACGGACCTAAACCAGCCGCAGAAACGCGACTACGGCGCCTTGTTCAAAAACGTCGGGACAAAGACATCGCCCAAGTGGGCCAGGATGGATGCATACCACGGGGCGCCCTTCACCGAAGAATTTCAGATATGCGACGCGATTCGCCAAAATGTCGTCCGGGCCGTGGACTGGAACAACGACGGGCGAATCGATTTGATAGCAGGTGATTGCGACGGCTTTGTCTGGTGCTTTCAGAACCGGTCGAACAACCTGGCGCCGATATTCGCTGCTGGAATGAAGCTGAAAGCCGGCGAAAACATATTGTCTCTAACAAATAGCCTCGGCCACGCGAGGCCGGACATCTGTGACTGGAACAACGATGGTCGTAAGGACATCGTTGCATCCGACGGAGCAGGAACCGTCACCGTCTATTTGAACGAGGGAACGGATGCCGAGCCTGTTCTTGGGCCGGGACGGAAGGTCAAGGCCGTTAATGCGCAAGGCGCCCTCGAACCGATAGACCGGGGAACTCGCTCGCACATTATGGTTTGTGATTGGAACAACGACGGCAAAAAGGACATCGTTTTCTCCGACCAGGAGAATCCCGGTTTCTATTTCTTCAATAACATCGGATCCGACGCGGACCCGTGCTTTGCCCAGCCGAAGAATATAGGCGTCAGCGCCTGTATGAGGCCAAATCTCGGTTCGTTTGTGGACTGGGACGGCGACGGCAGAAGAGACTTCATAGCCTGCGAATTCGAGCATACTATCCGGTTCTACAAAAACGTCGGCTCAAGCACGCCCGGCAGTGAGCCAAAATTCGCCGACCCGGATGGAACCCCCATAGTCAGGCCGTATTCGATAATGATGATCTCCGGCGCCGACGCGGTGGACTGGAATGGCGACGGCGATATCGACATCATTACCGGCCAGGGACACGGCGGCAGCGGCATCCGATTTTATGAGCGAGACTTCATAGAGGACTTCGTAAATGATACGCATCCGGTTGTCACTGTTGAGAAGGCGCAGATATCCGAACCGTCGCTCCTGGCCGTAGTCCGGCGCTACGCCGATGCGATGATGGAGCATGGCTGCGATACCTTTGGCGAGAAGAAAACCGGGCTTTTCCTAAGCGCCCTCGATCGGCGAACGCTAAAGCCGTTGACGATCCGTCCAGCGTCGCCGGGCGGGATTCGCAGAGGCGACCGGGCCGGGCTGCCCTGGCTCGAGCTGGTTGGCGCCAATCCGCAAGTCGATGAAAATCTGTTAAGAGTGCTGTACGTGTTGAGCGGAATTAGCGGCGATCCGCGCTACAAAGATGCGGCCAACCACGAGGTGGAATGGTTTTTCAACAATGCGCAGTCCCCTGTGACGGGCTTGTTGCCCTGGGGCGAGCATCTGTCGTGGCACGTATTCCTTGACCAGGCAATCTCCAGTGGAACGCAGTTCGATCACGAATTCGCCCGTCCCTGGGTGCTGTGGGACGAAAGCTTCGAATTGGCTCCCGAAGCATCGAAACGTTTTGCTTTGGGCCTGTGGAACCATCAGATCGCCAACCAAGAGACAGGCGGCTTCGACCGCCACGCCCCCTACGACCGCCACGGCCCTGCAGACGGGAAGGACTTCGCCCGCCACGCCGGTTTTTATATCCACACGTGGGCCTACGCCTACAAGCATACCAAGGATGAGGCTTTTCTGCACGCCATTGATATCTTGCTTGCGCGGTTCGAACGCAAACGCCAAGTCGGCGACGGCAAAGCAGTCGCAACAATTGGACCATTAGATGTCGAAACGGCGGCATCAATGGTGACGGAGCCATTGGCCTCGCGGCTCCACAAGTTTGCCGACACAGAAGATCAGCTAATCCTGCTGGACCTGCGCCAGACCCGCGCTCGACCGGATGGAGCCTGGGCCTTCGAACCGACGTGGGAGGCAGGATACTCCGCGGGTGTCACCGCAGGCTGGGCGATGTTCGCCCTGGCCCGTTACGAGCAGGTGAAGAAAGATGAATTTCGTGATTTGGTCGTTGCGGTCGCCGATGCATACGTCGATTCACTGCCCGCCGAGGACGTGGACGTCTGGCCGATGAGCTTCGCCCACATAATCAGCGCCGAGGCGGCCGCTTACAGACTGACTAAGGATTCGGTCTATCTCGAACAGGCTTGCCGTTTCGCCCGAATGGCAGTCGATATGTTCTGGCAGGACAGCCCCTTGCCCAGGGCCAGTCTCAAAGCCGACCATTACGAGACAATTACCGGGGCCGATTCGCTCGCACTGGCGCTGCTGGAGGTCCACGCAGCGAGGAACAACCTGGACATAACCATACCCTCCAATACGATTGACCGCTGAGGAGAAACAACGGATGTACGGTGATAACGGCTTGCTAAGAACACTGGCGATTTATCTTGTCACGCTGGTGGGTGCATTAACGGGGAACGGTCGAGAGCTGGACCTGGAGAAGATGTTCAAGGAAGGTATCCCGGCGTCCCCGTCTATCACCGTGGTTTACAACTACGCCAATGCGATGCTCGAGCACGGCAGGGACAGTTACGGCCCTCAGAAAACCGGCCTGTTCCTAAGCGCACTCGATAGAAATACCCTCGGCCCCCTTGCGACTCGTCCGCCCGCACCGGCGGGCATTCGAGAGGGGGACCGACCGGGGCCCGCGGACGGGCCCCTTGTCGGCGCAAATCCGCAACTGGACGAGAACCTTCTGAGGCTGCTGTATTTTCTCAAGGGACTGTCCAGCGAGGACCGTTATCCGCAGGCTGCCGATGATGCCCTCAAATGGTTCCTTGAGAATACGCAATCGCCGAATACAGGGCTATTGCCCTGGGGCGAGCACCTATCCTGGAACGTGATAACTGATGAAATCGCATCGGGCCATCCCGAGCCGGTGCACGAGTTTGCCCGCCCGTGGCTGCTGTGGGACAGGTGCTTTGAGCTGGCCCCGCAGGCAAGCAGGAAGTTCGCTCTGGGATTGTGGAACAGTCAGATAGCAGACCATAACACGGGGGCTTTCAACCGCCACGCGAATTTCCACAAGTCCTCGCCTGAACCGGGAATGGACTTTGCCAGGCACGCAGGCTTCTACATCCGCACCTGGGCCGAGGCTTATGCCCATACACAAGACCGGACTTTCTTGACCGCGATAGATGTGCTGCTGAGGCGATATGAGAAGAAGCGCCATCCCACGACCGGGCTTATCGAGGCCACGTCCGGTTCGCCTAAAGCTAACTCCGCCTTGTCCCTGTCTTTGGCAATCGACTGCGACGGTGCGGCTAGTCAGGTGCCGGAGCCCTTGCGAACGCGCCTGAGGCAATTCGCTGTCCGCGAGGATGAAGTCTTTTGCTCGCTGCCCCACGACCCAAAAAGCAAGAAGGGCTTCGCACTAAGTCTTGACCCTTCAACCGGCAAATCCGACGGCTCGTATAGCTCACTGTGGGATGCAAAGTACGGAGCATTCACGACGGCGGCCGTCGCGATGATGTGTGTATCACGGTACCAGAACACCGGCAAGATCGGCTACCGCGACCTGGTTGTCCTGTCTGCCGATGCTTATATGGATTCCTTGCCCGCCGAGGGCGTTGATGCCTGGCCAATGACGTTCGGCCATGCCATCAGCCTTGAGCTGGCGGCGTTCGCCATCACCGCCCAAAAGGAGTATCACGACCGGGCGTTCGGACTCGCCCAGATTGCAGTTGAGAAATTCTTCGACGGCAGCCCTTTGCCGCGGGCGAGCCTGAAGTCAGACCACTACGAGAGCATCACGGGGGCCGATACACTCGCCCTGGCCCTCGTTGAGCTGCATTTGAGCACATTGCATATCACGGCCGTTCGCGCTCCGGTTAATACCATCGACCGCTGATGTAATAGCGCAGGCAAAGGCAGGAACTATGTCGCACAAACTGGCAATCGAAGGCGGCGTCAAGGCAGTGACGAACAAGCTGGCCACGTGGCCGCAGTTCGATGAGAAGGCAATCAAAGCCGTGGAGAACGTCTTGCGGTCGGGGAAGGTGAATTATTGGACGGGCCGCAAGGGCATGGAGTTTGAGAAGAAATTTGCTGAATGGCAGGGCAGCAAGTTTGCGATCAGCGCTTCTTCGGGGACATCGGCCTTGCACGTTGCCCTCAGTGCCCTGGGTATCGGCCCCGGAGATGAAGTGATCGTGCCCAGCTATACATTCATCGCCAGCAGCTTCTCTATAGTGCAGGCCGGCGCAATCCCGCTGTTTGCGGATGTCAACCTCGACGATCATTGCATCAGTGTTGAATCAGCCGCGAGGCTCGTCAATGAACGGACCAGGGCGATTATGCCGGTGCATCTGTATGGCAACGTATGTGATATGGACCCCATCCTGCATTTCGCCGAGCAGAACAATCTCTATGTGATTGAGGACAATGCTGAGGCATTCGGCGGAGTCTATAAAGGCAGGAAGACCGGGACGCTCGGTCACATTGCGGCTTGCAGCTTCTGTCAGAACAAGACCTTCACCACAGGGGGTGAAGGCGGGATGGTTACCACAGACGACGAGGATTTGGCCTGGAAAGCACGCAGTTTTCGTGACCATGGCTATGACGTCAAAGAGCGTCTGCACCTCCTGGAGTTGGAGCAGAAGCTGCCTTACATACACAACCTGGTCGGTTGGAACTATCGCATGACCGAGATGCAGTCAGCCATTGGTCTGGCCGAGCTCGAACGCATAGATACCTGGAATATGCCCAACCGCAAACGAAACGCTCATATCATCATCGATGCGATCAAGGATCTGCCTCCTGTCAAGTATGTGCCGGTTGACACGCCGGAACGCCGGAATGGCTGGTATGTCTTGGCGTTTTCGTTGGACATTGAGAACATGACCTGCGACATTGGTCAATTCGTAAAGGCCGTGTGCGCTGAAGGCGCGCCTTGTTGGAGGGTCTTCTGGCCGCAATGCCACACCGAGAAGGCATATGCCGAGCACAACGCTTTTGGCAAAAGTGGATTTCCATTCAAATCAAAGGAGTACACAGATCCGCAGAGTGTGGACTATACCAGAGTGCAAGTGCCCAACGCCCTCTGGCACCAGAGCCACACATTCACCTGTTTTGCGTTCCCGACTTTTACGGAAGCAGATTGTCGGCAGATCGGCACAGCTCTGGCAAAGGTGATCCGGGCCTATGCGAAGTAGAGGAGACACTTCCATGCACAAGATAAGGTACGCCATCATCGGCTTTGGGGGCATCGCAGAGAACCGCATTGCCAAAGAAGGCTTTGGAGTTGACAAGAACCGCTTCGCCGCCCACCCTCTGGCTGAGTTGATCGGCGTCACTGACACAAATCCGGCCCGGAAGGAGGCGGCCGCAAAGCTGGGCCTGAAATGGTACGACTCCGTCGAGGAAGTTCTCAGTGACCCGCAGGTCGAGGCTGTCTTCATCGCGACGAATAACCGCTCTCACGCGCCTATTGCAGAAAAGGCCATTCAGACCGGCAAACACTGCCTCATCGAAAAACCGATCTCTACAACCCTAAAAGACGCCCGGCGATTGCAGCAACTGTCCCGTCAGCGGAATCTGAGTCTGGCGGTCGACCACATGATGACCGAAAACGTGTACAACCAAAGAGCCAGGGACCTCATACAGCAAGGAGTCATCGGGCAGGTCAATGATATAGTGCTGCACATGGAGTTCTGCTACGGTTCAACGCCGCAGGAAGCTGCCGCTTGGCGTTGTGCCGATCCGAGGGAGATCGGTGGTCCTATCGGCGATGTGGGCAGTCATTGTCTGTATATGGCGGAGTTCTTGCTGGACTGCGAGATGGAATCCCTGGCCTGCGTGTGCACACCCAGGACTTTGGATATCGCGGTTGAGAATGGAGCTTATGTGCAGTTCCGCACGAAGGATGGGACTCAAGGGACAATACGTGTGGCCTTCAACCAGCCCCGCGGCGGTCTGGCAGGCACGTTGACCAACCTCGGCTACGAGGTGTACGGCGCTGAGGGTATCATCAGAGGATACGGCACACTGTTCCAGTTGTCAGGCCATCCCGGAGAGCCGGTCGAGGTCCGCCTGGAAGTGGACAAGTTTGGAAACACCGAAAAAGCCAGGATCGACAAGGCACAGAACATCTACCAGGCTGTGATTGCCGGACACGCCCAATCCATCCTCGACGGCAGACCATTGGACGCGGCGGATGCGCTCCATAATCTCGAACTGATACTCGCCTGCTACCAGTCCGCCAACCAGCAGGGACAGATCATCACCTTTTAGCCCAAGTTACGCTGCTGGAAGATAATTTCAAGAATTTTCGGCATGGTTTAATTCCGGGTGGCAGCCTCAAGCGCAGCGCCCCGCCTGAGCCTGCCGAAGGCTTGGGGATGGCAAAGCTCCAAGAACGGTGCAACCATCCCCCCCTGGGGGAGGCTGCCACACCCTATGAAACCACAAATAATGTTACCCGGCCGAGGCAAACGACACAGGAACCATTGCTCACAAGCCCTTTGATTTCAAAGGTTTGTGAACTGGGCGGTACTGGACTCGAACCAGTGACCTCCTGCGTGTCGAGCAGGCGCTCTAGCCAACTGAGCTAACCGCCCCTAAAAGGCGCTGCCTGATAGTATCAGTGAAAGGGATTCACAAATCAAGGTTTTTTGTGCAAAAAACTCTTGCTGAAAATAGGCTGGACTGTCCGACGCAAGGTAAGACTTCATCGCAAGTTACAACTCAAACTGACCCGCTCATTGCCAAGAATCAACATAAACCGTTATATGATAAATAGCTATGAAACACAAAACCATAATTAAAATAGTTATCCCGACAATGTCGGGATTCCACAATTTTGCATTTTTCACTTTGATTTTTGTATTCTCAGACTGACTGTCAGCCAGTTTGAGTTACAAGATAGGTTCCGGGCCGACGGCAGCGGCCAAGAGTCGTCCGATGCGACCGGGTCGCGGGAGGTGAAGCGAGCGAGGTGGGGGTTGTACTGACGGGCGCGGAGGTAGTATTCTTCAATCTCGGAATCGAAGTATTGGCCGGTGAAGCGGAAGGGATTATCGAGCGTTCCGCCGGATTCTATCGTCTGGCCGAACGGCTCGTAAGTGTAGTAGTTCTGCACTGCGCCTTCGTCATCGATGACCAGCCGCACCGAGCCTAACCTGTCGTGCAGGTAGAAGTACCTATCAGCCGAACTATCCCCATCGTGTTTCGCCAGAATCTCGGAGTTTGCGTAAATATATGTTTTTGTCAAAGAGCCGGTGGATGGGTTGATTTCCAATAGTATTGTCGGCAAATTCCCCGTGATGTCAAGGATCCCTTGGGGGTCAACAACATATTTGCGTTCGACGGGCGGGCCGGAATCGCTGGATCACTCGAAATGCGATCCCCGCATAGCCCGAAAAATATGCAATATACCTTCAGGCTTACCAAGAAATCACTTGCTGCCTTGCTGTTCAAGTATCTGAACGCACATTTCAAATTGCGGCTTTTTCTTAGCGGATGGTGAACCTCGCCTGAATTTCGCTTGCGAAATTGCTCGCGCACGGTCCAGAGCTGTCTTACCGTCGCTGTCTCTTACCGCTGGGTCTGCTCCGTGCTCGAGCAAAATCCGTAGTACATCAGGTTGACCATTCAACACCGCTTTGTGGAGTATGGTCGACCCATCGGCATGCCTCACCGCGAGGTCTGCCCCATTGGCAAGAAGAAAGAGTGCCACTTCCTCGCACTCGCCCCGGCCCATTGTCGCAGCACTGAGAGGGGTCCCCCCATGTTTGTTCTTCGCATTGACATTAGCACCTTTGGCAACCAGCGCCTTCACGGCGTTCAGGCTCCCGTAAGCTGCAGCCCAATGCAGCGCTGTCATACCAGTCTTATCTCTGGCCTCCAGATCGGCTCCCCTTACAATGAGCAGTTCGACTACCTCGGTGTGCCCATGCTGGGCGGCAATGTGCAGCGGAGTCAGCCCTATCTCTAATTGGGCATTCACGGACGCTCCTTCAGCAAGGAAACGTTCAACCGCATCTTTGTCACCGCTTGCTGCTGCATCATGTATGTTCTGCGCCTGTTGCGGTCTCGGGTTCGAGTCGCGTTTACACCCGGGCGCCCCTCCCGTTAGGAAGACTACAAGCGCGATTAAGGAACTCCAGCAAATTATCTTGCCTCGAAGGCCCTTGTCGTTCGAGACCAGCGGCGTGCTCAACATTAAATGCCTTGATATATCTACATTCAAACACATACCTCATTCACCTTTGAGGTCAGTCCAAAGAAATATCACAATTGGCAGTAAGAGCAGTACCCAACCGAAAGATTTAACGAACAATGCGGGACACCATCTGCCCCGATCCTGTTCTGTCTCGGCAAGAGCGTCGGCAAACCAGATAAGCCCAAGCACAATGGCTAAGACTCCTACTGCACAAATCACGAAAAAGCTTTTCGGCCGAATAGGATTCCATATCGTATTGCGTTCAGCCGCATCCCATCGCCAAAGCAAGCAGAAATCTAAGGCCGCTACGCCAAGGGAAAATATTCTCGGCACCATACTTGCCCACGCCAATCTAATGTATCCTGGGAATCTTCCATTCATCAGTTGTTGCGGTGGACTGACCGTTCCACCCAGTTTCCGTTAAAGGTCGAACCGAAAATCCTGTAAATCGTAAAGGTCTGCCTCAATTCCGAAATCTTCTCTCAATATTGCGTTTATCATTCCATCTTGAAGCATCCTGTAGTACATGATTCTATACATGCTTGGCCCAGCGAATAGAAAAGCCGCCCCCGCATTGAGAGGCGCAAACACTGTTCCAGCGCCAGGCCACTTGTATTCTGAAACCTCTTCACCTACAACAAACAAACCTGCCCAAAAAGTAACTTCCAAGAGATTCTCTTGTTCAGGGTCGTCCTTGGCGGCCCAGAGTTGCAGATAGTTTTCAAACGTAAACTGGGGAACCCCATATGCTGCGGAGCGTGAACTTGCCCCGTCAGGATCAAAGCGGTTTATGGGGTCATTTTCACAATACAGATATCTATTCAATGTTAGAGGTTGCTCAAACTTACCTTCGGCCGGGTCTCTTGATGTGAAGCGCGAGAGATGAGGATTATATTGCCTTGCCCTCAAATAGTACTCCTCTATTTCAGCGTCAAACCACTGGCCTGCAAACTTGAACGGATTCTCTGTGGTTTCTGTGCACTCTGTGGCAAACATCTCACCGAACGGCTCGTACGTGTACGTGTTCTTCACAGCGCCTTGATCGTCAATCACCAGCCTTACCGAGCCTAACCTATCGTGCAGATAGAAATACCTATCATCCGAAGTATCCCCGTCGTGCTGGGCGATTACCTCGCTATTAGCGTAAACATACGTCTTCACAATACCTCCACTGCCATTTAGCTCCATCAATATTACCGGCAGCTCGCCCGTAATGTCAACCACGTATTTTCGTTCGGTGGCCGAGCCGGAGGCGGTAGATTTCTTATAGACGCGATTACCGAGGGGGTCGTATTTGAGTTCGATGGAGTTGTTGCCCGGCCATTCGGCCTTCTGCAGCTTATTGTCCCAGTTGAAGGTGTAGGTAAGCGTGGTTGGGCCAGGATACCACTGCCGCAAACCGGGAAATCGGCGATTAAAATTTGTCGAAAAGCGGTTGACGCCCGTGGAGTGAATGGTTAGAATCCGCCGATTTTGGACATCCGCGGCCGGCCCCACGGGCGCGCGGTGCGGCCGCGTCAAGCCGCAGCGAATAGGTACTTTGTGGGATTTCTTGAGTCACAATTCGACGAAGGAGAAGGACACTATGGCCACACCGTTGGAGAAATGGGTCGAGC